>SDBV01005954.1_pt1 | contig 17041 bp, 13 predicted proteins | sample 2277081 | NCBI WGS metagenome assembly SDBV01 (sample SAMN10402039, study PRJNA504765) | marine sediment metagenome | isolation source: marine sediment core GS10_PC15, 223 cmbsf | place: Arctic Ocean: Southern Knipovich Ridge | collected 2010 | reverse complement strand
GACCGGCCAGTCCACCGCCGATGACCAGCGCCCGTTGAACTACGTCAAACATGACGTCATAAAGCGGTCTCAGCAAGCGTGCCCGGGAGACCGACATCTCAACGAGGTCCTTGGCTTTCTCGGTGGCCACATCCGGGATGCTCTGGTGTACCCAGGCATCCTGCTCTCGAATGTTGGCCAGTTCGAACAGATATGGGTTAAGTCCAGCCTGGCGCAACGTTTCGCGAAAAAGCGGTTCGTGTGTTCTGGGGGTGCATGAGGCCACTACAACACGATTGAGTCGGTGCTTTTTGATCTCTTGCTGAATCTGTCCCTGCTGATCGGTAGAACAGGCAAACATCGTGTCTGTCGCGAACGTCACATTGGGCAGTTGTTTTGCAAATTCAGCCACCGCCTTGACATCGACCACTCCGGCAATATTGATACCGCAATGGCATATAAAAACCCCGATGCGCGGTTCTTGACCGGTGATTTCCTTCTCAGCCGGTCTTTTGGGTTCTAAAACCCGTGTCCCCCTGGCGGATGCCAGCAGGGACATGGCTTTTCCCGCTGCACCGCTGCCTTGCTGGACCGAGCCCGGAATCCCTTTTGGCCCCTGGATCGCTCCACAGACATATATCCCTAAACGGTTGGTGGTCACCGTTTCCAAATTATCGGACTCACAGAATCCGTGCGATTCTATCCGGACGCCGAGTGTCTCACACAGCCGCCCCATCTCCGGATTCGGTCTCAAACCGACCGATAGCACCACCATATCAAATGTCTCTTCATCGATGCGCTGATCTTTAATATAGGCAATTTTCAGCGTATCATCACCCGGGTTGGGAACCACTCGGGACACCATGGAACGGATGAAGCGGACATTATTTTCGGATTTAGACCTTTCATAGAACCGATCAAAACCCTCACCGTGGGCCCGAATATCAATATAAAAAATCGCTGTTTCAATATCTGGGTCATGTTCTTTGGTAATCATGGCCTGCTTGGTGGCGTACATGCAGCATACCGAAGAACAATATCCGGCACCCATTTGCACATCTCTTGACCCCACGCACTGGATCCACGCAACCCTGTTGGGTTTTTTGCCGTCCGATACCCGTTGAATATGGCCTTTAAAAGGTCCGGCGGCGGATAGGATCCGTTCGTATTGCAGGCTGGTCACCACATTGGGCCAGCGTCCAAAGCCGTATTCCGGTTTCTTTCCGGCGTCAAACGGCTCAATTCCACCGGCCACGATAATCGCGCCCGTTTCGATATGAACGACCACATCCTTTTGGTCGAAGACAATCGCTTTTTTGGGACATACCTTTTCACAGATGCGGCATTTACCTTTCAGAAAATACCGGCAGTGTTGTTTGTCAATCGTGTAAATCAGCGGGACGGCCTGGGGGTAGGGGATATAGGCGGCACTCCGATGGTTCAAATTCAGATTAAACGGATCAGATATTTTCACCGGACACTTCTGCGCGCATATACCGCATCCGATACACGTTTCCGGATCCACTGCCCGGGCTTTTTTCTTTAAGGTCAAATTAAAATTGCCAGCCTCTCCTGCCAGCTGAATCACATCCGTATAAGCCAAAACTTCAATATTGGGATGATTGGCCACTTCAACCAGTTTGGGTCCCATCATACATGCGGCGCAATCGTTTGTGGGAAAGGTTTTGTCCAGCTGCGTCATGACACCGCCGATGCTCTCCTTCGACTCCACGAGATGAACCTTAAATCCGCCCTCGGCAAGATCCAAAGCGGCCTGAATTCCCGCTATTCCGGCACCGATCACGGTGACGGAGCCTATTTTTTTTTTGCCCTTACCCAACCGCTGCACCATTATTATTCATAAATCCGATTTCTTTTAACAGAGGAAAAGGGTCCGTGATATGCCGGGCAAGCCCCTTTTTCACCCACTCTTCCCCTAATGCCAACCCGATGAGTTCAGAAAAATAATAAACCGGCATGGAAAGCGGTTTCCCCATCTCCCGACCCATTGTCTTTTGAAACATATCCAGGTTGGCCTGGCACATTTGACACGACACCACAAATGCCTGGGCGCCCACCTGCTGGGCCATATCAAAAAGCGGTTTTATCAGCCTCAAGACCATATCCCGCCGGGACAAGGCTTGGCTGGCGCCGCAGCAATCGGTTTTATAAGGCCAATCAATGGCCGTGGCACCCAGTTGTTGAACAATTCGATCCATGGCTTGCGGATTTTCAAAATCCTGTGCCCCTGTAATCTCCGGAGGCCGGCTGGCCATACACCCGTAATAACAGACCACGTTTAAGCCGGTTAAGGGATATTTAATCTTTTTAACCACTGTTTCCAGCACAGGTTTTGAAGCAAAAAAATTAGCCAGATCCCAGATTTTAGGAGTAGAAGATATCAATTTTGTGCGGTAGTATTTATCAGGTGCCGCTTTGATCACGGAAGTTGCCGTCATCAGCCGGTTATAACACATGGGGCATGGGACGAGCATATCCTGATGGGGCATTTTTGCGGCTAAATTCAGGTTTCTGGCCGCCAGTTCAATAGCCGCCGAATGGTGAATGCTGTGTGCTGCCGTGGCGCCACAGCAATTCCAGTCTGGAATCTCATCCAGTTGAATACCCAGTGTGTTACAAATCCCCCGAACCGAGTCATCATAATCTTTTGCGGTTCCCTGTAAAGAACAACCCGGATAATAAGCGGCTCTCATGGCTTCTCTTTTCCCTCCTTTAAACGGGTGAGAATGCGACGTACCGCTTCTTTTTCTTTGATCTTGTGCGAAAATAAAGGAGACCTCCCTTTTGAAAACAGTTCCCATCCCAGTTTTGCTTCTTGGACCCATGTCCCGTCTTTAAATTTTTGAATCACTTGACCACTTCGAATCAGATACGTCCCCAAAAAAGCGGTTTCAGCAACACGTCCGTGTTTTTTGACACTATCTAAGAAAATCTCGTGCAAAGACAGGATTTGCGGTTGAGGACAGGGGATGTTCTCCTTTAAGGCCATCTCTTTGAGACAATCCATAAGTTCAGCAATTTTAACGCTGTTAGGGCATCTGGTGGTACAGGTTTCACAAGCCGAGCAGACCCAGATGGTTTTACTTTTTAGAATTGATTCCCGCTGCCCCAACATCGTCCGCCTAACGATCTCATCCGGATAAATATCCATTGCAAAGGTTACCGGGCACCCGTTGGTGCATTTTTTACACTGGAAACAAGCCTCGGTATTAAACGACCCGTAGGCTTCGACTTCTTTGACAAAATCCCAATCAGGATATAGGGGTGTTTTTTTCATATTTGCAAACATCCGTTAAAACTTAGCCGCCCGTTCGCCCGCTGAAGCGGGGTCACTTGATGAACAGAGCCGGAATCAGATTTTTTCCTTTCAAACCTTCTCAGGGGAAAAAACAATCGCTTCGCGATATTTTGCATAAACCCTGATCCAAAGGGCATGCCCTTTTTCTGCCTGGGCAGCGTCTCCCAGGCAGAAAAAGCGTTGCGTGCCTGAGTGCGCCTGTGGCAAAAAATATTGTTTTGAACTGTAATGATAATCTATTTCAAATCACTTATGACCCAATTTCATCTCACCCTTATTCATGGCGTCGCCCCAATTGCTCCACAAAACAGGTGACGGCTTTGTAAGCCGTCGCAACAGCAAGTCCCACACCACACTTCATCCGTTTCCAGTCCTGATGTGCCAAAATCGAACCGGCCGCGTAAAGGGTTTCAAAAGCCGGATTCCCGTCTTTATCCAGCGGTCTGAAATCCGAATCGGTCTCCAGGCCTGCCAGGTTTATGGCATGCCCTTTAGGGTCAAATAAATCCTCCTGGTGCCATTTTGCTCTTTTGTTCGGCTGGTATACCGGCAAATCCAGCAATGTCTCTCGAATTTGCTTTCGATCGGCCGACAGCCCACCCCCAAGAAACCTTCCGGTTGCCAAAATAAGCCCCCGGGAGCGGACCGTTGCTTCGATGTGATTTTTTCCGATATGGATTTCAAACCCTTTGTTTGGAATCGGATCGATTCTCAAGACCTTTTTTTGTGATTCGTATCGGATCCCCTTATTGCGAAGCCCTTTTTCAAAAACAGCCTTTAAACGCATGCCGGATATACCCGGGGGCATGGTCGGAATTTCAAAAATCGGAACGCCCAAACTTTCCGTCAATTCCGCAATCACCCGTTGGGTGTTGTAAAGCCCCAACATCGCCGGCATCGCCAGGGCTTTTGCATCCTTGACATGCGGCTTTAAAACATCAGCGAGAAGTTGACGATTTCGGGAAACAACCAGCGCGTTTGCCAAATGCTCCGGATAGACCTCATACCGGTGCACCGTACCGGGAAAAGCGATTTCCACCGGACTCAGCCGAGGCCAAACCGATTGCATTTGGTCTGCAATCAGCTTAACGCTGAACCCTTTTAAGCCCTTTATGCCCACCAGGATGCATTTGCATTTTTTCTCGAGTGCTTCCACACCGGGCCACATGCTCTCAGGAACACCATAGGTGGTTTTCAAAGTCCCCATAGGTGTGATGATATTGACATTTTGCTCCGGATACCGTTTATACTTGAGCCCTTCACCTCCCAGAAAAGTAAATAGCGCTTCAAATGCCGCTTCGATATCCGTTTTGACCACATGGGCATAAGGATGGCGGGGAAGGTCTTTTACCAATGCGTCAATCCCTTCCCAGGGGTTTTCTCTTCGTTGTTTTTTTTCCATCGGGTGGCAGCCAAGCAAATCAAACAGTCCGCTGGCAAAGCCGATCTCCATCGAGCTGCCCACCTGGGTGACCGTCAGACCTTGATTTGCTGCATACAGGGTTGCCGCCATACCGGCCATACCGGCGCCGACGACGGTTAAATCATACGTTATCGGTTCTGATTTTGACATGTTTGATCGGGCGGTCTCTTGAAAAGTTTGGTTCGATTCCAACTTAAATGGTATCTATCTGTTTTTGATAAAAAGAGCTTTGCTTAACCTCTTTTTAAAGGTTCAAACCACCTGTTTCATATTTGGATTAATTCGATAAATACAATAATTTCAATTAATTAATTTTTAATTAAATAATGAAAACATATGAAATGGTGGTTATACGAAGGTCTCATAGACTTTCAGAAATTAAATTTCACAAGGATAGAGGGAGAAGGCTGTATTGTAATACTCCGCCCACTGATAACGCAGTGAAATTTGATTTCTGGAAGTCTATAGCAGTTCCAGTCCGAACAAACCACAACTCATCGCTTCCAACAGCTCGGCCTGGACCAGTTGCCTGTCCCAGAGCGTCGGATATTGACCCTTCCAACGCCGGCTTAGAAAATTTTTTAACCCGTCAAGACAAGCTTCTTTTTGGATACTCCCCTTATCGTAAAGATAGGACAAGGTTCTGGGACCGCAAAAGGCACCCTGGCACGGCCCTTTACCGATGCGGCTGCGCAAACTCACGGCATTGAGATCCGGCTGGCCGCTCTGTTCGAGAATTCCGTCAACAATGGCATCGACCACGCTTTTAGGCACCATCTCGCATTCGCACAGAAGAATGTCTTCGGGGTCATTACGTTTCAGCCATGTCTTGGGTGCCCGTCCGGGTTCGGTCCACCGGCCGGATTGGGTTGCCGGGAGCGGTTCGGTTCCCGTTTTACAAGACGCTTTGATATTTAATTTCCGGCAGGCCAAATCACTCGTTTTTTCCGCCATGTATCGGTAAGTTGTCAATTTACCCCCGCTGATGGTGACAAAGTTGCCCAATTCTTCATCCACATGATCCAAAAGCACAAACCCTCGGCTCACCGCTCGTCCATCAACATCTCCTTTGGCGGTGACCAACGGCCGCACTCCGGCATAAGCACGAATATATCTCATTTTTTCCAAAGCAGGGATCATACCGGTGGCTTCCTCGATCATTGCATCTACTTCATCAACGGTGGGGGTCGCATGATCCGGATGCTCAATGCTCACCGACGTTGTCCCGAGAATTGATACCGTCCCTCCAGGAACCAGTATATCCGCGTTGGAAGAGGGGCGCAGGCGGTTGATTACCCGGTTGGTGATCCGGTTGTGGGCAATCAGGAGGCTTCCCTGTGAATATAGGATATTAATAGTTGCGCCTGCCATGCCGGCAACGATACCTGCCCAGGCCCCTGATGCATTTATAATTAAATCCGCTTCAATGTGAAATGTTTCTCCGGTTAACGCGTTTTGCAGTTTTGTCGCTTTGATCTGCCGACCTTCTTTTTTGAAACCGATGACCTTGCTATAACAGAGCAGCCGGCTCCCCAACGTTTGCGCCTGGGCCATATTGTCCAAACAGAGCATAAACGGATCGATGGAAGCGTCTTCAACCAGATACGCGGCGATCAGTTTATCCGACAACACGGGTTCCATCTCGCGCGCTTCTTTCACATCAATGGTTGTCACCGGAATGCCGCATTTTTCACATAATTGTGGAAATTGTGCGGCATAGTTCTCATCATCGCCTTCCACCGCCACAAACAGCCCGCCGGTATCCTCTATGCAATGGGCTGCAAGTTGTTTCAAAAGTACGGCCTCTTCCCGGCATTCCGTCGCGCTCCCCGGATCTGTAAAGACATATCGACCGCCGCTGTGAAGCAGCCCGTGGTTGGCCCCGGATGCACCGGCATTGAGATCCTGCTGCTCCACCAGAATGCAGTCCACCCCCCGCAGTGCAAGGTCCCGTACAATCCCCGTGCCGGTGGCCCCGCCGCCGATAATTAATACCTGTGTGTTATATTTTGACATCTTTGTATAATTTTATCCCATCTTCGGCACAGATACAAGCTTTACGCCGGTTCGATCCAATCAAACGTTCGATCCACAGCCTTCTTCCAATCCCGGTAATATTGATTTCTGATATTTTTTGACATTTTCGGTTTCCATGTTTTATCTTCTGCCCAATTTTCTCGAAGTGCCTCTAATCCGGGCCAGAATCCCACAGCCAAACCGGCGGCATAGGCCGCACCCAATGCGGTGGTCTCTGAGACTTTCGGGCGAACCACCGGCACGTTTAGAATATCGGATTGGAACTGCATCAACAATTCGTTGGCCACCATGCCGCCATCCACCTTGAGCCGGCTCAGCGCAACCCCTGAATCCCGATTCATGGCATCTACAATATCCCGCGTCTGGTATGCAGTGGCCTCCAGAACGGCCCTGGCAATATGGCCCTTGTTCACATATCGGGTTAACCCGACAATCACGCCCCGGGCATCCGATCGCCAATAGGGTGCAAAAAGACCGGAAAATGCCGGAACGAAATAAGCGCCGCCGTTATCTTCAACACTTTTTGCCAGGTCTTCAATTTCCGAAGCCTTGGAAATCATACCCAAATTGTCCCGCAACCACTGCACCAGTGCTCCGGTAATCGCAACGGACCCCTCCAGACAATAAACCGGGGGACTGTCGTTTATTTGATACCCCAAAGTCGTTAGCAACCCCTGGCGAGACGGCATCGGCGTTGTTCCGGTGTTGAGCAACAGGAAACAACCGGTTCCGTAAGTATTTTTGGCTTCGCCGGTTCCAAAACAGGTTTGCCCCACGAGTGCGGCCTGCTGATCTCCAAGAGCGCCGCAAACCGGTATCTCGGCTTTAAACGGTCCCTTTTTTAAGGTGTTTCCCCAGGTTCGGTTGTCACTGGAGGGTACAATTCGGGGAAGCATTTGCTGAAAAACGCCGAGTGTCTTCAAAATCTCCTCGTTCCATTTAAGGGTCGTCAAATCCATTAACAAGGTTCGACTGGCATTAGTGACATCGGTGACATGCGCCCCGCCTTGGGGGCCGCCGGTCAGCCACCAGATCAACCACGTATCCATGGTGCCGAAAAGGGCATCTCCACGACTTGCCGCTTTTCTCGCTTCCGGAACATGCTCCAGAATCCATTTGATTTTCGGCCCGGAAAAATAGGTGGCAATGGGAAGGCCGGTGATGTCTCGAAAACGATCTTGTCCTGCCTCTCGGCTCAAATCACTGCAGATCTTATCGGTGCGCGTACACTGCCAGACGATGGCATTCATAAACGGTTTACCGCTGTTTTTATCCCAAACCACGGTGGTTTCCCGCTGATTCGTAACACCGACAGCCGCCAGATCGGAACCGTCCAGTGCTGCTTTTATCAGGGCACCCCGGATCACCGCCTGCGCGTTCTGCCAGATCTCCATGGGGTCATGCTCGACCCAGCCCGGCTGTGAAAAAATCTGTTCGTGCTCTTTCTGATCGACGGCAACAATCTGTCCTGCATGATTAAAAATAATAAACCGGTTGCTGGTGGTTCCCTGGTCCAAGGCCCCTACATAGTTGCCCATTTTCATTCTCCATAACAATCAAGGGGTTAAAGACGATGCTTTAACCCCTTGTGAATTAACTACCGCTTTGATGCGCCCCCGGCTATGGAGTTGATCGCATGTCAGCAAATTGTCAGCTGGTTGCGCATGACGGTATCGGTTGATTACCTTAAAAAAAATATCGTAGAAACGGCTATTTTACACGCCCTTCACTCCAGGCTTTGAGCAGACTGTCGTAGTCAACCGTCTCCCCCTGGGGTTTCTCATTAACCTTTGGTTTGGGTGAACCGGGCTGGCTCAGCCAGTAAGACTCCTCTCTAATAGGGTTCATTTTTGGACCACAAATTTTCTGAACACCTGCACGCTCTATCCGCGCCATCACTTTATCCTGCTCTCTGGCGAGATTGTTCATCGCCGTACTGACGGTCACTTCACCGGAAACCGCCTCACCCACGTTTTGCCACCACAGCTGTGCCAGCTTTGGATAATCGGGGACATTGGTTCCGGTCGGTGTCCACGCCACACGCGCCGGGCTGCGATAAAACTCCACCAGCCCACCCAGCTTCGGCGCCCGCTCGGTGAAAGATTCGTGACGGATATCGCTGTCCCGGATGGGTGTCAAGCCCACGTGGGTCTTCTTCAACGACGTAGTTTTGGACACAGTGAATTGTGCAAAAAGCCATGCCGCCTTGCGGCGATCAACAGGCGTGCTCTTCATCAGTGTCCAGGATCCGGCATCCTGATACCCCAGTTTCATCCCCTCTTCCCAGTAGGGACCATGCGGAGATGGTGCCATGCGCCATTTCGGAGTGCCGTCCTCGTTGACCGTCGGGCCAGGCTTCACCATATCAGAAACAAATGCCGTGTACCAGAAAATCTGCTGGGCCACATTGCCTTTTGCCAGAACCGGAAGATAAGTGTAAAAATCCATTCCGAGGGCTCCCGGGGGAGCATATTTCCGGATCCACTCCATATATTTCCGTAGTGAATACTTGGCGGCCGGACCGTTGGTAGCCCCACCGCGAGACACGCTTGAGCCGACCGGGTTACAACCCTCGACGCGGATGCCCCATTCATCAACCGGTTTGCCATTGGGAATCCCCTTGTCGCCGGCGCCGGCCATGGACAACCAGGCATCGGTGAAACGCCAACCCAGATCCGGAGCCCGCTTGCCGTAGTCATTGTGACCATAAATGGCCTTGCCGTCTATTTCCTGGATATGCTCGCTGAAGAACTCGGCAATATCCTCATAGGCCGACCAGTTGACCGGGACGCCCAGCTCATAACCGTAAATTTCCTTGAATTTCTTTTTGAAATCCGGGCGCTTGAACCAATCGTAACGAAACCAGTAAAGGTTGGCAAACTGCTGGTCCGGAAGTTGATACAGTTTTCCGTCCGGGCCGGTGGTAAAAGATATACCCATGAAGTCATCCACATCGAGTGTTGGCAGGGTTACGTCCTTGCCTTCTCCGGTCATCCAATCCGTCAGATTAACCACATTTCCGTAGCGCATGTGCGTGCCGATAAGATCGGAATCGTTGATGTAGGCGTCATAAATATTCTTGCCGGAGGCCCATTGGGTTTGCAGCTTTTCGATAACATCGCCTTCCTGAATCAAGTCATGGGAGACCTTGATCCCGGTAATCTCTTCAAACGCCTTGGCCAAGACCTTCGACTCATACTCGTGAGTCGGGATGGTTTCGGAAACGACCTTGATATGCATGCCTTTGAAAGGTTTGGCCGCATTTATAAACCACTCCATCTCTTTCATCTGTTCAGCCTTGCTCAGCGTCGACGGCTGAAACTCGTTATCGACCCATTTTTTCGCGGCCTCCATACTCGCGCCCGCAGAACTGACAAAGAACACCAACGCCACGATACCAACCAGAACCATTATTCCGATCCTCTTCTTTGACATCAATCCTAACATAGGGTCTCCTCCTGTCGGCCTTCAATTGATGATTTAAATCACATGCCTGCTCATCCGATGTGAAGGCCCTAAACACCGGATAAAATAGACACGGTCATCTATCCTTCTTATCCCCAACGCATCACCACAATCATCCAACAAATCAAGATAAAAAGCATGATCCAGAGGCTTAAATCGGTTAATCCAAGCCATGCGAGAAAGATATAACCGCTGCCCAACAACCCGATAAAAAGCCGGTCGCCCGGCGTGGTGGGAATCGGTAGAAACCCACGACGCTCCATGGAAGGCGATACCGCCTGCCATATGGTCATGGCAACCAGGATTAGAAAAATAGTGATGAAAAAAACTGCCGTCGGAAGTGTCCATTCCATCCATTCAAACGTCAGTGTCATTATCGCCTTCCTTTATACACGGCCCAGGGCAAAGCCTTTGGCAAGGTGGTTGCGCACAAACCAGATGACGAGTGCACCCGGGACAATGGTCAGTATGCCGGCCGCGGACAGCAAGCCGTAATCAAGACCGGTTGCGCTAATGGTCCGCGTCATGATGGCGGCGATCGGTTTTGCGTTGGTGACCGTCAAGGTTCGGGCCAGAAGGAGTTCGACCCAACTGAACATAAAGCAAAAAAATGCCGTCACCCCGACCCCGGCTCGAATCAGCGGAATAAAGATGGTAACAAAGAAACGCGGAAAGCTGTACCCATCGATAAAAGCGGTTTCATCGATCTCCTTTGGGATGCCGGACATGAAACCCTCCAATATCCATACCGCCAGGGGCACGTTGAACAGAGTATGGGCAAGCGCAACCGCAAGATGCGTATCCAGCAAGCCAAGTGTGGAATACAGCTGAAAAAAGGGCAGGGCGAAAACTGCGACCGGCGCCATTCGATTGGTGAGGAGCCAGAAAAAAACATGCTTGTCGCCCAGAAACCGGTATCTCGAAAAAGCGTAGGCGGCCGGCAATGCCACGGTTACTGAGATAATGGTGTTCATAGTGACATAAATCATGGAATTGACATAACCCATGTACCAGGATGCATCTGTGAAGATTTTGATATAGTTTCTAAGGGTAGCATCAAACGGGAACAAAACAAACGATCCGAGTATGCTTGCGTTGGTCCGCAAGGACATATTGAGCATCCAGTATATCGGCAAGGCGACCAGTACAAAGTATATGGCCAGTCCGATGGTTTTTTTCTTTAATTTCATCCCTTCTCTCCTTTACCGACTCTCTGGAGCGCCTGATAAAACATATAACTAAATAGCAACACGATGATAAAGTAGATGAGTGAAAAAGCCCCGCCCGGTCCCAGGTCGAATTGCAACAGGGCAATTTTTACTAAATAAATCGACAAAAACGTGGTTGAATTGCCGGGACCGCCTCCTGTAAGCACGAACGGTTCCGCGTAGATGAGAAAACTGTCCATGAATCGGAGCAGCACGGCAATTGTGAGTACGCCGCGCATCTTGGGAAGCTGGATGTAACGGAATGTGGCCCAGGACGATGCACCATCAATTTTGGCCGCCTGGTAGTAAACCTCGGGAATTGCCCGCAACCCGGCATAAGCCAAAAGCACCACTAGGGGCGTCCAATGCCAGACTTCCATCAACATCAGGGTGACCCAGGCATCCAACGGCCTTGCCGTATGGTCAAAGGGGATGCCCAAGCTGTTGATTGCGGCGCCCAATAAACCGATATCCGGCCGGGTAAAGATAATCCAGATGGTTCCGATCGTATTCCATGGAATGAGCAGGGGCAGCGCAATTGTAACCAGGCTGGCTGAGACTCCCCAACCTTTTTTGGGCATAGCCAGGGCGATGAGAATGCCAAGCGGCATCTCGATCAACAGCACGAGTCCGGAGAACAGAAATTGCCGCCACAAAGCGTCATGCAGGCGTTTATTGGCCAACATCTCTCTAAACCACTCGGTACCGACGAAGACACTCTGTCCCGGTCCCCAGATATCCTGAATCGAATAATTGACAACAGTCATCAGTGGAATGATAGAGCTAAAAGCAACGATGATAAAAACCGGTAAAACTAGAAACCAGGCTTTATTATTTTCCCATTTTTCCATAATATCGATGCTCCTGCTAGTTGATCAAGCGCTCATCTGCAAACAGTTTGATTTTCTTTTTTGGAAACTTAAGCCAGGCTTCATCTCCCGGAACAGGTTGGCCTTCGGGCAATCTGGCTCGCAGGATGTGTCCGTTCAGGCTGATGGTAAGGACTTTAAAACTACCCTGGTCTTCCACCGACCTAACCGTTGTCTGGATAGCGTCCGTAACAGGCCCCGGGTATATTTCCAGATACATGGGACGGATGCCGAGTTCCAGTTTTCCTCCTGCTTTTTGGCCCTTTGCGGCTGTTTCGTCATTTAGCATGATGTCGGCGCCGTCCACCCGTGCGTAATGGCCCTCGATGGTGCAGGATAAAAAATTCATTCCGGGGCTGCCGATAAAATATCCAACAAATTTGTGGGTCGGGTTTTCAAAAAGCTCCTGGGGTGTGCTGCTTTGAACCAGTTCTCCCTCGTACATGACAAGCACCTGATCGGCAAATGTCAAGGCCTCTACCTGGTCGTGGGTGACGTAAATCAGCGTCAACTCCATCTGTTCGTGGATTTCTTTAAGTTTGCGCCTCAGATGCCACTTCAGGTGGGGATCGATGACGGTCAGGGGTTCATCGAATAAAATGGCGGCCACATCTCTTCGGACCAAACCCCTTCCCAAAGATATTTTCTGTTTAGCATCCGCTGCCAAGCCCGCCGCTCTTTTTTTAAGAAAGGGTGATAAATCTAAAATTTCAGCGATTTCCAGCACCCGCTGGTTCACTTCGTCTTCACCCATTCCACGATTTCGCAACGGAAATGCCAGGTTGTTGAAAACCGTCATTGTGTCGTACAGCACGGGAAATTGAAATACCTGGGCGATGTTGCGCTTTTCCGGGGGTAGGCCGGTGACATCTTTTCCGTCGTAAAGCACCTTTCCCTGACTGGGAGTTAACAAACCGGAAATAACGTTGAGCAGGGTGGTTTTTCCACATCCGGAAGGACCCAATAAGGCATACGCGCCGCCATCCTCCCAAGTGGTATGGATATGCTTTAAGGCATACTCCGAGTCACTTTTTGGATTCGCGTAATAACTGTGAGCGATTTCACTCAATTCAATACGCGCCATTGATGTGCTCCTGTTATCCTTGATCCTGATTCTGCCGCAGGGGCTTAATTAATGTCGGAACGAAAACGGCTTTTTTAGCTCCTACCTGCGTTGAATATAAATTTGTAACCCTCAGAATACAGGGGGTATACCCGGAGCTAAAATTTTAACCCGCCTGGATCTGAACGAGAAATCATAGTTTACGATCGGACACTATTTAAGCCGGTTTTCGATGCTGGCTCGTGAAGGTGTTGCCACCAGTCGCCCGTCGCCATCATATACGAAAAAGCAGCATGGACTCACAAAGATCGACACTTTGGTGCCGATCTTGAGAGGATATATACCGTCCTTTTGAATCACCAATTTAAAATCATCATAATTGACATGGATAAATGTTTCCGACCCGTTTATTTCCGACAATTCCACCTCAGCACGGATTTCGGTATCATCGTCATTGGATCGGGTTAAAAATAAGTGATTGGAACGGACTCCGAACAGATATGGACCGGGAGTCAACGCCTGCAAATGATCGACCAAGGTAAATTCGATACCGTCCCCGAGGTGTGCCTGGGTGTCTTCCACGTATCCCTTGATATAGTTGATGGGTGGATCGCTAAATACTTCGGCAACTTTGGTGGTTGCAGGATTATGGTAAACCTCGGGTGTCGGGCCGGTTTGCAGAATCCGACCTTCATCGATAACCACAATTTCACCGCCAAACATTAATGCTTCCATCGGCTCCGTGGTGGTATACACAACGATGGCCTTTCGTTTCTTAAATATTTCCTGAAGCTCGATCCGCAGTTCTTCCCGCAGCTTATAATCCAGATTCACCAGGGGTTCATCCAACAAAAGCAGGTCCGCATTTTTAACCAGGGCACGGGCAATGGCAATCCGCTGCTGCTGACCGCCGGAAAGCTCGCTGGGAAGACGATGCAGCAGATCTTCAATATGAAGCATTTCAGCTGTTTCTCTGACCCGTCGATCCAGTTCGGATTTATTGACCCGGGCAATTTTTAAAGGGGAGGCAATATTATTATAAACCGTCAGGGAGGGGTAATTGATGAATTGCTGGTAGACCATGGCGATGCTGCGTTTTCGCACCGAGACACCGGTAACATCTTTGCCGTCTATTAGGATTTTCCCACGGGTGGGGCGATCGATGCCGCCCATGATCCGCAAAAGCGATGTTTTGCCGGCAATGGTTCTGCCCAACAAAACATTGCGGGAACCGGTTTCAAAATCAAGATTGATATCTTTGAGATGAGTCTCGCGGTTTACAGACTTGTCAATGTGTTCTAGTGTCAGTCCCATAAAGCGCTAGTTTTTCCGGATCATAGGCCGATACCCAAAAAGTCGGTGGTTTAAATTCGAAGAATTCAATTCAACAGAGAAGGCATATGTGATCTAGAACTGTGCTTATTTATTCGAACAATTTTCCACCATTGTCAAGTACAAATTTACTCTGAATTTTGGACCTGTCGATAGATGATTATCCGGAAAAGCCACCTCTGATCCCATCGTCTCGGATTCAATATAATAAACATCATAGCCCAGCCAAAGATTGTCCAATTCAAAATCTGCCGGGGTGTCTAATGTCTTGCGGACCCGCACTTCAGGAGTTTAATAAAACGTTTTGAATGATTCATCTCTCCATTTCATTGCAAATTCGTGGATTTGAGCAATGAAAGGCATTCTGTCCGGAACATCCTTTAAAGATTCATAAAACCGTATAAAGCCGGCTTCAAACATTTTATTAGTTCGTGTCCGTCCACAAATGGTAGATATTGGTTCAGAGCAAGGCTTGAGCGATTTTGAAACCGGAGGCATAGCGGGCTATGTCGAGGATTTCAAAAGAGCGAAAACGCCGCTCCGGGCCAAAAGATGCCGTTTGTGGATGGACACTAGTTCATCTCCGAGCCCACATATCATGGGTGCCTTCAATTTTCGCCGATGGTTGCCTTGATCACCTTGTAACCTTCCTCCTGAAGCGAAGCAGCAACCGCAGACTGTAACTCTTTTCCGGGTGTCAGCGCCACCATGTATCCACCTCTTCCGCCGCCGGTCACTTTGGCCCCGAATGCTCCTTTATTTTTAGCCACATTACAAAGGTGAATGAGCACATCGTGGGAAAGGCCTATTTCGATTAGTATGTCGTGATTTTCATTCATTAATAAACCCATCTTTAACAAATCACCGGCTTCCAACGCTGCTTTCATTTCATACGCCTGCCGCCGGATTGTTTCAAGGCGACGGTTCAAAAGGGTGGGATCCTTTTCTTTAAGTTCTTTTATAAAAGGACCCAAGGTTGATGTATCGGATGTTACACCGCTGTTTGCCAATACAATCTCAAAGGGGCTTTTGATCTGAATCCGCTCAAAACTTTTTTGTTCCTTTTTTACTTGATAAAACAGAATGCCCCCATAAGTGGACGCGGTGTCGTCGACCCCACTCGGCGTTCCATGATAGGCAAATTCACCTTCCCACCCCACATGATTGATCTGCTCAATCGTATAATCAAGTTTGAATTCTTCATTCAATGCTCTTGCCAAAGAAACACAACTGGCGGCACTCGCTCCAACACCGCTTCCAGCCAACAGATCTCCACCATAGGTAATCTTTATGGGCGTTTTACGCACATCAACCTTCATGACATCCAGAATTCTGTTGATCGAGTCACCTTGTTGTTCTTTTTTCTTTTCTTTGTATCCCGGCACCTCCATACGATTATCTTCCAAAACCCAGCCGGCACCATCAATCCGTTCTACCGTTGCCTCCGTTTTAAAAGAAAGTCCGGCCACAATTGCCGGCACATTGTGGAGGACGAATTGGTCTCCGATAAAAATTGTTTTTCCAAAACCGATACCTTTACCCATAATCTTTTCCTTTCCTTTTTCCTACCGTTTCACCGGCATGGGGGCTCAATTTTTCGATTTTAAATTGAGATAAGTTTATCGCTAAACCTTCTATTTATAAAGATTCTTTTTTTATTAAACGGTTAGTCACCTATTTATAAAACGACTGTTTTTAATTTAGTGGGATGATAACGGGTATGGTAATAATCTGACAGGCCTTCGTTACGAGTCTATCCGTCGCCTAAGAATTTTTACAAGAATCCCTATATTATCAGTTTTCAATTCGCTTGTCACTTTCAGGATCGAAGAGATGCAAATTCTGCGGTTCACAGGTAAGTTGCAGGTTCATATCCGCCGCGATCTTCATTGTACCCGGCACGCGAATAGCAAGAATTGTATTTTCGGACCCGAAGTACCCGTGAACCAGGGAGTCGGCTCCCAACTCCTCAACCATTTCGACCTTAAATTTGATATGACCATCCTTTTCAGTTACGATAATATGTTCGGGGCGCAGGCCTAGCGTGACTTCACGTCCGCCATACTTGGAAAAGCCGTCGGGCAAGGGCAGACTCTCGTCGCTTGTTAGCTTTACGGCGGTTCCATCGGTACTGATGCCAGCGGTGAGGAAGTTCATGGCCGGAGAACCGATGAACCCGGCGACAAATATCGTTTTGGGCCGCTCATAGAGATCGATCGGGGAACCGATCTGTTCCATGTTGCCATCGTTCATGACCAGCAGCCGGTGGCCGAGGGTCATGGCTTCGACCTGGTCGTGGGTGACATAGACGCTGGTGATCCCGAGCCTTTTTTGAAGCCGCCTGAT
>SDBV01005953.1_pt1 | contig 17041 bp, 23 predicted proteins | sample 2277081 | NCBI WGS metagenome assembly SDBV01 (sample SAMN10402039, study PRJNA504765) | marine sediment metagenome | isolation source: marine sediment core GS10_PC15, 223 cmbsf | place: Arctic Ocean: Southern Knipovich Ridge | collected 2010 | reverse complement strand
ATTAATTATTGAATAATTCAATAAATTGCGCTACTTATTTATACATTATAAAAAAAGAAACAGTAATCAGAAAGTATATGCCCGTGCATAAAGGATATATGCTATTAATAGATTTTGCACTTAAGTACTGCAATTGTTTAATCGTGTAAGTCTGCATTAAAGATAGTGAGCTTGTTTCCGGAAATTTACGTCGAAGAAAATAAAAATAATTAGACGCAGATTTACGCAGATTAAAAGAAGGATTTTTTAAATAATTTTTATAATCTGCGTTAATCCAATTATGGTATAATAAATTTGTTATTAAGAAACTTCTAATTCTTAACAGTATAAGTAAAAATCTGTGAAATCTGCGTCAAAAAAAATAAAAATAATTAAATGCAGATTATCTTAAATGGAAAAATATAAAAAACGGTAGGTGTCAATGTAAAACTGTTCAAGTGTTAAACCCAGGTCACTTTAAGTTTTTTATGATTCTTTGCACAATCATCCAGATACATATCTATAAGATTCTGGTATGACATCCCGGTTTGTTCTGCTAATTCTTTGAAATATTCAATTGTATCTACTGCTATTCTAATTGTAATTTGTTTTTTCAAGTTTTTTGCATATGGATTTTTTCGTGACTTCATTTTAGAAAAATCATATTCATCTTTCATATTCTATCTCCTATAATATTTGGCCTCATTCTTAGTAGCTTTTCGAGCTGAAATAATTCGAATAACATTATCCCCTTTCCGAAATGTATGGAAAACAATTAGCAGTCTTAATTTGATACTAAATCCAAGCATGATAAATCTTTCCTCAATTTCTGAGTGTATATGATCAAAATATTGAATTGCATGTTCGTCAAAAAAGACTGTCTTAGCTTCTTTGAATGAAACTTTGTGTTTCTTCAGGTTTGCTTTTTTTTTTCAATATCCCATTCAAAGGAAATATTGTGCATAATTAAAATATAATTAAAATATAATTATATGTCAACATGGAAGATCAATTTAGAACCGGTTTTTTGTTATTTTTTAGACTCAGATTTACAGGATTAATGTGGATTTTTTTAAAATTAAAACCGGTAGTTATCCAGCTTCTTGTTCTTTTTTTTCTAATCTACTTTTAAATTTTTATAAGTTTATTTATATTAGGGAAAAGGTATTAGCTATAAATAAATATAAATCCTGTTAATCCTGTAAATCCGGGTCAAATTTTTCTTAATTAATTCTTAACAGTATAATTAAAAATCTGCGAAATCTGCGTCAAAAAAATAAAGATAATTAGATGCAGATTATCTTAGATTACAATAAGGATAAATGCATCTTGTTTTTTTGTACAATATATTGTATTTTATATGAAAGAGGTTAGATATGGATGCAATTAATTATTCTGATTTAAGACAAAATCTAAAGAAATATCTTGATTATGTATATAAGGATCATGAAACACTCATAGTCACCAGAAAAAATAATGAAAATGTTATTATTCTTTCTGTTGATGATTATAATTCATTAAATGAAACACAATATTTATTATCAACGAAAAATAATGCTAAACATCTTGATAACTCTCTAAATCAACTCCGATCCGGAAAGGGTTTAAAGAAAGAGCTAATTGAAGAGTGAGAAATATTATTTTTTCTGAAGCATCCTGGGATGATTACCTTTATTGGCAGAAAAATGATAAAAAAAATCTAAAAAGAATTAACAGTATTATAAAAGACATTAAAAGAAGTCCGTTTGAAGGAATAGGAAAACCGGAACCGCTAAAACATCAATTGCAGGGTTGCTGGTCCAGAAGAATTGATAATGAGCATCGACTCGTATATGAAATTGTCAAAGATACAATAAGAATTGTATCGTGCCGTTTCCATTATTAAAAATACTACGAATAACAGGGATCGATTTTTAAAAGCAGGTTAATTATATAACAACGACGAAAAACGGTAACCGGTAAACGGAAAACCGAACAATTATTAATTAATACTTTAATCATAATAACCTATCATTCATTTACTCAGGGAGGAAGGTGTAAATGAATCTTAAAATAATATTAGAACCAAGTGAAGACGGTGGATATACTGTTCTTGTTCCTTCTCTGCCTGGCTGTATTAGTGAAGGCAATACTGAAGAAGAAGCGTTAAGAAATATTAAAGAAGCAATAGAGCTATGTCTTGAACCCATAGAGGATGATTATATAGCTGATGAAAAAACAATAATAAAAGAGCCCTGTTTCCAGCCTGAGAGTCTGAATTTTTAATTTTATCTACAACAATCTTAATATCATATTGCCATTACATAGAAAATAAGTTATATTTAATATGACTGGTCATTATGACTATTAGGAGTTTCTAATGAATAGAGTAACTGTTGCAGAAATCAAATCTCATCTTTCCGAATACCTTTCTATATCTCATAATCAAGGGAAGAGGTTTGTTATTACTAAACGCGGAAAACCCTTTGCTGCTATTGTTAGTATGTCCGACCTTCAAAACCTTGAACAAATAGATGAAAAACAGGGATTATATGAAATAGCAGGGAAATGGGAACATTTTGATGAAATAGCTTCATCTGTTCAAGATATTTATCAAAATCGCAATAATGATGAGAATAGACATGTATCTCTTTGATACAGATACAATTACAAATATTTTCAAACCTTTGCCTTCAAAATCACTACTAAGCAAACTTAAATTAATACCTAGACAGAAACAATACATTTCTACTATTACAATCTATGAAATAGTTTATGGAGCATTTAAAAGCCAGCGCAAGGAGTATCACGTAACCAGACTTAGGGAGCTTCTTTTGCCTTCTGTTCAAATTGTTATTTTTAATACTAAAGCAGCATATGTTTGTGGTGCTATAAGAGCAAAATTAGAATCCATAGGCACTCCATTATCTCTGGCAGATTTACAAATAGCCTCTATTGCCTTAGCTAATGATTTAACACTCATAACTGGAAATACTAAACATTTTAGTCGTGTTCCGGAGCTCCGGGTAAAAAACTGGATATAATTTATAAAAATATTTATTATAATGAATATCAGTGGTTAAATTCTTTTTAATAATTTTTATAATCTGTGTTAATCTAATTATGGTATAATAAATTTGTTATTAAGAAACTTCTAATTCTTAACAGTATAAGTAAAAATCTGTGAAATCTGCGTCAAAAAAAATAAAAATAATTAGACTCCTATTAGCTCAGATTAAAAAATAAGAATAATAAGCTATAGCCTGATAATAAATAATATTATATAGTTATAGAAGACAGGATAATGAATAAATGAAAAAATTAAAAATATATCTTGATACATCAGTGATTGGCGGATATTTTGATGAAGAATTTAAAAAATATTCAGAACGTGTAATTAAAAATATAAAAAATGACAATATAATTGGTGTTATTTCTGAAATTACAATTAAAGAACTTGATAATGCAACAGATTTTGTTAAAGAGCATTTTATAACCTATAAAAATAAACTTGAGATTATTGAATTAACAGAAGAGGTTAAGGAATTGGCCCGGAAATATGTTGATGAAAAAATAGTTTCAGAAAAATATTATGAAGATGCCTTACATATTGCTTTTGCTACTATTAATCAAATTGATGTATTGGTCAGTTGGAATTTTAAGCATATTGTGAATTTTAATAAAATAATACAGTTTAATAGTGTAAATTTAAAGAGTATGTATAAAAATCTACAAATATATTCTCCTATGGAGGTGTTAAACAATGAAGAAGATTAAAGACTTTGATTGCGTAAAAATGACAAGAGAAATAAGGGATAATTTATATAAAAAAAAGAAAGATAAGAGTCTGGAAGAATTTGCTGATATGCTTGCTGTACAAGCTCGTAATAGTCTTCTATGGCAAGGATTAAAAATATCTGTTAAAAGCAGGTAACCGTTGGTCGTTTGCCGTGAACTGTTGACCATGAACCGGCAAATGGTAACCGATCAACAAAGTAAATCCGGGCAGTCTAATCGCCTTGGCCACCGGTATAAGCCGGATACCATGATTGTACTCTTCATGCTTACTGCAATAAAAGACAAAGAGTTGATTCTTCCGGAGGAATCAGAGTATGCGCTAATTTTACCCTATCATTTTTTATTTTTTAGACGCGGATTTACAGGATTTATGCGGATTTTTTTAAAATAAAAACGAGTAGGTGTTCAGTTGCTTGTTCTTTTTCTTCTAATCTACTTTTAAATTTTTAAAAGTTTATTGATATTAGGGAAAGGGTATTAGCTATAAATAAATATAAATCCTGTTAATCCTGTAAATCTGTGTCAAATTTTTCTTAATACCCTCTTAACAGTAAATTTAAAAATCTGCGAAATCTGTGTCGAAAATTCATCAGTAAGGTTTGCAGAAATACAAATTTATTTGTTGAATAATTCAACAAATTGCGTTACTTATTTATAGGTAATGAAAAAAGGATTAGTAATCGGAAAGTATATGCCTCTGCATAAAGGGCATACTGCATTAATAGATTTTGCACTTAAGCACTGTAATAGCTTAATTGTGTTAGTCTGCACTAAAAAAGATGAGCCTATTCCTGGAAAATTAAGATTCCAGTGGTTAATAGAAAATTATAAAGAAAACATTAATATAATGATTGAATACACAGATGAAAATCTCCCTGATTCGTCATATTCTTCTAACTCTGTTTCTAAAGTATGGGCAGGGTATCTAAAAAAAAGATTTCCGGATCTGTCTGTTATTTTTAGTTCGGAAAAATATGGAGACTATCTTGCTGAGTATATGGGCATAGAGCATATACGATTTGACCGGACAAAATATAATATTTTAGCAACTGATATCCGAAATGACCCATTTAAGTACTGGGATTTTATTCCGGAATCGGTTATGCCCTAGTTTGTTAAAAAGATATGTATATTCGGGCCGGAGAGTACTGGAAAATCAACCTTAACAGTAAAATTAGCAGAACATTTTAATACTGATTATGTACCGGAGGTGGCTCGTGATGTAATTGGTGACAGGCATGTGGTTTACAAAGATATTCCGGTAATCGCAGAAGCTCATGCAGCAGAAATACTAAAAAAAGAAAAAACAGCAAACAAGATTTTGTTTTGTGATACGGACCTTATTACAACAAAAATATATTCCAGGCATTATTTTAACAAAGTTCCGGATTTTCCATTATGGATAGAAAATGCAAATAAGTATGATCTGTATCTTTTTTGTGATATTGATGTGCCGTGGGTTTCTGATCCGCAGCGTGACGCTCCACACTTAAGAGAGGAACTTAAAAGCTGGTTCTTAGAAGAGCTGGAAAGAACCGGTATAAACTTTTGTTTAATTAATGGTTCATGGGAAGATAGGTTTATAAAAGCATGTGATGCAGTAAAATCTATTTACAGATAAATTTATGTATTTACTATTTTTCTTATTTCATTACCGTTATATGGGTCTATTTTTTTTTCAATTAGAATCCATTCTTCTATATGCTCAACAGGAATATCCGGCATAAAGACAGTGTTTGGGCCAAGGGTTTCCAGTTCTATAAAACGATCGCACAAATAACATTCAATAGCACAATTATCATCGGGATAATTATTTGATAATTCTCTTTTAAACTTTTTTATAAAAGTATAATTATCATTAGTTATACCAATAAAACCTTCATGGCCCGCAGTTCCAACTTTTCCGATTTCACCAGTAGGCTCTATTAAAAACAAATCCTTTGTCGGAATATATTGTTTGCTTGTTATATTTGTTATATTGCCCATCCATTCCTGCCAGTATATTATTTTATTCAATTTAAAATTACTTTGTGAGCTCCATGGAATAAATACAATTCCTTCCGGCTTTACACAAGTTATTGCCCATATTCCGCCATGATCTAAAGAATTACCCGTATTTAATAAAGAATTCTTAACAAAAATTTTATTATTTTTCGTATAAATTGTGAGTTTTAATTCTAGTTTTAATCTTGGATCATATCCGGAAAAAGTTATTTCATTCTCATTCTGTTCTATTTTGCATTCTTGGTTATCCGGATTATATGTATTTGAACCTTCTGGCGCCAGCCATAATCTGTGGCCGCCATACATATACCAGCCCTTATTATTTGTTATTGATTTTTCATCATCTGTGAATAATATATTGTCATTATCGTTTATACTAAAATGGAGTATTCTTGGGCCGAATTCTTTAGAAACAACCATGGTTTTATTGCCCATTTTAATTTCGATACATTTGCCAAAACTGCTATAGTCTATTTCTTTAATATTCATACATATCACCTACTTCTTTTATTATTGATTGTCATATTTGTTTAAGTTATTTGATAATAAAGATATTCGGATGATTGTACTATCAGTTGTTATTACTGTCAATAAATAATTAGCCAAAGCAATTTTCACTCAGGGCATAATAATGATGTTTAGGTAATATTGATATATCAGCCTGGATCATGGGCATGCAGGTACCTTCGGTTTGGCTGCAAACCATGTTTCTGAAATTGTTTCATGTTCTACTACATAGTTCCTGCGTTTATATCCGGTTGAATTGTTTTTGATAAAAGATTATTATTAAAAAAGGTGCATTTTTTAAATATTTTCCCCCTTTTTTTAAAAGGGGGAAAATAACATTATCTTATTCCCTGTTCGATTAAAGGTGCAAGGGCACTAATATTTTCAGGAGTTACTACGCCAACACCTGTGTTTATGTGTAAACCCGGTATATCGTATTTTTTATTCATTACGATTTGCTGTACAGGAAGATATCCCTGTAAATATAAAACCTGGTCAAAGGTTGCATTTACATAACCTTCTTCGATTCCTTCGATAGTTGCTGGAGATAAATCAATACCGCCGGTGATTACATCACCGGGATTTTTCCCTGCTGCCTTTAGTACTGCCATTAAATTAGCTGTAATATTTCCATGCTGAGTTCCAATTGCTTTTACATCAGGATTTGCTTCTAAGTATCCGGTAAGAATTGGGATACATAAAGAACCTTCGCCATCTACTTCTGGAGAAATATTAAGTGTATCGACAATAAGTCCTGCTTCTTCTAAAGCATCAACAATACCCTGAGGGCTCTGGCTTCTTCCTTCCTGAGAAAAAAGGCCATAAACCAATGCCCTGTCTCCCGACTTTAGGCCGCCTCTAATCATTGCTAATCCTGTTAAATATCCGCCTGCATATAGTTCTGCTCCTGCATAACCAAAGCCAAGGTGCTGATATTTCCTCTCTAAATTTGGTAAAGGATTATTTCCGCTTGTTACAACAATTCCTCTCGCAAATGCATCTGCAACTAGTGATTCAAAAGGTCCTTCACCTGGATGCCCCATTATAACTATACCATCCGGACTTGAAGCTAATGCTTCTTTAAATTGAATAATCATAGTTTCCGGCTGCCATCCGGAGTATTGTTCAATAAGTGTAACACCCATTATTTCTGCTGCTTCTCGTGCTCCGTTTGTACGGGCAAGAGTTGAAGAATCTCCCTCTGTTCCGCCCATTTGCATGTAAATTACTATTTCTTCCTGATCTGTTGTGTCTACTGCTGCTGCTTCTTCCTCTTCACCGTTGCATGCAGTAAAAGAAATAGCAAACATTACCATACAGATTAGAAAAAGTGCTGTAATAGTTTTTTGAAAATGTTTCATGAAACTTCCCCCTTTAAAAATTTTTATAGTTAAATACTTAAATCCATTTAATAGATGCTAAAAAAGCATTAATAAATGATTAAGTATCTAAAAACCTTATTTGTTTGATTTAGAAAAAGCATTGCGAATATTATCTATAATTTTGCCGCCTTTGTCTTTAATAAAAACATTTAAAATAACAGAACCTGCCATTACAAGTCCTGTAACTATACGTGTAAAGTACCCGCCAATTCCTATTGTAATAACTCCTGCTTCAAGTGAGCCTATAATATATGCTCCAAATAAAGTTCCAAATACAAGACCTTCGCCGCCTGCAATTGAAGTACCGCCAATAAAAACTGCAGCCATTACCGGTAGTAAAATGCTTGCTCCCTGAGTGCTCCAGAAAGTGACCATTTCCAGTGTAAGAAGAACTGCAGCAAAACCGGCAATAAGCCCATTAATCGTAAATAATTGAATCTTCTTTTTTTCAACATTAATTCCCATAACCCGTGCAACATTTTCATTGTCTCCCATGAACATAATTGCTTCACCGAATTTATGCCTGTTTAACAGAAACCATACAAAGATTGCCAGCCCTAATGACCATATAGCCTGGTGAGGTATGACACCAAATAATCGTCCGACAAATAATTCGTGAATTGGTGTTCCGCGTATTTCTTTTATATTCCAGGAAAGGCCGCCGCATAATAGCACTGTTAGGCCATTCCAGAAAAATTGAGCTGCAAGAGTCGCCATTATAGATGGTACTTTTAGTTTGGAAATCATTATACCGTTTATAAAACCAACTAAAGCGCCTGCCGTAAGTGCAAGAATAAATGCTATCCATGGTGCATTAAATGTACGAAAAACAAATGCGAAAATAAATCCGGAAAATGCTATTACAGAGGAAAAACTAAGATCTATTTCTCCTGCTGTTATTACTAAAGTTAGTCCTAATGCTAAAACCAGTGATGGGGGTACGGTTTGTAAAAATGACATGTATATTAAAGGGCGTAAAAATACCCGTGGTGCCATGAGCATGAAAAAACCCATTAGTACTATATATACCATAACAATTGGTAGTGCTCTGATTTTCCCTATAGATGATATTTTAAATCTTGTGTCTAATAATTTCAATTATATATCCTCCTTTAAACCATGAGCATAGTCTAATAAAAATGTATTTAAGTCTTTTATTGAGATTTCGTTTTTTTGAATACTTGCAACTACTTTACCTCTGTCAAGTACAACAAAACGGTCTGCTATTTTGTAGACATCATGTATATTATGCGATATATAAATGCAGGATTTACCATTTGTCTTAAGTCTTTCTACGAAACTTAATACTTTTGCAACTTCTTTTAATGAAAGTGCTACAGTCGGTTCATCAAGGATTATTAGTTCAGCATCAAAGTGCATTGCTCTTCCAATAGAGATTCCCTGTCTTTCACCTCCGGAGAGTTTTTTAACTTTGGAATCTACTGTGATTCCTACACCGCGGAATCCAATCATATTTTTTAAAATATTATTTACAATCTCTTTTTCTTTTCTAACCTTTATAAAACCAAATTTATTTGTTATCTGTCTTCCAATAAAAAAGTTCCGCCATAAGTCCTGATCTTCTGCAAGCGATCTGTCCTGGTACACTGTTTCTATGCCAATCTGATGTGCTTTCTTTACATTGAATTTTGTATAATCAATTTTTTCGTCCTTTACATAAACATGACCGTTAGTAGGAGGAAATACACCGGTAATTATTTTTATTAATGTTGACTTGCCTGCACCATTATCACCTATCAATCCTACTATCTCATTATTATCAACATTAAAAGTTATATTGTGCAGTGCTTGAATTTTACCAAAATATTTATCCACACTATTTAGCTGAACAGCATATTGGTATTCCTTATTCATATTTTATGCTCCAAAAAAATATTAGAATGTTGATTTATCTTATAGATAGAGAAAACAACTACCAATAGAGATACTTGCACTCATGATGGACTTTTATGCAATTATAATGAATATTTATCTATTGTAAGTGGTGATGGATTTTTATGCAGCGTGGATTGATTTTTATGCAAATAAATATAAAAAATATAGTGTTATGTGTTTTGTTCTTTAAAATTACTTGGGGGAAAACCTCTGTATTTTTTATACAATCTGGAAAAATAATACTGGTCATTATATCCGACTGCATAAGAAACTTCTTTTATTGTGGTATCATGATTCTTCAATAATAATTCTTCTGCTTTCTCTAATTTTATTTCTATCATTACCTGTTTAAAGCTTTTTTTAAGGTAAGAAGTAAATATATGGGATATTGTAGAAACACTTTTTGACACTATTTTTGATGCTTCTTCGATACTGATATTTTTATCTACGTTATTTTTTGCATGGTTAATAAGTTTTTCTATTATTAAATTACTTCTAATTTTAATCATATTGTGAGAAGCAATATATTCAACTATAACTCTAAATAAATTTTTTAAATTATCTATTTTTTCTTTAGAAAAAGATGGCGTTTTTAAAAAGGCAAGTATCAGTTTTTCTGCAGTCCCGATATTATTCTGCCATTCTAAAATAATTTCTCTGTTTAGTTTTTCATCCTGCCTGTACTGTCCTAAAATAAAAAAACCAAGATGAATCCCCTCATAATAAATTGGAAAAATAGTTTCAATCATACCGGCAAAACATTTTTCTGTAATCATATCATTCTGTACTAATGCCATTTTTCTTTTTTCTTTATCGAGCTCTATACAAATATCATTTTTATTTAATTAATTCTTAATTAATGTACAAAATTCATTGCAGGGTTTTTTGAGGCCTACAGCAATTTCTTTTCCTACAGGAGACATGAATCCAATTCTAATATTAAAACAAAATGAAAATTCATCAAATATTTGCTGTACATCATTTTTTAATATTATCTCTATGCTACTTTTCATTTTATCAAGGATATTTTATATCAATTTAGGTAGGAATGTAAAGGTGGTATATTGTTAGTAAAATATTTGAATATTTAGACACAGATTTCACAGATTTTAAAGTAATCTAATAATAATTATTTTTGCATATAAAGGAATATTGAAACTTTAACAAGATTAACACAGTTTTTTTATTTTATCTTAAAAATAACTCTTTATAATGAAGTAAAAATACAACTTCAAAAGTATTTTATAAATCTTTGAAATCTGTGTCTATTTTATATTTACCTGAATGTTTATTTTTCTGAATTAATAGAAATTGTCTTAATGCTTTCAATAAGAGCTTCTCTGTAATCTGCAAAGAGTTTAACTTCGCCGGCAGCTTCTGCAATAATAATATTATCACCCTCTACGGTAATAAATGTTAAATATATATAAGTACTGGAAGCAAAAGGTGCCAGCCATTCAAAATATATACCTTTGCTGCCATTTTCTATAGATATTTCTTCTTCTTTATAAAGCTGGTATCCGTTATCAATAAATTGATTTCTTAATGCATTGCCCCAGAAATCGATGTCCTTAACAGGATAATTTTCTGCTGTTTTAATATCGAATAATATTCCTTCGGGACTTACAGCAGAGTATAGTTCTCCATCACCTACTTCAGCTATTGCAAAGCCTTCCGGTTTTTCTATAGAGAAAGGAGGTGGAGTACTGTTGCATGACATAAAGAAAAGCACTGCTACTAAAATAATAAGAATAATTCTACCATTCATATGTATTACCTTTTTCCAGGAATGTATATAGTCCGAGTGAGTTTATCCACCCGAACATGGATTCAATATTATTGGGTATAGAACTTGATAAGAATGTAAACCGAATATTTACAAGTGCATAACCCCTCTCGACATCTATACGTCTTAATCTGCCTTTTAATTGTTCAATTTCATTTAAAAGCCTTATAATTTCTGATTCTATTGCAAGTGTATCATCTATCCCGGTTTCTTCTATAAGTTCTATACTTTTATCAAGTATTTCCTGCCTGCTGTTAATTCCCGACTCAAGATAAATTATATCTTCTCTTACATCAATTGCAGTAGGTGAATAATCTTCTACTTCCTCACCTGCTTCTCTTAAGAAAGAAGTAAAGCTGCTTAAATTGTTAATAGGTATTCGAATATTTATACCCTGTTCGGAAGAATGAAGAAAATAGCCACCGTTTTCTTCTACATACATAATTATATTTATTGCTGCCTGGTCCGGATCTTCAACTAATAGAAAAATATCAAGCTGATATGTCAGATAGCTGGTGTTTTGTTGGGCGAAAATTGATGAACTGCAAAAAAATAACAGAATTATAATAACTTTGATTTGTTTCATAGTACTTCGAAGCTCCTTATAGAACTTTTTACATTGTCTATATTTTTATTAAGAGATTCTTCATCCGGGAAAAAAACTTCCACAATATAAATTGTATCTTCTTTAATGTAAACACTTACAAGATAGTAATAGGGTGCATTGTCTTTGCTTTCAAATAAGACAGATTTTACATCGCCTAAATCAATTATTTCTAAATTTTTATAAAACGGGCCTAGATGATATGAAAGAGCTCTCTGCCAGAATGCTGTATCTCCTTCCGGTACATTTTCGGTTTTACTTACCCGGACTACAGTCCCGTCAGAGTTTTCTGCAATAAAGTACTTTTCTCGGTCGAACACAGCAAAATTATCATCCAGTTTAAGATTGATATTTTCTATTGACGTATCCAGGGAGCTGTATAAAGGATTAAGTACTGCAATCCAGGAAAAAGGTATCTCCTGTCTGGAATATTGCTCCTCTTGAAATCTAGATGATAAATCTACCGTAATTCTTGAATAGGAAATTTGATTTGCAAGTACTTCCAACGTGCTGTTTATAAGTTCTATTTCTTCTGTGAGCCTACGAATTTCCTGAAGTATTCGAAGTTTTTCTCTTACATTTTCTGTTCTTTCTAAAAGGCTATATAAACGTTCCCTGGTTCTCCGTGCTATCTCTAGCCTTCCCGCAAGGTCTCTATACGATTCTGTAACATCATATGTTTCTATTGATTTTGTTATTACTTCATCATAGTCATGAAGCATTTGAAAGATATCAAAGAATAATTCTGCAGGAACACGAATAATGATGGAAAATTCCATTATCTGTTCAACGTATCCGCCGGTTTCTTCTGCAATCTCGGTTATGTCCTGCTTTGCCTGCCTTACTTCACTTACCATAAGGTTTAAATACCCCGTATATATTCTTTTTCTCTGTTCTGATGTAGTAGTAGATTGAGTATTATCAGGTTCTGAAGATATATCAGTTATATCAGAGGGCTCAAATGAAATATTGGAAATCTCCGAATCCTTGGAATACTCGGCTGATGGCGGTGGAGCAGGTTCGTCACGATACATTTCTTCTTCCGGAGCGGAAGATGTTTCTGCCCAACCACCACTGCTAGATAGTGAGCTGCATCCGAAAATACTTAATATAATAAATAAAATAAATAATTTGTATATTATTTTCATAATACGTTAAATGTATGGCAAAGGTTCTTATTTATCAAGTTAAAATATTAATATTATCTTATAGTTACAATTTTTTACAAATTTTATACAAATATTTTACAACTTAATCATATCACAGATGAAGTGTAAGTTTTGCAACCTGATATGTTAGAAATCCAGAACCTTACAAATTGCTTTAAACAAGAAAACTGTTTACTAAACTATACACTTTTATGTATAATAAATATATTGAGTATTTAATAATACCGGTTTTACCTGCTATTTATGATATTAAACAGTTGGCATTATTTTTGCTTGTATAATTTAAGATAAATGCGGTTTAGAGATAAATTATTGTTTGTAATTGTATTTTTCCTTCTTCTTCAGATACTGGTAAGTTCTGCGTTTACTTTATACACATTTGTGGATCAGTCAAAAACTGCATTAAATAATGAGCTCTATTCCCGATGGGATCGTGTGCATTCTTATATAGAAAACATTAAACATCAGCATTTTACACAACTCTATAATTTAAAAGAACTTATTAAACATTATCTTGATAATTCTATCAGCAGAGAAGACTGGTTATCTATAATTGGTTTTTTTGAAAAAAATCTTGATGATTCACAGATTGTTGTTACAGATGAAAATTATAGCATAATTAAAAACAGTACAATTCAATATCTTGATTCTGATGGGCTTCTGAGTGTTGTATCTGATTATTCATATAATTTTATAACAAACAGATTTTTTATTTATTCATCAGGACAAACGGACTGTTTATAATTACAGGTACGAAAGTAATTTCTGATAAATTTCCGGATGAAACATATTTTATTTTTTTTATTAAAAAAATAGATCAGAAACTTGCAAATATTATTGCTCAGGAGCTGGGTATTAATATTGCTTTTTTTTATGATAATACATTTATTTGCTCCAGCATACCGGCGTTTAATCTTGATCCACAATTGTTTCTAAACCGTGTGAATAGTCTGGAAACAAATATAGGACCTTACGATTTTCTTCTTAAAGTTTTTTCTGCAGATTTGAACAAAAAATTATATCTAGTTGTTCTTAACAGTTCATTGGATACAGAAGTTTATTTACGAAAATTGATAACTTCTTACTTTATTGCTTTTATATTAACTTTAATAGTTTCTGTTGTTTTTGCAATTACAATGACGTCCTTTTTTACAAGCCCTTTTACAAAACTGCAGAAATGGCTGGATAAGTATATGAAAACAGGAAAGCTCGAAAAATTATCAATTAAAACAAAGGATGAAATAGGATTCGTAGCTAAGTCATTTTATACTATTGCAGACAAAGTAATAAAAGAAGAAGCTGTAATTAAAAATCAATTAAATAAAATTACATTTTTAAATAAGTATAATGAAAATATTTTAAGCAACTTACAAGCCGGTGTATTTGTTGTAGATTCAGATTCACAAATTGAGTATTGCAATAATTATATAAATAGCTTTCTTGGTGCAAAGAAAAATGAACTGCGGGGTATTCATATCTATGATCTTTTAAGGAAATATTTTATTACATCGGACAATATTAAAAAATTAAAGAATGAAAATATAAAGAAGTATACTCAAATACCTAATGTATTTTTTGAATTATCCAAAATAGAGAAAATAAATTTTATGGTAAAAGTTATTCCTCTATGGATTTCCAGACGAAAAATAAAAACATTAATCGTTTTAGAGGACATTACAAAAACAGAGAAGTTCTGGGAGAAAATACTGCAGGCAGAAAAAATGGCTTCTGTTGGCCTGTTATCTGCAGGAATGGCGCATGAAATAAATAATCCTCTTGGTTCTATTCTTTCTCACGTACAGTACCTTACAGCAGTTGAATCGGAGCCTGAAAAACTTGATTCCTTAAAGTGGATTACAAGTGAAACTAATAGAATTGCAGAACTGATAGAAAAGCTCTTAAGTTTTGCAAGAGATGATTCGGAGTTAATAGAAAAAAGCCCTGTAAACTCGACTATTGTAGAGATATTGGGTTTTATGAAGCATGATCTTAACAAAAGAAATATAACTGTTATTACAGACTTAAAATCCGAACTTCAGCCTGTTTCACTACAGTCGAGTAAATTTAAGCAGGTTTTATTTAATTTAATACTTAACGCGTCCCATGCAATTGATAAAGACGGTACAATCACAATAAGTTCTAATGTTAATGGTAATTCTAAAAAAACAGTAAATATATTGGTAAGTGATACAGGCAAGGGCATCCCTCCTTCGGATCTGCAAAGAATATTTGGCCCGTTTTTCACAACTAAATCCGGAGAAAGGGGTACGGGCCTTGGCCTTTCGATATGTTATAGTATAATTACAAAAGCCGGGGGAGAAATAAAAGTAGTAAACAGTTCTGCTTCCGGGACAACAATAAGTATACTTCTTAAAGTTTGATATAAGGATTAGATAATAATGAATGAGAGAAACAGATTAAGCATACTAATTATTGATGATGAACCGGGACTCCGGCAGGGGCTCAAAAAGGTTTTAAAAGTAAATAATTATATTGCATTTGAAGCATCTAACAGCAAAGAGGCAAAGAATATAATAAATAAAAATTCAGTAGATCTTGTTCTACTTGATATGAAGCTCGGAAACGAGAGCGGTCTTCCTTTGTTAGATGAAATAAAAAGAAATGAACCTCTTCTGCAAGTTGTTATAATTACAGGTTTTGGAACAATTAATAATGCAGTAGTCTGTTTAAAAGCCGGAGCCATAGAAAGAAAGCTCGGCAGGTTTGAGCTTGTTGGGAATGGAACTATTTTCTTAGATGAAATTGGTGACATGAGCCTTCGAATGCAGTCAAAATTATTAAGAGTACTTCAGGAAAAAACATTCGAAAGGGTTGGAGGTGTTAAGAGTATAAATACTAACTGTAGAGTAATTGCAGCAACAAATAAAGATATAACTCTGCAAATTAAGCAGGGCAAATTCCGGGAAGACCTTTATTACAGGTTAAGTTTGATAATTATAAAACTGCCGTCATTAAAGGAAAGAAAAAAAGATATTAAATCTTTAATAGAGCAGTTTATTAATGATGCTAATAATGAATATGGCAGAAATGTTTCTAAAGTAGACCCGGAGCTATTTAAAAAACTGGAAAATTATGATTGGCCTGGAAATATAAGGCAATTAAAAAATATTATTACAAACGGAGTAATCTTAAGTGAAAATAATATGATCAAAAATATAGAAGTATTTAATAATCAGAATATTATTAATGAAGATAAAATATTATATAAAAGCGAAGAAGGGCTTAAAACCGCTTCTTCAAGATTGATAGAGCAGATAGAAAAGAAGATAATTTCTGAAGTATTGGCCGCAAATTCATATAATTTCGCAAAAGCATCGCGTGAATTAAAAATAACGAGAAAAACACTATATGAAAAAGTGAAGAAGTATTCGATAAGTGAGAAGGTTGTAATATGAAAATATTTAAGGTGAATATAATATTTATTTTATTACTGATTATATTTGGATGTGATACTCAAAAAGGGACTCAAAATTCATTTGAGATCTATTCTTGGTGGACTGGTGATGAAGGATTACCTTTAGAGACAATTATAAATTTATATAAAGAAAAGTATCCTGATATCTCTGTAATTAATTCCACAGTAGCCGGAGGAGCAGGATTTAACGCAAGAACTGTACTTTATACGAGAATTATAGCAGGTGATCCGCCGGACACTTTTTTAGTACATGCAGGCCATGAGTTGATAGATTCCTGGGTAAAACGCGGAAAAATGGAACCTATTACTTATTTATTTGATGAGAATAACAACAGAGCTGCTTTTAGAAAGGAATTACTCGATATAATATCTTATGAAGGGGATTTTTGCATATCCCCCCGAAAAGTGCCATAAGAATTATAAATATTTAGCAATTTTAAACCGAATTTAGAAATAATGGATGATAATACTAAAAGATTGTTTATTTTATCTAAACAAGGA
>SDBV01005952.1_pt1 | contig 17041 bp, 12 predicted proteins | sample 2277081 | NCBI WGS metagenome assembly SDBV01 (sample SAMN10402039, study PRJNA504765) | marine sediment metagenome | isolation source: marine sediment core GS10_PC15, 223 cmbsf | place: Arctic Ocean: Southern Knipovich Ridge | collected 2010 | reverse complement strand
AAAAGAATTAAAGAACTTTCCTGAAAACATTTACATTGAATTGCCCAGTAGTCGCCTTCATGTGTTAGTGCCACTAAATCAATTCCTGTGTCAATGTTGCCTAAATCGAATTTGCCCGGAAACTTATTCCAAAGCCATACTTTTTTAAAGCGATATGCATATTTAGGGTCGGTTTGCAAATAGGCTTGCATCAAGCGTTCAAAGCGGTCGCCTTTGTCACGTTCCGAGAAAGAACGCTTTCTGTATTTCTCAAGTATGCGGTCAAAGGACATCATAAGCACCTTTCTTTATAGTTATGTTTTATTCCGACCGTGCCTACTGCTTCTTTGCCGCCTTAAAAAGCCTCTGTTCAAATTTAGCCTCCATTTCCTTCGCCATCTTCCTTTTCCTCCATATAGTGCTCTATGGGAGACAAATCCAGCCAAATCATACCAACGGCAGCCAAATAACGCAAGACCCGCATTTTTCGACATTCTGGCCGGTTCCACATTGGGTTTCCAATGTTCTTGGCATCGATCCTTGACGACTTCAAGCCCGCTCTTACCGCCCTAATTTGTGTCAAAATCGCCTACCCTGCCTCTGATACCCTTTGCCTTGAGTTCGGCCATTGTAGGTCGATAAAACCCTCCTGAGAGTGGGTTTGAGAGAATCCTGCGGTGGTATGACCGGCGGTCGGTTTGGGCGCGGTGATGGTGAGAAGAAAACGCTGATGATAAGGCGATAATCGGCTTTGCTTTCCGGATGCGCAATGGTATGATTGGAACGTGGCTTTCGGCGGAACTTGCTAATATTAGGAGTCGGCACAATGACACGGAACAAAAAGATATTGGCAGCCATTACCAGCATGGGGCTTGTGGCGGCTTTGTACTTCGGACTTCGGGGTTTTGGTCCAGAGAAGCACGTCCTGATTGCAACTTGGAATGTGAGAGGCTATCCAGAGAAGACGCAGGACCGTGTCGAATGGTTTAGCAAGAAGCTGATCGAGATAAGCCCGGATGTTATCTGCGTTCAAGAGATTGCCAACCAAGGCAAGGTTGATGCGTTTGTGACCAACGAGCCAAACTTCACTTCTGCCGCCTTCGTCGATTCCAGTGACGGCCAAGACAATGCCATCTTCGCAGCGGAGTGGATTGAGTTAGAGGATATGGCCGACCCTAACGGTTTCCTGCATCCTGCACAGACGGCATACGTCGCATACAAAGGCTTTGACGCGGTTATAGTGACGGTGCATCTTGCTTGGACCGACTTAACAGTGCGCGCACAGGAAAAGGTTCTTTTGCAGAGTGTTGTCCAGACCGCATTGCAGAAGGACCCTGATGTTATTATTGCCGGTGACTTTAACACCAAAGAACAGGGTATTCAGGAGCTTGCAGAGTCTATCGGGATGCAAGTTATGATACCAGTTGCACAGGATGGAGTCGGGACCACACATGCGGGGAACAGGTACGACCATTTTCTGATTTCCCCGGATTTGGCGAACGAAGAAGCGGTAGCCTGCCAGATACACACGTTTGCTGATGACGAGATTGCTGAGAAGGTCTCGGATCATATCCCCGTAGTGGCGGTATTCCGCACCAAATCCAAGTACAGGGATAGGCAGTAGCTGCATCCGGTTTTTTCCTTGCTTTTGGGCAGGGCTCGTGCATAATTGAATTGCCCTTAGCGGTTTGGGCCAGAAGCAGAACGGAACTTCTACAAGAGAGATGAAAACATATGCAGATAAAAGTTATAAAGCCAGATAACAGTGTCGAAGAATACTCGCATAAGAAAGTCGTAGACACTATCAACGGGGCTCTCGCCAAGAGTGGTGAGGGTGATATGTCCGTTGCCGAAAAGCTTGCGCAGATCGTGACAGATTATCTTCATAACGAGCAAAAATCTGATCTTGTACCGAGCGGCGCAATCTATGAAATAATTAATACGGTTCTGACCAAGTGTGGCTATGCAAAGGCTACATATTGGATGGAAATCACTCATGAGCCCTATATTCTTAAAGAACGGCCTTGGAAGTCTTCTAAGGAAATGTCAAGGGAGATAAAACGTACTTGGTGGCGTATGAAAAGAAGTCGCGGTCTGATAGAAAAAGAATCGCTAACAGTATTGATAGATCCGGGAGATGCAACAGCAGAAGACCTCAGTGAACTCTTCGTAGAATTATCTACCCTATACAGGATGATCGGGGGTTCCGGTATTGATTTCAGAATTACTGAGACAAGGGAGCCAGCCTCAGTGTATGTGTGCTAAGAGAGAAGAAATTCGAGAAAAAGCTATAGTAAAAGCCGAAGGCAGACCGAGGTCGCCTCATCAACCAAATGAGCGAACTCGATTGAAGCGTTTTAAAGACTGGTTACACCCACACCTTAAAAAAAGCGAGAAGCTTACAGAAGCATATGCCGAGGCAAAGGTGACAAAGGAAACGAACGAGGCAAATAGAATCGCGCAAGAGGCAGCGAAAATCGCCGCCCAAACGGACTTAGAAAATGCAAAAAAAGACATCGTAAAACAGAAAGAAGTAGAACAGTTCAGCGCCAATATAGACGATATTTATAAAGACGATGGTCTTCCGTTGCAAGCAAAACAGATGAAAATGGCCAAGCTTTTGGAGAATAACCCCGGTATTATCCAACAACTGAATAGAGTAACAGAGGTGATGGAAAAGTTGGAGTCGCAAAAAAAGTCCAAGTTTGCGTTTGTGGAAGAATCCGAGAGTAAAAAGGTGAGGGCAATAGAAAGTCGTGTAATTTCGGAAGAAACTGGAAGCTGTGAAGGTTGTGGTAAAAGCATTCCCAAAGAATTGTTGCCTACAATTGGGTGCGGCCAGATCCTCTGTTCTGATTGTCTGAAGGAATTACGAAGGTAAGCGGTGAGGGTGAGAAGGAAACGCTGAAAACACTTTTGTTCAGTGCTAATTGCCGTTATTACTTTTTATCTGTATCCCATTTAAGAATCACACCATTGCCAAACTTGTAAGATTTAAGTGACTGGCTGAATCCTTTAGCGGATTTAATATACTCCAATAGCTGCTCCGACTTCTCTGGTGCATACACGTACCTATGGGCCTTAAAACACATTAATTGATTAAGTTTCTTTGTCATTTCACTTTCGGCGGATTTACATTCATAAGCACTGTCATCTGAAGAATCGTATGGTCTTGCAACAACAGTCATATTTTTAGTTATTGGACATATAATCAAGCTTTGAGGATGAGAGGGGCCAATTCCACCAGAAGTGCCAGGTGGATCACCGAACATAACTGGTGTATCAGATGTCACAAAATAACCATCCTCTGAAAAAAAAATATCCCATTTTTTATTACATAATGATGCTGATATTTGGCTCGCCAAACTCAACATGTATCGAATACTTACATCTGGAAATACTACAGTATTAACGGCAGATGTTATATCACCATTTATGATAAGCTTTCTTATCTCCTCTGGTGGTTCAGGCAATGCCCCCATCTCATACATCTTTTGCACACTTGATTCATGTATTTTCTTGAGAGCAGAGAGACAGCCATCTCTAAATGATGGCCCACGAACCAATAAAAAAGCGATATAACATGCAAGTTTTCCCTTATCTGATGCACTCAAGTCATGTTGGGAATAAAGTTTTCTTGTTATCGCTATCGCAGGTGTTTCAATTTGATTAAAACCATCTTCCAATATCTGAGATGTCTGCCCATCAGGCATTCTTTGCTCATAATAATAGTCTTTGCTGCATATATATGAAATAGATTTTGGTGTCTTTGATATTCTTGTATATCTCTTGTCATATCCCCAAATCAGGCTTTTTTTGCCTTCAATTGTAAATCCTCTCAAATGGGATTTAGGTACATAATGCTGGTTTTTCTTTTCTTGTTTCATCATTCTCCCATAGTTTTTCTAAGAGAACCAATTATACCATAACATCTATTTGTCATAAGAACCACAGAATCTAACAGCATAGCTCTCAGAGGTGATTCTTCTTAGCTTTTGGCCCACGTTTATAACCAAAGAAATCAAGGAAGCCGACAAATTCTTTATAGTAAACATTGGGATTAGCTGGTAGTTGTTCAGGTCTTTTCCCTTGTTTACAGAGGAGATTCCATTCTTTTATTCTTTTGATCCCCAATGTCCGTGCCAATGCCTTTGCTTTTTTATAAGGAAGAAAATTCTTTATACCAAACCAATCTTTCCAACTTTTCCATCCTTCATCTTTGTAAATAACATGAGGTTTGGCAGGAATATTAGAAGGACGATGTGTTTTGCTCCATTCCCACCAGTCTCTTCCTGTCATGTTTTTCCTAACATATTTTCTTGCTTCTGTAAAAGGTAAAAACCTTCTTTCAGGCAATCCAATCCAATCTCTTATTCCTTTGCATTGCTCCTTATAAACTACCTGAGGATCAGAAGGAATATTTTTAGGTCTTGTGCCAGAAGGACAGTATTGTGCCCGTTCCTTAGTTTTTTTAAATCCTAAACTCCTGACAAATTCTCTGGCTTGATTAAAAGGTAAAAACCTTTGCTCTGGTTTGTATCCAAGAAAATCGGGCCAACCAGTCCATCCATATTCTTTATAATTCAAATAAGGAAGAACGGGCATATCTAAAGGTCTCTTCTTAGAATGGCAAAGCTTCAACCATTCTCTTTTGCTCTTTAATCCCAGTGTTCTTGCTTTTCTTCTTGCTTGATTAAAAGTCAAGAACTTGCCTTTATATTTTTTTGTTTTCGCCACTTATAACTTATCCCTATTAAAAGGTAGTCAATTTCCTATCATCCATATTATGCCATTTTTCAATAGCTTTTGATAGGGGGGAGAAGCTACCACCCTATCTATTGCAGAGTAGAATTGTCCAGTATTGCAAAAATAGGCATCCGTGCCTGTGTCGTAGGTACTGCTTATCGTCAAAGGGGGGTGCTTCCTTGGGGGGGGTATGCCGGAAAAAACGTGGGACTCCAGAGGTTATTCACACGGTATAGTACCTATTGCCTCTCACGGGCGCAAAACCGGCCCCCACCCCCCATAAACGGCGTTTTCGGCTTTTTTCTCTGCTGTCTGATCGTCAATTATAGCCCGGTTTGTGGCTATATATGCAGTCTTTTGCTTTGCTTTCCGGCAGGTTTACTACTGCTTTACTGCATGTTTACCGGCAGTCTGGTTGCCTGATCTGTCTGGCCAGGTAAAGCGGTTGCAAAGACCTGGTAAAGCGCTGGTAAAGTGGATCGGTTCTATATCGGATGTCTGTCTGTTTGCGTTTTGGTTTTCCCTGCAATGAATTACAAACAGCCTTGCAATATTTATGAGTCCATAAGAAAATCAAACTTTTTTAAATAAATTTAGCCTTGCAAATACCTGATTATAATAGACTTACAGATATATAGCAAGAAATTCTTTAGAAATTCTTGACTTTTGCCGATATGGTGCTATAGTTAAAGTAGTGGCTTGACCGGCAAGTCACAAAATAAAGTGGCCGGGCGATGCAACCAACATCCCCGACCGTGGTCCTAAACTAAGAAGGAGTTTAGAACGATGGAAACAGTAGCAAAACAATCCGAAGCAAGCAAGTCGAATCATTCCATTATCGAAGTCCTGGAGTTCTGCAAAGCCCAGAATCTGCCTGCGCGTGTTGTAGGTAAGTGGGTCTGGATCAAGTTTGATTCAAAGCCCAGCGCCGAGATCAGGCAAAGCCTCAAAGATTGTGGCTTTCGATGGTCAAGGCGGCGCGGTCAGTGGTGCCATAATTGCGGACTGCCGACAAAGCCAGCACGTAACTACAAGCCCTGGGACAAATATCAGACTGTCAGTATCGACGAAGCGTATGTCAACGCAGGACTGGGGGTGTCGATATGAATCTCAGCGATGATCTAAAAGACAAACTCCAGACCCTGGCTTTCGATGTAACAGACAATTTTTGCTATGGGTGTTATAAGGTGGTCGAAGGTGATAATTGCCCAGGATGCGGCTCTGATGACTTTATGAGACACCTTGACGGTGTCGGCGTCGAATACGGTACAGACTGGATCATTGAGCACCTGATAAAAGAGCATTGCGAAGCTATTGACGCCGAAGAGCAATTCGAGGAAATGCTAAACGAATGCTATGAACCGGTCAAAGTCGGCTGCTGCGAATGGGACGCTGGCTATGTTATGAAGGAACTTGATCCGGTAGCTTTTCGGTGCGGAGTTTCGGACTACCTGGCCGATGATGAGCAATTTGTCGAAGTTGACGGCGAAACTTATCTTGCATCCGACCTCGAAAGTATGATTGACGAATTGACCGATTGAACTAACGCAAAAACGCCCTCGGCAATTTCGTCGGGGGCTTTCATAAAGGATAGAAACGATGAAAACTTTATTCGAGAAATACAGACCGAAAACCCTGGAAGATGTACTCGGTCAAACCAAAGCGGTCAAGGTAATCAAAAGACTAATTCAGAACGGCGCTGGGGGGCGCTGTTTTTGGATTAGCGGCGCTTCAGGTACAGGCAAGACTACTCTGGCCCGGATTATTGCCGACCACATTGCCGATGAGTTTTATGTTCAGGAATATGATTCTGCCGATAGTCTATCAGTTTCAGAGATTGACAAGATCGACCAGGATATGTCTTATTTTGCGCCTGGCAAAGGTGGCCGATGTTTTATAGTCAATGAAGCGCATGGACTCCGCAAAACCATTATACGGCGTCTGCTGGGTATTCTGGAGCGCATACCGGATCATGTGTGCATTATCTTCACCACAACGAAACAGGGCGAATCTAAACTGTTTGACGATCAGATTGACGCAAATCCCCTGTTGTCCAGGTGTGCTAAGATCGAATTGACAAACCAGGGTTTGGCCAAACCATTCGCAGACCATTGTCGGGCTATAGCTACAAAAGAAAACCTTAACGGCAAACCACTGCAAAGCTATATCAAACTTGCCCAGAACTGTAAGAATAATTGCCGTCAAATGTTAATGGCTATTGAATCAGGTGAAATGTTAGATTAAAGTAAGGGTAAGCTATGTCAAAACAAATTAAAAAAGAAGCTGTAGGATATTGCAGAGTAAGTTCGAGTGGTCAGCAAAAAAGCGGTACCGGTCTGAACCGCCAAGAGGAAACTATCAGGGCATATGCAAAACAGGCAGGATACAAACTGTCAGAAGTTTATAAAGAAGCATTTACCGGAACGGAGAATGTCCGACCGGTGTTTGAAACGATGCTTGCAGACCTGTTAGATAACGGCTGCCGAATTATTATTTGTGAATGTCTCGACCGTCTTGCAAGAGATTTGTCTGTCCAATTACAGATAATAGCTTTGCTGGCAAATAAAGATATTACTTTAATAAATGCCATGACTGGAGTTGATTGTACTAATCCAACAGATCCGATGTCATTGGCGATGATTCAGGTGCAAGGTGCATTTGCTCAACTTGATAAAAACCTATTGGTCAGAAAACTAAAGAAGGGCAGGCAAGCTAAAAGAAAAAAGACCGGAAGCTGTGAAGGGCGCAAACCGTTCGGATACCTTGCTGGCGAACAAGAGACAATCGACCGAATGAAATCGCTATACAGAAAAAAACCTGGGGACGAAAGGTTAAGTTGCCATCACATAGCTAAAGTTTTAAACAGAGAAAATCGACCGACACGGAAAGGGGGTAAATGGTATAGCACGCAAGTCAAAGATATTCTCAAACGATTAGGTATTTTTAAGGACTGAAACGCCTTGGCTGGCACAGCAAATAGAAAAGCGGGGCCTGAGCTTAACAGCTTGGGCCTTTTTATCCTGTTCAGGTGCCAAGTGGAGTGAAGTGCCGGTAAAGTCTATCCTTTGCAGGGGACAAAGAGGCAGAGAAGTCGCTATTCGCAATATTGGAAGACCTCAAAAAGCTGGCAGCCCTGAGTAGTCTGAAGTTAGCACTGCAAGAGACGAAAGGTGAGTCGAAAAAAAAATTAGCGTTTCCGGCGTACCACCACCGCACCGAAGCCGAGCAGTAAACTATGGGCTTGCACCTTCGAGCCAATGGTTGGCAATAACAGCGAGGTCTAAAAAGTTTACCACCCCGTCACTTGTCCAGTCACCGGGTTGAACAATCATGAAGCCGTCTGTAAGCGTTAGCTGCCCATCAACTTCCTCAAAGGCATGCACGTCCCACATACCGGAATTGGCATCTGTGGGAATATCAAAATCTGCGATCATCGCTATATTGTTTTCAAATTCAACGATCTTTGGTACAAATCTTGAAGCTATGAGTGAATTTCCCTGAGAAAGCCAGGCAATCGTCCCACTGCCTTGACCAAAACTGATGTTCTGGCCGGAAATCCGCACGGATAATTTTTGACCTCGATAAGCTCCACCAGGAGTTACGGAAGTGAGCATCGGATTATACGGAGCAATCGTAAAGCTATCGTTAAGCGTTAACAGGCCATCAATAACAGTATCAACATTTAAATCCCGTAAACCTGTTGTGGCGTCTTCAGGAATATCAAAATCTGCAACTAATAATATATCACTAATGGCATATGACTTAGATGCATAAATAGCAACCGGGCTTCCTTGTGAAAACCAAATAAAGGTGTTGCTGCCCTGCTGAAAGTTAAAATGAGTATCCTGACCGGAAATAAGCACTCTCAAAAATTGGCTTTGCTGGGCACTGTTAGTGCTGATCGCAATAAGTTCGGGCGGATTAAATGAATTAATCGTGAAGCTATTATAAAGTGTCATCGTGCCATCGATATTATTGTAGACGTTCAGGTCATGCAGTCCTATCGCACCACTTGGAATATCAAGCCAAGCGGTCATAAACGTATCGTTGACCGGATAATAACCAAATGCATCAATAGTCGAACTTCCCTGTGAAAACCAGATTGACATGGTATCGGCCTCGTCAAAATGAGTATTCAGCCCAGAAATCCCTACACCCAGACTTTCACCCTGGATAGCATTGTTAGGGGCAATTGATGTAAGCGATTGTGCAAATAGTGTTGTGGGGATGGCGAAAAAAATGACTAATAATAGAGAACTGTTGATAATCGTTTTCATAGAACATGCCTCCTTCTTTTCATGTTTATTGACCATATTACCCTATCACAATTTATAATTTTTGTCAATTTCTTTTTTCGTAATTTTCAGATACTGTTTCAGCCTGGAATCTTTTGTATTTGGATTGCAACGCAATAAAGTTTCATATGCCTCTGTATATCTGCCTGTATTATAATAAGTCGCACCAAGATTGATCAAAGCGTCTTCAAACTCAGGAGAAATTGTAAGGGCTTTTTTATAGTAAAAAATAGCTTTATCGTGGTCGTCACCCATTTCATAGCACGTCCCCAGATTATTTAGTACATGTATATGATATGGATGGGCTTTATACGCTTCTTTAAAATCCTCAAGTGCCTGCGGTATGTTATTGAGCAGAAAATTGGCTTCTCCCCTGTACCACTTCAATGGAGTTGACATCGGATCGAGTGTCGCAAATACAGAATAACCCTTATCGATTTCCGAAATTACAGCAGGCCAGACTTTAGCTTTTCGAGCAGCAAACGCTCTTTTCGTATAGACCTCAGCATTCAAGCGTGTATAACCGTTAACAACCGCAAGAATCAGTAATATAGTAGCTGGAATACCTACCGCAAACATAAATGGACGTGGTATATTTTTCAGGCTACCAGAGGATCGATGATGTATCGATATTACAATAGCCATCATTAGCAGCAGAAACATCGAATGGAAAATCCTTTCCCTTGGAAATGTAAAACAGGAAAAAACCATGTAACCGACAAAACCAAAGAACATAAGAATCGAAAGCAGCTTATTATTAGTATCCGTGTGCGAGTTTATAATTTTGAATATATACCAGAATATTATTCCAAGAATTGACAAATAAAACAAAAAGCCCAAAATGCCTACTTCAGACAATATCCACAAATAATCATTCTCCGGCCTTACGAAATATAGCGTCTTGAACATATGCTGGTTGGGGAAATCTTCTATGCCATAAGAAGGGAAACTGATTTTCCAATTGCCCACACCAACACCACAAATAGGATTATCTTGAGCGAGTTCAAGTGTTTGCCTCCACATCGATATACGTATCGCATTATTCTTATGGGTCGGAGAAAAAATGGAATCTAATCTGCCCACAAGAGAGCTTATGGAGTTTGTTCTCAAATAAAGATAGCCGAAGGTTGTACCAGCTACGACCAGCACAATTACAATATATAAGAACCTTTTAAAAAAGTATGCCTTTGTTTCTTTCGAAGTACTTGATTTGCTAAATATTAATAACAGCAATAAGATTAATAGTGTTACAGTAGTTGACACTAACATAGCAAGCCAGACAGAACGGCTCTGGTTAAAGAGAATCAAAATTAATGCCGATACAATTGAAATAGTGCTTACAATCTTCCAGCGGATACGAAATTCTAACGCAGCATATAGACAAAATGGCATCATCAAGAAAAGGGCTGAGGAAAACTGGTTCTTCTGCGCCATAGTCCCGGTTATATTGCAAATGACATGTTTTGGAAAAAACCGTGTGAAATACTCATAGAAACCAATCAGCGATAATATTGTAGCCGAGATAATCACTGCCTTGACTAAAGTTGGGATATAATCCTTGTTCTTACTTAGAACAACGGTTGCAATGAACAAATACACAATGGATAAGGAAATTTTGAGAACCTCATAGAGACCTTCTGTAATGTTGGTCGCTTTGGTTAGAGAAAGCAAGGAGATAAGAAAATAACCGAGAAACGCAGGAAATATTATCCTTCTTAATATACCGCAATCAATACTGTCTGGTCTTACGGACAAACGAATTAGGAATAAGAGCGAAAGCACAAGTGACATGATCCCCCATACGAAGAACCGGGGCATTAGCACAGGATCAATCGTAGAACTCAACCCAAAGAACGGCATGAACAGAACGGAAATGCCAACAAGTATAATAAAATCAAGTTTGTGTCGCCACATGATCGTACATTATGCCTGTGTATGGTCAATTAAGCAATATTTGTCCTAATGGCGTGATCAGCATGATCTATCACTACAGCCAATCACCGGCCGGCAACCGGCTTGTATCAGTAAGAATCAGGCCCGGGTCTAACAGCCTGGGCCTTTTACTCTATCTGGGTCAGCCAGTTTTCGGCTAAGATAGCAAAATCAAGCAAGTTTACTATATCATCACCATCAGGCGATAGTGGGTAAATATCAGCCAATGAGCCGGACTGCAACCAGTCTTCTGCCATAAACTTCAAATCATCAATATCCACTATACCCTCGCCGGTAATATCACCAAGAACTATAGGATCAAAAAGAATAACACTTGTAGAACCCTGCTTCATTATCCCGCATATATCTACTATCTGATATGTTAAAACCCATTCTATTTGACCAGAGTCGATTTCTTCCAGCCGATCCACACGGAAACTACATGTATTTTCACTTAGTGCAGAGCCCTTTGGACCAATATCTGCAAAGGCAGCGGTATAAGGATCAACTAAAGTCATATTACTTGACACCCCGGTAAGTTCAAGCTGAACGTTCTCAAGCGTTAAACCAGTCTGGTTGTGCATTATGACATTACAATCATATACAAATTCTGTTCTGCCTGTCCGTATTTTACTGACAACTTCAAAATCTACATCAAAGGGAATATTGTCACCAACTAAAATAGCTCTTGTAGCATTGATTCCATTGTTTCCATTGTTTCTGTCTGAAAAGCCCGGACCAAGCTGGACCTTTATAACATATTCTCCCTTAGCAGCGTTTTGCCAGGGCACAGATACCGGCGTACTTACTCCACCAGCTATTATTCCATCTGTATATTGGGTCTGACTGATTTGAATATAGTCACCATCTGACGGAAGATGCTTTGAGTAGAACGTTACTGGAATGTCAGATTCTGTTTCCGGATTGGAAGAGTCGGCGTGAACCACAGCGTCAATAGTAATCGGTTCTCCCAAATCAGGGTTAAGCTCGCTAAAGTTTACGTCGCATGAATGCACCCAGAAATCAGGTAAAGTCTCATACACCTCAAAATATCCTTCGCCTGTATGTTGAACGCTGCCTGAATCTGTCCCGACCACTGTGATAGTAGCCGTACCTAAAGCGGTTCCCGCCGACAGTGAGTCAGTTTGATAGACCCACCGTGTAGGCGAAGGATGGTTCACAAATGTTACATTGATAGTTTGATCTACACTGTCCTTAACAGTAATAGAATCCAACTGGTCGCCAAGCAGAGGTTCCCTTGAATCTACAGTAATCTGTACCTGTTGGCCTATCGTCGCCCATTTTGGATTGGCGGTCACATTAAACATGCCGACAACTATGTCAAGATATCTATAATTATTTCCATTATTGTCATCGGAATAACCAGGCCCAATAATCGCTCTAATTCGATGCAGACCATTAACGGTCGGAATCCAATCAACACATACAGTTTCGCTGTCACCGGGAGCCATCTGGCTAATAATAGTAGTACTGCCGATTTGATACGAACCTCCAGAAGGAGGATAAGCATAAAAAGTTACAGGAACATTAAACACCGTATCATTATTATCCGGAGCGGCGCAAACTGTCGCGCATACATTTACAACATCATCTATATCCGGCGTATCATCGCTGACGGTTAAGTCACATATCCATAAATCTTTTCTCGGCGTAGGATCGTCAGGTCTTATACAGAAAGGTTTTTCCCATACACCTGTTAAGGTCCCGTCCGTAACAGAAATATCTATTGTAAATGACTCATAACTGGCATCAGGCACGATAAATGGTATATAGAAATATCCACCAGGGCCGGTGAAGGTGCTCTGAAGATTCGTAACTACTCCGTTTGAATCAATCATCTGGGCAGTGACTATACTACCAAGAGCAGCAGATACAATGTCAGGTGCACCGCTAATCTCAATTCTGTACTCAGCTTTGCCTTGAATAATTGCTGATGTACCTTCGGTATAACAGGCAGGAGCACTATTCCATGAAACATCAAAAATCGCGTTTGCATCGGCGGGGTTGCCTATCTGATAGACCTTGCTTGCAGTGTTGTTGGTCTCATCAAGTTCCTCAATGTTATCTGCCGGATCAACTCTTACAGTAATTAACTGATAACCCGTATCAGGCCAGGAATGCTGTATTGATACCGTCGCCGATTGGTCTGGATCAAGACTTGGTATAATTTGGTTAGAGCCGATAGGACCGCTGGAATCTGAAAAACTTACTTCAATATCTATAGCAGATATATCTCCAACGTTCCACACAGTAGCCGAGATACTATTCGCCTCACCCGGCACAGCCGGATATGCCTCAAAGCCTATATCTTCACTTGTTATCTCCAGATCTGGTAAGTTTTCTTGGGGATCAATCATAAAGCCATCGGCAAGTGTCAGCGTTCCATCGACAGTATTGTCAACGTGCACATCCCATAAACCTAGTTCAGCATCATAGGGAATATCAAAATTAGCTGATAATGATGTGCTACTTGAAACTGTGGGAGGGTCTCCGGGGATGGTTGAACTGCCTTGAGAGAACCAAACAGCAGTAACAGTCGTTGAACTCCCCTGCACAAAGGTTGTATCCTGACCTGTAATCGTTACAGACAGACTCTCGCCCTGCTGGGCATTGTTGGGTACTATGGAGGTTAGAACAGGAGTCGGAGTTGCATTGATAAGATTAATTGTTAAGGTACCTGTCGCAGGATCAACTCCCAACTCACCGTCAGATACTGCATACGTGATGATGTCTGTACCTGTCACGCCTTCGTTAGCTGTATACTTGAACGAGAAAGTACCATCACCGTCATCGATAAGCTCTATCGTACCTTTTGCGGTTTCGAGAATACCATCGCTATCGCCATCGCCGACCAACTCGACTGTGATCGGGTCGATAACGCCGTCATCTTCGTTGTCAAAAGCGTCTCCGAGATCATTTATAACAGTCGGAGTTTCAGAAGTTGCCATCTGCTCTGTTGCTGAATCATTCTCAGCTGTCGGGCCGATGTTGGTAAGGTAGATAGTTAAAGTAGCTGTCTCAGGATCAACTCCCAACTCACCGTCAGATACTGTGTATGTGAATTCGTCGGTACCTGTCATACCTTCTTTAGCTGTATACTTGAATGAGAAAGTACCATCACCGTTATCGTTGAGTTCAAGCGTACCTTTTGCGGTTTCGATAATGCCGTCTCCGTCATCTCCGACCAACTCGACTGTGATCGGGTCGACAATGCCGTCATCTTCATTGTCAAAAGCACCCCCGAGGTCGTCTATAATGGTCGTAGTATCAGCGTTGCTCATATGCTCTGTCGCAGAATCATCCTCAGCTGTCGGGCCTACGTTGGTTACTGCAATATCTATTGTTTCTGTTAATACAACAGTTTCTTCACTTTCGTCTACAATAGAGTTGTCTGAGACTGAATAATCAAAGTCATCAAGGCCTGTAACGAAGTCATCCGGCTCATAGGTAGCAGTAGTATCGACAAGGCTCGCATCCCCATTACTAGGTTGACTGTCTATGCCAAATACTAAGTCTTCTGGTGAACCATCTACATCGGTAACAAGCAGTTCCAGATCAAAATCAACAGATGTGGGATTGCCGGTAGTACTCATATGTACTTCGCCATCATCACCCTCAATGACTGGCAGGAAGTTTGTAACGCTTATTGTAACGGTGGCTGTGTTGAGCGACTCATTTCCTTCGGAATCCTTTGCCTTATAAGTAAAGGTGTCGGTATATACCGCATAATCACTTGAACCGTCCCATGTAAATACAGCATCGGCTGGCGGAGTATATTTGAATACCTCAGCAAAAACGCCGGGCTCGACTTCAACTATTTCTATTGTCCATGTGCCACCCGCCGGAGTTGTTGGATTAAAAATTGTACCGTCATACAAACTGGGGTCGCCATCATTACTTAGTACATTTACAATCGAATCAATGTCGCTCCAGCTGATTGTTTTGGAATCATCAATTATCCAGAAAATGTTTGGCACCGGAGGCAAACCCGGAGGTCGCGGGCAGTCATCACATTGTGAAGTGTCATAATTACTTTTAATGTCCACCAAGCCGTAGACAGCTCTATTGTTGCCGCTATTATCAGTGTCAGAGTCTGTTTCTTCATAGTGTAGAGGATCCGCTACCGCAAAAGACTCATCTGCGTTAAGCGAACCTTGTACATTGGCTCGAACATGAATAGCTTGATTGCCACCAAGTCTGCCGTTTATTATGTTAATGGCCGGGCTGCCGTTGTCAGTTGCAGATGTGTGAATTTCTACCGTAGCTTCCGCATAAACGTCGCCTCCGTAAGGGTTAGGCCCTGATGTTTCTGCTTTAGCATAGATTTGGCCTACTTCCAGATCAATGTTAATTATACCTGCCTGAGCTTCACCTTCATCGTTAGCGACAGGGTTAGTACCTGCATCAATATGGATATTTGCTGTCAAATCTTTTTTGCCATGCGTATTGGCTACAAGTTCGCCGGTAACATCAATATCATCAGCGGCTATCAGACATATTTCTGTTGTAACGGTTTTATCTTCTGAATCCGAAACCTCTTGGCCAGTAACTGTAACTCCACCATCAATTATAAGGTCACCGCCGGATACGACAGAAACAACTTCGTGATTACCACTCTCAACATTTAGAGAACCAACACTAATATCACCACCTAAGCTACTAAATAACAATATCTGTCCCGGATTTCCTATGGCATCGTTTGTGACAGAAATATCGCCCGCAGTAATTCCACCGCTTCCGGACTGCATGAAAATATTACCGCCGTCATTGGTTGCTATAGTGGTACGTTCACCATCAAGGTTGGCTAAGAAATTAATACCGCCATCATCGAAAACATTACGCAGAGAGATATTACCGTTTCCGCCAAGAATCACCTCATCATCGGTCATGTATTCCACAGTAATCAGCTCATCGGCAGCTAAATCAAGATTAATACCTGCCAGTGAATAAGCTTCTATTTGCAGCTCATAAAGTGTATCCAATACTGCTCCGCTAATTGGAATGTCGCCGTTAGCAATTGTTAAGGTAACCGGATCAACCTGGATGGTAGCACCCGGCGAAGCATCAACATTGCCGGCAAAGAGAATATGGTTACCACTGATGTCGGCGATACCTGTGCCGACTGCAATTATTGCACCTTTGTTGAAAGAAGTGGTCGCTAATTTATCGACAAAATCGTAGGCATAATTTATAGCTTTCCCATCAACTGATGATGTAGTGCTTGATCCGCCAAGGATCACATCATCTCCGGCAGTTAAGATAACTTCTCCTGAAGCTCCATCAGCATGAATTGTTCCATTCTGCGTGACCGTACCGGTTCCTGTTTCAACCCGTATCGGCTGATCTTCAACTGCGTACACTGGGCTCTCAACAGTTCCCGAATTGACTAACAACTGCGGATGCAGCGGCACTGAGAAAATATCACCAGCAGCTAACACGATTTGGCCTTCAGGTGCTGTAATTGAGCCATTATTGGTAACATTACCAGCGCCGTCACCGATTGCTGAAGACATCTCAACGACAATCTTGCTGCCAGGCTGACTGAGCAGCACCCTATCGCCAGCGGCCATAACGACATAGCCATTTTCACCGGCAACTATCGTTCCAGTGTTGATAACATTCTTGCCCAGCAGAATAATACCATCGGCCCAAATTTCGCCAAGGCCACCTTCAACTTCAATTGAACCATCACCATTTATAGTATAGCTTGGATTATGTTCCAGAAATTCGGCCATATTGTCGGCGTCAAATTCATAATTGCCAGCAAGAAAGTCCTCATCGGAAATATTAAGGCTGGAGGCAACTAACTGAGCAACGTTGACTGTTGCCCCTCCTCCAAAGATAACTCCTGCCGGATTAATGATAAAGACTCTGCCGTTAGCAATAAGAGAGCCCATAATACCTGTCGGGTCGCCATCTTGAATCCTGATAAATACAGCAGAAGTTGCGCCCGGCTGGTGGAACTCAACAGTTGCACCGCTGCCAATGTCGAAGTTATTCCAATTGACAATCGCTTCGCCGGCTGTTTGTGTCATATCCATGCGCCCAGAAGTGTAGACAGGAGCGCC
>SDBV01005951.1_pt1 | contig 17043 bp, 13 predicted proteins | sample 2277081 | NCBI WGS metagenome assembly SDBV01 (sample SAMN10402039, study PRJNA504765) | marine sediment metagenome | isolation source: marine sediment core GS10_PC15, 223 cmbsf | place: Arctic Ocean: Southern Knipovich Ridge | collected 2010 | reverse complement strand
TCCGGAGAACCTTATAGTCTGGGGTGATAAACTAGTTGCAGACTTTGGCTCAGACACTATTGGCGCTGATGGCATATGGGCTAATGATGGCAGTGGATGGAGCAAGATAGCCAACTCTGATCCGGAAAATCTTGTAATATGGGGTGGTAACCTGGTTGCGGATTTTGGATCTGACAGTGTAGGTGCTGATGGCATCTATGTGAATGATGGTAGTGGCTGGAGCAAGATAGGAAGTTCTGATCCGGAAAACCTTATAGTATGGGGTGATAAGCTTATTGGAGATTATGGCTCAGACAGTATTGGCGCTGATGGCATATGGGCTAATGATGGCAGTGGATGGGTCAAGATAGCCAACTCTGATCCGGAGAGCTTAGTGGTATGGTGAGCTTCTTTTATTACCAAACAAACCAAATCAACCATTCAACTAATCGACTATTTAATACCAGCCAGGAGGCATTACAAATAAACTTAATACCAAACAACGCCCCCCATTAAGCAGAAATTACTCCTGATGCCCTCTCCGCTGGAGGTGGATTGTTTTTTCTCAGTTTCATCAGGAAACTGAGAAAGAACAAAAAAAATCCAGTCAATCCTGTAAATCCTGTCTAACAGCAAACAAAAAAACTGTTAGAGTATTTGCAATAAGGTCAGAAGGTAACAACGTGCCCCATTCCCTTCTCATAATCTCCTATTTGGCCATTAACGAGATGCCTGCCCCGTAAAGTGCTCCACGTTCCTGAGCTACGGTTGATAAGGATCATGCCGAGGCACAGTCTGAACGATTCTCAACAGTGGCGAAATTACTTTATTGGGGGACTATAGCGCCTCGGAGGTTGAACGGGCTTTGTCTATCAATCGGGTAAACGCAGGCCGTGGTGTAGCACAGGGTCACAAAGTGCTTGACAAATATAAAGATTTTAAAGATATTGGCAATTAAAGTAACAAAAGCACCAACGTCCCCTATTAACAGGTCAAAACTTGGAAGTTGACAAAACCATGAAAAAATTGGCTATTGAAGGAGGAGCGCCGGTACGGGAGAAGGATAATTTCCTTGTTTTTGGGGCCCCATTAATTGAAGAACCTGAAATCGAGGAGGTCGTAGCATGTATGCGCCGAGGCTGGATAGGCACAGGCCCTTTGGTGCGGCAGTTTGAAGAAGATTTTAAAGAATTCAAAGGCTCCAAACACGCAATCGCATTAAATTCATGTACTGCTGCTTTACACCTTTCAATGTTTGCAGCTGGTATTGGACCGGGAGATGAGGTGATTACTACCACCATGACCTTTTGCTCCACCATCAATGCCATTATCCATTGCGGTGCAACCCCGGTCTTGGCCGACTGTGACCGAAATTCCATGAATATCCTTCCCGAGGAGATTGAAAAAAATGTTACGGCCAAAACAAAGGCAATACTGCCCGTGCACTTTGCCGGTCGGTGTTGCGACATAGACCCTATTATGGACATTGCTCATACATATGATCTTTTAGTCATTGAGGATTGTGCACACGCCGTTGAATCGGAGTATCATGGCCAAAAAGCAGGCAGGTTTGGAGATATTGCTTGTTTCAGTTTTTATGTGACTAAAAATGTAATCACCGGAGAAGGGGGGATGGTCATTACAGATGATGATCGCTTTGCAGGAAGGATAAAGGTCCTTGGGCTTCACGGTATGAGCAAGGATGCTTGGAAAAGGTTTTCTGACGAAGGATATAAACACTACCAGGTCATTCATCCCGGATTCAAATACAATATGATGGATTTGCAGGCGGCTATGGGGATTCATCAGTTGAAAAGGGTAAACTCATATTGGGAGCGCAGGCAAAATATCTGGAAGAAATACAATGAAGCTTTTAAGGATCTCCCCTGTATCATACCAGCAGAACCAGAGCCTGATACCAAACATGCATATCATCTTTACACCCCTCTGATAGAGATCGAAAAGATTGGCAAGAGCAGGGATTGGGTCCTGAATGCCCTGACCGCCGAAAATATCGGTGTAGGTGTTCATTATTTGCCCGTCCACCTACACCCCTTTTACCGGAAAACATACGGCTGGATAGAAGGTGATTTCCCGAATGCCGAATGGATCGGTGAAAGGACACTCTCTTTACCATTATCTGCTGCTTTGAGAGAACAGGACGTAATTGATGTTATTGATGCATTCAAAAAGGTTCTTGATCGAGACTAGGAGCTTGTCCGAGAATACAAAATTCATTTTTTGAAACACTATATATAGTAGCTTATTGTATTAAAAAATACAACATGATGTGGTAGAAATTTAAAAATCTCTATTCTCGGACAGCCTCCTAGTAAAATTCATAATTGTAGAAGCTGCTAATGCCATATAAAGCTTGATGCTTTTGAATCCAGATAGAAAGACAATAGGAAAAAATGGCATGTCAGAAATGAAAAGCTATTTAATTCTCATAATCTATTTTTTACCAAGGGAGCGAAAATATGAACTATCCATTTTTTTTGCTTCAAGACTTTTTTAAACCAAGCTTTTTATAGAAAATGCTTCATGTTTTCCTTAAGAAGCGATTTTATACAGAAATTCATCAAGAGGTAGTATATCCATAAGGAGAAATATTATTATGAGACAAATACCGCTTCATTTTTCTTTCAAAGGTAAGCGCAACTATTTACATGGAACAGATATTTATACTACAATTATTAAACAAATCGAAAGTGAATATAATAGAAAAATTAGTGGCTTTATAAATCTTGCAATTCATACTATGATTTATAAAGAATGCGATCTCGTTATAAAGCAACCTGGAGATTTTTTTTCAAAGCCAGATCTGGCGGTAGTAAATTTCATGATTGATCTTGGTGATGATAAAGTTGGAGGATGGTTGGTAGCGACTAACCGTCCAATCCAATCTCGATATGATTATGATGAAGAGAGGATTGAAGTTTTATGTAAAGTTAGAAATCAAGAAATTATAATAACCGGTGAAACGGTTTTTTTGTCAATTGAGGTAGTTGTTTCAATGACAAAACAGTTGCACAATGCTCTTTTCCCTAGCAGTGATGCTAAATGGTTTTTCACTAAGCTTGAGCTTATTCGGCCTTTACAATATACTGATTCTTCTAATCTTATAATAAGGCATAAGCATAATTTTAACAATCGTCTGACCAAGTCTGAAATATTTTCGCAAAAAAGGTCTATTGGCAATATTTATTTTTCCTTAGTGAAATTATGATCGGTATCGAAAATATTGCAAGCTACATTCCAATCCAACGCGAATCTAATTTTGATAAAGAGCAGCAGTTTGGAATTGATCATGCTTTTATTAAGAATAAAATTGGTGTTCATAGTGTGTCACGAAAACAAGATCATGAAGAGACATCTGATATGTGTGTTCAAGTTTTTGAAACATTGCAAGGAAAATTGGAAATATGTGCTGATGAAATAGATTGCATTGTCGTTTGCACTCAAAATCCTGATGGCCATGGCTTGCCTCATACTTCCGCAATCGTACATAGTAAGATTGGCGGGAGAGAAAGTTGTGCCGCATTTGATATATCACTAGGATGTTCAGGGTATGTTTACTCACTTAGTGTAATGCAATCATTCATGGCTTCAAACGGTATGAGAAAAGGGGTACTGTTTACATCTGATCCATATTCCAAGATCATTGATCCAAATGATAAAAATACAGCACTTTTATTTGGTGATGCTGCAACGGCGACCCTTCTAAGTGACAGACCAAAATTCATAGCCAATCATTTTGCCTTTGGAACACGAGGTAAGGAATTTGAGGCGTTACAGCGAGTCGGTAATCATCTAAAAATGGATGGCAGGGCTATTTTTAATTTTTCTGCCACCATGGTCCCAAAGCAAATAAACCAAATTCTTGATAGTTCAAACACGAAACTTGAGGAAATTGATATTTTCTTATTACATCAAGGGAGTAAGTACATTATTGATGTGTTACAACAGCGTCTTGGTGTTGATCAAAAAAAGGTACCAAACAATCTTGCAACACAAGGGAACACGATTTCATCATCAATTCCACTATTGCTGGAAAGTTATATTTCCAGGAATGATTTTCAGAAAATACTAATTAGTGGATTTGGAGTTGGATTGTCATTTGCGAGTGCTATTTTAGAAAGAATATGAGATAAATATTATTTTGGAGGGTATGATGAAAATCACTAAACATGAAATCATTAATATAATCAAAAAAACTACAACAGATGTAGATGTTGATTCACTTGATCACGATTCAATATTAAGTGAAAATGGTGTTGATTCATTGGATATGGCAAATATATTACTTCAAATTGAAGAAAACTACGGGGTAAAGATTCCGGGTAAAGATTCAGAGAAATTATTCAGTATTAATGCCATTGAAAAATATGTTTCTGATAATTAAAACACCGATAAAGCTTGAGAGTTTTATCGTGAAATGAAATAAATTAGGCTATGAGTTTAGTGCACATGGTTCCTCGTGATAATAATATATCGGTAAATCACTTGTTTGTTTTGAATTGATCCGAGCCTGCTCGGAAATAAACTCTCATGTCTTGACCGTCCAATTCATAACTGAAGCCCTTAAACGTAAAAGTCGTATTTTTTTCAGTAAGCCTTTCTTACGAGTATACCATTCATGCATAAAGTAGACTGCTGATCTTTCTGGTATGTCTATTGTGAAATCTGAATATATTTTTGTAGTAAAGGAGGAAGTCAAATCATGTTAATCCTAATGAAAAGGTAGGACGTAAAAAATCTTTATGAATAATTAGTATTATGCAGGATAATTGGTAAGGGGAGAATTCATGATGTTGTTAATCAAAAGGACTATAAAAGAGCTTTATTTATTTTTTATTATTTATCTTCCAGGGCATTTGGGGATAAAGCTTCGTAGATACTACTATTCCAGAAGACTTAGAAAATGCGGTAAAAATCTTATCATCTGCACAAATGTTCACATAAATGATGTTTCGATGATCGAAATAGGTGATAACGTTAAAATAAGGGAAAATGTAATAATTCATACTGGAAAACCAATTGATCCTACAGTAGATAAAAGGGAAATGATAGAAATTATTAAATATGATAATTACAAAAAGGGTCTTATTTCTATCGGAGATAATTCGCGAATTGCATTTGGCGCAATAATCCTAGGTTACGGAGGCGTTAAGATTGGTAAAAATTGTGGTGTAGGACCAGGAGCTAAAATATTTTCTGAATCTCTCCATTATAAAGGAAGAAACCAGGGGGTAATTTATAAATACTCTGCAGGTGCGCCTCCAGAACAGCAATGTAATATACAAGGCATAGTAGAACTTAAGGATGGTGCTGGCGTTGCTTCAAATGTTGTTGTATTGCCAGGTGCTACTATTGGGAGGGATTCTTGGGTAGGACCGAATAGCGTCGTTAGGGTTAAGGCTAAAATTCCAGATTATACAATAGTGAAAGGGGACCCGATTCGTGTTGTGTTTAAGCGGAAATATCAAGGCCAAAAGAAGCTGAAAAATGAACCCAGCTGAAATGATGGTGGGTGGTGAAGAAGAGACGATAGCGAGAAAGTTTTGTTGTAAGAAATGATTGAACAATTAAAAAAACAAGCAGTTGTTGGCATCAAATGGAGTGGGGTTTCAATGGTTGTGGTTACAGGCCTCCAGTTTGTCACGCTGGCAGTGTTGGCAAGGCTTCTTTCCCCTTCAGATTTTGGTCTAATGGGGATGACTATGGTGGTTATTGGCTTTGCCCGACTCTTTGGTGATATGGGCATTTCGAATGCTATTATCTATCGGCAAGATGTCAGGAGAGAAGCGCTTTCCAGCCTTTATTGGCTCAATATATTGGCAGGCATAGGAGTCTTTTTCATCGTATGTGCATCTACGCCTTTGGTAGTAGCCTTTTATCGTGAACCACGGCTCAACAATTTGATGTATTTGGCGGCCTTAGCCTTTTTGATTACACCTTTTGGACAACAGTTTCAAATTCTCCTGCAAAAACAGCTTCAATTCAAGCGGCTGGCCGGAATAGAAATAGTGGCAAGTCTTTCCAATGCTATGGTGGCCATTATTCTAGCTTTTGAGGGGTTTGGGGTATTTTCCCTTATCTGGGGCCAGTTGGCTGGCACATCATTCCGTGTCTTATTACTTTTTTGTTGGGGCTGGAGCTACTGGAGACCTTGCTGGCATTTCTCCAGACGAGAACTGAAAGGATATATAAGTTTTGGCCTGTATCAAATGGGGGAAAAAGCCACAACTTATTTTACCACAAACATTGATTATCTGTTGATAGGTTCAATGCTTGGGGCCAAGGCTTTGGGGTATTATACGTTGGCTTATAATTTGATCTTAAGACCATCATCATTGATTAATCCAATTATTACAAGAGTCGCGTTTCCTGTATTTTCAAAGGTACAAAATGATACTAATCTACTTAAGAGAGGTTATTTAAAGGTTCTTCAGTTATCATGTTCGGTCAATTTTCCGATAATGGCAGGGCTGGCTGTAGTTGCTCCTGTTGCCGTTCCAATAATATTTGGAGAACAATGGCTGCCAAGTGTAATCCTAATCCAACTTTTGACTGTTGTAGGTTTATTACGTTCTAGCGGCAATCCTGTAGGATCGCTTCTTTTAGCAAAGGGGAGAGCAGACTTGGGTTTTAAATGGAATGTCGCCGTTATGATTACGCAAATTCCAGGGCTATATCTTGGGGCAGAGTTTGGCGGTGTAGTTGGAGTGGCTATTGCTTTTGTTATGTTACAGACTATATACAAAATATTCGGATATCCTTTCGTTTTGCGTCAATTGCTTGGTCCTTTCTTGCGTGAATATGTTTCCAGTATGTGGCCATCTCTATGGATGAGCTTATTGATGGGAGGTGCGGTGTTGTGCATTGGGCTACTTCTTCAAAACTTGCCCCAGCAATTTTTATTGATTATGCAGGTCCTATGTGGAGCGGTTGTTTATCTGGGTTTGATTATTTATACCCAGAAAGTGTTTGTGGCCGAAATAAAGGAAATGGTATGGCCTGCAAAAGGCTCTGCTGGATGACATGAAATAAAGAAACAGTACCTATCCGGACGTGTACCAACTTATTCGACGTGAGATTTATGATAATTATCAAGATGCGAGTAATTATACGGACTACCCGGCATGGATAAGGCAAGAGCCTGCGAGATCTATTTTTGAAAAACTGCTTTTGAATAAAGATGCAATGTACCATGAATATATAGATAAGAATAAAGTTCACGCTTATGTATGGAATCATATGGAGAGGAAAGCCAATTGCCACAATGAATTATGCTTAGCATTAACCTTTGAACTGTGGCTCCAACAGGTCTTTGAGGGCAGGTTCCGCGGATAAAGGCGCGGAAAAAGGAAGAAGCATGAGCCCTGTTTGCCTCAGGGAAATCCGGATTCTCTTTGCAGCCGGATCAGGCTCGATCCCCCAGCTTACAACCGTGGCGTGTGGGAAAACACTAAAACACTTTACCTGGATTGGCCTTATGCGCAAAGCTGGCATAGCTCAATCATGATATGCATATTACAGTCAACAACTCACTTCTCTTTAAAAGCAAAATGAAAATACTATATATACACGAAACTATTAGCGGCGTCTTATTAGGCGTTGGTTCTTTGACCCATAACGCCTGTACAACTGCGGCGTTAAAAAAGATAGGCCATGAAATCGTGGTCTTGGATGATAGGCAGATGCAGAGCAGTGTCAATATTGCCAAACATAGAAGATTCTATCGAAGTATAAATCGATACATACCTCAGTGCCTAACGATTATACCGCGCGACATTTATGACATTTGCCGTGACAGATTTCTTTTTAAGAGGAAGATTGAAAAGGCTGTTAAAAATGTAATGCCCGATATAATATTCGAAAGGCTCACTCCTTCTCATTGTGCCGGAATGACGGTGGCCCGTAAAAGGGGTATCCCTATTATAATGGAAGTACACTCTCCGCAGGAAGAGAAGGAGCAATATTTTTCGATTGATAGCTTTCCCTGGTACTCAAAGTGGGTGTACGGAAATGCGATTGCTAAGGCGGAAGCGATCATCGTAGTATCAAGCGCGATGAAGAAATATATATGCAATTGGGGCGTTAGTGAAAAAAAAGTGCATGTGATTCCCAATGCAGCAGAATCTGATATGTTCGAGTTGGTGGAGCCGGCCAAGGCTAAGAGGGTGAAGGATAGATACAGCCTGCATGGGAAAAGAGTCATCGGATTTGTCGGCAGCATGGCGCCGTATCACGGCGTTAACGATTTGATCGAAGCCGCTGTTACCGTTGTAAAAATGGAGCAAAGGGTTATTTTTATGTTAGTCGGGCCTTTTAGAGAAGAGGAAACAAAAAAGGCCCTGTTGCAAAAGATCAAGATGCATGGATTGCAAAACAATATTGTTCTTACCGGCGGAATTGATCGATCTGAAATCCCTGTGTGTATCGACTGTATGGATATCTGTGTTATACCCACCAATAGCAACTGGTATGGTTCACCTATCAAATTGTTTGAGTATGGCGCCCGTGGCAAGGTTGTCGTGGCTTGCAGACTGCCTCCGATCGAGGATATTATTGAGGATGGTGAAGATGGTATTCTCTTTGATCCTCACAATGGGGTAAACCTGTCAGCAAAGATAATTTATGCGGTCAGGAATGTTGACAAGATAGGTCAGATGGGCCTGCGGCTCCAGAATAAAATAAGGAATAAGCACACGTGGCTCCATAATGCGAGAAGGATTCAAGCTACTGCAGAAAACCTGATCTGATGGGAGTTTATATTGTGAAAATATTGCACTTGGTAGAAAATTATTTACCTATTACTGAGGGTTGGATCTACTCTCAAATAAAAAGTAAAGGTTTGTGGAGCAGTAAGGTAGGATCAATACATCGTTCACATAATGATTATTATCCTTTTCCCGACATAAATGCATTTACTGATAGATGGCCTATATTTCGAAAAGGGAGAATGCAAAGCCTGTTGTACAGATTCCCTAAGATAGGTATTTTTTGGCTTCGACATCATTTTAAGCCCATGACCTTTGACCTGCTGCATTGTCATTTTGGCAATCTGGGCTTCTGGGCGCTTCCTGTAAAAAAACGGCTAAAGATTCCCATGATCACCATGTTTTATGGCTATGATGCCACCCGGCTCCCATTTGTTGATCCGGTTTGGCGAAAACGGTATCTTGAATTATTTAAACACGGCGAGCTGTTTCTGGTTGAGGGAAATCATATGAAAAATACCTTGATGAAATTAGGATGCACTGAACAGAAGATCCGGGTATTTCATCTCGGAGTTGATGTTGAAAATATACCGTTTGAACCCCGTGAGATCAAAGAAGGCGAGCCCCTTAAACTCCTGGCCGCAGGGTCCTTTCGGGAAAAAAAGGGTCTGCCATATGCAGTAGAGGCCTTTGCCCGCGCCAAAAAAGAATATCCGGACATGAAACTCACTATTATCGGGGATTCATCCGGCGCGGAGAGAGAGGAGGAGGAAAAAAGGAAAATAATTGAAAAGGTTTCATGCAATAATGTGGCGGAATCCGTGATATTTTTGGGCTTTCAGTCACACGCCCGATTTATTAAAGAGTTGCAGAGCCACCATTTATTCATTTCTCCGAGCATTTCCGCAAATGACGGCGATACAGAAGGGGGCTCGCCTGTGGCCATAACAGAGGCATCTGCTGCCGGTCTGCCGGTCATTAGCACCTACCACTGCGATATACCAGAGGTTGTGCTACACAGGGAAACAGGCCTTCTGGTTGAAGAAAAAGATGTTAATAGCCTTAAAGAGAGCATTTTATTCTTCCTCAAGGATAGCGATGCGCTTGAGAATTTTGGACAGATGGGCAGGGTTCATATTGAAAGTGAATATAACATTGATAAGCAATTACTTGAACTTAAGGAGATATATCAGGGCTTGTTGAAATAGATCGTAAAAAGAGCCTGGAGGAAAAGTCGTGTTCAATCATAAAGCCGGATATGGTAGGCAAAAACAATACTTTTATCGTAGCCTTGACCCAAAAGGGAAAATTTCGGTCAGGCATTAAATAAAAAGATGTAGCGCCAGACAGAAGGATACAATGTAATTTTCATGCCTTTATCAAAATATCTCTTTGCAGGAATAATATCTTGGTTCGTAATTTACGCTATAGGTTTCTTCGTAAGGGATCTAAGCAGGAAACAGTTGCTTTTGTTTGGATATTTTTTGCTTCCTATAATTCGTGGCTTAGATGGAGGCTATATTCAATATCCAGTTAATGCAAATAAGATTTATTTGGTTTATATTTTGTTCAGCAATCTGTTATTTTTTGATACTGACAAGACTGTGGTTTTCCTGAGACGGTTGGGACCGTTTTTAATCACACTTCTATTCTTAAATGTTCTGTCGTACCTATTCGTTCTCAATTCAACTGAGATATTCTTAAAAGGCTGCCTCTACTTCGTTTTCCTATTTCTTATTTCTCTCTTTGCTTATAACGCCCGGATAACTATCGAAGATATTGCCAGTATATTACCTGGTTACTTTTATCTGGTATTATTACCGATATTTATTGTATGCATCTTGGAGATTTTCGGGAATAGAGAGCTTGCTATGTTTTTTGCCGGGCCGCAGTATGAAGGGTTTAATTATTTGCGGTTTGGTTATTACAGAATTAATGGAATTTTTCATTGGCCCAATAACTTAGCCGAATATCTTGGGTGCTTTTTCATTTTATATCTATCATTAGGTGTTAGGAACAGGAAATTCTTTTACTTCGCTATTACTATATTTGTGTTTTTGATTCCGACCATTGTTAGAGTGCAAATCGCTGCTTGTGTTTTGCTCTTCATGGTTATCATACGGTCTTATGGTAGTAGGTTTATAAGGTATGGTTATGTGCTTATTCTTGCCATCTTTTTAGGTTTTATGGGAGAGACAGTAGGTGACTTGGCGAGTCTGACCACAAAACAATTCCGTTCTACAAATACGCCAAGAGTTTATTATGTTTTGAAATCTATCGGTATCGCAAAAAACAACTTTCCCCTTGGCGAAGGCATCTTGTCTACCGCAAGCTACCAATCTAAAGTTTTAGGGGAAGATGCATTCAAGGAAAGACATTATCTGAAAACATTTGGTCTCGCAACATCTGATACGTTTTATTCAGAACTGCTAATTGAATATGGGGTCATCGGGTCTATCATATTTATTATGATGATCTTATGGTTTTGGTTTTACTTAAAAGGAGATTTATTGAGGTATTTTATAGTTTATTTTGCAATCTCTGCTTTTAGTTTGACAGGTATGATTTATTATGGCGCATGGGGGGTTTTGTTTTGGCTGTTGGTGGGAATTTATCTGTATGGTCTTGAATTAGCCAATGAGGATGATCGAAGAATAACGCACAATCAAAACAATGATAGGATGAAAACAGTATGATGCAGTGCGCCATAGAATAGCATTAAAAGAACAATTGATATGATCATTATTACTGACATTTTACAATCACCCTTTGACGAAGGAGCCAGAGTCACAGCTTTGAATCTAATACGAAGTTATAAAAAGAAGTATCCGTGTGAGATAATTACCATTAATAGTAACGGCAAACTACCCTTTGATTATGACAACTTCAGATTGAATAAGGTATTATTCAACAAAACTTTTTATAATAATATTAGATTTTCTCAACACAACAAGATCCTTTACATCCCCAGTCAATCAATAACTCTCGCGACTTTTGTCAGGGCTAAATTACTAAGATTCTATACTGGTAAGGAAGTAAACATACTGTCCCTTCAGCCTGTAAAGTATGGCTTACTTACAGAAATAATGATTTCGGCAATCCGCCCTGCAAGTGTAATAACACAGTCTTCCACCTTAGCAAAGCAATTGGAAGTAATGGGTATCAAAACAAGCATTTTACCCTTAGGTGTTGATGATAAAAAATTTCGCGAATGTGACCACAATGAAAAGAAAGAATTGCGAAAAAAATATTCCATGGATCTCGATAATAAAATACTCCTTCATGTCGGCCATATTAAAAGGTCTCGAAATCTTGAATGGCTGTTTGAGGTGAAAAGGCGACTGCCGGACGTGACCATCCTAGTTGTAGGGAGCACAATGACCGTTCAGGATGAAGAGTTGCGTATTCTGATGGAAAAAGAGGAGTTAATTGTCATGCGCGAGTATATCTCAACCATTTCAGAGGTGTATCAACTGGCCAATTACTATGTCTTTCCCGTTCAAAAATATAATGCAGCTATTGAGACACCTCTCTCTGTTTTGGAAGCAATGGCTACCAACTTACCAGTTTTGACAACACGCTTTGGCAGTTTACCTGATACCTTCCAGGAAGATGAACATTTCAGGTTTGTAGATAGCCCTGCGGACATTGTTACTGTGCTTAAAAACGGATTCCCAGATCATTGTGATAACCGCGAAAGGATACGGTATTATACCTGGACAAATATTGCCGATAAACTTCATGAAATGCTGTAAATTTTCGAGATGATCCTAATTTATATTTCCGGAATTGATGGATGTGGAAAGACGACCCAGGCCAAGTTGCTTGTAGATTTATTAAAAGAGAACGGGTTTGATGCTCAATATGCCTGGCTTCGTTGGGAACCATCTATGAAAAAGCTTTTTTCTTTTTTGAGGTTAATGTTAGAGACAAGTAACCCAAAGAAATGCTTGTCGAAAGAAGACCATGAAAAAATTCGGCATAATAAATGGGTTTCATTTAAGACCAAGATTCTTTCCCGTAAAGTCATGAGGTGGTTATGGTGGACTTATGCTTGTGCAGATTATTATTTCACATCCAGAAAACGCTTTAGAAGACTAAATTCTGAAGTAGTTATTGTTGATCGGTATCTTCTTGATTTTCTGATTGACCAGGCATCTAACCTGGGAATCAAATCTGCTGATACGCAAAAGCTTCTAAACAAATTTTTCTTGAAGAGGTTTAAACCTCCTGACCTTAATATACTCATCGATTTGCCAGCATCAGAAGGTTATACCCGCAAGCTTAATGGAACACCTCTTGATTACCTGAAGGACCGGGAGAAGCGATACCGTGAGATTTTAGCCTCTGAGGACACCTTACACGTGAATGGCCTTAATACCATTGATGTCGTAGCGAATGAAATTTCACAATGGGTCCTCAAGAAACTGAGTTCGTCAATAGTATGAAAAAATCCAAACTGGTTCTTTTAGGAATAGACGGTATGGATTTTGACTATACCCAGTCAATTCTTCATAAACTTCCTAACATTAAAAGATTTTCTGAAATGGGACTGGTTGCTCCTTTTAAATCCGTCTTCCCTCCTGACTCCATTCCATCATGGATTACATGTTATACGGGGAAAGACCCCTCAGAACATGGAGTTCTTGAATCTATCAACTATCTCGATAAAGGTAGGGATGGGATCAAGGTTGATACCTCTATATTCAAAGGTGCTACATTTTGGGACTATATTGGTAAGGAAGGATTTTCTGTCTGCACTGTTAACCCATTTATGGCTTATCCTGTATGGCAGGTCAATGGCCTCATGGCCAATGGTCCTGTATTTATTAATGGTGAAGTTCAGGTTTCAGATCCGGAATTTGTTAAAGATATTCCGGTGCCCAATAGCCTCGGTGGTATAACTGATTTTCCAACTCGAAAGACGCTCAGCGAATTTTGCGGGAAAATTTTTGAAGACACACAGGAACAGGTGGAATTTGGCATTGCGTATCTTAAAAAAAATCGTCCACAATTTCTCTTCCAGACCCTTTTAACAATGGATCGCATTCAGCATTTTCTGTGGAGATATTGTGATGAACAGGATCCAACATATCCGGGGGAAACCGAATATAAAGGAGTAATAGAAAGGTTTTATATATACATAGATAAAATTATCGGCATGTTCCTTGATTCGATTGAACCAGAAACTTTATTGGTAGTTGTAAGTGATCATGGACATGGCATACGCTGCACACATTGCTTCAATATTAATGAGTATTTTAGGGGAAAAGGCTATTTGAAGAGTGAGGCTGAAGGAAAGATTTTTAGTAAACAATTGATTATAGAAAAATTAAAGAATTCTGTCCTCCAGTTTCTAAATAAGCACGATATGGAAGACTATATACAAGTCATTGCTAAATTTATTCCGAATGCCAAACATCTTAAAAAAGGAAGGCATATTACTAACAATAGCAAAAATATGGTTTATGCCTCAGACTTTACAGGCACTAATCCGTTTGGTGGCCTTTGCTTAAATAAAAACCTGATTGGTAATTATGATGAATTCAGGGAAAACTTGATCGGAGAACTTGGATTGCTTAAATACAATGGCACACCTGTATTTAATTGGATTAAATGTCGCGAGGACTTGTTTAGCGGGAAATTTGTCGAACGGTTTCCTGAGATTCTTTTTGAGATGAATCCATCTCTGGGAATAAACTGGGCTCTTCACACGGATCTGTTTACCATAAATCCTACGCATAAGAAAATAAGTGGCGGTCACAAAGAAAATGGTGTCCTTTTTTTAAATAACCTAACAAAGGGCCATATAGATTTGAATGGACTTGAGATGAAGAACCTGTTCCCAACATTATTGGATTTTTTTGGTATAGCTTATCATGATAAATGTAATGGGAGCAGCTTTTTAAGATTGAGCAAATGAACGTTCTCTTGGCCAATAAATTCTTTTATCTTAATGGTGGTTCAGAAACTGTTTTTTTTCAGGAAAGAGATTTTCTGATCAATAACGGTCACCGTGTAATTGATTTTTCCATGGTGCATCCGTACAATTTTCCTTCCGACTATTCTGAGTATTTTGTACCGAATATTGATTATCAAGATGGTTCTAAAAATGGTAAGACGGCAACACCTTTGGGGAAGTTAAGCATTGCTGTTGATTTTGTGCATAATAGGGAAGCAGTAAAAAGATTAGAATCTTTGATCGAAAAAGAGAAGCCAGATATTGCTCACTTGCATAATATCTACCATCAAATTACTCCCGCAATAATACATGTTTTAAAAAAAGCAGGGGTAAAAGTTCTTCTAACCCTTCATGACTACAAAGTCATATGTCCGACCTATACAATGATCAATCGCGATTCCATCTGCAACAAATGTGAAGGGAAGGCGTTTTGGCATGCAACCGCCAACAAATGCCAGGAGGGTTTGTTGTTTAAAAGCTTTCTCCTTTCTGCCGAAGGATATTGGCATAAATGGGCAAAAAGTTATGATCAGGTCGATACGTTTCTCGCACCCAGTCAATTTATGGCAGACCTCGTGGGAAAGTATAGGGTAACCCCTAACAAAATCTGCGTATTGCACAACGGCATAGATGTTAACAGATACGACTATTCGGGAGAAGACAATGACTACGCCGTTTATTTCGGTAGATTGTCTAAAGAAAAGGGCATAGAGACTCTATTACGTGCACACCAACCCCTTTCAAGCAAATTTCCGTTGAAGATTATAGGTACTGGAGCACTCATGGAAGAGTTGAAGAACAGATATCATGGCGCCGAGTTCACTGGATATAAAATGGGTGACGAGCTTAAGGATTTAGTCAGAAGGGCTTCTTTTGTAGTTGTTCCTTCTGAATGGTACGAAAACTGTTCAATGTCTGCGCTAGAAGCGATGGCCTATGGAAAACCAATCATTGGCTCAAGAACAGGCGGCATCCCCGAGCAGATTGAGGATGGAAAAACTGGATTCTTGTTTGAGATGGGTAATGTTGAAGAATTAGCAGAGAAGATGCTTTTTTTATCGGAAGATGAAGAATTGAGAAAAGAGATGGGCAGAGCGGCAAGGGAGAAACTGGGAAATGTGTATTCTTTGGATGCCCATTGCGCAAAGTTGAAGGAAATTTATAACGCGTTGCTCCAATAGTTTGCTCAATAAGAATACTGGATGATTGGTTCAGCGTCTCCTGCTATAAAAAAAGAGTATGGGTGCCCGCTAAATGGGTTGTTAAAATAAATTGAGGATGTTCAAAAATAAAGGGAATAACATTCATCTTGATTCCGTTGTAAATTAGCCTCGGACTCAAACAGACAGAGGGGATTTAATGAAAATATTTGTCACCGGCACACGGGGTATTCCTGACATCCCAGGAGGTGTGGAACATCACTGTCAGGGTCTTTATCCAAAGATTGTTAAAAAAGGACATGAGGTTTTTCTGTGTACGAGATCCTCATATCTAACTACAAAGATAGATGAGTGGCAGGGTGTAAAGCTCATCAATTGTTTTGCACCAAGGATGAAAAGTTTAGAGGCCATTGTCCATACATTTATTGCTTTACTCAAAGCCCGTTGGTATTCCCCAGATTTAGTACACATTCATGCCATTGGCCCGTCCATTTTAACCCCTCTTGCAAGATTGCTTGGACTAAAAGTCATAGTAACAAGCCAAGGGCCGGATTATGACCGTCAAAAGTGGGGTAAATTGGCTAAATTTGTGCTTAGGGTTGGCGAAAAGATGGCTGGGTACTATGCTAATGAGGTTATTGTTGTCTCTTCTGTAATAGCGGAAATTATGCGTGAAAGGTGCCACCGTGAATCCAACCTGATTTATAATGGTGTCAATCTTCCTCAAAAAAGTAAGGAATCTGATTTTATAACTAAAATAGGTACTGAGCCAGGTAAATATATACTGGCTGTTGCAAGATTCGTCCCTGAAAAAGGCCTTCATGATCTGATCAATGCCTTTAAAGCTCTTGAGGGTGATTACAAATTGGTGATAGCCGGGGATGCAGACCATGAGACCGATTACAGCAGGAATCTGCGTCGGATGGCCTCCGAAGATGATCGAATAATCTTGACCGGCTACATAACCGGCGAACCATTGAACCAGGTGTATTCTCACGCCCGCCTGTTTGTTCTTCCGTCTTACCATGAAGGCCTTCCCATCTCGCTGCTCGAAGCTTTGAGCTATGGCCTGGCGGTTCTGGTATCTGACATTCCAGCGAACAAAGAGGTTGACCTTTCATCTGAAAGATATTTTAAGTGTGGTAATGTAATTGATTTGCAAAGGAAGATGGAGACGCTGTTAGATAAGGACCTGACTGAAATCCAAAAGCGTGAC
>SDBV01005950.1_pt1 | contig 17044 bp, 10 predicted proteins | sample 2277081 | NCBI WGS metagenome assembly SDBV01 (sample SAMN10402039, study PRJNA504765) | marine sediment metagenome | isolation source: marine sediment core GS10_PC15, 223 cmbsf | place: Arctic Ocean: Southern Knipovich Ridge | collected 2010 | reverse complement strand
TGCCGATGTGTACTCAGGTAGGAAAAGAGAATGTCTGTCCGTGAGGAAAATTATCAAGCAAAACACGATGATACTGAGACGAGCTTATAACCTGGGGAAAGGAGGTTTGAAAAAACACTTGCTGTTTGTGAAAAGTATACATTAACTTTTAACTCAATGTGTCCAGAATGTTCTGACGACATACAATACCTTGATATCGTCGAAGAACGATATCTTCTCACCTCGACCATTATCACAAGTCAGCTGCTACTCGATCAATGGTACGGTGTTTTCGATGAACCAACGATTGCTGATGCTGTCTGCGACAGATTGTTCCATAACGCTCACAAAATATTATTGAAGAGAGATTCTATGAGAAAAAACGACACAAGGTCGGTAATAACGTGACAGAAAAGCTATGGAAATGCCGTGAGCATTAATATATTGAAAACGATAATGCTGTTTTCAACATGATTAACACTCACTTGGAAAACGATAAAGCCGTTTACCACATTACCACAGCACTACTACAACAGATATATTTTTTGATTGGAATAATTAATGAAAAAGAGTATGTTCAAAATGATGAGTTTTGCGGGGACTATCCGGCACCCTTGAGATTTTTGAAGAGCGTCGCTTCGCTCCGATTACAAAGTGCCGGATAGACCGGAATAGGCAATCCTAACTTAAAATACCAATTTGGCTCTTTAAAACAGAAAAAAATAATGTGATTAAATAAGTCAATCTCTCTTAATGCGAGTACTGCGGTCGATATTTCTATATTAATTTGATTAATTGCAAAAAAAGCCCGGCTGTAATCCTATACATAATGGACATATATGTCTCGTGAGATACTGGCAAAGAGAAGAAATCCGACAAATGTTCAAAGAGGGTAATAACTACCGATTGAAATGCCTGAATCCTTAATATGCTCACGATACTTAAAATTTGTCAATAGAAGAATCAGTTTTTAAGGAAACCTTAATTGGACAGTAATGTTCTGTCATATAAATAATTTATAAAAACAACTAAACAATCATCAATATGGATGTTATATGAGACGAAATAATTTATTTCAATAAAAAAAATTTACCAAAATACTCGTTCTATTAATTGTATCCGGTGTGTCATTTATATTTGGGGTGTTTTCTGCAACACGAAATCTACCGCCCATGAAAATGATTAGAATGGTAAAAACGCTGACTTACTATGATGAGATAGCTGATTCAATAGCGAAAGCACAAGCTGATTCAATTGCCTTCTATATTACCCAAATTGCGAAAGCACAAACTGATTCAATTACGAAATCTGCAGCATTAAATAATTCAATAGCACCACGTGATTCAATACCTTATGCCGCTAGAAATTTTGATATCGAAAAAATAATTCAAATTAACTCCAAAGAAGATATTCATCAAAAAAGATGTGATTTAATTCAACTTCTTTGGGGAAAGGATGGTTTTCCTCATTTAAAACAACCTGACAAAATAGAAGAAATAAATGACTTAAAATATAAATACTTAAAAAACCTTAAGAAAATTCAAAAAATCACTATAAACATGGATTTTGGTTTACATTCTATAGCCTATCTTTTTATACCGAAAAAGAGTATTAATAAATTTATAATATACCATCAAGGTCACGGGGGTGATTTTTTAGGCGGGAAAAATATAATCGGTACATTCCTTGCCAGGGGTTACACAGTTGTAGGCATGAGTATGCAATTATTATTTTACAATCGTAGGCAGATTATAACTACAGAGCGTTTCGGTCCACTTTATACTTGGAGACATGAAAATTTTCTTAGAACAAAAGACAAACACCCGATGAGATTTTTTATAACACCTGTGGTGGTTATAGTAAATTTCGCAGAAAAAAATAAGTTTGAACAGATTGATATGATTGGAATTTCAGGAGGGGGATTGGAAACGATATTATGTGCAGCTATTGATGACAGAATATCATTTAGTTACCCTGCAGCAGGATCTTTACCTCTTTATCTTAGATCGTATGATTGGGGAGATTGGGAACAATATCATGCTGAATTTTATTATATTGCTAATTATCCTGAACTCTACATATTAGGATCCTATGGAGAAGGGAGAAAACAATTACAGATTTTAAATAAATTTGATAATTGTTGTTTCGGTGGTTACCGATATAAAATGTATGAAAATGTTATACAAAACAAACTTAAAACTCTCGGAAAAGGCCACTTCGAAGTTTTGCTTGATGATACACACAGGGAACATAAAATATCCTCTTGGGCTTTAACTAAAATATTTCAGAAACTTGATGAATAATCTGCCGCTGGTGATCGGGATGCTGACGAGCCTGAAAGCAGAGTATTAAAATGATTGATTTGCTTGTTATTGTTTTGATAAGTTTGATTACATTCTCTCATTAAAACTTTACTAACATTACTAAACCATAGGAAACGTTCTTTCGAGCAAATGACGTTTTTGGGGTGGTTCTGGTGGACTTTCGATTCTTACTCTGTGCCAGGCTGCGAAAACTGCAAGTCCCCATATTTCAAAACCGTACGACTTTTTCCTTGAAAAATGGTCATCGAGAATACGCTGTATCTTGACAGTATTCAAAACCTCAATTTTTTTAAGATTTTCCGGTGAAAGTAAATCCCGAACTACTTCTGATAATCCTTCCCTGATCCATTTATGAATGGGAATGCTGAATCCCTGCTTTGGACGGTTGGCAATTTCACTGCCATACAGTTTTTTGGCTACATGACGCAAGATATATTTCAGTTTCATGCCATTCTTGATCTTCATCCAGTTCGGTCTAGTAAGAGCCCATTCAGCAAGTGGATGTTGTAAGTACGGCGCTCGCAATTCCAGACCGTGAGCCATTGTCATACGGTCAGCCTTCGTTAAAATATCATTTGGGAGATACTCGGCAATGTCAAATAATTGAAAATTGAGCAGGCACGAATTCTCATTCAGTTTGAACAATGCCGCACGTTTGGGTATCTGTTTGAGAATAGTTTCCCTGTAAATTTCCGGTTGTACAAGGTTGGCTGCTTCATCTGGAAGCCAGGTGCCGTTCCAAGACAGGTGCGCTTGACCAACCGGCAGATGAGCAGCACGAAGAAACCGCCTCAGTTTGAAGGAAAACGTCACTTTTTGCTCATTTGTCGGCAGTATAGCACTTTTTTCTGCAACCCATCTGCGCAATTTCATAGGTAGTCTTGATATTAGTTTACTGTGCAAAAGAGTTGCCTGATAGGTCAGATAACCGCCAAATAGTTCATCTCCTCCATCACCGCCAAGAACGACCTTATCCTTCTGCCCTGCAAATTTTGATAGAGTATAGACTGCAAGTGCTGACGAATCGGCTAGGGGATCGTCACCATGATTGACGATGTTAAAAAAGTCCCGTACTGCATTTTGATTGAGTTTTATGCTCTCAAGAGGAAGTCCGAGCCGGTCCGCCACAGTGCGAGCAGCACTGTATTCGCTGTAACTCTCCTCCTCGAAATCAAGAATATAGGCACGTGAAAGCTTTCCCTGCCGCATTGCTGATTCTGCCAAGATTGAGGAATCAATACCGCCAGAAAGAAATATGCCCACCGGAACATCGCTTCGTAAGGCACTGTTGACCGAATTATCAATATGATGACGAAGTTCCTCGACATCCTCCTCAAATAACTGCTTTCGTCCGGTTTCAACACTATCAGGGGGTGTCCAGTAGGTTTCTCCCTTTTCTTCTTTTTCCGAAAAGAGTTTCCATGATGCCGGCGGGAGACGCCGTACTCCCTTGAGCATGGTCATCTCGCCCGGCACATAATTGAGCGAGAGATACCCTCCGAGCGCCTCAATGTCTACTGTTCGATTCACATCAGGAAGAGCGGCTAACGGTCGAAGTTCGGAACTGAAAGCAAGATATGTCGGTGTTAGCATAATAAACAACGGCTTTTCACCAAAACGGTCTCTCGCTACAAAAAGCTCTTTTTTTCTACGGTCGGCGATTGCAAACGCAAACATCCCAATAAGATGCTTCGGCAATTCCGTGCCCCATGCACGATAGCCATGGAGCAAAACTTCGGTGTCAGAAGAGGTACGAAATACATACCCGCATTTCTGGAGTATCTCACGAAGTTCTATAAAATTATATATTTCCCCGTTAAAAGTGACCACCAAGCCCCCATCCGCGGTGGCCATTGGCTGTCCACCACCGGCAATATCAAGGATTGAAAGTCGGCGATGCCCAAAAAAGAAAGGACCGTCAGCCCATAATGCACCCTCATCGGGACCACGATGAGCAAGGTGGTTGACAAGTTCAGACCAGATTTCCCGGAACGGTGGTGTTCCCTTCGGTGAAAATATCCCGACAATCCCGCACATTATATCCCTACCTTTTCTGAATTCCATTCACAACGGATTCTGTACACACGCTTATCGCCCTGAGCATAGTGTATCCGTACGAGTATCTCCGTTAGAATACCGGTTAAAAGAACCTGGACTGAGGATATGAGCATCATAATACTCAGCATGTACCAGCCCTGATATTCGGCAACAGCATGAATGTTAAAGGTATACGCATACACTAAGAGAAACACTATGATCGTTAAACCGAGACCGAACAACACCGCGGAAATTTTCCCAAAAATCCGGATCGGACGATCCATATAGTGTAAGAAAAAATAGAGAACGATAAGATCGAGGAAAACGCCGAAAGTTCGTCCGATACCGTAGCTGCTGCTTCCCTTCGGCCTCTCAATATTCTGGATGGGTATTTCAGTAATCTTTGCGCCGAGCGTTCTCCCAAGCGCCGGGATAAAACGATGAAATTCTCCGAAGAGTCTCATTTCCTTAACAATGTCTTTTCTGTAAATCCGAAAAGTAGTACCGAAATCGTGAATGGATAAATGAGCAATTCTTCGAATGAGATAATTGGCCACCCGGCTGGGCCATCTTCTGAGAATACTCTCTTCTCTCTGATGTCTCCAGCCGCATACCATGTCATAACCTTCATTAAATTTTTCAAGGAAAGCCGGGATATCCTCAGGGAAATGTTGCAAATCAGAGTCCAGAGTGATGATAATGTCACCTTTTGCAGCATCAAGACCTGCCTGTAGCGCTGCAGTCTGTCCATAATTTACACAGAGTTCAATAATCCTTAATCGGTATTTTATTATTGGTATCATTTTTTTCATCTTCTCCAGAGATCGATCTTTGCTCCCATCATCGACCAGTATTATTTCAAAATCATACTTGGATTCCAAAGAATCAATAGTGCTTGAAATTCGCTCAACGAATTGTTCAATAACAGATTCCTCATTGTAAGCAGTGGCAACAATACTCACAAGATTTCGGTTCATTTTCAATCTTTCTTATATGAGATATGAGTTTCTTGGAAAAATATCAATGTATATGTTCTTTATGGATAAAATAAGTTAAGGATTTTATAACCTATTAAATATAAGCAATATATTGCAAATAAGATGTTGATAAAATGCGATGTTTCAAGAGTATTCGAAATTATATTATCATAAATATAGTTAAGAATTCAAAGTACATAATTTCTATTCCTCAAAAAAACTCGATTTATGTTCGAGATAAAAATTAATGACATATTTTTTTACTGAATACTAAATAATTTATATATAATTTATATATGCTTTACATATGCTGAATTATTTGATTAAATATGAAGGGATTAAACCTTTATTTCGCATGTAAGAAATATATCTTACAAATAAATGTATAAAACTTTATTTCATGTTGTTATTGCTCAAACAAGACAATATGATGTGACAAGAGTATAATATAAAACATGGAAATAAGATTATGATTTATATAAATATGTGATAAACAACGGGGTAAATAATTTTGTTTTTATACAAAAATCTGAGTATAATTTAAGCAAGTGAGAAAAGCAAACTACTATAAATTACTTTGCAGTTTTTTTTATACCGGAAAAAACTAAAAGGCTAGGTATATACATACATGCCCTTAGTAACCAACTTGGTTTATATCGCAAAATATATTTTATATTTTGCGATATAATGGCTGGATTAGTGGTAAATTTTTTCCTTGCATAATAGCACCATTCTTTTAATTGCTTTTCATCTAAGTCACATAATTTATTATTGATATCACTATTGTCCAATTCTGAACCTTTTAAAATATTTAGTAAATAAAATGCAGTATAATGAGGTTTTACCTTCAATGAATAATCAATATTCATTTTTATTGATTTTTCAGTATCTCCGGGTAACCCAAAAATAAAAGATATTAGAGTAAGCATACCATTTTTTTTTGCTAATTTTATAGTCTCCCAAGCAGCTTCCGGTTCTTTTGGATCACGATGAATATTTTTTAGCACTTGTGCATCTACAGATTGAAGACCAAGGCTGATAAAATTACATCCGGTTTCACCCATCATATTAAAAGCTTCTTTTTTATGATTTTTAAATGTATTCGGATTTAAGATACACAACCAGTTTAAATCATATTTTCTATTTTTCAGTAAATTTGTAAATGCTTCCAGCCATTTAATATTAACACCGAATACATCATCTTGAAAAGCAATATATTTCACACCATATTTATTTACTAATAAGTCTATCTCTTTTATAACATTTTCTGGGCTTCTTTGCCTTAATTTTCTTTTCCAAATTAGATGACTTGTACAAAAACTGCATCTGTGGAAACACCCTCTTGATGTCACCATAGTAGTATATGGTACTCTTCCATTAATATTCACAAAATCTTTATAATCATTGAGATTTATCTTATCATATCTTGGAAACGGGATACTATCTATATTTTTAATTAATTCTCTTTCTGGATTACTAATGATTTTTCCATTTTTTTTAAAACATATCCCTTTAATATTTTCAATGTTTTGATTATTCTTTATAGCATGAGATAATTCAACAATAGTAACTTCCCCTTCACCTATACATACTATATCACACCCGGATTCTAAATAGTAAACGTAATTCAATGTAGCACCTGGTCCACCTATAATTATTGTTGTATTTTTACATTCTTTCTTAATTCTTTGTAATGTATTAATCAATTTAGATTCGTTCGCGTCACATGCATAAAAACCAACAAATAATGGTGATTTTATTTTAATTTGGTGGATTAAATTTTCAATAGTAAATTCTTTTGCTGATTGATCTAATATTTCAGTATCAAATCCATCTTTTTCGAGTACGGCAGATAGATATAATGGTCCTAATTGAGGCCTACGCATCATTCTAAAATCTACTTTTCCCATAATTGTATAAGACCAATCATCAGGAGATAAATATACTAATTGTAATTTATTTTTTTTCTCAGTCATTATTTAATACGATATTCCCCATATCAAAATCATTTAGGTTTTGGTGGTACTCTTTTTGTATTTAAGTATGAATAATATCCTTTTCCGTTTTTTTAAACAAGTACTTTTTTTAAAATAAATGGCCTTTTCTTCGGAATTATCACGATCTTTACGTTTAAATTTTCAAATTAGAGACACTTTTCCATCGACGCATAGAAAAATGTGACAGTTTAAACAGAATAACATCGCAGTCGTTCAATACGAGACAATAATTCGACAAATAACTTCTTGTCTATCACAACTCTGCCATCTTAAAAGTGATATATCTGCTGTACCTGACAATCTTCGCTCCAATCTTAACCAGTTTTACGAGGAGGATGCGGAGGAACCAATGTTTAATCTTCCCTGGAAGAACTAACCACCTCAGAAAGTTTCCAATATTATTAACTCGATGCGTTAATATAAATACTATCACCTATGCTGATCTATAGGGATAACCGGAATAGTTTTATATACTATACATATGCTGAATTATTTGAATAAATATGAAGGGATTAAATAAACGTACTACCCCATTTTCTGAAATCACTCCAGTGTTCCTTAGTAGGAAAAGAGTAATAGCTTTGCTTATATTCGTTTTTAACAGGTGTTATATCATTGCGCAAAATTTTCTCCAGCGCTTCAAGAAGTACATCCGAACTTAAATCAAAACATTTTTCATACAAGTCTGACAAGGTTTGATCATTCGTGATTTGAACCTTTTTTTGTGTAAATATGATGCCACGATCGATAATCGTCTGCGTGCAAGAGAAGTTTCAAAGCATTACCCTTAGCCGAATCTATTTCAGTTTTGAATTTTTTCTCCTTGATGCATAATTCATTCTATCAATTGATATAACTCTCCATAGGATACGTAGGAAAGCTATAGGATTCATGCGAAAGTACCAGATTTTCATTTGCAAATAGTTTCTTGTAAAAAATCCTATAATCGAGAAGAAAATATTTGGCTTCCAATAAATTAAATGATTGGTTATGATTTTTCTTAGAAACGACATCGAATTTGCTAAGGCGCCCAACATAAGAATATTTTTGTGAATTTCCTTTCGTTTCTCTGAAATATTATTAAGACAAGAACTCTGAAACATACTATCAGGAAACTCATCGTCATCAAAAGAACTAACGTTTTTCAAATATCCTTTCTCCTCACATAGCTTATGCAATTCAGTTCCGGGGAATGGAGTAAAAACAGTGAAACTATTGTAAGTAGGTTTACATCTAAAGCTAAAATTAAGAGACATTAAATCATCTTCTAAACTGGAATCTGGTAAACCTAGAATGGAATTACTAAAGGTATTTATATCAAAATCATGGAGTATTGAATAAGCATTAAGTATTGTTTCATTGGTTATAGGCCTTTTTAGAACAGTTCTGCGCAATTCTTCATTTCCTGTTTCTATTGAAAGCCCTATGGAGTGCAAACCAGCGTCTTTAAGCAGTTTGATGAGTTTTTTTGTTATAAGATTAGGACTAATAAGAAAATAAAATGGTAAACTAATGCGGGATGAATATTTTTCTGCAAACTCTTCTATCCAATCATCGTATTTAGTAATAAAAACATCATCTCCAAAACGCAATGAATCCATAGGGTATTTTTCTTTTACTAGTTCTATTTCTCGAATCAGATTTTCCACAGAACGTCTTCTGTACATTTTCCCCCTTTTTTTATATAGGTTTTTATATGCATTATTAAAGCAATATGCACAATTATAAGGACAACCTCTACTGGCCATAAAAGATTTCATTCTAATATATTTGAACGGTGCAACATTATGGATCAGATCTCTGTCCGGATAGGGAATTTCATCCAAATTGTCAACAAGGGGAAGTAGTTCACTTTTATGATGTTTAGTATGAACGTTGTGGATATTTGATAGGTCTTTACCAGCAGTTAAGTTTTCTGTAATCTTACCAATAATAAAATCTCCTTCACCGATTACTACCGCATCAATAGGCCAGATATCAGCAATTTTGGGAAAATGAGTTGGATGAGGTCCACCAACGATAATTGTAATGTTATGGTAAGACCGACGAATTTGCTGAGCCAGTTGGAAAAAGTTTTTAGCCTCTGTAGATAGTACACTAAAAGCCACAAGATCAATGTTATATTTTTCGATTTTATTTATTACATCCCCTTCTTCAATTACTCCAAGAAAACTGCTGTGGCCCTCTAACTTGGTGATAGCAGAAAGCTGCAATATTCCAAGAGGTTCTATAATTGACAGTCCTTTTACTACATAAAGAATGTTCATCTTATCCTTTCTCTATTCTTTGGGTTATATTAGGGAATTATTGAAAAAAATAGATTTATAACATCATATATATGTTATAGACTTTAAAATGTTCTATGAGAATGTTAAGGAGACTGTTTGGATGCAACAATCGCCTGGTTAATCATCCAACGACCCCATACGCCTTCTCCATAGTGATTGTCTACCCACCGAGAGAGGCCATGCAGCCATCTGATTTGGAAAGGCCATGGATGTAACCCGAAATGTTGTTCAAGGGTCAAACCTGAACGACGTATAAAAATTTCAAGTTCTGAGAATGTTGGAAAGTTTTCATGCCCTTCGTATGGGCGCAGCTTGAGAAAAATGGCTAAGTTTAACAACCATTTCCATGCTTTATTTGGTACCGTTAACACCAGTTTCCCTGAAGGCTTTAAAACACGTGCCATCTCCGCAATTGCCCGATCTGGAGCAATTGTGTGTTCAATTGCATCGCTTGACAAAACTATATCAAACGTATCATCAGGAAATGACAGGCTTAGGGCATCGTTGGTTACCAGCATACCTACTCCCTTGTGTTTTGCAGAGAGCAATTGAGCATGGCTGATATCACAGCCTATAACACGTCCACCACACTGCTGAACCTGAAGTGATACTGCACCCGACCCGCAACCGACATCAAGAGTCAAACAACTTTCCCATTTGACATTTGTTAGTTGGCTGAATATAGTTTCAATGCGGCGGGCACGGTCGTACTGATTTGTTAATTCATCAAAATGGTCAGCTATTGATGAATAAAAATCTCGTTTGGGTTCATCCATTTATAATTTCAAACACCATATATTCAAGTTTTATTACGCACTAACATCATAATTCTATTACCATACAAAAGACTTATCTCAACTAAAACAGCGATGATTATTGCTGCCACAAATAGATGATAAATAGAATAATAATATGTTCCTCTCTCACAATATACCAGTAAAGCTGTGAGCGACGTTGGCACTATAAATGCAATAAGTTTAAGTAAAAACCATTTCTTATAAAAAATTAATAAGATAACGACCGGTATAACCCATAAACTGTGTATTGGTATGTTCATCCGATGACCATATAAATCAATCCTGACCGGGGTGGTTTTATTCAAAATCCTCCATATGCGTTTAAAACCGATTAAGATGAACCAATCCGGATTTCTCCGTAAATCATTCAGAATCCTGTTTCGTAAAACCTCTTCATAATGTGGTAACCAATGGGCATAAACTCGATACAACTTAGCATCATCATACCAATCTTCAATAAGATAGTAATAGTAGTCATCACCTTTATTTTTTAAGGGACTGTTCATACCGTATTTCTCAATAAGGATCGGCACTGCATAATTTGCTGCAGACACATCATTATAAGTATAACCGTACTGCTGACCAAAATCCCCAAGTCCGCACCAGATAGGATGCCAGAAATTATGAACATTATCCCATGGGCCATCGTAAACATGTCCCCCTGCATTCTTCACCACCTCGTATGCCTGGTTGAATTTCATCCTGAAAAACATTCTCCATGCCTGACTCGTTCCCATAAAAGTAATAATTAAAAGTAATATCAATGTTATTCGAGAGCGCCATGAATATTGAGACAGTGTCAGAAAAATGAACAAACATCCCAAAACTATTAATCCCGGTTCGGTTCTTATTTGCAGTACCGTAGCAAGCAGGATTCCACTCAGTAACGCTAATCCCCAAACATAGTACTTCGAGGGTGGTTTGGAGTTCATTAAAGGAAGATATAACGCCAGCATGATAATAGCAATAGAAATAACCCATCCAAATATGTTGTCACGGTAATAAACTTCGAATAATTGAAAGGGATTTGAGCCAACAAACATCACTGCAAGAATGCCCAAAAGAGGCTGGCCTATCCACCAGAAGGCATAGAAAAGAGCAAGCAATGAAATAATAAACATTATTATACTTGAGGTTCGAAAAGTGTTTCCTATTGGGAGACCTTTCAGATATGCATCTAAAAGTAATAAATAACGCGTTAAGTGACCGCCACTACGAGTAGTCCACCCGATCTCCATAATCAATTCGTCACCGTATTCTGCTAAGTGACTCTTAGCCCAATCTTTGCTAAAGATCTCATTGCCGTGTTTTGTAGTTATTTCGCTAATATCTTTAAAAGCAACCGGATAGAGCCCAAGGTAATAGAGAAAATATATGAAATATACCTCTTCAGGATTTGCTCCGGAAGATGATGTCAAATAAATCTCTTTGTCAATTTTAGCGGGGGAATGAACAAAACTCATTTGCCATATCAATATTAATAAGAGTATTACCAGAAGTAACAAAATATTCTTAATTTTTAGTTTGCTGCTGCACAAGATTTTCTGTTGCTTCAAGTTAAGTATATTTGCTAACGAGGATTTTTTTAAATTGTTAATTAATCGAATAAAACTAATTATCTGTACTTTTAAATTATAGATTATTATTTTATTAATATATATTGATTTAAAATAAGGCGTTTTTTGGATTATAATTATTCTTAAATTGAAGATTAACCGTTTATATGTTTTTTTTATGTAATTAAATATAAATTCAAATGATAAAAACAAAACTATAAATGCTATTATTAGCATCCATAAGTAAAAAGACATATTTAATCTCCACTGTTTCTATTTGCAAAATCCTAAATGCCAAATCAATGACTGCTTCACCCATTATTTATGAGGTTATTATGTTGCTGATATTACAATTTCCAAGTTTTGTCATTTATTTAAGTTCCTGTAAACATGAAGATTATCAAAGGTAAAAAAAGAATGAAAAAGCACCTCAATTGGCGTTAATCTGATTGATATATAGTAGTAATATTTATTACCAAGCAATCCGAGATTAGAAGTAAATAATGTGAAAAGTATAAAAGCAACAGCAATAAATCTTTTAATAAAAACTACAAAACGTATCCTGTTAAACCGTGTTTCGAATAAAAGAAAATATATAAAACGTGCATTGAGAAGATAGATCGGGAAAAGAACTTGTAAGTGATAATAACTAAAAGTAAGTGCCGAACCAGGGCTTGCCATAAACATTATGCCTTCAGAAGTCAGGAGCATAGTAAACATACAAACAATAATCTTTAATTCTTTCAATTTTAAGAGAAATAAACCACCGATAGCCCCAAGCCAAAAATGAATTGGAACAGCAGGAAAGAAGTGGTATATATACTTTTGGTGAACTGTTTCCAAGAAAAGTTTTATAATGGATAAAAGCCCGCCAACCATTTGAAAATAATTTTGTGAATAATTTAGTAATGACGAGGCTGATGGACTCCATATGAAAGGTATGTAAAGAAAATATATAATAATAATACCAGAAAGAAAAACAAGATTACGAATAAAAAACGACTTGAAATTCATCGTTAGGATACCGTAAAAAAACAAAAATGGAAAAAGGTAAAATGCTCCGCCACCCGCAAAAATACTTATTCCTGCGCATATACCCAGAAGAAATGAATTCAATAAAGATTTCCGGGAGATATCATTGGAAAAATGACCAAGATAAACGGATACTGCAATAAGGCAGATCGGCGATATTAATTGATAAACTTCACATTTTAAACCCGGTATCAGAACAATAACAGCATAGCTTGTGGCAGTCAAGAGCCCGGCGATAATTCCTATTTTTTTTGATTTAAATATATAAGTGCCAAGAAAAAGCATAGAATAGCATGCAAATATCCATAAAACAATAACTGCTATCCGCCAAGAATTTCTTAAAGAAAACAATTTAAGCAAAAAAGAAGGGAAAAAAGCCGCAAGCATACGGTATTTATTAGGCTGATATCCGGCCCTGATTAAAGAGCCCTCTGCATTTATCTTATAAGCGCCTGCCATGTAATATGAATTTAAAACTAATTCGTAAGCTTCCACATCTACTATTTCATGATCAAGATCATTATCGTATTCAGGACTATGAATATAATAACCCATCGAATTATATATATATGTATGACGCAAACCAGATATCAAAAGATAATCTAAATGGCGGTGCAGTATTCCTTCGGTAATACAGATTATTGGAATAAGTATTAAAACTATTCCCATACTGTTTTTCTTTACTATATTCACGAAGTCTCTATAATATTTATTAATCATTAATTATTCTTTCATTTTTTTACGAAATAATTTGTTATTTATTTAAAGTATAGACCCCAATATCAAAGGTGATTTGGGATAATTTGGATGAAACTGTTTCTTCGGATAATACTTATTTGAATAGAGATATATTACATTTGCATATCGACAGCGGCGATTATAAAACCTTTCGGAAACGTCCTCAACACTTCCATCAGCCCTGATCAAACGGCAATGAGGCGACAAAGGTAAAGGGTGAATACCGCTGGAGTAAGTAATTTCGAATTCTTTTTGAGAAGTAAATCTAATAGTAATTTTGTTTGTATTTTTGAGCATATCTTTCGGGAATTTAAACAGATATTTATGAATACTCTTAACACTGTCGGGTAAAGGTTTAAAATAATTATCTGCAAGCAAAGATGATAATTCACCGATATATTTATCATTAACATAAAGATAGGTATCTTCTAAATCAAAATAACCTTCGGTCCTTAATACAGCCTCAATATCAGTTCTGTTTAGAAGCCTGTTCAGTCTCCAGTCCGACCCGGGGAGCAAAAAATCCTGTTCAATATATTCTCCTGCATTTACTTTAATCACACCGCCGCCTAAGTCCTTGGTGTTAGGGAACTTTGATATTGGTTGGAAACGAGAATAAAATATTATGCAAATTATAATAAATGAAATAATCCTCACGATATTCTTGTTTAAAAGTTTAAACATTATAGCTATGAAAGCAAAATAAATACTCAATGTCATCACATACAGTATGGGATGTGCAGATGAAGTATAAAAAGTTATTGAAATTGCGAGAGGAATTAAAACTAAGCAAAAAAATGATGGGGATTTTTTTAACCTGTTAATTAATCGAATATAATCTATACTTCTAATAATAAATGTTAATTGAACTGTTTTTAATCTAATAGTATAGATTATTCTTCTATAAATAGAATTTGATTTAATATAATATATTATTTGAATCATCTTTATTCTTAAATTGAAGAGTATACGGCTATATGTTTTTTTTATGTAATTTAATATAAATTCAAATGATAGAAATAAAACTATCAATGCTGATATTGCTATCCATAAGTAAAAAGGCATATATAAACTCCACAATTTCTATATGCAAAATTCCAAATCAATCATATAATTATTTCAACTAACCCGAATTATTCATAAAAAGGTAGTGCATCAATTCAATAAATTGTTTATATTTAATTTACGGCAAAAACACAAACAATTTTCAAGTAGAGAGGCTGCCATGAATCAAAATAACTAACTTTCGCTTGATTTCAAAATGGTTTCCGACAAACGTATCACCGCTGATTTTACGGGTGGTGATGTCATCCGCGATGGAGGAGTACTCGTGCTGCGTGAGATAGCGGACAGGCTTGGTATCGTCGATCAGCTTGCACAAGCAATTAAAGATACCCGTCATCAGAGTTATGTACGACATGATAGTAAGGACCTCTTTGCACAACGTATTTATCAGATCGACTGCGGTTACGAGGACTCTCCGACGACTCGGATGACCCCACGCGCGGAGCGCAGCAACTGAGCCCTGTTCAACGCTTATTATGACGAGACTGCTACCAGCCGTTGTTCATCTTCGAAGGGACGAGCGGCAAACTGGTCACCAGCATCCTGCGTCCCAGAAGGCGTCCCAGCGGCAGGTGATAATAGAATAGAGTTTTTCATTGTTTATTTCTATCCGACCTCTTTTAAAATCTCTTCAAACGGTCTTGCATCCTTTTCTTCGGCTTCTTTTAACGCCGCCTGTGCGTCACTAAAAATCAATAAGTTCTTCAACATATTCAAGTATTTCAAAATCTGTAATCGGTATTACCGCCACACAATCTTTGCAGTGTTTTTGAATAATAGCTCATTCGCCCTCATAACAGACTTTATTAAATATTTCGGGAAAGTCTTTACTTGCTTCAGTCACCGTTTTTCTTAATGTGTTCATGTTTCTCCGCCTCTTGTACAATCTATATATTATGCATATATATTGTACGTTTAGTATAATATATTTCTTTCTTGATGTTAAGTGTTTTTTTTGGTATTATATGTAAATATTTTAATATTTTTGCACAGCTTGGTGGGAATAGCGCCGGGAATTATTAAATAACAACGGCTATACTAATCAATTAACATCTTATTATCAAACAACTTGAGCGGGAGTAGTTCAGTGGTGGAACGCAAGCTTCCCAAGCTTGATGCCGCGGGTTCGATCCCCGTCTCCCGCTCCAATAATAAAAACAAGGGCTTAGAGATATTCTCCAAGCCCATTTATTTTGTATATTATTGCTATCCCCAACGCTATTCCCAACATCTTTTGTGTAAATTCTGTGAAGATATTATAAATCCCGGTACAGTTATTGGTATGTTTCCACCCTCCTTGATTCCATGAATTCAATTACATCATCCAACCAGTGTCTTACACTTTTTCCGATCTTGATGTAAGGAATCCCTTTTCCGAGGAATCTTTCGTTTCTTAATGTTGATAGTGCTCGGCCAGTGATTTCGGCGACTTCTTTTTCTGTGATGTACTTCTCTTTCCCGTTCATGTGTTAAGGGCGGAGTAAAAGTGAGACGGGTGGCGGTGGAAAATTTTAACCTGAACCGATATGTTTTTAATGCTTTACTCCCCTTACCCAGATGAGTCTGCCCTCAAACGAAGTGACTGTATTTGCATACAATTCTTTAACATTTTTTGGCCAATATAACGTAACGGGTTTGAAAATATCAAGTTCCTCGCCACTCATGATATCAGTGGCCCGAAGCGTACCCTCCGGTAATCTGAAGGCGGCCCTGTCAAGCTTCAAGGAAACATCAATTGATGATCCAATCCAGTGCTGTAAAGGCGGATGCCAGCTCGCTATAGCCAGCAAAATCCCATTTGATGGATGTGAATATGCGGTTACATATATATCAGGACGATCTACTGTTACACCATTATCCCACTCCCACCAGCCGCGCATAACTGCATTTTCGATATTGAATTGATCGAAAAAGGCCCAGAGTTTCCGTTGTTTCTCTGTGCCTGCATACCACCCCATGCGGGGCCAGATACCAAAGAGCATTCCACGGTCTAGATAAAGTTCACCGGTGAGCATTTCAGAGGGAATGCCAAACGGCAAGCCGGATATCTCCACAAGCCATGCCCAGGGATCAAGCCAATCATATGTATATCCTTCACCATGCCAGATACTATCAAGAAATGGTAAAACCAGCATATTTGATACAATGGGTGAATCTAAAAGGGAATTCCCGTGATGGACATCAATTGTTGCATCCGGATTTGTTTTTCTGAGTATCGTCCAGAGACGCCGTGCCATTTCACGGTGCCCCAGGG
>SDBV01005949.1_pt1 | contig 17045 bp, 16 predicted proteins | sample 2277081 | NCBI WGS metagenome assembly SDBV01 (sample SAMN10402039, study PRJNA504765) | marine sediment metagenome | isolation source: marine sediment core GS10_PC15, 223 cmbsf | place: Arctic Ocean: Southern Knipovich Ridge | collected 2010 | reverse complement strand
TTAAAACTACAGACCGGCCAACTGAAGCAGTTTTCAAACATGGTGGGAAACGACAGCAAAATGCTTCAGGTATATCAACAGATCAGAGACGTTGCCGGTTATGACTATCCGGTCAATATTTTAGGAGAAACCGGAACCGGCAAAGAATTGGTAGCAACCGCCATCCACAATGAAAGCAACCGCAGACATGCCCCCTTTGTCCCCATTAATTGTGGCGCTATGCCCGAAGGCCTGATTGAAAGCGAACTCTTCGGACATGTCAAAGGGGCATTTTCCGGCGCCTTGCGGGATAAACGGGGTCGATTTGAACTGGCGGATGGTGGGACGTTGTTTTTAGACGAAGTCTCGGATCTGTCCAAGGCCATGCAAGTCAAAATCCTCCGATTTTTGCAGGAAAACACATTTGAAAAAGTGGGGGGTGAGAAAACCATTGCGGTTAACATTAGAATTATCAGTGCCACCAATAAAGACCTTAAAAAAGCGGTTTTAAAAAATCACTTTCGAAAAGACTTGTTTTACCGACTCAACGTTATCCCTTTTCATCTGCCGCCACTTAGGGAGCGAAAAAACGATATCCCCCCGCTTATCAACCATTTTTTAAATGAAGCTGCTAAGACCTATGGTCAAAAGCGACTGCAGGTGTCCGGAGAAGCCCTGTCGTTGATGATGGACTATCAGTGGCCGGGAAATATCAGGGAATTACAGAATTCCATCCAGTTCGCTATTGTCAAGTGCAATGGAAAAGAGATCGGCACCAACGATCTCCCCTTGGAACTCGTTGAACTTAAAACCACCAGAAGCCGGCGCGGCGCGGGGAGGAAACTGAATTTAGATTCCGTCCAGATCGCTCTGGAGCAAACCGGTGGAAACAAGGCTAAGGCGTCGAGACAATTGGGGGTGGGCCGGGCCACACTCTATCGATTTCTAAATGATCATCCGGCGACACCTCAATAAAATCCAGCGTCAAAAACATTTCAGATCAAGCAAAGGGGCTATTGTTCAACCCCTTTGCTGCAGTTGGTGTTAAGTTATTTCTGCGCGAACTCTTAGGCGGCATCCAGGTTCTGCCGGTCACCCATATCCATGAGCACCCTTTCACGTGATTTGTCGATTCCGAGCGCTTTTCGCTTTTTGTCAATATGGGCGATCATCATTTTTGCCATTTCATAAGGGTCGGGTGTAAATCCCCATTTGCCGAATCCCTGTTCTTCAAGGCCTTCAAACAAAAGCTTGTGAAATTTTGTCCCTTCAATGATGGGAAAGGTGACGCCAAAAACGGTAAAGATCCCTGAAGCCACAAAATACTGCCCGATAGTAATGGCTTTTTCACTCATCCATTCCGGCGCGGCACCCGCCACCGGCAGATCCGCCAGGCTGTCTCCCAGACCACCTGTTTTCACCATTTCAGAACAGGCCATCAGAATTCGACTGTTATCCACGCACGCGCCCATCCCGAGCACCGGCGGCATCCCGACCGTTTCACAAACCTCCCTTAAGCCCGGACCAGCCAATAAAGCGGCTTCGGGTGTGGTCAAACCTGCTTTTGCAAGGGCAACCTGTGAGCATCCGGTTTGGACGATCAATACATCGTTTTTAATCAGTTCCTTCACCAATTCCACATGGACCCAATCCTGTCTCACTCTTGGGTTGGTACACCCGACCACACCGGCAACACCCCGAATCCGGCCGTTGATGATGTTGTCATTCAGCGGTGTATAAGAAGATCGAAATGTCCCACCCAGCATGTACTGGAGATATTCATGGGAAAATCCATGGACACCCCGACTGACCTGCTTTGGAATTTCGATTGGATATTTGCGGTTTTTAAATCGAGTGATCGCCTTAATAACCACCTCGTCCGTACACACTTTGGGTTTGTGTTCCTCAAATTCAATATGGAGTGCCCCTTCTATATGGCATCTCGGGTTGGTGGTAATCAAATAGGTCCCATAACAATCGGCGACCCGGACAAGACCCTGTTTGATACACTGAATATCAACGGCCATGGCATCCACCGCCCCGGTCACCAAAACTGCCTCGGTTGACATAAAATTGCCGGCATGGGGTATCCCGTGGCGAACAAACATTTCCAGCCCCGAGCAGCACATACCCACCAAATTGATCCCTTTAGCACCCGCTTTTTTGGCTGTTTCGATCAAAGTGGGCTCATTCACCGATTCCACCATCGATTCAAAAAGATTGGGTTCGTGCCCATGGATAATGATATTGACCTGATCCTCTTTGAGAACGCCCATATCGATTTCAACACTCACCGGAGAAGGGGTCCCGAAAAGAATATCACCCAGTTCCGTTGCCACCATGGATCCGCCCCACCCGTCGGCAAGGGCGGTTCGGCTGCATTGTCGGGTAATACTTTCATAATGTTGATCCACACCCATGTGTGTTCGGCCCATCATTTCCATGACTTCCCTCATGGCCCCTCTGGGAACAATGCCATGTTTCCGCCAGGTTTCCAGTGTTTTTGCCGGAACCCGTTTTGCAAACGGAATCTCACCCTCGACTTGGGTGTAGGTTTTCTCCAATTCTTCGTACAAGGCAACCGCTATCTCGTGGGTACTCTTTCCTTCCACGTCAATTCCGATGGAGGTGGCGACGGCTTCAAGCTTAAGAGGGTCCTTGATCCGATAGTCCGTAATCTTGCCGTTCACCACATCCCGGAAAAGAGTCAGCATGGCCATGCCATGGTCATTGTGACAGGCGCTTCCAGTGGCAACCATCCTCCCAAAATTGCGTGCCATTATCGTATCGATGGTCGCACCGCACACCCCGACCTTTCCGTAGGGGTCTCTGGAGTTGAGGCGGCAGGGTCCCATAGCGCAATGCTTACAACACGCCGAATCCGCCCCGATAGGACAGGCTCTCATATTGGCTGCCCGGTCAAAAGCGGTTTCCACACCATCACGGCGGGCTTTCCTAAGCATTTGCGCCGTCGATTCACACATGGTGGCGTCTTTGATATTGAATTCTTTTTTAGTTAAAAGCAGTTTCTTTTCCATATTTTCTCCTTCCGGGAAAGATTATAATGAACCGTATGAAATATGACCTCTGTTATATTGCTCTAAAGAAAGATCCATATAATCCCTTACACGGGTGTACGGATCCCGCCAGCCTTACCGTTTTGGAAGCATCGACTTCCAAATATGCCGGCCGTCTGATCGTTAAGTTAACTTATTGATATTATGGTTCATAAGATGGGATGCAAAACGGATTGAAACGTGTGTCCATTCATAAGTTTTTTTTGCTCATTTCTGAATCGGACGCATTATGGCTTATATTAAAGTCATGAATGGGCATGAGCTAATGCCTCTGAAATCAAAGTTCGAATTTTGATGAATATGACTAAAGCGATTTATTTTTATTTATTGAACGCCCTTTTAATCTTATTGATAATAATTACTATTAACAATAGATCTCACCCCATTTTATGTCAAGAAAAAAAATTTACATTTCCGTTCACGAACCGTTCATAATGGCAATGGCGCTGAACTGTCTCAAATGTGTATCGCAGTACGCATTCCTCTTTTATTTTAAAGATATGATAACATGACGAATTTACTATATTTTTATTAAAAATAAACTGTTTTGGAACTACGGCATGATTTTTGAATCTCTTAATTGTTTAGTCTTTATTTAAAATGGATCGCAAAAAATCCCGGCTCGGAGAAACCGGCTTTTTAGCACATCAACCCTGACCCAAAAAAAGAAAGGAGGAAAGCCTATGTTTGACAACTTTCAGGCCCTGTTGACTTTAGCGGGCATCTTTCTATTGTACTTTGGATGTCATATTTTATCGGCATCTGAAGGTTGGGTTGGACCTGGTAAAGCCAAACCGAATCATCTGATTCACGAAAAAAGTCCATATCTGATTCAGCACGCCTATAATCCGGTTGACTGGTATCCCTGGGGGGACGATGCCATAAACAAAGCCCAAAGAGAAAATAAGCCGATTTTGCTTTCCATCGGCTACTCCACCTGCCATTGGTGCCATGTGATGGCGCATGAATCCTTTAGCGATTCCAAGATCGCCGAAATCATGAACCGTCATTTTGTTTGTATCAAGTTGGATCGGGAAGAACGGCCGGATCTGGACCAGATTTATATTACGGCTGTCTCCGCCATGACGGGATCTGCGGGATGGCCCTTAAACGTTTTTCTAACCCCTCAACTGAAGCCCTTTTACGGGGGCACATATTTCCCCGCCCATGCCAAACCGGGTATCATGGCATGGCCGGATCTACTTGAGCTATTGGCTGAAGCCTGGCATGACCCGGAACAACATCAAAAATTGATTCATTCCGCAGATGCGCTTTCCCAACGCATTAAATCCAACCTGGCCGGGACCGAGTCTCCCTTGCCGTTGTCCCCAACAATCCTCGAGCAGGCTTTTTCCACTTTTGAAAAGAGCTTTGATGCAGATCTGGGCGGTTTCACCCAAGCTCCCAAGTTCCCCTCACCCGGTATTCAGAATTTTTTATTGTACTATCACGTCTTTTTAAAGGCATCGGCCAAAAAGACGATTGATGCGGACCACGCCCTCTACATGGCTGAAAAAACTCTCAGGGCCATGGCCAATGGGGGTATTTATGATCACCTGGAAGGCGGATTTCACCGATACAGCACCGACCGAAGATGGCATATTCCTCATTTTGAAAAAATGCTCTATGACAATGCGCAGTTGATTATCAATTACCTTTATGCCTACCAGATCACGGGGCATGCCCTTTATAAACAAGTGGCACGGGAGACCATCGCTTATATTCGAAATAAAATGACCCATGGCGACGGCGCTTTTTTTTCCGCTGAAGACGCGGACAGTTTTCCGATCCAAAAAAACCGACCGGAACCCGGAAAGGGTGCAAAGAAAATCGAAGGGGCATTTTATGTATGGGATCTCAGTGATGTCGAAACACTTCTGGACCATCAGGCAGCAAATATTTTTGCTTACCGGTTTGGCCTGAAATCCACCGGTAATGCTGAAAACGACCCTCAGGGGGAGTTTATCGGTAAAAATATTTTATTTAAAGCCCACACTATTCAAAAAACCGCTAAACACTTTAATCTGCCGGAGTTAGATGTGAAGGAAGCGATCCGGGTGGCTAAAAAAACGTTGCTATCGGCCCGGGAGAAAAGATTCCGGCCCGATTTAGACGATAAGGTTATCACCGCATGGAACGGTCTGATGATTTCCGCATTGGCAAAAGGATATCAGGTCTTAGGTGACGACTCTATATTGCATGCCGCCCAAAATGCGGCGCGCTTCATCAGAAATCATCTTTACGATACCGAAACCGGACAGCTTTACCGAATATGGCGTGAAGGTGAACGAAAAATAGATGCCATGGCAAATGACCATGCATTTTTAATCCAGGGTTTGATCGACCTGTATGAGTCTGATTTTGATGTTCTGTGGCTGGATTGGGCCGTTGGGTTGACCGATGTTTTAATCAAAGAATTTTATGATCCAATGAACGGTGGGTTTTTTATGACTGCCGGGAATGAGAACTCGTACCTGATCGCAAGGGTCAAGGAAACACGGGAAGGGGTGATTCCATCCGCCGGCTCGGTGGCCGCGTTAAACCTGTTCAGGCTTTATCAGTTCACTCAAGAAGAACAATATTACAACATCGCTAAAAAAACGATCGCGGCCTTTGCCCCTGACTTAAATCAGTATCCCGGCTCAGCCCCTCAGATTCTGGTGGCCCTTGGATATATTATGGCCAAACCGTTACAGATTATCATTTCCGGTGATCGGAGCCATTCCAAAACTTTAAAAATGCTGAAAATAGTATATAATGCCAATGTACCGGCAAAAACCATTATTCTCATCCATAGTCGGCAGGTTCGGGAAAAACTGGCCCGACGGCTGCCTTTCGTCGAAAATATCACACCACGAAACGGGCTGCCCACCGCCTATTTGTGTATTAACCGGAACTGCCGGACACCGATAACCGATCCGGATGCTTTGTCAAAACAGCTTGAAGGGATGCAAAAAGTTGCCGACAATAACACATAAACTAAAAATTCCATTGCACGGCAAACAGAATAAACAGCAATCGGTCAAAGCCGCTCCAAGCACCAACCATTCAAAAGAATGCGTGGTACTGTTCATGCGGGCACCGCAACTGGGGAAGGTCAAAACACGGCTGGCTAAAAAGCTGGGTGCTGAAATTGCTCTAAACCTTTACAAAAAATTCATTGAAGATCTCATCCATACCCTCACCATCGTGGGGTCGGTCGTCTCTATTCACTACCATCCGCCGGAGAGTCGATCACAACTCATTGGCTGGCTTGGACCGTCATTTGACTATTACCCCCAATCCGGAAATGATCTTGGAAAGCGTATGGAACACGCATTTTGCAGATCATTTGAACTGGGTTTCAAGCGGGTTCTGCTGATAGGATCGGACCTGCCGGACCTGCCCGTGCATTTTTTTGACGACGCTTTCATCCACCTCAAAACCGATGATGCCGTTATCGGACCCGCCATCGACGGCGGGTATTATTTAATCGGATTTAGAGATCGAACTTTTTTTCCGAAAATTTTCGAAAAAATATCCTGGGGAAGCCCTTTTGTTTTAGAGCAAACCCTTGACCGCTTTAAAAAACATCGGAATTCAATCCATCTTTTGCCGCTATGGCGTGATATTGACGATTTTGAAGACTTGATGGCTTTTAAAAAGAAACATCGCTTTTCACCGCATGGAACAAAAACAGCTAAATATCTGCACCGTAAGGAATTGAAACTTCAAACGACAGAATAAAAAACCAACGGAGGAACCGAATGGATTCATATTACGATCCTGCTGACCTGTCCAAATTCGAAGACATCGGAAAAGATTCACCCGAGCTTGCAAAAAAATTCTTTGAATATTATGCTGCCGTATTTGCCGAGGGGGAGCTGACTGAAAGGGAAAAATCACTCATTGCATTGGCCGTCGCTCACGCAGTACAATGCCCTTATTGTATTGATGCCTATACCCAGGCGTGTTTAGAAAAAGGATCCAACACCTCGGAAATGGCTGAAGCAATCCATGTGGCGGTAGCGATACGGGGAGGAGCCTCTTTGGCCCACGGCGTTCAAATGCAAAACGTGGCCCGGAAACTTTCCATTTGATCTGAAAAAAGGGAAAATCATGTATCAAGCTTCTCTCCAACACAAGTTTACCGAAAAAACTTCCTATCTGAAAAAAATTGTTCCATTTTCACATACCCTCACCCAGCATGGATTAAGCCTGGTACGTAGAACCACCCAGATATTGCAGATTAATGTCGGACCGCAATGCAACCAGTCGTGCACCCATTGCCACCTGGAGGCCGGACCTCATCGATCGGAGAGGATGAGCAAAAAAACCATGGCCCAGGTGACCGAACTGGCCTCCCGTTACTCCTTTGACATGATCGATATCACCGGTGGCGCTCCGGAACTGAATCCCAATCTGAGGGAATTTTTAACGAATTTGTCGCCGCTGGCACCCAAAATCATTTTGCGCTGCAACCTGACGGCTCTATTATTACAGGAAAAATTTTTAGGGCGGTTTCTGAAACAAAAGCGAATTCAAATCGTTGCCTCTTTTCCATCCATAAATGAGGCCCAGGCGGATTCTGTAAGAGGAAAAGGTGTTTTTAAAAAAAGTATCCGTGCGATCAAACGGCTCAATGAATTCGGGTATGGTGTTGAGGGAACCGGCTTAACCCTGGATTTGGTGCTCAATCCGTCCGGCGCTTATTTACCCACATCCCAAGCGGATTTGGAAAAGCGGTTTCATCGCATTTTAACCCAAAAATGGGGAATCACCTTTAATCGGCTTTCCACTTTTGCCAATGTACCGCTGGGTCGATTCTTGACCTGGCTGATTGATTCCAATAACTTAGAAACATACATGAACAAACTGGTATCCTCATTCAACCCGTGTGCTGTGGAGGGCCTCATGTGCCGAACTATGCTCTCTGTTTCATGGGATGGATTTCTGTTTGATTGCGATTTCAATCTTGCCGCAAATCTATATCTGAAAAACCGCCCAATTCATGTTTCACAAATCAAAGAACCCCCTCAAGCCGGAACGCCTATTGTTCTTTCAGATCATTGCTATACATGCGCGGCCGGACCCGGCTTTACCTGAGGCGGTCAGATTGCAACCTGAGTTCAGGGTGGATATATTTTATATGTGCATTAATTTATAATTGAACCTTCTATTTTTCGGCAATAATTGATTCTTTCTGAAAGGATAGATAATATGGAGAAACCGTCGATAAAGGTCTATTCACTGAGCACCTGCAGCCATTGTAAAACCACTAAAAAACTGCTTGACGAGTGCACCGTTAAATTTGAGTTTGTGGACGTCGACCTGCTTAAAGGTGAGGAGCGAAAGGCGATTTTGGAAGATGTGAGAAAATTTAACCCGAGATGTTCCTTTCCCACGATTATCATCGGCGAAAAGGTGATCGTGGGTCATCGTGAAAAGGAAATTAAGGAGGCGTTGGATCTTTAATGGAAGTAGAAAAACTTTACCAAATCTTAAAGAAGGCTCAAGAGCCGAAGGGTTATTTTTTCAGCAATGACCGACAACAGGTTTTTGAACTGATAGAGGCATTGATTGCCAATAAAGAGCGTTACGGCTACATGGCCTGCCCCTGCCGCCTGGCAAATGGCGATCGGGATCACGACCGGGATATTATTTGTCCGTGTGTATATCGCGCGCCTGATGTGGTGGAATTCGGTAGCTGCTACTGCAACCTGTATGTCTCAAAAGAATGGAACGAGGGGAAAATCGAGCACCCGTACATTCCGGAGAGAAGGCCTGTCGATAAAATGTTTTGACCTGAAACCGTCATTTGGGTCAAAACCTGGTTAAAATGTGTCAAAAGCGATCATTTCCGGCTCAACACCCAGGTCGTCCAGCATTTTTACCACGGCATCCACCATGGGAGGCGGCCCGCACAGGTAGTATTCAATTTCCGTGGGGTCCGGGTGTGAAGAGAGATATTGATCATAAACCCGTTCATGAATGAAACCGACCAGGCCTTTCCACGCATCCTCCGGTTGGGGGTCAGACAACGCCACGTGGTAGGAAAAATTTTCATTCCCCTCATCCAACCGACTGAAATTTTCATCATAAAACATTTCCTGCCTGGAACGGGCACCGTACCAAAAAGTCACTTTTCGATCGGTTTTTACCTCCATTAGTTGATGAAAAATGTGACTCCGCATGGGCGCCATACCGGCGCCGCCACCGATAAAACACATTTCACGCGCGGTTTCTTTGACAAAGAAATCTCCATACGGACCTGTCAGGGTGACCCGGTCGCCGGGTCTGAGATGAAACAGAAATGAGGATCCGACTCCCGGAGGAATATCCGCGTCATCTAAAGGAGGTGTGGCAATACGAACGGTAAAGGTGAGTTCTGATTTTTCACCAGGAGGGTTGGCCAGTGAATATGCCCGGTAAACCGGTTCATCCGATTTTGCGGTCAGTTTTAAAAATCCAAACTGCTCCCACACCTTTTTATATCGATCCGCCACCCCGAATGAGGAAAAAATCGTTTCGTACTCCGGAATATCGATCTGCACATACGCGCCGGCCTTGAATTCCAGAATTTCACCGGAATCGAGCTGCAGCACCAATTCTTTGATGAAGGTGGCAACATTGTTGTTAGAAACCACTGTGGCGTGATACAGTTTGATCATAAATATTTCAGGCGGGATATGGATCCGCATATCATTTCTGACTTTCACCTGACAAGCAATCCGGATATTTTCTCCTTTTTCTTTCCGGGACAGATGTGACAGTTCCGTGGGAAGGAAATCGCCTCCCCCCTCCTCCACCCGGCACCGACACGTGCCACAGGTACCTTTTCCCCCACAGGCAGAGGGCAGGTGGATGCCGTTTTCAGTTAGAGCGGCCAACAATGTCTTCCCCACCGGTGTCCGAATCCCTTGTTGGATGTCATCATTGATCATGATATCCCGCTCTCCTCGAATCGTTACCCGGGCCTCCACCAACAGCAACATCCCCACTAGAAACAGAACAACGGTTAAAAAAACAACGGTGCTGATAATGAAAATCATAACGTAATTCCGGAAAAAAGCATAAATGCCATGGCCATTAAACCGGTCGTTATCATGTTGATGCCGAACCCTTTGAGCCCTTCCGGGACATCGGCGTATTTCAGTTTTTTCTGGATGGCGGCCATGGAAACGATGGCAAGCATCCATCCGATACCTGATCCGGCACCAAAGATGGTTGCTTCTAAAAATGTATAGTTCCGTTCCACCATAAAAAGGGATGTGCCGAGAATGGCGCAATTTACCGCAATCAGCGGCATAAAAATCCCCAAAGCGGTGTATAGAGCCGGTGAGTACCGATCGATCACCATCTCCAAACCTTGAACAATGGCAGCGATCACAGCGATAAACAGCACTAATTTTAAAAAACTTAAATTCACTCCCGGGAAACCGGCCCAGCCTAAAGCCCCCGGAGCCAACAGGCCGTGATAAAGCAGCCAATTTACCGGTGTGGTAAGGGTCAGAACAAAAATCACGGCAAATCCGAGCCCGAAAGCGGTTTCCATGTTTTTGGAGACGGCCAGAAAAGAACACATTCCCAAAAAGTACGCCAGCAAAATATTTCCGACAAATACGGAATTTAACGCAATGCCCAGAAGGTTTTCCATCTTTTAAACCCGCAAGTTATTTCTGATTTTGATCTGATTTATTGATAGTCAGCAACGTGTGCTGCAGCCACACAAATAACCCGATAATAATAAACGCTCCCGGTGCCAGAAGCATGAAGCCCATGTTTTCATAGCCTGCCCGATACCACAGATCCGGAATAACGGAGACACCCCAAAGTTTACCGGAACCCAACAGCTCCCTGAAAAAGGCGACCCCAATTAGAACGGAACTGTATCCAATGCCGTTGGCAATGCCATCCATAAAGGAACGGAAGGGTGGATTTGACATCGCGAAGGTTTCGGCCCGGGCCAGAACAATACAGTTGGTAATAATCAATCCGACAAAAACCGATAATCGTTTACTGGTCTCGTACAGATACGCTCTAAGAAGTTCATCCGCTAAGATTACCAGAGTGGCAATCACTGTAATTTCGACAATGATTCGGATATTTTGTGGAATCTGACGCCGCATCAATGAGATAAGCAAATTTGAAAAAGCCACCACCACCGTAAGCGCCAAACTCATGACAATTGCGGTTTGGAGTTGAACGGTCACCGCCAGTGCCGAACAGACACCCAGTACCTGTTTGGAAATGGGGTTGACTTCCCAGAATGCCTCGCCGATGGTTTTTAGAGCCCGGATCTTTTTCAACTTCATGTCAAACCCCTGGAATGATGCTGCATCAAAGTAAAACCAGGATCTTTACTTGAGCCCGAAAGCAGATCCTGGGCCACCCAAAAACCGAGCTTCTTACCCGATAGAGCCACAATCCTCTTGTCCACTTTTAGGCGCTGTTGCGAAATCATTTTCCTTACCAAAAATCGATTTTAAATATGCTTGATTTTCCTGGCGTTTTTCAATTTTTCTTTGGATCTGCAGATGATTTCAACGCTTTAACACTCCCTTTTCTAAAACGGATGGAAACCGGTTCATAATCCTGGAGTATATCCTTTATGCCGGCACTTAAATATCTGCCCGTGAGGGTAGCACCGCTGATCCCGTCAACATAGTTGGCCCGGATTTTTTTTGGAATCTGTCCTTTGACTGTTCCTTTTACGATTGAAACAGAAACAAATTCGTTGTTTTGATTGATAATTTTTTTACCGACAAAATTCTTTTGAAACCAGCGCGTCTCAATTTCGCCTCCCAGTCCGGGTGTTTCGGCGTGTTTATAAACCGTAAACCCGGAAATGGTTGAACCATCTTTTTGAATCGCCAGATATCCCAAAATTCTTCCCCAAAGTCCCCGGGTATCAATCGGTACGATATATGATTCAATAGCACCGGATTTCTCATAAACATAAATGGGTAAAACGCGTTGATCTGTTTTCTTTTTTGAAGCAATCTCTCCTTTTTCGTTGACATGAAGCAACCGGATATTTTCTGCAAACCGTTTTTCGATCTCTAAGGCCAAATATCGGCGATTTTCATCGATAAGACCGACTGATTTCAAGATATTTTTCTGTCTATCCAAATTGATATTACGCCCCTGCCGCTCTTTTAAGCCCGTAGATGCCGCTGTCAGCAAAATAGCGCAAACCAGGCACAAAATGAAAGCAAAGGTCACCGATTTGAGCGGGCTAGACATTGGGCATCCTTTTTCCCAAATGGACCCGCACTGCGAAATAGTCTAAGGTTGGCGCAAAAACGTTCATAAAAAGAATCGCCAACATCACCCCTTCCGGAAATGCCGGATTGGCGACCCGAATTAAAACAGTCAGCCCACCGATGGCAAACCCGTAAATCCATTTGGCTGTATTCATGTCCGGTGCGGTAACCGGATCGGTGGACATGAATGTAAACCCAAAGGCAGCCCCTCCGATCACCAAATGATAGAACGGATTGAGAGCGAGGTATGGCGATGATGAACTTCCGGCAAAAAGGTTCAGCAGAAATCCCACCGTCAATACACCCAGGACATCTCCTAAAATGATACGATAATTCGCAATTCCCAACCCAACCAGAATGATAGCGGCAATGACACACAAAAATGTCGAAGATGCCCCGATACTGTCCGGATAGAGACCAAAAAACAGCCTTGAAAAAGAATAGCCTGAATCAGAAAGCACCTGCTCGACCCGGCCTGTGCCTTCTGAAAGCGTCGCAAGGGCAAGGGGTGTGGCACTGCTTACCGCATCGACCGCCTTATCAGCCGCACCGCGCACAACGACCCACACCGCGTCTCCGCTCATGCTGGCCGGATAGGCAAAAAACAAAAATGCCCTTCCGGCTAACGCGGGATTTAAAAAGTTTCTTCCCGTACCCCCAAATATCTCCTTCCCGATAACAATACCAAAAGAGATCCCCAAAGCCGCCTGCCAAAGGGGTGTGGTCGGAGGCAGCGTCAAAGGAAACAGCATAGCCGTTACAAACAATCCTTCACTGATGGGGTGCTTTCGAATAATCGCAAAAAGGATCTCCCACGCAAAACCCACGCCATAGGAAACCATCACCAACGGAAGAACAATCCACAGCCCACTGAAAATGATTGAAAAAAAAGAAAGGGAAAGGCCGGATATCAAACGGGATTGATATCCGGCATTGTAAATACCAAACAGAAGCAAAGGAATCAGGGTTAATATGACCAGGGTCATAAACCGTTTGAGGTCCAGGCTGTCCCGGATATGAGGTCCGGTTGCCGTTACTTCTGCCGGAGCCAGGAAAATGGTTTCAATGGCTTCGAAAACCGGATACCCACGTTCGAACCTGCCTCCAGGCATAAAATATTTTTTTTGGCGATCGAAAAACCGCTTCACGATATTCACAATCAGGCATTCTCCGGGTTTCGAGGTTGTTTGGATGTCATAACCGCTCTTTATAATAAGTGGTTTTTGCTTGTTTAAAACAGTTTAAAAGCTCGATTTTTGACGGACAGACATAGGAACATAGTCCGCACTCCACACAATCTAGCAGGCCGTGCGCCAAAGATTCCTCCACTTCGTCCGCTTTAATGGATTTAAACATCAATTGCGGTAAAATAGCCACTGGGCACACTTGTGTGCAATACCCGCAGGCGATACATGCCCGTGCCCCGCCGTGGATATTGCAATTAACACCCAACTCGCTTTTATTAAATCGAGACAGAAAGGTTTTTGAATAACTCGGCTTATGCAGACCCGGCCGTATAAATGCCAACAATTCCCGTTCTTTTCCTTCCGGTATCAGGGTCAAAGATTTATCGTAAAACCCCAGATAGGTATCCCGGGAACCGGCATATCCGCAGAAAACCCCTCCCAAAATAAATCGAACAGCCTGACTTTGGCCGTTTAATTGAGCCAGATAAGCCAGAGGAGCACCCATCCGTGTTTTGATGTGGCGCGGTTTTTTCACCCCGTCTCCTGACAGTGCAATAACCCGTTCAAAGGGATACCGCCCGGTTTTAAGCAGACTTGCCAGTAAAAGAACATCCTGCCCGTCAACATACCATGCACGGTTTTCATCCGTGCATTTTTTGATATGATACAGAAATACGCCCGGATCTCCGGCCGGATAATTTCCGGTAACCGAGTGGGTGCCGATTTTTTTTACAGCGCTCGTTTCCAAGGATTCATCCGAGTTAACAACCACGTGAACCGTATCGCTCAAACGCTGTAAAACATGGATACCAAACTCCAAAAGCGGCGCCATTTTATCCAAATAAATACTGGGGTGAGGTTCGAAACTACTGGTGGTGCCCAGGTGGACAATAATTGCCGGAGGGATTTTAGACAACGGTGCGATATTTCGAAACGGCAGTTCCCTGATCAGCGGCCAAAGTCCGCCTTTGGCGATCATCTGTGTCAATGTTTCTCTCTTGACTTCAGGCAGTGCCGAATCGGTCAAAACCTCAAAGTTTTCATACAATTCAATATCAGCGATGCGGATCACAATTTCTTTGATAACCCGGCGAGGGCCAAAAAGAATCTTTGAAACGGTTCCGCACCCCGGAGACAAAAATCTTAAATCCGGAATATACTTATCGGAAAAAAGAGGGGTTCCGATTTTAACAAAATCTCCCTCTTGTACCATGAGGCGGGGCTTGATAAATGGCATCCGCTCGGGAAGAACGGCCACCTGTTGGGGGTTTACCATGACATCCAGGGAAAGCGACGGTTTTCCAATCATGTTGAGGCGGTAACCTTTTTTTATCCTGATAGAAGTCATCCATTCCTCCGCCGCTGAATTAACGGGGCTGCAAATTCCCAAAACAGATTTATTTTATCATTATATAGTTGATTTTTCAACCGGAATTTCCATATCAAATGGAGTCGCACTTGACTTTTTTTAATTCAGATCTCATTTTTAATATGTGATATGATAACAAACTATAACAAGAGAGGTGCTTAATGGACGAAATTGCTAAAATACAAAACACCGGCCTTAGGGGCGTGACTATCGCCAGCACTAAAGTTGGAGACGTAGACGGTCAAATCGGAAAATTGGTTTACCGGGGATATCTGGCCAAAGATCTGGCTCGCGATGCGACTTTCGAAGAAGTTATCTATTTGCTGCTATATGAAACTTTGCCCAAAAAAAACCAGTTAAAAGCGCTCAAAAAAACGCTTTCGGAAAACTTTTATTTGCCTGACAAACTGATAGATGCCCTTAAAACCCGCCCTAAAAATGCTCTTCCCATGGATATTCTTCAGGCGGGTGTATCCATGCTTGCCCACCACGATCCCGATTTGGGTGACATGACCCATGACGCCTCGGTGCGGATGGCCCTTCGTCTAATTGCAAAAATGCCGACCATCGTGGCAGCGTGGGATCGGATTCGAAACGGCAATGCGCCGATCGACCCGGATCCCGGGTTGAGTTCTGCAGCAAATTTCTTATATATGCTAAGTGGCACGGTGCCGACCGAAGAAGTCACCCGGTATTTCGATGTTTGTTTAATTCTTCACGCTGAACACTCTTTTAACGCGTCTACCTTTGCCGCGCGTGAAGTCGCCTCAACCCGAGCCCATATGTATGCGTCCGTCGCTGCTGCCGTTGGTTCCCTTTCAGGAGAGCTGCATGGCGGTGCCAATGCGCGGGTCATGGAAATGCTCCTCAAAATCGACTCAATCGATGCTGTTGAACAATACGTGACCGATGAATTGGAAGCCGGTCGAAAAATCATGGGCCTCGGGCATGCGGTATACCAAGTAGATGATCCCAGGGCCCTCATTCTGGCCCCCATGTCCCAAACCATGGGAGAAAAAACCGGCCAAGCAAAATGGTATGATATCTCAAAACGGCTGGAAACACTTGGCAAAGAAAAATTCAAACGCAAAAAAGGAAAAGAAATTTACGTCAACGTCGACTTTTACAGTGCCAGTTTATATTATGCCATGGGAATACCCATCGATCTGTTTACACCTGTGTTTGCCATCTCCCGCATCGCCGGGTGGACCGCACATATTCTGGAAGAACAGTATGCGGAAGCCGCGCCCAAACCAATGCTTTACCGCCCGGAATCTGAATATATCGGAGAATATTGCGGGCCGGATGAGTGTGTGTATATTCCGCTTTGCGCCAGATAATCTCTTTGCAGAGCACCTATAAAATAAACCCTTGACAAGGATTTGTTTTCAGCTTACCAAAAAAAGAAAAGGTTTATTATAAAAGGAAAAAAAGGTGTTGCAGGAGCGCAATAATAGAATGACCCGGCAGCGGCGGGTCATTCTGGAGGTATTAAAAAAAATGGATTCTCATCCCAGTGCCGATGAAATTTATCATTTGGTGAGGCAGCAGTTGCCGCGCATCAGCCTGGGAACGGTTTATCGCAACCTGGAAACGCTTTCCGACCTGAGAAAAATTCAAAAACTAGAACTGGGCGGTGCCATTAAAAGATTCGACTGGAACACACAAAAACATTATCACATCCGTTGCATCGACTGCGGGCGCGTCGATGATGCACCGGTAGCCCCATTACAAAAAATTGAGAACGAACTTTACGGCTCCACGGTTTTCACCATTATCGGCCATCGCCTGGAATTCACCGGTTTTTGCCCCAAATGTACCCTTAAAAATCTTCCGCCCCAGTGCCCGAATGAAAATCGGGATTTCTCATAGGGATTGAGGCGGATACAAATTTTACCCCGGGAATGCTCCCTTAGACTTTTGAAAAATACTGATTTTTTCTCAAATTCAAAGCAAGTGAAAATTTTAACCACTGGAATATATTGTGTATTTTAAGGATTGAAATTTGAACATGACCCAAAAATTGAGCAAAGAGCGGGGATTTGCAAAGATCGCGTGCTGTAAGTTCAGAGCTCCTGACCTCAGGCGAATAACTAGTTGATTTTACTTGACAGGGGTGAGAATATAGCGTAAATTGGAATGCAACAAATTAGGAGGTATTTGCTGTGCTTCAAAGTTATATTCCATT
>SDBV01005948.1_pt1 | contig 17045 bp, 11 predicted proteins | sample 2277081 | NCBI WGS metagenome assembly SDBV01 (sample SAMN10402039, study PRJNA504765) | marine sediment metagenome | isolation source: marine sediment core GS10_PC15, 223 cmbsf | place: Arctic Ocean: Southern Knipovich Ridge | collected 2010 | reverse complement strand
GGTGAGCAATGAAGGCGCGATGCCCACAGCCCTGGCGTTGCCCATGCAATGACGCCCTTGGGTCGGCCATGGATGCGAACGTAGTTGTAGAAGGCGATCCAGGTGTACATCACCGCTGTCGATAGCTGTTGCGGATGGCCCAGCAGGCGAAGGATCGGCGATAGAAAATCCCACTTCTCAACCTGCTCCTGAGTCACGCGAGTAGGCCGCTTCTTGGTTTCCTTGGACGTTGTCCCCTTGGTCGCTTTCTTTGGCGCTTTGGTCGTCGTCTTGGATTTCGACATCGGATTGCTCCTGGGGCAAGTTTCGAGCATACCGAAGCAGGTTCGGCACATCTGTGGGTCTTTCGAGCTTAGCCAATTCCCATCCTCCCACGAATCACAATCAGCGTTGATGTTGGTGGCTTGTCCGTCAACTCGCCAATGCTTCGCCGCGTGCCATTTGGCTTTGGCGGCGCCATGGGATCCAGCTTGTACAACTTATCGGGATACCCGAGTGCCTTGAGCAGCACACTGATCTGACGGCTGGCATAGGGTGCCTGCGTTACCAACAGGTCCAGGTGGGAATCATCGTCATCGACGATAATGCCCAGGCCGCCTTCTTTGCTTTTGCCGGCCTCTTTCCGGCGGCGCAACGCATCGACCAGGACCTTGACTGACCCGTTCAGGTTGTCCACGTCCATCCGCTTACCCAAGTGCCCGATAATCCGGTGCAGCTCCACATGAGCCCTGCCCTTGAAATGGGGAATCCCCCCATGCTGAGCCAGGCAGTTGACAAAGAGCAGGTCCAGGGCGTGCCTTTTATGTTTGCGAACCGTCGTCCAGTGGGCCATCTGTGTTTTGTTCAGGGATGGCGGCCAGTAGTCAGACATGAATAATGACCAGCGGCGGATAGATGATTTTGCCATGCGGCCAGGTTACCTTGCAAGTTGGACATTGTCAACATCGTTAGCGCTGTTTGTCGAGCAACTGGTCCAGCTTGGCCTCGATGCGATCAATCCGGTCAATGAGCCAAGCCGCTGGGGGCTGGCCTTGCAGCTCGGCGATCTTTTTCCACACGTCCAGGCCATCCTCAGAGCTGAATCGGCTCGCTTCGATAGCCGCCAGGCGTTCGCGGTTGTTGACAACCTGGGTGGAAGCAAAGGTACTGATGCCGATGCAACCTGTTGCAATCATGGCCATGGCCACGTTCAGGACGATGCCGGTTTTGGATCGCGGGGGGCAGTTGGCGTTAATCGACATCCTCGTTACTCCAATTCATATCCGAACTTTTTGCAGATACGATCCTGGTCCCTCTTCGTGCTCACAATCGGCCGGCCATGACTGTCGCACTTCTCGCCGTGTAAGTGCCTGGGCAGGCGATGGCTGACGAACGGGACCCAATCCTTTGCAACGTGCACCGCCGCCGGCGAACTGACGATCCGGGTCGCCCGCATCTTACCTTGGGGACCATCGACGATCAGGACGTCGCCCAAGTCGGGCGCTTCGCTCATCGGAAACTCAAGCTCGATGATCTTGCTTCTTTCGGTCCTGAACTCGTAGCGCATCAATTCACCCCCATGCCCATGGGTTGAGCCTGCTGTGGCCGTGGACCGCCTACGCGGCCCGTAGAGCCCACCCTGTTCTGAGGGGTCTGTGCACCAGGTGGCTGTCCACCAGGTGGCTGAGACGTCTGCTGTCCGCCGGGTGTCCAGACCGACGGCTGGCGTCCCTGTGTGCCTTGGCCACGCGGCGGTACCTGCATGCCGCCCATGAGCTGGCTGACCGGGTACTGTGGCGGTTGGCTGAACGCTCCGAACAGCTCGGGGATGACCCACTCATCGGGCTTATCCTCCATGCCATAACTGATTGCCACGTCGCGTAAGACGTTCATCCAACGCACCCAGGGGTAAGCGACCATAATCGGGACAATGCCCATGAAGATTTGATAGAACTCCAGCATGTCCTTGCGGGACTGCATTTCCCGCTGCATCGTGTTCAGCTCGATCTCGACATCGAAGTCATCCCAGCTCGCGCCTTCGGCACCGATCGGCCCACCGAAGAAAACACCCTCGATCTGCTCGCCTGTGTACGGATCACGGCGGTTGACCGGGATAATAATGCCCTCGGTGTTGTACAAGTACCAGCCGATCCGATCCAGGCTTTCGCCTGTTGCTCGCTTGACGGCCATCTTCAGGAACCCGACTCGCCCGGCCAGTGCTTGACTGGCGATCTGAGCCTCGGTGGCCGTCTCCGCCTGACCGACCATACCCTGAACCGTGGCTGTGAGCCCACTGACGCGATCCAGGCGGTTACGGATGAACTCGCTGTACTGGTACTGTTCCGGTCGTACACCACCAAGGTCGATGATGACGTGGTTGCCCGTAATGCCCTTGACGGCAAGAATCTCACCATCGCGTGCTTCCACCAACTTCTGACCCAGGTCCGGGTTGTTGGCTTCGACCAGGCCGATGGTCTTACGTCGAGCTGCTGATCGCCCCATGGCCAGGGCATGGATGTTCAGATCACGATTCTGGTCCTCGACGGCGATAAGCGGCGAGAGCGGCCAGGTTTGGTCTGGCACCGGGTAAGCATCATAAAACTGGTATGGGCCCGAAGGCGGGCCGTAGAACTTGGTTGGCGGAAAGACATCACGGGTCTTATCACAATCGGCGATCCATCGGATCATGTTGGTGGTGCGTATCCAGGTCGAGTAAATCTTTACCCGCTTGCGATTGACTTCCGTGTGCGACTTCTTCTTGAAGGCCCCTTTGGTTTCGTCGCTGTCATCCTGGGGTATCAGCGCGGCCTTGACCTCGGGATCAATCCGCATATCGGCAAGCAGATCATCCTCATCGACCCAGTACCAGTGGCCGATGAACGCGACCAGGTCAAGGTCGCCCTCAAGCGAGTCGATGTATACCTGCCGTGGCGCCAATCGCTTCACCTGGGGCGTAACGGCTCCCCTGCTGAATCGTGTTTCCTCGTCCAGGTAGTGCAAGGTGATCCCTCGAATCCTGAGAAAATCAACGTACACAGTTTCATGCTTTTGGCCGAAACGAACATCACCGAGCCAGCTATTGAGGCCATCACGCATCGCCTGACCGATCGTGCGGTGGCCGATGACGCGAGCCGGCTTCACTCGGACTTCCGGGTTCGCCATCCCGAGCTGTGGCAGGATGTTGGACATGAAGGCATACCCGAAGTTTTCCGGGTCAGGATCGGTCTGCCTCATGTCCGTTCGATACCAGCGGCCAGTCAACCGGCGCAGAATGTCCTCGGCCGGTTCAACATGCTGGTTGGTCTCCTCAAGTGCTGCCTGAATCTCAAGCCACAGGTCTTCCGTGCTCGGGTTGAACGCCATGTGAACCTCCTGGCCCTCGTGAAAAGGGGGATCCGCGGTTAGCGCTTTGCCTGCCGTACAGGCCGCTACTGCCTGAAGAGAATTCTTTCAGACCGGGATCCCCCGCCTCAGAAGGGCTATTACCGTGCGCTGGGTGCCCTGTTAGCACCGTTCGCGTCATCCAGCATCAGTTTCCGCCAGGCCCACCGGACTCAGGTGGATCTTCGTCAGGCGGCTCTGACGGTGCCAAAGCAGCCCAACGAGCTTCCAAGTCGGCTATCCTTTTCGAGACCTCGGCATCATGATCGGGGTCGCTTTGGTCAGCTTGAGCAACTCGGTTGATGGCTGCCAAGATTTGTTCCATGATCCTTAGCCCGGCCAGAATTGTCGCCATTTGTGCCATTGTATGGCTCCTTTTAACAGGCTGATAATCGAAATCAAACGGATCCATGACCCGCGACGAGTGGAAGACGGACATAGGCCATCACTCCTTCTGCCAGAGGATGATCTGCCTGGTCGTGTCACCAATAATGGTGTAGTAAAGGTTAAACTTGCTCGAATCGCCGGCAACAATGGCGGCCTTCATCGTATCCAGCGCGCCCCTTGCGACAATCCGGGCCTTTTCGACCTTGCGATAGGCGTCATCGCTCATCAGCCCGGCTTCTCGCCAGATGACCACGCCCTCCAGGGCTACCTCATAGCCGGTCAAGGCGTGGCTGTACTGCTGTTCCATTGTCGCGGCGCACCCAGGCATGAATAAGAGCACCAGTACGACCATCGGCATGATCCATCTTCGTTTGAGCATTGCGAATCTCCTTATGGGAATGGGTTGTGGGCTAATCCTTCGCTTTTCGACGTTGCCGGAACCTGTGGGCCTGCTGGGCGTGATGGATGATGATCCCGTACAGCTTGTCGACACGTTGCTCGATCTCTTTTGCATTGTACCGTTCCCGCTGACGATACATTCTACGGACTTCGCTGAACTCCTTGCTCATCTTCGATGAAACGCGGGCGTATTCCTTGTAAAGAATGAGCTGATCGCGGTGCTTCAAGCGATAATCCCGGTAGTCGGCCGGTTTGTCCTTGCGGGCGTTCAGGCCGCTATTCACCCGGCGGAGCTTGACGAGCTGCTCGTAGAAGCGGCTGATCGCTTCATGGCCCGATCGCGTGTGGCCGGCCAGGAAGCGGCGAACGATCAACCAATCGTGGTATTCCATCGGCTCGCCCTGCTTGGCCCGTGGATCCAGGATTCGGATGATCGGATCAATGCCGACCTGAACCGCGTCACGCCCGAGGCCACCGGTCCAGCCCTGAATGAGGTAGTCGATCTTGGCCGGCGGGAAGTTGAACATCGAGCCCAGGAAGCGCGCCAGCTCACTGGACCTTGTCGAACCTTGCTCGCCCAGCGGCAGGTCCTGGTCGGCCATCGAGACGATTTCACGGTCACGGTAGAACGACCAGCCGCGATCGCCCACCAAGACTTCGATCAGGGGCTGAAGCCCGGCGATGTTGAATGTTGGCCTCAGCTCGTTAATGAAGGCGCTTGCAATCCCGCTCATGGCCCCTGGATCGCCTCGTTTGCCCGTCTCAGGGTCGATCCCGAACAAGAACGCGAACGACCGTTCAGTGGCGATCCCGAAGATGCCCAGCCCGTAAGGCTTGGGCAGCTTGAGGTATGTCGGCCGGTCAAGGTCGTCGTGGCCGGTCGGGAAGTACCAGTAGCGATCGCGCATCCCCTTGGGTTTTGCCCAGTAGTCATCCTCGTCAAGGTTGAGCAGGAGTTGGATGATGGACGGCATCACAATCAAGCTGAAGATTCTGGCCGCCGCCTTGAGTGGATTCTTCTTGATGAAGCGTGCCAATTTGTCGGCACCCAGCATGGCAGCATTGAAGAAGACGACGATCTCATTCACCTGTTTGGACCAGGTACCACCACGCTGGAAGTCGAGCGTCACATCCGCCCCCGCCTGGCCGGCGATCGCCATCGCTTCAGCTTCAGGTTTGCCGACGCGTTTCGCCTGTGTGTAACTGACCGCGAACTCGGCCATGCGATTGGCCATCTCGAAGGCCCGATTCAGGCGGTCGATCGGCCCGAGGCGGATCAAGTCCCTGGCGATCTCCTTGGCGTTGTCCCCCTTGATTACGCTGGCCAGTTTGGGCTTCTCGAACATGCGATCGAAGTCCAGTGTGGCCGTATGCGGATTGTAGTACTCCCCGAAGATGCCACTCATGTCGGCCCCACTAGCCTTGAACAGTTCCAGCCAATCGCCGCCGGTGAAAGCCTGTTTCATCGCCTGAGCACGCAGCTTGGCCTGCTCGGGCAGCTTGGCCATGTTCGTCTCGGTCATTGTCAGGGCTTGCGATAGGTCGCGGATGAAATTGGGGATGAAGAAGCTCGGATTGTACTGTGTGGCACCAGCTCGCAGCATCCGACCCGGGAAGCGAAAGACACGCATGAGCCCACTCGCTGGCGCCGGCCCGCCGAGCCCTTCAAGAACGTCGAAGAGCCTGGCATCCTTGGTCTCGTAGAAGATCGGCTTGCCACCTCGCATCACCCAGAACTCTCGATTGTCCCGATCAGTCCGGTTGCCCTCCTTCCAGAATGTCTTACCCTGCAACCCCTCCAGGGCCATCACCAATTCCTCAAAGGCGCCTTCGTCCAGGTCTTTCAGGTAATCAGGTACGACCAGCTCACCTTTGGGCGTCAGGCCAATGCCCAGTTGCCTATAGATTTCCCGACCGATCTCTGTGCCGGCCAACTTGGTCGCGTCCATCGGGCGCCTGATAGTGTCGATCCATCTGCCACCACCCGGCTGACGTGCAAAGGCGACGATCTTCTGGGCCACGTTGTTGAGCTGAGCCCGTGACACGATGCCCTGCATCGACACCATGAACGACTCCAGGGGCGGGAATAATTGCTCGCCCAGCCCTTCTCTGAACCGCGTGACACCGCTTGTCATGCTGACGAATCCGCCTCGGGCGCCCGCCTTGATCCCGTACTTCTTCATCAAGGCATCTTCGACCTTCTTGTGCCTGAACGTGATGTACTCCAGGTTCCGATTGACAATGATCTGAGCCGAACCGGGGCTGAGCAGACCGTAGTGGACCGCGTATTCCTGGATCATCCAGCGATTGAACTGTCTGAACTCGGCGGCGACGCTCGTGGGGTCTTCACTGGGCCCCATAACAGCCGTGCCGTCCGGTTCGCGCTTGACAACGACTTGCGGGCCCCGTTTCTTGAAGTAATCGCCCCATTGTGGATGCAACTTCTCCGTGCGACGGATGAAGTTTTCCAGGTTCTTGGTGCTGGCCTGTTTCGGCATCCGCGGGTCTTCCGGCATGACCGCGAAGCCCTGGCCTCGCTTTTCGATCGTCCGCCTGGCCACCATGTAATTCTGCCACAGGCGCAGGTCACGTCGAACAGGCGTGAGTATTTCGACCAGCCCCGGCCCTGTTGGGGCCCTGGTGGGATCGGCTGGATCGAAGGTCCCTCGCTCCATCATCAGCTTCAACTCGCCGCTAACGTGGCCACTGGCTCGCAAGGCGGCGATGTGGGGGTCCAGGTGTGCCGGCACGTCTTCGAGGCCCAGGTCTTGCTTGAAGGTCACCAGCCGCTGGTAGCGATCAAATAGCCGGCTGCGGATGTCGTCGTAAAGGTTTCGCCAACTGAACCCGCCTGGCGCCCGCTCGTGAGCAATGAACTTATCGATCGGGTCAACCCTGCCCAGCTCGATGGCATTGAGGATCCGCACCCGGGCCTCCATCAACGCCGCCCACACGCTCGGGTGATGTTGGACAAGTCGAGGTACCAGGTCGGCGTACACCGTGGGCGCGGCCCGCTTGAGTCCGCCCGGATCACTGAGCAGCAGCCGGACAACTTCCGCCCAGCCTTCGCTGCGGTAACCACCAACTGGCTGCTTGTCGCCATACAGTGCCTTGCCCATCGCTATCAACTCAGGGGTCCAGGCCGGCGGGAAGTCCTTGAAGGTGGCCAGTCGCGTCTTGGTGGGCTTGCCGACTCGCGGGAACAGCGTTACGTGCAAATGATGGCCCAGCTCGTGGAGGAAGACATCGACATAGCTGCCCCGCTTGAGTCGGATCGCCTCGGACCAGGGCCGGTAAAAGCCCGCGGCCCACCTGCTCAGCATGTGAGCACGACCAATACCAGGGGGCCCGACGTTGAAACGGCGCGCCAGGTCACTGACGACCCTGTAGATGTTGTCGATTGCCGGGTCTTCATGCTTTGCCTGACGTCGTGCCCGAGCTGCTGCAAGGGCCTGATTCACTCGCCTGGGTTTATCGGCCGGCCGCCGCTTGAATGCGCCTTCGCGTGCGGTCAGCGGTTCCAGGTCGCTCGTCCAGTTGTCTGGATCGCGTGGTGGAGGCTGCTCGGCTGGCGGCACTTTGCTTTCACCGATCTTTGGTGGCCTATCAACTGTGCTGCCTTGGTCAGCGCTGAAGCCCAGCTCTGTGGGTTCTGGCGCCATGGGCATCCCGACGGCGGCGCCTGGTGGTGGGCCTTTGGCCTTCCGCGCTTGCCTTGTACGTTCGTCCTGAGCATCATGCACGCGCTGAACACTGGCCTCATTCATGGCCCGCACGAGTGACGTTACTTTGCCTTTGGGCCGATCGAGAACAGCCAACTGCCTCAGATCGCCCAATTCGCTTTCAACCAGGATCGCAAAACCCGTCGGCGTACCGTCTGGTTTCTTGCGCTCGTGATAGATAAACATGCCTGGGGCTGTGATGATGGGCTTTGTGGCCATTGTCCAGTTGTCAGGCTTATTCGCCTTGCGGAAGTTGCCGATCATCTCCGCGCTTACCGGAGCGTCCACCGCAGCCATCGTCTCGATGCCGGCTTCGATCCCCGACCTGATGTCAGCGGTTTCCTGTGCTTCGATATACCCAGCTTCTTCTCGCTCTGGTTCCTGGGCTTCCTCACGTTCCCGTCTTTCTCGCCTGGCTTCACCTTCGGCAAGATCGGCGGCAGTCACCTGGGCGACGGTAGTCGGCACGTCCTTGAAGATTGTGCCAGCCAAAATAGCCGTGAGCGATCGTTTTGGCGTTTCAGCCGTGAACACCATCGCGGGCACTCCCGTGCCCGGTCGTGCCGGCTCCAGGTACATCGTGACTTCCTGGGCGCCTGCTGCATACATTTCCTCGATGATCTGGAGCCCTCGACCTGGATTGAAGGTTACCTGCTCGATCGTTCGATGCTCTCGTTGCACATTCAATTCAACCATGCCGATTTCGCTGTCAGCGATCGCCATGCCCAGGGAGCCATCAGGATTGACCACAAATACCGGGGCGATGTCCGGGTTTCTGGTGATGATGCGCAGCGATCGCAGGTACCGGATCATCGTTGGGATGTCCATCGTCGTGGTCGGATCCGCTTTCTGCATCAAAGCATCGGTGAAGACTTCCTCAATCTGTGGGGGGTCAGGCAACCCAGTGAAGTCGGATTCCTTGAACTGCTCACCAGTGCCCTCTTTCAGCTTTACCTCGACCATGGCGGCTCCGCCATCGGAGAATAGCGCCTTGTTCGGGGACCACTTGACCCCTTTATGCCGCTTTTCCTCCTTGGTCGGCCTGGCCATGCGGCCGATGCGTTTAGCCAACGCGGTCAGGCTCCCGGCTCGACCTGGCAATGGTGCTTTGGTTGGTATTCCGGCTCGCGTGGGCGGTACATAAGCCCTCTTGGGTTCCGGGCGGGCTTGTTCTTCCTCGAACTCCTTGATGATCTTGGGTTGCTGATCGTTTTTCGGCTCGAACAGGTACACCGTGGCGTCTTTGTACTTGTGTTCACGCATCAGCCCGAGGTGAGCAAGAGCGTCCAGGTAGCGCTGACGGGGTGGCCCCTCCGGCGGTACAGCGCCCTCATAGGCAGACACGATGCCTTCGGCCTCCTTTGTGGTCAGCTCTTTGGGGGGGGCTTCGGCTTCAACGGGCTCAGGGGGAGCTGGCTCTGACGGCTTTGGCGGAGCAACAGGCTCGGGCGGAGCTGGGGGCGGCGCTTCTGGGGCCACTGGCGGGGTGATTTCTTCACGCGTTGGTACTCCTTCTGGCTTGGTGATGGTGACCAGCCTGGCCCTGGCACCGGTTCGACGCAACGCTTCGACGCCGGCAAAGGTGTCCTCGGGCAGTTTCTCGGCTTTGCCCTTCAGGCCAGCCAACCAGCCTTGAAAGTTGGTTGCCTTGTTGTCAGTGCGCGAGAACGACCCCTCAGACATGATCGCCACCAAGCGGCCACCCGGCTTGAGGAACTCATACGCATGGCGAACATGCTCAATGTCCCGGCCCTTCTCGAATGGTGGATTCATCACCACGGCGTCGTAGACGGGCTCGGGGTCTTGTTCGAGGAAGTCCCCTTGTTCAATGCCTGTGAAACCTTGAGCGTGAAGGTCCTCGACCAGGTCCACGGCGATCTCATAACCTTCGAGCACTTCAGGAGTTAGCTTCGCCTCTTCACCGATTGCACGTAGCAGCGCCCCTTCACCTGCCGAGGGCTCCAGAACACGGTCGCCGGCGTCGATGTCGGCAGTGTCTGCCATCTGCGTCGCTAAGGTCACTGGCGTCGGGAAGTAGCCGGGCGCCCGTCTCAGGGCCAGCTTAGTTTTCCGCTCCGCCTCTTTCGCCTTACCGACCTCGGCCTCACGGATTGCGGCCACGTCATACAGGAGCTGCAAGGCCGCTCGGGCATCGTCCCAACGTTCTGATGGGATACCGGCCTTATCCATCCGAAGAGCATCACCAGCGGCCTCTCGGACACTCTTGGCAGCCTTCTGGATGTACTCGTTCGTCTTGTGGAGGTTGGCGAACGTAGCGACCGCCTCAATGCCCTCCTTGCCAATTATGTGAAATGCCCCTCTCGGCGGCACACCAGCCAGTGCTTCGCGTAGGGCGTCGATACCCTTCTTGCCCTTGCCGTAATTGGCCACATCCTGCAAATCACCAACTTGCGCCCAGAACTCTGGCGCCTTCGTTTTGCGGACCAAGGTTTCGACCTGGGCGCGGTTGCTGACGCCGATCAAGAGCGATGGCACTCGATCCTCACGGTGGGCCTTGGCAAGTCCACGCATGGCCGCTTGTACGCGCTCGAGCTCATTGGCTCGGGCGTCCAGGCTGGCGATCTGACCGCCTCGGCGGCGGGTGACGGCTTGATCCCTGACCCCACCAGTGCGGAGCTTGTCGATCTGGCCCTGCATCCCGCTGGCCATGGTCTCCAGGCGCTTGGCGACTTTGGCATCGCCCGGCCTTACTTCTTCTGGTGGTACCCCGGCCCGACCGGCTTCTGCCCTGTCTTCCTCTGGGCGTTGTATGTCTTCGCGGCCAACGTCGCGGCGGCCCTCTCGCTCAATGGCTTCTTCCGGGACGACCCCTTCATCAACGACCTCTTGATCTTCAGGAACTTCTCGGGCACGGCTTGGTACTCCTTCTATGGGTTTGGGTTTCCAGCCAGCTTCCACAGCTTCTCTGATGATCCGCTCGGGCTCCGCTCGGCCCTCGGGAATACCCAATTCTTTCCTGATTACGGCTTTGCGGGTCGTCAGGTCCTTATCTGCCTCGATTCGTATTGCCTCGGTCTTTCGCGTATCCCCTGGCTGGCGAATCGTCCATCCGATGCCCATGCCCGGCACCAAGGGACCGGGCAACTCAATCCCCAAGTTATCCACAGCTTGTGCAAAACTCTTCCGCAGTCGATCTTCGGCGATCCGGGCCTTCTCGATCGTATCCACGTTCCAAAGGAGCAGCTCGAACTCATCGCCCCCGCGTCTGCTGACAATGGCACCAACGTCAGCTTCGCGCTTTTCTGTGGCCGCTCGGACCTCGGTATCCAGAATCCTGCCGACTTCGATGAGCAAGGCATCACCGGCATTGTGGCCCAGAACGTCATTCACCTGCTTGAACAGGATCAAGTCGATCGCACCGATAGCCACCGGGACCTTCTTCTCGTCGGCTCTTTCGATCATATCCTGGATTGCTTCATCGCCCCCGAGGCGGTTATAGATGCCCGTCAACGGGTCAATCCGCCGAAGGTCATACTCTTTCTCGAACGCTTCTTCAGCTCGTTCAACTCGCTTGGTGGGCTCGGTCGGCTCGATTTCTGTTGGCGGTGCCACGCCCAGCTCAGCTTCCAGGCGCTCGGCCAATGCGGTGGCTGCTTTCCAGGTGGCACCACGCCGGCCGGTCATCGCTTTACCTGGGACCGCTGCCATCTGGTCAGCGATCACGCGAGCGCGTTTGGCGATCCCCTCCAATGCTTCCCGTCTTTGGGCTTCGGTGCCGGCGACAGCGGCGGCCTGCGTGGCCATTTGGTACAGGTTCTTGACGTTTGTGTTGATGTCAGGCGGCGGCTCGTAGCGCTGGGGCTCTGTAGGCCGCTCAGGCGGGGCTGGGGGCGGTTCTTCGCCAGGGGGCCTGACAGGGGGTTCTATGGGCGGTGTGACGGGTGGCGTAACGGGTGGCGTAACGGGTGGCGTAACTACATCAGGGGGCCTTTCCGTCGGCTCGCCTCCTTCAACAACTTCAACGCCTTCCCGTGGTGTGGGTCCGGGGGCCACTTCGGGCGTGGGCGCCCGCAGAGTACCTGCTTCAATTTGCTTAGCCAGGCTTTCAGGGACATAAGCCCACATCATGCCAACACCTTCACGTTGTTGCAACGCGCGTAAGCGATGGCGCCCATCAACCACATCGAGCGGCGCTACTCCCTCGGGGCCGGCTGGGTTGGCCAATGCGATCAAAGGCGGCATTTCGGCGATCTGTTCGTCGGGCAGAGCTGCAATCTCGTTGATCTTTGCCTGGGAAATGCCCGCCTCAGCATCCGTCTGGCCCAGGTCCTCGACAGTCATCAAGCCCAGCGGTACGTTCACCAGCCGGAACCGCTCTTGTTTGCCCGTCTGTGGGTCTGTGGCCATGGACGCCAGGGCCTCGATAGCCCCAGCTTCCTGGCCATAGGTCTTCCGGTACCAGGACCCCAACTGTGTGGCTGTGGCGATGATCTTCGGGTCCGACCGAAGGCGCCCAGGTTCAGGTTTGACCGGAACAGTCGGCTGGGGCCCGCGATCCGGCCGCTTGTCCTTGGGCTTTCGAGCTTCAAGGAGCATCTGCTGCTGGGTCTTTTTGGCCTCGATGATTTCCCGGATCGCCTCAACGGTGATTTCACCCCCGATGCCGCCGGTTCGGGTCATCACACCCATCGCACCACCAACCAGCCCGCCGGCGAGCGATGCCAGGCCGATGCGCTTGACGTTGTCCCAACTGAAAAGCGGCTTGTCGATCATCGCGCCACTTTCCCATTCGGCCAGGATGTTCACACCCTCCTGCAACCCCTCTTGCGAGCCCTCGACGAACCAACCACGCAACGCTCCCTGGAAGCGGCTGAGGTTCTTGCCCTTTTTCAGGAACACGAAGTGCTCGATCGGTAGATATTCCAGGAGCGCGTTCACCACGCCGACGGCCAGGCCCGCGTACATCGCTCGTTGCCGTGCTTCCGTTTCGCTGTAGCCTTGAGCCATCAGCGACGCGTAGATAGTCCGCGATGCTCCAGCCCCCTCCTTGATCCCCATAAACCCCATGCCCGTTAATCTGCCGACGATCCTGGTCATCCGAGCCGAGAAGCCCGCCCACTTCGCTGCCCCCAGACCCATCGACGTGGCCACCATCGTCTGGGCCAGGTCGCCGGTGACTTGACCCATCAGCTCAGCGAAGCGAATGATGTCGCCTGTGGCCCCCTTCTGCTGGGCGCTCCCCAGTAGGAAATTGTCCTGGGCCGTCACGGTCCAATAGTGCTCGATCGTGTTCTGATAATCCCTGAATCCGAAATCTGAGCCGGTTGTTTCTTCGAGCAACCTGGCGATCCCCCCCATCCCCATGGTCCCGGCGACGCCTGCCAGTGTGTCCTGAAACGACTTGACGACGCCTGTGATTGGCGCGTAGCCGATCGCAGCGACGCCGAGCTGATCGACCAGCGGCGCGCCAGCAAGCTCGGCCGCCTTGAGCTGTTGCGCCAGCTCGGCCTTATCCACAACTGCTTCCAGTTGGCCGGCAATGCTCGGCTGATACCCCTGGACGGCCAGATTCTCATGGACGTAGTGGTATACCTCTTGGTCGGTGGCATCGGGATGAGCATTGCGGAAGCCCTGGGCGAGCCACTGACCACCTTGGTCCCGCTGCTCCTGGAAGCGGGTCATCGGGCTGTGGAGCGTATCGAACTGTTTTCCAAGGTCCTCTTCAACCTTGGGCAACATCGGCCTGATCGACTGCCAGACACGCTCTTTCTGCTCATAATCCAGTGTCGGCTCGCGGAACAACATTTGGGTCGGCGAGCCCATCACGAAGGCAGGATTCCGCTCATCCCATTCTTGGCGCCCCCGAGCCGATTGCAGGTACACCTTCTGCTGGCGAGCGATGAACTGGTTCATGCGCTCCTTGATCCACCAGGCCCGATCATCATCTGAAGGCGGTTCGTACTTCTGTTGGATTTGCTGGAATCGTTCGCGTGCCAGGCGTTGCTGTGCTGCTGGGTCGCTCGCCTCGGGGCCCGCGGCAGCAGGTGCCACCCAGCCACGCCGGCGGTACTCGCGCATGAAGTCCTGGATCTCCGGCGGGGCGGTTCTGCGCCTGCGCTCGAATTCGAGCCCCATCTGAATGATGTCGGGCAACTGACGTGCCTGAGCAGTGGGGCCGAAGGTGGACATTCCTTCATCCTATCAGTCGGCCAAGGTGGTGCCACCTACCACCCGGGCCGTGAAGTGGCGTTACTGGCGATATTCTTCCAACCTGCGCATTGTAGCCGCTTCTTGGCCAATGAAAAACCCAGCCCTGATGGTGGTGCACCAAGACTGGGCGGGGAGAGAGAAAGAAGATTTACCTGATCTTATGCGGCTGCCTTCCGCCGCCGTCGTTAGTTGTTCGTTGGGTTGTGTTGTGCTTTGATCCGTTTAACTATTTCACGACATGCAACTCGATGTCGTAGGCTCCCAGCCGCCGGACGATACTCGGCGCAAACGACCAATACCACATCAGGAACGCATTCGTAAAGCTGTTCAATGGGGATATGAATCTCCTCCTTTTTACCGTGCATTGAATGGAAGAGCACCCAGGGGTTTTCGGGATCGCTATTCGTCTTGTCGGGCCGGTTCTTGTACATCACCCCTCATCCTCATACCCACCACCAAGTGACTCCAGCTCGTCCTCATCGTCATCAGCCGCCTGATCGGTCGGTGGGCCCATCCATTTGTGGGTGTCGGTTATCACTTGGTCAACTTGCTTACCCGTCAGCTCAACCTGGCCATCCGCGCTGATTTTTATTTGCGTCTTGTCGTGGTTGGCTTCCCTGTCCTTGGCACAGGCGGCTCGGAACTCGGCCAGGCGCTTCACCCCAACAATATATTCAGCAGCCACGTCCTGGGCCCATGCCTTGGCGACCAGTAACTTATCGAAACGTCGCCGGCGGCTCCGATCAGCCATCTTGGCCGGTGGCCTTCCTCCCTCGTCTGGCGTTATTTTTATTGCCAACTCTGCATTACCAGCACAATAGATGAGCTTGACCATGTTGTGTTCCATTGCCATGGCCAGTTGGCGACCCACTAACCGATAGAATTGCAGGCAGTAATTACCCTGCTTGTCACAGGTTACTAGATACGTTACCCAACTTATTGGGACAGATTCAGCTTCTTCGGGCGACAGATAGCGTTGGGCACAGGATCGACAGAAGTCTTGGCCGTCTTCGTTGCGGTAGGCGTCAATCGCCGGCACCTTCAACTCGCAATCGTCACACTCGACTTTCGCAAGATCCCTGGCGTGATCTTCATCCGCAATCGGCGGGATGACCAAATCACCGATTACTCCGCGCGTCTTGGCTGCCAGCGTTTTTCGCTCGCGCTTAAGCTGCTTTTTAGTCTTGAGAGCCGCCGGCTCCGCGAGGGCAGCTCTGGCAGTCGTGTGCCAAGTCATATCGTCGGGCCGCCACCAACAATACCAGCGATCGCCGTAAGCGAACCCGCTCAAGAGCGTATGGGCCTTCTCATCGTACAGATACACATGGCGGCGAGTCTTGCGCGCTCGTTCCAGGTCCCGGGTCAGGTCTTTGATTTCTTTGACCCCGTCCGGGCCGCGATACCACCCCATATGGAAGCTGGCAATCTGCACAGTCCGGGTCCCGTGCATCGTGTGCTCAATCATTGTTTTGTCGGCTAGTTGTAGCTTCATTCTTCACATCCTCTCGAAGGCAATCGCTTTTAGTTTTTCTTCTTGCTCGACCGTCAACCACCAGGAACGACCGTGAGAATGTGCTGCGTCACGCTGATGGTCTAAGCTATCAATGAAGGTGATTTCCCACTTCGTCAAGCCTTCTTCCAGGTTGAGCAGATCGTCCAGGATTTGTCCCAGTTCACTTTTCATCAGGGGATTCCGGATCATTACATGCTCTGGTCGTGTGGCCAGCCATGCCCTCAGCATGGGCGGCGCCTTGCAGGCACTGATCCCGAACTTTGTCATTAGGGGCCAGCTCGGCAGCTCGTCGCCAAAGCTCAGCGGCATCCCGATAAGCCCGACAATTGCAGTGAAGCGCAGCCCGATGAGATAATGACTGGTAGGTTTGTTGCGGTGGTTCTTTGTGCATGGTGTTCTCTTGTTAAGGCCCAGCCGCCTTCTCCTGGACCAGGTGGGCGAAAGGGTTGGCTTGTTTGACCTCCGGGATGATGGGTCGGCCAGTCAGCTCACGATAATGATTCACGCGACGAAGGCTGAACAGAACAGCATCATATTCACGTTTCCCCGTCACCGTGCGCGACTCCCTATGGGCTTTCCGCTTGCGATCGTGCTGCCAGACGTGGCGGAACTCGTGCGCGAAGATTTCGACCATCCAATCCTGCCAACGCTCCATCGGAAACCCGCCCGGCCACTTCTCGTCAATCCGCTTCAAGCCATAACAGCTCCGATAGGCCATCTCAGGGTAAGTCCCGATCTCTCCGAGATAAGGCAGGCGAATCTTTATCAGGTCTTTCGTTCCCCATGGCACGTTGAAATGATTGGCCATGAATTGGTGAATGCCCGTCGAGTAACACCTACCACTAGGGAGGTAGTGCTGCTGTTCCGGTATGAGTTTGACCATGACGTGCGTGTCGTTCACACCGCAAGCTGCGAACTTCAACAAAGGCATCAGTGCTTCGGTAGGATTCTTCGACGTGTTTCTCACTCGCATTATCTTCCCCATTCCATATTGCCGCCGGCCCACAAGGTCGGCGAAGATTGTTCCACCATCTAATTATATGGTCGCAACTCTCCGATGTCAACCATGTTAATCTTGCTAACTTGCAAGACAAGATAAAAACCCAGCCCCGGGTTGAACGGGACCCGGAGCTGAGCTAAGGGTGGAGAAAAACCCACGCCGGGGGGTGACTCCCGACGTGAGCGAGGTAGAAAGTAGCTCGTTGAGTGTTTCCATCTACCGATTATCCAAGCCAAAGGAAGCGAAGGCCGAGCGTTCGGTACCATTCAGCCAGGGCCTGCTCGAACCCTTTACACCTGGACCGGCCATCCTTGCCTAACCACACCAGTTGGTTGAAGCTGACCCGATGATAGCGGTTCTGGAACAACGCAAGCAGGTGTGCACGAGCATTGGGCTCCAGACCATCCATTGAGAAGGTCTTGTAGTTGTCAGCTCGATAACGAGGTGTTTTACTCATCGGTCGTCTGATTCAGCCAGCGCCTTGGCGAATCGA
>SDBV01005947.1_pt1 | contig 17048 bp, 22 predicted proteins | sample 2277081 | NCBI WGS metagenome assembly SDBV01 (sample SAMN10402039, study PRJNA504765) | marine sediment metagenome | isolation source: marine sediment core GS10_PC15, 223 cmbsf | place: Arctic Ocean: Southern Knipovich Ridge | collected 2010 | reverse complement strand
CTAATGAATGAAATCAAAAAAGGCCTTTTGGCTCTAAAGACGGAGAGTAAGCTCTACACGCTTGAAGAATTACTTTGACAAGAAACACCAATTGGATTACAAATTTCGCATTTCCGATGACTTGGCAGATTTTATAAGGGGGGCACATCCTAATCTCAAAAGGAAGATAAAATCGGCTTTAAAGCATATTTTATCTGATCCTTACTCCGGCGAATCACTTAGAGAGGAACTCAAAGGATTATCAAGTTACAGGATAGGTCGATTTAGAATAATTTATCGTGTTGCTTCACAAAATAAAATTATCGAGATTGCAGCAATCGGACCTCGCAAGATTATATACGAGGTTACTTATAGGATCGTGAAAAGAGAAGGGCAGAAGAAATAGGAAGAGCTCAGCCGCCCACCTGGCTTCGACCGCGGGAGGCTTTTCGCAATAAAAAGTACCGGCCGATGCCCAGGGTGATCCCTGCGAGTGTCAGGCCTAACGCAAATGGCCCCAGCCAATCACCCCAGCGTGTGTAGGGAGTCGTAACGTTCCTGACCACCGGCACGGAACCCACCAGGTAGTCGGCGACAAAAGCGGGCAACTTGCTGACGATTCTGCCGTTGGGGTCGATGATGCACGTAATACCCCCGTTCGTGCTGCGCACGACAGACCTTCTGTTCTCGACGGCGCGGAAAACGGTCATCACCGTGTGCTGGATCTCACACACCTCAGAGGCGGACCAGGCGTCATTGGTCATATTGACCAGCACATCAGCTCCCCGCCTTACGAATTCCCGGTTCAGATCGCCAAAAGTATCTTCGAAACAGATGGGCGTGGCAAATCGAACACCCCGGTCTTCGAAGATAACGTAGTCTTTGCCCGCCTCATACCAGTGGATATCCGCGTCCCTCAGGGCGTTGTGCAGCCAGGTCCATATGCCACGATAAGGAAAGTGCTCCGAAAACTGCACCAGACGCAGCTTGCGGTAGATGTCTTCGATCCGATTGCCCCTGTATAGCACGGTGGCGTTATAATCGACCCGTATCTCCTCTCCGTTCGGCCGGCGCCGCTTCTGGCCGTCATTATTGCCGATGACGAAAGCCACGGGTTGATCCTCGAGAAATTTTTTGAGGTCCCTGACATACTGATAGCTCTTATCATCGGTCCGGTACTTGGTGTGCCAATCAATTCCCGGCACGAATGACGTCTCTGACCAAATGATGATCTCCGGGTCGTGTTTCAGGGCTTCTCTGCTCAAGCGTTTCAGAATGCCCAGGGATTTCTCGTACGTGGGGTACCCCCCCCGCCAGGGATCTATATTCTGCTGGACCAGGGCAACCTTCCAGAGCCGATAGCCGGACAGATCCAACTGTGCCGCCGCACCGTAGATTACAGCGCCGGCCAGGCAGGCAATGTAGACGAGCACGGCCGGCCTGCAGCGCCTGAACCCGGACGCGAAGCTGCGAAACCCATCCCGCAGCATGGCCCCGATGAGGGCCGAGGGAAAAACAACGATCAGGGTAACCAGCCAGATACCGGCCAATCCGGCCAGAGGGATCAGGGACAGAAAAGGGTACTGGGTGTAACCGAGCACACCATAAGAGTAACCGAGGAATCCCTGAGTGCGTAGATACTCGTAACCGATCCACGCTACAGCTTGCAGCCAGTACCCCTGCCTGGGGAAGAGCGAGTCGATGAGCTTCAGTATCGGGAAAAACACGAGAAAATAGCCGGCGTAAATCGCGGGAACGATGAAAATGGCCAGGGGGTGCCAAGTAACGAGCCAGTAGTTGTACAGAGCGTAACAGGCAAAACCGTACAACAGGCCGTAAAGGGGAATGCGCGCCCAACTGCTGCGGTGAATCAGCATGAACGCCGGGGCGACGGCGATGTAGGCCAAGGGGAATAAACCCCACTTGCTGAGAAAGCTCGGGTGCGAAATGGCAAACAGAAACGCGGAAGAAACGAGCAGCGCGATCTCCACTATGATCCTGCTGCCGATTACTCTTGCGGTTGTGTTCGGCGCCGAAGAATCAGCCGATCGAGCAACCACTTAGTCCCTCATGGGCCAGGCAATCTGCTTTAGCTCTTGACCAGGTCGAAAGACAGGAACGCCGTGATTCTGGACGGGAAAAACATCTCCCGTCTTGGGATTCCGGGCTTTTTCACGGCCTTTGCGGAGCTTGATCTCGAACGTACCGAAGCCCCGCAACTCGACGACTTTATCTTCAGTGAGGGCTGACTTTATCTCTTGGAACACCGAATCGATAATTTTATGGATATCTTTTCTGTTTATGCTGACGTTCTCATAAATTCTATCGATTATATCAGCTTTGGTAAGCTTCTGTTTTTGCATGATGTGCCTGCCGACGACTAACGCATTTTGTTGACCAAGCGGTTCATCCTAGATTTTTTTCTGGACGCCATGTTCTTGTGAAAGACACCTTTCGAAACTCCCCGGTCCAGCATGCTCACCAATACCCGGTAGCACTCCTGCGCTTCTTCCTTCGAACCGCTCGCTATAGCGCTGGTAAGCTTCCTGGCAACGTTCCTCGTCTTTGTCTTGAAAACTTTGTTGCGCTGCCTGCGCTTTTCGCTCTGTCGATGCCTTTTTTCCGCCGATAGAATGATTGGCAAGTCTTATCACCTCCGCAGCCTGTAAATGGTCACAATGACCCTATCAAGCCGTTCCACACCTGTCAAGGGCAAAGCGGCTCCCGTCATCCCGTGGTAAGTTTGTTTGTGTTAGTGACTTTTCCGTCTGACCGCGCTCTAATCAGTTCCTGAAATGCGAAGGTTTGCGCTCGACACGATCGCACTTGTCACAATGGGCGACGATCCTCAATTTGCCTTTCGTGAAAACGTTCTTCATTTTCACCGCGCCTCCGCACGAACACATGAACTTCTGAGCGGCCGTAACACCTCTAGCGTTTTTGCTTACATCAGCCATCGTATTCCTCCTTTCTTATCGGGGTATTGGCCCATTGCCAACGCGCCGTTTCCGGCTTCGCTACCTGTGAACCGGGAGCAATATAATACCGGAGAAGCAAATAATCAACAACCTCGAGAAAAAAAAGCAGTAGCTGCCGGCCTGGCGCAGCTACGCAAGTGTCGCTCTCGAGCGGTGGCTGCCCCTGGTCCGTCAGTTCGCAACCTCGGTGACCGTCCACCTTCGCTCCGCCCTGCAGAAATGCAGCCTGTCGAAGGGAATTTCCAGCAGGCGCCCGCTCTCGCTGCTCAGTTTCGTGTGCTTGGTGAGAATGTTGATCTCGACGACCAGGCATTTCTCACCATCGCACACTATCCGTGTACCTTCCGGGGGCAACCTGTCTTTCTCTTCCTTGTAATACGGAAACTCGTAGGCCAGACAACATAGCAATCTTCCACAGGGTCCGGATATCTTCATCGAGTTGAGAGACAGGTTCTGCTTTTTGGCCATCTTTATAGAAACCGGGTTCAGCTTGTCGGTCATGGCATGGCAACAATAGCCGCGCCCGCACACCCCCAATCCCCCCAACACCCTCGATTCGTCGCGCACTCCAATCTGCCTGAGCTCGATCCGGGTTTTGAATATGGATACCAGTGTTTTTACCAGCTCGCGAAAATCAATGCGCGACTCGGCGGTAAAGAAAAACAGTATTTTGGGGTCGCCGAACAGATAATGAGCCGAAACAAGTTTCATGCTCAGGTTGAATTCGGCGATTTTGCGCTTGCAGACAGCAAAGGCCTCGTGGTCTTTTTCTTTGCTCTTCTCGTACTCCACCATCTCCGACTCGCTGACCACTCTCACGATGCTCTGCGCTTCTCCCTTGCGCTTTGCATTCGATTTTCCCAGCACCCTGCCAATATCCTGGCCGTAGCGGGTGGGCACAACCACATGGTCGCCGCTCTCTAGGCTCAAATCCTCCGGACACAAAAAAACATCTGTGGCGCTGCTATGCAAGATTTTTACGCGGTAGACCGGCCCGTTGATTGCCTGTTTATTACTGACTGATGCTGAGTGGCATCGTGAGTTTTGTGCCGCCGGCTTGCTGTTCATCGCATCGGTCCTCAAGATAGTATATCGACAATCAAACCGTTTATTTCATCGACCCGCTCGAGCACGGCGAGCTGACTGGCCTGCCCGCGCAGGACCGCCAGCACAAGGTTTTCCAACTTTCTATCCATCGTGCTTATCAGGAAAAATATTCTGCGCTTCTCTATTTTTATGCCGGATTTCTTTTTTTCTATTTTCAACATCCGGGTTACGATGAGTTTCAAGAAAGCTCTCACAGCGTCGCGATACGCGCGTATCGCATCAAGGGTCGGCTTTTCCTTGAGCCTGTCCCCCGCGTCGTATACTTCATCCAGCAATTCTTCCAGGCTCTCGCGCAGCCGGCTCGCCCGAACTGATACGGCTCCTTCGCTCTCTTGAGGTCCGGACGGTGAGCGCAGAAACGAAGCGAACGAACCCGCGGCGCCGGACTTGCGTTTTTTGACTTTCTTGCGCTCAGCCTCTCGATAAGAGAAATTGGAACCCAGGGACTCTATTCTGTCCATATTGCCCGTCTCTAATTCCTGGCCGAAACCTCTTCCGGTAAAACCTCACGAGAGCGGCCAAATTCGCCGACCCGGTCCGGTTCGAGGCGAGTTTTCTGGGTGATGGGTTTTTTTTCAGGAGCTTTCACCCCGGTGACACGGCAAATTCCGTTGAAGACAACCCCTTCCTCAATGATTAGTCGCGGCGTGCTGATGTTGCCCAGCAGCAGTCCGGTGGATAATATGACTACCTTGTCGGTAGTAAATATGTTCCCGCGCACCATTCCGCCTACGACGACCGATTCGGCGTAGATATTGCACTCCGCCCTGCCGTTCAACCCCACAATAATCTGACCTCGAGTACGAATAGTTCCGAAAAAATCGCCGTCTATGCGCAACAGGCCATTCATATCGAATTCGCCTTTGAAACTCGTTCCCTCCCCGATAATGGAGTTTAATAGAGACGCGCGAGCTGCCTGGGAGTCACTCATGCCGTGCTACCTGCTGTGGGATACATTTTGAACCAGGGGACTCTGAATATCGAGAAAATGCATGGGATCCACCGCCTGGGTGCCCATGCGCACCTCGTAATGCACGTGTGGGCCAGTAGACAGCCCGGAATTGCCGAGATAGCCAATGATATGCCCGCGGCCGACTTCCTCGCCCATGCGCACCACACCGCGATCGAGGTGGCCGTAGACGGTAAAAAACCCGTACTTATGCCGCAACACAATGCTGTTGCCCAACCCATTGGGCTCGAAACTTATCTTGTGAACTTTGCCGTTCGCCGTCGCCAGGATAGGCGTGCCTCGCCCCCAGGCAATGTCTATGCCGTTGTGCAGCCTGAAACCGTGTGTGAATGGATGCTCTTCAACCCCAAAAACAGAGGTTATATTGCCCTTGCCTCCGTCTACCGGCCAGAGGGTTGGAATATCGAAAAGCAGGTCTTTTTGCGAACGAAGCAGAGTCGTCAACTGCGCTATAGGCTTGGCCGCCGTGGCCAGGTAGGCTTTGAGGCTGCGCAACTCACTGATCTCTCTGCTGGAACCGTCTTCAACGGATTCGATGCTCAAAAAAGATGAAAGGTCTCCACCCACCCCGGTTTCAAGGAACTGATTCGCTTCCTCCGTACCCATTACCCGGAGCATCTCTTCCATCCGGTGCTTGAATTCCTTCCAGACACGCTCGATTTCGATGATCTCTTCTCTGATTACGTCGAGGCTCACCTCCGCCGATCTGAGCTCTTCGGACACATAGGTAATTTTCTTGCTCGAAGTCGTGAAATAGGCCGACAGCGCGAAGAACGAAACCACGAGCACGATGATCAAGCCGAGGAGAAAAACGAGCGAAAACACGGAAATGTGAAAATTGAAGATCTTCTTTTCCGAGTGGGGAATGAACATGACGGTAAACCGCTGTCTCCCCTTGCGGACTATAAACTTGAAGAAATAGCCGACGGCGGAAAGTATGATCCTGACTTTTTTTCCCAGATTATCGACTATCTCTTTTTCTATTTTTTTGTAATTGTTAGCTGGCGACACGTAAAGCTCCCTTTTTTGTTACCAGTTTTATCAGGATTGACCCAATCATACCAGCAACTCCTTATTTTGTCAAACAGTTCTTAAAATTGATCCGTTAACGGTCGATATGATGTTGACGCCTCTTTTCATTTCGTAATATACTTGGCTCAAGAAACCAAGGCGACTGCGCCCGATAAAACGGGCCGTTCTTCATGCTTTGCTCATCGCCGTTGGGCTCTGAAGTCTTAACCAAGCAAATACAAATGGAGCACTATGCGTTTTTTCGACACTCACGCTCATATCGGGCTTATCAATGAGGACCCAATAGAACAGCTTATAATAGCTAAAGAAGCCAAGCAGGAACACATAGAGAGAATTATTAGCATCTCTAACAATCTGCGGGATTTCTTTCTAATCTACGAAAATCTCAAGACAGCTCCCCATGTCCTTTTTAGTATCGGCGTTTCTCCTTCAGAAGTTTCGAATCCCGGCGACGAATGGGAAATGAAGGTAATCGAGGGCAGCCGTATGGACCGCGTTGTTGGGATCGGTGAGATCGGGCTGGATTATTTCAGGAAATTCGGCGACAGAGATTCCCAGGTAGAATTGTTCATCAGGCAACTGGAAATCGCCGAAAAGCTCGACCGCCCCGTTATCATTCACAACCGGGAAGCGGGGACAGATGTTCTCGATATTTTAAGGCAGGAACTGCCCTCCCGCGGCGGCGTTCTCCATTGCTATTCAGAGGACTATGCCTACGCCATGAAAGCGCTGGAGCTCAATCTATACATATCTTTCGCCGGCAACGTTACATACCGCAATGCCAGGAACCTTCACGAAACCGCCAAAAAAATGCCGCTGGATAGAATGCTAATCGAAACGGAGTCGCCCTTTATGGTTCCTGCGTCCCACAGGGGAAAGCGCAATAAGCCGTCCTACCTGGTGGAAACCGCAAAATTCGTAGCCGAGTTGAGGGATATTCCGATCGAAGAGTTTTCTGAAACTCTGTATGCCAACAGCTGTAGGTTATTCGGCCTGGATGACTGATGGGGCTGGATCACAGCTCATCCAACCGATCCAGCTCCCCGGACTAACGCTGCCGGGGAATATCGTGCTCGCCCCACTGGCCGGGTGGTCGGATGCCGCTTTCCGAGGCATCTGCCTCGAGTGGGGTGCTTTTCTCGCTTTTACGGAAATGGTGTCGGCCAACGCGATTGCACGCGGCAACCCGAAAACGGAGAGGCTGTTGCAGAGGGCTGATACCGAGCATCATCTGGCCGTACAGATATTCGCCGGGGATGCTGACACTGCCGGGCGGGCCGTGAGAGCCGTAAGACGCTTTTCACCGGCGCTCATCGATCTGAACTGCGGCTGTTCGATGCTCAAGATCCTCAAGAACGGCGCGGGAGCCGTACTGCTGAAGAACCCGGCGTCGCTCAAGAGCATTGTACATTCCATGAGCACAGAGGCCTGCTGTCCCGTTTCGGTCAAGATCAGGTCGGGGTGGGACGACGATACGGTGAACTATCTGGAAGTCGCGCAATCGGCTGTGGAAGGGGGGGCCGCTATGATTACTCTGCATCCTCGCACAGCCACGCAAAAATTCGGCAGCACTCCCGACTGGCGGCATATACGACGCCTCAAGCGCAGCGTACCCGTACCGGTCCTCGGTTCTGGAAACCTTTTTACCGTCGAGGACATCAGACGGATGCTGAGCGAAACCGGCTGTGATGGCGCTATGGTAGCCCGTGGAGCGATGGGAAATCCCTTTATCTTTCGTGACGCGCGGCGTCTGTTGGAGCACGGCGATCGGGCATGCCGAACATCGATCGAAACGAGATTGTCGACAGCGCTGAGACAGCTCGCGAAGACCGCCGATAACAAAGGCGAACCCACGGCATGTAGAGAGATGAGAAAGCACTTCTGCGCATATACCAAGGGCATTCCCGGTTCGGCGGCGCTCCGGCGCGACCTTGTACGGGCCGGCACGCTGCGGGATTATCGGACTATCGTAGAAGATTTTTTGGCATCGCATGGAAACCATCAAACATAACTGCGGCGTCGCGGGAATCTACTCCAAAAGCGACGTCAACATACCGGAACGTCTGTTTTACCCCTTGTTCGCCCTGCAGCATCGCGGACAGGAAAGCTGCGGCATCGCCTACGAGAGAAACGGGGCACATGTAACCTACAAAGACCTCGGAATGGTCGGCCAGGTGTTGGCCCGTTATCTCGGCGAACGACACCTCGCGAAAGCGGGCATCGGCCACGTTCGCTACTCGACCCAAGGATCGAACACGATTGAAAACTCTCAACCTATCGCCATCGTCTGCAACAAGGGCAACATCTCTCTGGTCCACAACGGTACGATATCCAACTCCCCTGTTCTGAGGACCGAGCTCTTCGGAAACGGGTCCATCTTCCAGGGCACCACCGATCCAGAGCTGATACTGCACCTGATCGCGCGATCGAAGCAGACAGCTTTTCCATCCGCCCTGACGGACAGCCTGCGAAGGTTGGAAGGAGCCTTCAACCTGATTATGATGCACGATGATTCCCTGGTGCGGGGTACGACTGCCAAGATCATCGTCAGCCTGCTGCGGGAGAACGGTGCGAAAGAAATTCATCTCCGGCTGTCCGCTCCGGAATTGCGCCACCCCTGCTACTTCGGGATAGATATTCCGACCAGGGACGAGCTGATATCGGCCAACATGCCTCCCGATGAGGTAGCTCGCCATATCGGCGCCGACAGCGTAGGGTTCCTGCGGCTCGAGTCGCTGCGGGAATGCGTGTCCGAACCCGACAATTTTTGCTATGCCTGCTTCAGCGGGCAGTACCCAGTCGAAGCGAAAGGATGGAATCGCCATGGCAATTAATTCGTATCGCCAGGCGGGGGTGGACATCGGAGCCGGAGAGGCTCTGGTAGACTTCATTAAGAGCATCGAGTCCCCTGCTGTTTCGGAGGGCCTTGGCGGGTTCGCCGGCGGCATACCCCTCGACCCGACACGGTATCGAAGGCCTGTACTGATGTCCACGTCGGATGGAGTAGGCACCAAGCTGCTCGTAGCAAAGAAGCTGGGCCGCTACGATACAGTCGGGATCGACCTGGTTGCCATGTGCGCCAACGACCTTATGGTGTGCGGGGCCAAGCCCCTGGCTTTCCAGGACTATATAGCGTGCGGGCGGATCATACTCGACCGCCTGCAGGAGGTCATCCGGGGCATCGTGCGCGGCTGCGAAATGGCGGATTGCAGGTTAACGGGGGGCGAAACCGCGGAGCTGCCGGATATGTACGATGAGCAGGACCTGGACCTGGCGGGCTTCTGTCTGGGCATTGTGGAAGCCGACAGGCAGCTTCCCAAACTAGACGCGATCGGAGCGGGAGATGCCATTCTGGGGCTGCCGTCGAACGGCATTCACTCCAACGGCTTCGCCCTGGCCCGCAAGGTGCTCGACCCGCAAGACGGTTGGGAGGACCTTCTCGTTCCTACGCGAATCTATCGCAGTGAGTTGGATGTCTTGATCGGCGGGGGGCTGGTATCGGCCGCCGCCCACATCACAGGCGGCGGCCTGCAGAGCAACATCGACAGAGTTCTTCCCGACCGCTTCCGAGCCCACCTGACCTATGACTGGAAACGTCCGCCGATTTTCGACCGCATCCAGAAAACCGGCGATATCGATGAAGCCGAAATGCGAAGGGTGTTTAACCTGGGAATCGGGATTGCGGCCATCGTCAAGCCCGATGTCAAGGACCGCCTGCTGCAAATGGCACTCGAGAAATCGATCGAGATCACCACTATCGGAGCTATTGAAGAACGATAGACAGGCTCCATGCAGGCGTACGGCGGACACCTGCCGACAGGTGCAAGTGAGGAGCATGAGGTGAAAGTACTGGTTATCGGTTCAGGAGCGCGAGAACACTCGATCGCGTGGTCATTCGCGCGCAGCAGTAGCTGCGATGACATTTTTACAGCCCCCGGCAACGCTGGCACGATCGCTCTGGGTTCTAATATCCCTGACCTCGACCCGCTCGATTTCGAAGCTATCGGCCGGTTGTGCCGTGACCGCAGCATCGATCTGGTATTCGTCGGTCCGGAAGACCCACTTTCCAGGGGCATCGTCGACTACCTGGAGAAAGCCGGCGTATCTGCGATCGGCCCGTCGAAAGCGGCGGCGAGGTTGGAGGCCGGCAAAATTTTTTCAAAGCGTTTTCTGCAGAAACACGGGGTTCCCACGGCTTACGCCGCGGAATTCACCGACCCTGAGAAATTTTCGGCCTCCATGCGTGGCAGCGGCCGACGGATGGTGGTCAAGAAAAACGGTTTGGCCGGAGGCAAAGGTGTGTTGGAGTCGGAGGACAAGGAAGAACTCATCGCTTTCGGCTCTCAAATTTTAGAGCATGACGGGCTGCTTCTGGAAGAATACCTCGAGGGATGGGAACTTTCTCTCTTCGCGTTGTTGGACGGCAGCGACTATCTTCTTCTGCCGCCGTGCACCGATTACAAGAAAGCTGAGGACAACGACACCGGCCCCAACACGGGCGGGATGGGGTCTATCTGTCCCGTCCCCTGGGCAAGCCGTGAATTGCAAGCGCGCATCGAGAAAGAAATCGTGGCACCCACAATGAACGGATTGAAAAAGGACGGGCTCTTCTATAGAGGGGTGCTGTACTTCGGCCTGATGATTACGAGCGATGGCCCAAAGGTGCTCGAGTTCAATGTCCGATTAGGCGATCCGGAATCCCAGGTTCTGCTGCCCTTGATAGAAGCAGACTTCGGCCTCTTGTGTGAGGCCATGCTCGAAGGAGGCATTGGCGGCGTTCCGCCCCGAATACGGCCCGGCTACGCCGTGGGGGTAGTGGTGGCCAGCGGCGGCTACCCGGGACCGTATCAAAAAGGCCTGCCGGTCGAGGCAATGCCGCGTCTCTCTGAGCGCGAAGCCATCATCTTTCACGCTTCGACTCGACGGGACGACGAGGGGCGCGTGCTGACAGGCGGCGGCCGCTGCTTCACGGCTGTTGGTCTGGCCGGAAGCGTCGAGGCGGCCATGGCTAAAGCTTACGAAACTGCAGCGGCCGTACGGTTTCCGGGAGCCTGGTACCGCCGCGACATAGCCAAAAAATTCCTTCCCGAGGGAGGCTGAAAATGAAAGATGTGCTGTTCATCATCGGGTCCGAATCGGACCGACCGAGGATAGAGGCGGGCACGAAACTTTTGGAGGAGAAAGGCTTGAGTTATGATCTCGTTGTTTTTTCCGCACATCGCAACCTGCCCGAATTGCTGGCCCACCTCGAGGCCGAATCCGGAAATTATCGTACCGTACTGGCCGCTGCCGGCCTATCCGCCGCGCTGCCGGGCGTGGTGGCCAGCCAGGTCGAGGCGCCGGTAATCGGGATTCCCCTCGAAGCGGGATCGCTGTCCGGAATAGACGCGCTGTTGTCGATTCTTCAGCTTCCGAAGGGAGTGCCGGTAGCCACCATGGGCATAGGCAAGCAGGGTGTCATCAATGCGGTTCTTCTGGCCGAGCGGATTGTGAAAGCTCAGTCGCGGTAGTATTTCTGCTGTCGCCTTATCTCGTACATCAGGATGCCGGCGGCTACGGCCACGTTGAAAGAATCGACATGCCCGGAAGTGGGGATTCGCACCAGCTCATCGCACGCTTCTGCAGTTGATCGCCTCATGCCCGCTGCCTCCCTGCCCAGGACCAGGCCCACCTTTGCGCCGAAATCCAGAGTACCCAGTCGTTTTCCCGATAGATCGGCGCCGTAGACCCAAAAACCGTTGCGCTTGATACGCCGCATGGCATCGACAAGGTTGGCATGAGTCAGGAGCTCCACCCATGCGCTGGCGCCTGCAGAAACAGAATGCACGGCAGCAGTCGAATGGGCTGATTTTCGGGATGTTACCACCACTGCATCGACGGAGAACAGGTCGGCGGTTCGCAATATCGCCCCCAGATTGTGGGGATCCGTAATTCCGTCGAGCAATACTACCAGGCTGGCTTTTTCCGCACTTGTTTTCAGAAATTGCTGGAGCGAGGGCGTCGGCTCGACATGTCTGCCCGACAACTCCAGCACAACGCCCCTTTGCTTTCCGTCGTAGATCCGCCGCAGCTCCTCGGTAGACACATAAGCCACAGGTACATTCCGCATACCCGCCAAACGAGCGAGAATTGCCGAGCGGGGGTGCCGTTTCGCGATATAGAGCGTGCCGGTGACCCGGCGCTTTTTTAAATGCTCTTCGATGGCACGCAGAGAAACGACATACATCTACTTTTTATCGTAGTCGGTAGTATGGTCCATTTTTCCGTCGAAATCAATGTCTTTCTCGATCCGCCGGATATACAGTCCTTTATGTAGATGAATCGTCAGGTCGACAACATTATCGAAATTCGAATCGATTTCGTGTCTGGTCAAGACACCGCCCTCGAAGTAGTAGAAGTCATCCATTTCACCGTCGTAGTTGAAATCATACTCCTCGTACTCCAGTCGACTTTGTCCGTCGAAGCGACTGACCTGGTCCACCCGGCCATCGAAATTGCGATCCGCCCGAAACTCACGCACGAGATTATTCTCCATCAGGAACCAGGAATCCGGTTTGCCGTCCTGATTCTCATCGAGCGTATAACCCGTCAGGGCATACAAATGGCCCGCCCCGCTGATGCACAAGAGGACGAAAAGCAGTTTTTTCAAACCTGGGGTCTCCTCGGGGTTAATCTTCCCTGGCGGGCGCTGACTTTTCTCTTTCCTCGATGAGGCGATTGATCTTGTCTGCCAGGCTTTTGAGCTTGTCTTTTTTTCTCAGCCTGATCTTGACGGCCTTTTCTCCCTGCAAGACTCGCATTATGTCCATTTCCATGCGGTAAACCGGACCGGCGATACGGTGGGAACGAAAAATTCCCAGGATGGAGAGCAGGATCATGATCAACAGGTTGTTGATGAGCACAGGCGGGAGTATTAATTCGAGCCGATTTCCTCCAGGGACCATCTCCGACCTCGTACCCGTCACGTTACCTTTATCATCGTATGTTTTCACTTCTTTCTGAATGTGAATAAATTCCTTGAACACGTTCTCACCCGCCATGTAGCGAAACCAGTAGAACGCCGCGAACCCTGCAGAAAAAACCACAAGTGAAACGATGATGAGCAGCAAAAACGACGCGATAAAACGAAACTGAAACTGCTTGTCGATAATGTACTGCTTGCGCCGATACTTAGCATTTTTCATAGTTCTCTCCCTTAGCGAGTGTTATTTATTGCATTTTCGTACAGAGTCGCCTGTTATGCAAGCCGGTTCGACCCGAGCGTTACCGGAAAAATACCGTTTTCGGGATTGGGTCAGGGCATGAATGCTTCCAAAGCCTGCCCGACGCCCGTGCTGCCCCGCAGGGCCTCGTTCTGCTCGACATAGGACAGGATTCGCAGGTACTGCTCATCAAGACGCTCGAAGGCGATCATGGCCCTATGAGGCTCCAGATTTTCCAGGGATTTCCTCAGCCCGCGGACACGGGCTTCGCTTTGCCGGCGGAATTTTTCGATGCCTGCTGCCGCGGCATCGGCGTCGAGGCGATTTCTCCTGAGGATTCCCAGGGCGTCTCCCAGCAAGGCCGAGTAGCTGTCTTCGGGCGTGGGTACCCGGCAAGAGCCGGCGGCGATCAGGCAGAGACACACCAGGTGAAAAAAAAGGGGACCGATATGTCCGCGGTTCGGTTTCTCTCGCTTCATGGTGGGGCGGACTCCAGTGACCCGGGAGCGCACCTCCGGGGATCGCTTTTTGCATCCTAACACCTCGGGCTCCGGCACGCAAGGATTTGATGAAACCGCCGACACCGATCTCGAAAGCCATCGGCATTCAAAGCTGCAGTTGTGATGCTCGCGAGACCATGCTAAAGTGTCAGTTATGGCACGCGAGGCGATATGAGCGAACGCACGCGCATCCTGCGTCACCTGGACGAGCATTACACCGAGCCGTATCGAGACCCGATTTGGCAGCACATCTACCTTTCTCCTGCTCTCACCAGAATGACACAGACTTCATCGTTTCAGCAACTCCACGGCATACGGCAGCTAGGGCCGGCTTACCTCGTATATCCGGGAGCTACACACACACGCTTCAGCCACAGCCTGGGCGTTTTTCACATCGCACGGAGGATGATAACCCAGTTGGTGAAGCGGGACACCTGCCCGCCTGTCGACCTGGTGGGGGTCAAAGCGTTTCTCTGTGCTTCACTGCTCCACGATCTGGGGCACTATCCCTTTGCGCACTCTCTGAAAGATCTCTCCTTGGAAAATCACGAAAAATTAACGGCAAAGATAATTCTCGAGCGGGACGAAATTGCAACCGTCATTCAAAAGCATCTCGAAGTGCCGCCTGCGCTGGTAGCATCGATTATCGATCTGCGATCGACATCGACATCGGACGAGAGGGTATCGTTTTTCCGGAATATCCTTTCCGGTGTTCTCGACCCGGACAAGCTCGATTACCTCAACAGAGACGCCTATTTCTGCGGCGTACCCTACGGCATTCAGGACACAGATTTCATATTGCGACAGGTGATGTTCCACCCTCCGCAGGGCATCGGAATATCAAAAAAGGGGATCGCGGCGGTTGAGAGTCTCTTGTTCTCAAAGTATCTCATGTACAGGCATGTCTACTGGCATCGCGATGTCCGCATCGCTACCGCCATGATAAAAAAAGCCATCCTCATGGGCCTGGAAGCCGGGATTATCCAACCCTGCGACCTCTACGAGATCGATGACAGCGAGTTTTTCCGACTCCTCGGCTCTCGCGATTTCCCGCCATTTGAGCTGGCCAGGCGGGTGGCCCGCAACGATCTCTATGCCTGCATTACCGACCGGCCGTTCGAAATCGACACTAAACTGCACAGACAGTTGGAAGACGTAGGCTTTCGCCTGCGTTTCGAAGCCGATTTTGCCGCCGCCTCGAGCGAGACGGGAGCCGAGACGGTGGACTCGGAGGAGATAATTGTCGATATTCCGGAAAGATTCTCATTTGAAATCGATCTTTGCGTACTTGACAGAGGTAAGAGCGTACCCTATAAACAGGCAGGAAGCGTTTTTAGCGAAGACGTGGTGTCAGGATTTGCTCATAACTTGAGGACCATAACTCTGCTCGCGCCCGCCCATTTGAAAAAAACACTCGAACGCTCAAACCCGAATCTATTGCTCAAAGGCAGATAGCATGCCACAGGCCCCGCTCGAGCTCCCGTTGAAAAGTGCAAAGACGCCGGGTCGGGCCGCGAGGGTCGTTTGGGCGGTTGATTCCGCACGAGATACTCAGATATAGAGGATACTATGGGAGATTCAAAGGTTCTGGAAGAAAGAATCAGGCGAGCGAAAATCCTTTTCAAGGAGTTAGGTTTTCGAGTAATGGGAGACGAAAGGACTGAAAACGCCTTCACAGCCGCTTTCGAAAGCAAGGCCGGCACCTACGGCGGATTCTTCATAGACCGCCAGAGCAGGTTTCTAGAGATCGGGTATACGTTCTCCTTTTCACCCAACATGTCCGTCTTCTTAAAGGACAGGCTCGACGATATGCTGCGCATTTGCTACGAGTTCGGATGCTACACGAATATTCAAACCAGCAAAACAGAAATATCCTTTTCCCTCTTCAAGGGCATCTATTTTTCCGGACTCAATTACCAGTGCCTGAAGGACAGCCTGCGGGATTACAAACGCTGTGTGGAGATGACGACGGAACTGCTGGACATCCAGCGCGAGGATGTAGGGGAAGAGCTATGAAAATTCACAATGTCATGGAAGAGACGGTACTGGCCAAAGTACGGGAAATATTCGAAGACGAAGCCGGCCCGGGGCCGGGGAGTTTCTGCACGTGCCCCCAGTGCGAGCTGGATGTAGCCTGCTACGTTCTCAATCAGATGCCGCCCAAGTATATTCTCTCCGGCAGAGGGCTGGCCCACTACGAGATCGACTACCTCAAGAGAGTCCAAACCGAGGCCGATCTCGCGGCCCAGATACGGATGGCCATCGATGCCGTTTCCCAGGCCAAGCGGCCGCACTTCGACCACGATCTGCGCGAGTTCGAGCCCGTACCGAAAGGCGATTTTTTCAACATACCCACTCTCAGCGGTAGAGTATTCAACAGTGCTAATTTCGAGCCTGTTGCGGATATCGATGTCAGTCTTCTCTTCGACGGAGAGCTGTCGCAGATGATCAGCCCAAACTGGCAAAACCCGCAGACTGTTGCGGCGAACACGCCCGGTGCCTTTAACTTCTGGACTCTTCCGTTTCCCGCGGACAAAGCGAACGACGAACGTACGTTCGAGTTCGAAATCGCCATTGACGACAGTAAATTCGAGCCACTCCGGCACTACTTCGAAGTTTCCGTAGCGCCGGAGGATGCGTATATCGATTACTATCGGCTCAGCCGGAGCTTTCAGATAAAAGATATCTATCTCTTGCCCAGACAAATCAGCGAGGCTGGACAAACGTCAGGCTAGGCTGTCCTCTTGTCCAGGCTTCTCAAGCATCTCGTACAGATACGTTTCTTTGCTTTTACGCCCTTGTCGAAGACCACTTTGCTGTGAAGATTGATTTTAAAAGTCCGCTTTGTGGTCACGCCTATGTGCACGCCGGCCCCGCCTTTTTTTTTTGGCAGTCCCTTCCGGGGCACCCGCTGACCCGATGTCGTACCTCGTCCGCATATTTCACACGTTCTGCTCATTTCGTCTCCTGTAATACCCGCCACATGGGCAGTAGCAAACCCGCCGAGCGCGTTCCACGACTAATTGTGTGAATGGGCTCTTTAAAACGATGATTGTAGGATTCGACTAGCAAGTTATCGTATGGCCGATGAAAAGTCAAGCTCGATGACGATTCCTGCTCGTAGACGCAGGGCATCCCAGAGCGGCCGCCTTAGAACCGCTCCGTCATGATCTGCGCATCGATCAGCCGACCGGGAATGTTTTTTTCGACGAAGGTCAGAATTTTCTGCATGACGGTTTCACCGAATTTCTTGGAGTTGGACACCTTCGCCGCCCCCAAC
>SDBV01005946.1_pt1 | contig 17050 bp, 13 predicted proteins | sample 2277081 | NCBI WGS metagenome assembly SDBV01 (sample SAMN10402039, study PRJNA504765) | marine sediment metagenome | isolation source: marine sediment core GS10_PC15, 223 cmbsf | place: Arctic Ocean: Southern Knipovich Ridge | collected 2010 | reverse complement strand
ACGCCACCTTCTCGGTCTTCTTGCCATGTGCGCTCCTTTTTCACCCTCCTTAATCGGACGCTTGGCGCGAAAGTTTCCAAAAATCGTCATCCAAACTAAAAAAATGTGTCTGGCACGCTTGGGCCCAGGCACGCTTGGGCCCAGGGAAAAAAATGTGTCTGGCACGCTTGGGCCCAGGCAGGCTGGCGAATTTTGCAGGTTAGAGCCTATCCCGGTAGGCTCTTAACCGCGCTCGCGCCTACCAGGTTTTCGGCATCTCGATGGACTGGATGAAGGCGTAGTCCTCCGGCGTTGCCGCGTGGAGGATGCGATACATGCTGCTCAGCGCGTGATAGGTGTAGTCGATTCGCTGCTTGTTGTGGTTCATGCAGTATCTGACCGCGCCCCTGGCCTTCTTTGGGTTTGGGTAGTAGTAGTCGTTCTCGCCGGGTCTCGTCTGCATCTGGATGATGAACCTGGCCGACAGGAGCGCTCCCTTGCGGAGCTTCTCGATCACCTCCTTTGGGGCGCCCCCCCTGTGCGCCAGAACGTACGACGCGGCGGTTCCCTCGGTGTAGACGAAGGCGTGCATCGCCGGCATCTCGTCCAGCACCTTCATGTACCCGCCGAGGTAATCCGGATAGAACGATTTCGTCTCGTCGAACTGATAGGTGTCCAGGATCCACATGGACACCAGGTTGGAGGCCTCCACATAGGATGGATCCGGATCGTACCGATGCATCTCCTCCATGGCCATGGCGATCCAGGGCTGGAACTGCACCAGGTTCTTTCGCCGATCCTCTACGTAGGTGCCGTCCGGCTCCTTCTGCTCCATCTCCTGCTTGAACCAGTCCAGGTTCTTCTTCATGGACTGCTTGAACGCCGTGCGGAATCGCTCGTCCCTCGTCTCGCCGAACAGCCGCGCCGTGGCGTAGAGAATCTCCCCGGGATAGATGGAGTTCCGAGTGGCGTAGTACTTGTTTTGCCTCGCCACGTAGTAGTGGTGAAACGAGCCGTCGTCCTTTTGCATGTAGAGGAGTAAATTCGCCAGCCCCCTGAGGACCTTCTCCCCTTTTTCGGAGAGCTTCCAGCCGACGCGCTTGTACTGGGTATATCCGAGGATGGCCACGGATACTCCTCCCATCTTGGAGGCCCAGTCCGCGTCCAGTGAGGCGTCGAACTCGTTCTCGTCCACCTCGTAGATCGCCACGTCGGACCCGGGAAGCGGCTTGCCCATCCACGTGTCGATGGAGCTGTCGATTTCTCCAGTGCCCTTCCTGGGAGCGCCGCCCCAGCGAATGCGATCCTCGATGTAGCGCATGCCCGAGTCGGCCACTTCCTTGTACCTGGGGTTGGGAGCGAACTCCTGCGTGAGGGCCATGGAGAAGGGCCCGAGGGTGTGACGGACCGAGTTATACTCGTCGTTCTCCTTATCCTTCGTGGGGAAGTACCTGTAGATGCAGCGGCCGCTCGGGTAGACCTGGTTGTCCGCCAGCCAGTCGTTCAGCCCCACCAGGGATTTGAGAACGTTCTCCTTTGTGACCATCTCGGTTGAGGGTGTCCGCGACGAGGCCCGGTAGAGATCCTCTATTTCCTTACCAGGGGAGCGCTCGCGCCAGTGGACCGTCCGAAAGCGCCCTATGGAGCGATCGGCGTCGGTCCAGCACTCCTGGTCCTCGCGGCCCATTTTCTTGCACATCCGTTCGAGTATGGACTTTATGGTTCGCAGGTTGTTGGTCACCGTGTACCAGGGGGGAAGCTGCCGGAGCTTGCCGCCCGCCTTCATCCTCACACCGTAGATCCCGGGCTCTATGATGCGCCACAGGAAGATGTTGTCCCTGGGCCCCACGAAGGTTCCCTCGTCGTAGACAATCTCAAATTCCAGGGTCACCACGCTTTCAAGGGCCTCTTTCAACGGCCCGAACTCCTTGTCGAACCCCCTATTGTCCCAGTAGTCCAGGAGCTTGCCCGCCCCCTTTTTCGCTGAATCCTCCAGCGTTTCCTCGTCGAGCAGGAAAAAAACCAGGTGCCTCCCTTGCACCTTGCGCACGGTGAGTATCGTCTTCCATCCGTTCCTGGCGGTAATAACGTCGGTCGGCTCTGGCGCCTCCACCGCATCGACTCCCAACTCGTGCCGCACTATCTGAATGACAGCGGCCTTCTCTTTCATGGTGAGGGACGGCGCCGGCTCGTCGATCTCGTACAGAAAGAACTTCTCGCTCATCAGCCTGGCGTTGAGCCTTCCCGCCGCGTGGGCGAGGGCCAGCCGGTTGCGCACGTTGTTCAGGGGCATGGGGTTTCGCACGGTGATGGATGGGTCCACGAGCACGTGCGCGATCGTCGCTTTTTTGAGCAAGTCGATCACCGCGTCCACGTCCACGCCGTCCAGGGCCGCCTTCAGCCCTTTCACATCCTTGACCTGAATGATCTCGGTTCCCTGCGCGGTGACATCGCTCACCGACGGGCCGACGGCCACGGTTCGCCCCAGATCCTCGAACGCCGTGCCTCCCTCCAGCTTCTCGAGGGCGGCCTCGCCCGTCAAGTCGGATGGGGTCTTGTTCATCATGAACCATGCCAGGGTGGCCGCCATCACCACGGCTATTCCGATGATCATGGGGCTGGGCCCGGATCCGGACGGCCGGCTTCGCTTATCCTTCGGTTGTTCGGACATCACGGGTCCTCCTGTCCGTTGGTCGCGCGGGCCAGCAATCGCCGCAAGCCCAGCTCGGTCTTCATGTCCTCGATGTCACCTGAGTCGCACATCCTGCCCGCCTCGACAAGCGGGATCCACCAGATCTCCGCCTTCTCCTCCACCGGGCTGCCGTCTCCACGCGGAGCAACCCGCGAGGTCGGATCTTCTACTGTGGCGCACACGAACCAGAGCCGCTCCGGGATCACCCCCGGCGACACGAACGACGCGCCCGGGAGGATCTCGAACGACTCCATGTTCACCAGATAGCCGGTCTCCTCCAGGGCCTCCGCTTTCGCCCGGCTCCTGATCCCGTCCAGTCCGGTGTCTTTGGGTTCGAGGAGGCCCGCCGGCAGCTCCCACAGGAAGTCGTAGCGACGGTTCTCCGGCACGGGAAGATGGAGGCCCTCGCGAAGGAGCAACGGGGGGCGGATGCACGATCGCAGGCACACGCAATCCCGTCCGTCCACTCTTCCCACGAGCAGCATAACAACCGCGTCGATCCACTTTCTGAGCACCGCGTCGTACGAGTACTCCCGGCTCACCTCGCCGTTCAGGTACGTGTTCACGATGCGCAGGTGATGCAGGGACAGGAACTTTTTTTCCGACAGGGAGGGAGCGTCCTGTCGGTGGGTTATCGTGACCTTCTCGACGTGCCCGGGCTTCTTCAACTAGTACCTCTTCAACTTCCCTTTAACGGGCCTCGCAGCGGCTCCTGTCCACGATCACGGCGTCGCTCCTCCTCGACGTGGCGGTGCCACGCCGTCGTCATCGATCCTTGTCCTCGTTGACAGTTACACACTGCAACCCGTCAAATTTCAGTTGACGAGGCACGAGGAACCTTCTCCCAGTCCGCCAGGAACTTCTTTATTCCAATATCGGTGAGAGGGTGCTTGAGGAGCTGCGAAAGGACGTTGGGAGGAACGGTTGCCACGTGGGCGCCCATCCGGGCCGCCTCGATGAAGTGCAGGGGATTTCGGATGGAGGCGACGAGCACCTGCGTTTCGAAATCGTAATTGTCGAAGATCTCCATCATCTCCTCGATCAGACCCATTCCCTGCGCGGAGATATCGTCCAGCCTCCCGACGAACGGGCTGATGTACGTGGCGCCCGCTTTTGCCGCGAGCAACGCCTGTGGAGAGGAGAAGCAGAGGGTGACGTTGGTCTTGATCCCCTCGGCGGACACCACCTTGACCGTCTTGAGACCCTGCGCGGTCATGGGGATCTTGACCACGATGTTGGGGTGGATTTTCGCCAGCTCACGGGTCTCGGCGATCATCTCCGGCGCGTCTGGCGAAATGGCCTCAGCGCTGATGGGCCCGTCGACGATGGCGCAGATCTCCCGCACCACCTCCTCGAACTTCCTCCCGGTCTTGGCGATGAGCGAGGGGTTGGTGGTCACGCCGTCGATGATCCCGATCTCGGCGTGCTCGCGGATCAATTCAACGTCCGCCGTGTCGATGAATATTTTCATTTAAAGCTCCTTTTCAATTCGCATCCCACGTTCAACAAAGAAATGCTTTACCCCATAACGAATGAAAAGTCCCGCGGGTGTAAAACCCGCGGCCACGATGCGCGTTGCGCAAGCCCCCTATCCCCGGCCCTTTCCCCCGGCAGGGGAAAGGGAGTAACGGTCGCCTTTCCCCTCCCCTCCCGGGGGAGGGTGCCGCGCAGCGGCGGGAGGGGGTCCCGCGGGCCGGGGGGTTAGGTTTCAACATGGTGGATGGCCTCACGTAAACAGGACCACCAGTCCCACCACCGCCGCGACCACGATGATCGCTCCGATGATTATCAGGCCCAGATCGCTGCCCGGCTCGACGGGGGGCTGGATCATCTCGCGGGTGGTGCGCCGGTAGCCCGGCTGGCCCGGATAACTCAAGGGATCCTCGGGCCCCACGGGAAGATGATGGCGGCCGGCTTCGAGGGGCAGCGTGGGATCCTGCCTGGCGGGAGGCGCCGCTTCAACCCCATCCCGGCCTTCCCCTGCGAGGGGAAGGGGAAGATGATCGCGGCCGGCTTTGACAGGAGGCATTGTGTCGATACCGTTTTGGTCGGGCGAGAACGACGACGTCTCCTCCTCGGGGGCCTCCTGGATGGACGCGAGCAGCTCGTCCGCCGGGTGCTCCAGGGCCAGGGTGGTGTTGCCGACGACAAACGACTGTCCCGACTCGAGCTCCAGCGTCTCCACCCGTTCTCCGTCGACCACGATACCGTTCCTGCTTCCCAGATCGTTCACCCGGATTACACCCGCTTCAAAAATTATCTCGGCGTGGGCTCTGGACAGGTCCCGATCTTCCAGCTGTATCTCCATGTCCCGGGTGCGCCCGATCATCATCCTCGACGGCGCGGGAGGGATCTCGAACCGGCCCGCCTTGCCCGGCCCGCCGAGCACCAGGATCGCGGGCAGCCGGCCTCGGGAGGAAGACCCGGTGAGCAACGAGGCCACCATCCGGCGCGCCTGGCGAGTGGACTCCGCGCCCACGTCCATGGGGAGGGGAAAGACGCCGAGGCGAAAGTGGATCTTGAAATCCGCCGCGTGGATGACGTCCTCGTTGTGCAGGATCTTGGGGCGATAGGCGACCAGCTTTTTTCCGTCGATGTACGTGCCGTTCAGGCTTCCGAGATCGACGACTTTGTAGTCGTTTCCCTCTATCTTGATCTCCAGGTGCCTGGTTGAGACGGCCATATCCGGGAGGCATATATCGCACGATCTGGCGCGGCCGATGACCACCCGGTCCTGAACGAATCCCCTGACATGCTCGGCGTCCGGGTCGTTCGGGTCGACGATGGTGAGCCGTATTGCCATGCGTCCCTACTCTGCGGCGACGCCCGCGTCCGCGCCGGGCCCGCCATTCTTCCGGTACTCCGGCGGCAGGAACTGTGCGTCGTCCCCGTACTCCACGTCGGGCTTGGGCATGTAGTGCTCTATGGGGGAGCGCTGAGTGCCCCGAACCCTTCCCCGGAGCACCTCCACCGGAACCGGTTTTGAGAGCTCGTACTTGTAGCCACGGGATCTCAGGGTGACGGTGAAGCTCTCCCCGTCCACCTCCCCTTTCCGACTGAATCCAGCGGTCGTCTGCCCCACGCGCCGGAACTCCACGTGCCGCAGCACGAAATCGAACAGCCGGATGGCCAGGTGATTGTAGAGCCGATGACATCCGTGGGAGTACCTCCTCAAGATGGAGTTGTAGTCCACGGAGCCGTGGGACCTGATCCCGTTGTCCAGGTATCGGAACTCTCCGTTCTTTCGCTCTATCTGCCTCTCGTGGAACGCCACGACCAGGCCGTAGGCCGAGCCGTACCAGGGCCCGAACTCGTCGTAGTTGGGCACCCGTACCTTGCGGCCGCGAAAGGACACCGTCTTGACCATGTCGCCCACCGGGGTCGTCTCCGGCGGAAGCCAGACCGGTCCCGCGATGATATCCTTCCACACCCGCTCGCCCACATCCGAGTTCTTGTACTTGTAGTATTCGTAACCGTCCGGGGCGAGCTCCGTGCGCCAGGAGCCGATGGTGGTGTTCATGGTGACAAGCGGTATGTCCTGCCCGTTCCATCGAACGAGGAGCGTGTTCATGGGCATACGCTTGCGGGACTGGCCCCGCTTTTTGCCGTCCGGGGTGTACAGGTAATCGTACCAGACATCGCCGCGATCGATGATCGACTTGAGTTCCATCCTGTCCGAGTAATAGGGCGGCAACGACGGAAACGGAACGGCCACGAAGAAACGATCGAGCCGGCTGTCTGAAGCGGCCTTGAGGAAGTCTACGACCTTCCGGGGGGCGCCGAGATCCATGTGCCGAAGCAGGTGCGCAGTGTACAGCGCCACCAGGTTGGGGACCGGGTGAACCTCACCCTTCTCGTCCTTGTAGGTCGCCTTTTTTCCCTGCGCGTCAACCGCGGATCCGTCCTCAATGATCCCCATGGCGTCCACGATGCGCTCCGCAACGACCCTGTTGAAGGAGTCGTACAGACGCTCCGGGGGCGTTTTCTGTAGAGCCTGGAGGGTCTCCTTGCCGAAGAACCCCCAGGCGAAGATGCGGTTCTTTTTCTCGAACGCGGACAGGGCCTGGTGGGTCTTCCAGTCGAGCGCGCCCTTCCGGTAATACTGCCCGGGACTCAGATCGAACAGTCCCTCGCAGACCAGCAGCTTCTGTGCCTCCACCATCGCCTCGTAGCGCATGGCGATGCGGATGAGCCCTCCGGACATCTTGTTCCCGGGGTTGCTCGCCAGCTCCAGTGGATCCTCCACGCCGAGCTTCTCCATCTGATCGCGCATCTTGTCGGCGAAGGTGCGGCCCTTTTTCGCCTCCGCCTTTGCCGCTTCATTGCTTCTGTACGACACGAAGCCGTCGAACCTCTTGATGGCTTCGAAATCAACCTCGTCGTAGCACGGGCGATCGATCTCCTCCACGGCCCGGCGCCGCAGGACGGAGAGGCTCGGCGGGATCCCGTACACCTCCAGAAAGTGCTCCGAATCGCCCGCGCCGCTCTTGGGCCCCGCGTCGGGTACATCCTCCCCGACCCCGGCGTCCTCCTGTTCGAGGCCAAGGAGATCCCGGATCTTCTCCTCGCTCATGCCCTCTTCTCGAAGCTCAAATATCCTGGCGTTTCTCGCGCGCTCGATCCTCAACTCCACCACCTTTCGCGCCTCGGCCATGGTGCGCGATTCGTAGTGCCAGTCGTTGGCCAGCTTGCGGTAGATGGGCCGAAACTCGTTGGGCAAACGCTCTTCGTCCGGCCCGTCCCGCTCGGAGAAGATGAACGGCACCCAGTAATTGCTCAGATCGATCACCGTGAGGCCCTCGGCCGGCGCCTGTCCCTCGGTCATCTCCGTGGCAACCCCGTCCCGGTAGGCAGTCACCGGCCTGCCCCCCGGTGGAGGCGGAGGGGGCTCGGCATCATGGTCGAAAACATCCGTATCCGGAGTGACCGTCAAAGAGGATGAACCCGCCCGGTCGCCCCGCGCTTTTTCCGCCTTGTCGCCGCCGCATCCCATGACGGTCATCAGGGCGAGTGAAACGGCGCATAAAAAGAGGTTTTTCATTTTTGTCCCGCCTTGGCGCACTAAGCAGGTTAATAGCAGCGCAAGGGTCTGGGCTCAAGTTCGAGACCGAAGTACCTGTGTCAGGGGATGGTTGGCCACGAAGCGGGCCGCAAGGCGGGGAGTGTCGAATAACATGGGCCACAGAACAGCGGCCGCAAGGCGGTGATGCAGTCTCGCGAGCCTGGTCCCGCGCAGGTCGGGAACCGCCAGGCGAATGAAGGAACGGATGGGTCGCGAAGGAGCGATGGACGCAGCGGCCGCGCCCAGCTCAGGATCGTCGCGCACCTCGCCGATGAGGGAGAAAAACAACCACACCGAACGGGTTACCTTCCATTCCCGCGCGCGCCGGACGATTTTCTCCGCGGCGTCAGTATCGGTAACCCCATCCCGGCCCCTCCTTCGCCAAGGCTTCGGCGGGCAGGCTTCCCGTTCAAGGGGAAGGGGAAGATGTTGGAAACCCGCGTTTTGGGAGCTAAGCAACAGATCCAGGTCGCGTACCGTTCGCTCCAGGCTCATGAGCCGGTGAATCGTCGCGTGAAAGGCGATGTGACAGAAATGGTCCTCGCACGCCAGGCGACGACAGGTTGTGCCGTCGAAGGTGGACTCGAACGATCTCTCCCACAGGGCGTCGTGATCGATGAAGAACCGGCCGGGCTCGAACAGATATCTATGGACCTCGAAAAGGATCTTTCTCGTGTCGTCCACCCGCAGATGGAACCCGGCCTCGTGGGTTTGGGATTCGTCCGCGAAGTGGTCCCGTCGCTCAAACCCCAGCTCGTTCATCAGCTCCAGCGTTCGCGTCCAGTCCCGCTTTCGCACCAGGAAATCCACGTCCGACATGACGCCGCGATCCTCGTCATCGGGATAGGCGCCGGTGAGCAGGTGCGCCCCCTTGAGCGGCGCCACGTCTATCCCCTCCACCGCCGCCGCTTCGAGCAATCTTCGAAAGTGGTGAAACAGGATGATGTGCTGCGGGTTGGTCATGAAAAATGTCTCGTCCTGTGTCCCCTTGTCCCGCGGGTATAAAACCCGCGGCCACGATGCGCTCCCGCGCAAGCCCTGAGGGCTTGGCCGGATGCGGCTGTGAACCCCCATCCTGACCGCGCCCTATTCAGGGCGCGGCATCTGGGAACCCCCTTTTCCCTCGTCCCGCGGGTATAAAACCAGCGGCCACGATACCCTCCCCTCCCGGGGGAGGGTGCCGCGCAGCGGCGGGAGGGGGCTATTTCACCCCAATCTGGAAATGCTCGAACCCCAACTCCTTGAGCCTGTCCGAGCTGTACAGGTTGCGCCCGTCGAAGATGATCCTGCCCTTCATGCGCCCGGCCATCTCGTGGAAATCCGGGCTTCGAAACTCGTTCCACTCGGTTACGAGGATCATCGCGTCGGCGCCGTCGAGGGCACCGTACATGCTTGAAAAATACTCGACGCTCTCGTTGCCCTTCAAGTACATGTCCCGCGCATGTTTCGTCGCCTGGGGATCGTAGGCTTTTATCAGCGCGCCCCTTTTGACCAGTTCTTCAATGACCGTCAAGCTGGGCGCCTCGCGCATGTCGTCCGTTCCGGGCTTGAACGCCAGCCCCCACACGGCGAACACCTTTCCCTTCAGGTCCTCACCGAAGCGTCCCGTGATCTTCCGGGCAAGAACCCGCTTCTGATCGTTGTTCACTCTTTCCACCGCGGTAAGGATCCGGGGCTCGTGGCCGTTTTTGGCGGCGGTCCTGATCAACGCCCGCACATCCTTTGGAAAGCAGCTGCCCCCGTAGCCGCAACCCGGATAGATAAAACTGAACCCTATGCGGCTGTCGCTGCCGATGCCTATCCTCACCTTGTTGACGTCGGCGCCCACCTTTTCGCAGATGCCGGCCATCTCGTTCATGAAGCTGATCTTGGTGGCCAGCATGGCGTTGGCCGCGTACTTGGTCATCTCCGCGGAGCGCACGTCCATGGAGACCACCCGGGGGCGCTTGATCTGGAACGGGGCGTACAGCTCCTCCATCACCTTGATGGCCCACTCGTCATCGGTGCCGATGACCACGCGTTCGGGTTGCATGAAATCGGCGACCGCCGAGCCTTCCTTGAGGAACTCCGGGTTGCTGACCACGGAGAACTCGAGGTCGCTGCCGCGCCTGTCGAGCTCGCCTCGAATGACGTCCTTCACATCGTCCGCGGTACCGACCGGCACGGTGGACTTGTTGACCACAATCATGCGGTGGACCATGTGCTCGCCGATGCTTTTCGCCACCTGCAGCACGTGCTTCAAGTCGGCGGAGCCGTCCTCGCCCGGGGGAGTGCCCACCGCGATGAAGGCGATATCGGTCTTTGCCACGGCCTCCTCGATGCTCGTGGTGAATTCGAGGGTGCCTCGATCCACGTTGGCCTTCACCAGCTTTTCGAGGCCGGGCTCGTAGATGGGGACAACGCCGGAGCGGAGCATCGAGATCTTCTCCACGTCCGTGTCCACGCAACGAACCGCGTTGCCCATCTCGGCGAAACACGCTCCGGACACCAGCCCGACGTACCCTGTTCCCGCAATACACAATTTCATATGGAATCTCCTGTTTGTCGTAGGGGCGTTTCACGCCCTGATTCCCTCGTGACCCATCCCCTGGCCCCTTCCCTGAGAGGGAAGGGGAACAGCCATATTCTTCTCCCCCTTTCCTAGCAGGAAAGGGGGGCGGGGGGATAGGTTTTCACTCGGAAGATGCGGTCATCTCGGGAACAATTGCGCCGAGGACCTTGCGGACAACCTCGCCGTCGGTGGAGTCCGCGACGGCGGCCAGCTCTCTCAGGCCGCGCTCGACCTCCATGAGCGGATACGAATCGATCTTGCCGATGAAGATCTTGGGATGACGGGTCTTTGTCATGTTCTCACCCTCGGTTGACAGCTCTTCAAAGAGCTTCTCACCCGGGCGAAGGCCGGTGTACTCCACGGCTATCTCATCCTCCGAGAAACCGGACAGCCGTATCAGATCGCTCGCCAGATCCTTGATGAACACCGGCTCCCCCATGTCCAGCACGAATATCTCGCCGCCCTCCCCCATGGCGGCGGACTGCATGACCAGCTGGCACGCCTCGGGGATGGTCATGAAGTACCGCTGCATATCGGGATGGGTCACCGTCACCGGCCCGCCCGAAGCTATCTGCTCCTTGAAGACGGGAATCACCGAGCCCGCGGAGCCCAGCACGTTGCCGAAACGCACGGCCGTGAACTTTGTCTTCGAACGCCGGGACAAACCCTGCACGTAGATCTCCGCCACCCGCTTGGAGGCGCCCATTATCGACGTGGGGTTGACCGCCTTGTCCGTGGAGATCATCACAAAGGCCTTTGCCCCGTGTTTGTCCGCCGCGTCGGCCGTTATCTTGGTGCCGAACACGTTGTTCTTTATTGCCTCGCCCGGGTTCCACTCCATCATGGGCACGTGCTTGTGGGCGGCCGCGTGAAAGACAACCTGGGGCGCGTGCAGGGTGAAGAGCTCGTCGACCCGTTTTTTATCGCAAATATCGGCGATGCACGGCACGCAGGGTATATCCGGCGCCGCGCGCACCAGCTCCCGGTGGATATCGAACAGAACGTTTTCCGCCTGCTCCACCAGGACGATCTTCTCGGGATTGAACCTGGCGACCTGCCGGCATATCTCGGCGCCGATGGAGCCACCCGCGCCGGTCACCATCACCCGCTTGCCGGTCAGGAACTCGCCGATGGCCTTTACGTCGAGCCGCACCGCCTCGCGGCCGAGCAGGTCATCGATCGTCACCGGACGAATGCGCGACAGGTTTACCCGCCCGTCCAGTATCTCGTAGATCCCCGGGATGATCTTGACCGGCAGCGGTATCTCTTCGCACCGGGTCACAATTGATCGAATCGCCGCCCCGCTGGCCGCCGCGATGGTGATGATCGCCTGCTCCACCCGGTGTTTTGCGACCAGATTCCCCATGGACGCCGTGTCGCCCAGCACCTTGTGACCCTGGATGGTCGTGCCTATTTTGACGGGGTCGTCGTCGATAAAGCCCACGACGTCCATCCCCAGGTTGGGGTTCTGCGCAACCTCCTTGGCCACCATCACCCCGGCGCGGCCCGCGCCGATCAGCAACGTCCGCCTTGCCACGACGTCGGTCTCCCGGGCCCGCAGTCCGCGCTCGTCGCGCTCCGCCAGTATCCGCCGCAGCACCCGGGTCCCCGTTATGAACATGAACGCCATCACGAAGTTCATGGCCAGGACGCCGAGCGGGATGACAACGTATTTGGCGTACCCGCCCACCTGCACCAGGCCGAGCCTGAAACCGACCAGCACCGCGAAGGCTATTCCCAGCGCGGCCAGGATGCGGGTCATCTCCTTGAGGCCCACGTACCGCCAGGCAAACCGGGGAACCCCGAACATAACCATCAACAGGTATTGAAAGAGCACCACGTAAGGCCACGTGAAGAACAGCAGCTTGTAGATTTCGAAACTCGGGTCGAACTCGAACCGGAACAAGAACGCAAACCAGAACGCCACGGACAGGGAAAACAGGTCCGTGAATATCTGGGCGCCCCTGGAGAGATAGCGTGGCATAATTTGTTAGTTTAGCGTTTTTTCAAAAAGGTTCACGTTAATATGGTGGTGATAACCCATCCCCTGGCCCCTTCCCGATACGGGAAGGGGAACAGCTATACTCTTCTCCCCCTTTCCTCGCAGGAAAGGGGGCCGGGGGGTTAGGTTTCCACATGGGGCCGGGGGGTTAGGTTTCCACATGGGGCCGGGGGGTTAGGTTTCCACATGGGGCCGGGGGGTTAGGTTTGCCGGCGCGGCCATTTTCACTTTCCCTTAGCCATCCCAATGCTGGTATAGTTGAAGTTCTTCATGTAACGGAGGGTAACATGAGGTGTTGGACGATCCGGGTTCTTGTCATTTGTGGGGTTGTCGCGCTCGGCTGCGGCGCGATCCTCGATCCGTTCAGCGGCGACGCGGGCACGGGCACGGACACCGATACCGACACGGACAGCGACACGGACACGGATACGGACACCGAGTGTGTCCCCGAGTCGTACCGGCAGTGCGGAGCAGACGGGAACGTGCACTGGTTCGACTCGTGCGACGTCGAGGGCGCGCTGGTCGACGACTGCTCGACCCTGCATTTCGTCTGCGAGAACCTCACCGATGAGACGGCGCAGTGCGGGTGCATGGACAACTGGTACGGCGACCTTTGCGACGAGTTCAGGGTTTACGTCAACGTGTTCGGCACGGCCACCTCCCCGGACGGCCTCTCCTGGGGCGCGGCATTTACGAGGGTGCAGCCGGGCATCGACCTGTGCAATGTGGCCAACCAGGCGGCCGACCCGCCGGCGAAATGCCAGGTGTGGGTGTCCCAGGGCACGTACTTCATTTACCGGACTGTTCCGGAGGACACCGTTGCGCTCATGCCCTACGTGGACGTATACGGCGGGTTCAGCGCCGTCGAGACCGAGCTGGACCAGCGCGACTGGGTTGCCAATATAACCATCCTCGACGGCCACGACTCGGCAGGCACCTTTCAGGTCTACCACGTCGTCACCGGCAGTAATGACGCAATCATCGACGGCTTCACCATTACCGGGGGGAACGCAGATGTGGCCGGCGGCCCGGACAATCGCGGCGGCGGGATGATAAATGAGTCCAGCTCGCCGACCGTGTTCAATTGCACCTTTGATAACAATTATGCGGTTACATACGGCGGCGCAGTATTGAACGACTTAAACTCAGCGGAATTTGTAAATTGCATTTTCACAAGCAATACAACACCGGGGTATGGTGGAGGGGTATTCAACTCGGCCGGCACGGTTACGCTGACAAGCTGCATTTTTCACGGAAATTCCGCCGTTCTACGAGGTGGTGGATTGTACAATATGGACAGCAGTTTGCCCGAGCTTGCCAATGTTACGTTTTTTGAGAATTCGTCGGACGACGGCGGCGCGATTTACAACGTGGCCGGCAGCTCACCCGTCATCACCAACAGTATTTTGTGGGGCAACACGGCGACTTCTTCAGGCAACGAAATCTACAATGACACCGGGGCGGACCCGGTGGTGACCTACAGTAACATTGAGGGCGGCTATACGGGGGCGGGCAACATCGACTCGGATCCTCTGTTTGCCGACGCCGGGGCCGGCGACCTGCACATTGGCGCCGGATCGCCGTGCATCGACGCCGCAAACGGCGACGTCGCACCGCTAACCGACCTCGACGGCAACCCACGGGCGGACGACCTCACCGTCACCGACACAGGCGCCGGCGCCCCCACCTACACCGACATCGGCGCATACGAATATCAGCCTTGAACCGCGCATATAAAATGCGCGGCCACGATGCGCGTTGCGCAAGCCAAAAGGGCTAAAGTGGAAGCCCCCTATCCCCGGCCCTTTCCCCCGGCAGAGGGAAAGGGAGTGGCGGACGTCTTTCCCCTCCTCACGGGGGAGGGTGCCGCAAAGCGGCGGGAGGGGGCGCGGACCAGGCCGGGAGGGGGGCAGCGCTCATCCCCATTGTCCCGCGGCATTCAATCCAATGAAACCTCGCGCAGTGTTCCGGCGCCGTACTTGTGCAACACGCCGGCTATGAGGGTCTGGTATGGAATGCCCTCACGCAGGGCGATCTCCTTTATGCGTTGCAGGTCGCGCTCACACAGGCGGATATTCACTCTCTTGTTCTTGCGAGCGGACTCCATCGCATAGGAGCGATATCGCAGCATCTCCTTTTCCCTGTCGCGCACGGGCGCCCACTCGTCGTCATCGAACGACTCGAGGAGATCGCGTTCTTCCTTATCCATCTTCGACATTTTTTCGCCTCCGGCCGTATTTGGATGCAGCCTTTCGACTGGGAATGATGGTCTTCATGAATATTCGATCCTCTTTTTCCAAAAAAGGAACAAGAAAAACGTAATCATCCATGTCGACCACAAATATCCTCTGTTCCGCGTACCTTTCCTGATCGGGATGCTCCAGCACATCGAGCAGTTGATTGTTTCCAATTGCGACAACTACTCTTTCAAAAGACATCCCTCGTTCCCGCCGGAGCCATTCGTTCTTTTTCTCGCTCCAGTCAAAGAACTTCATTTGTCAATAGTAAGACAATGTGTGCCGTTTGTCAACACCACCGCCTGGAGGGGGTGGAGGGGCGCATCGGATGCGCCCGTGTCCCTCAATCAAGGATATTCCATGGCAGCACATAGTCGTTTGGGGAGATTCTCGCCATCTTTTTGGCCGGCGCAATCACCAGGCCGGGTTGGACATCGAGGCGCGCGTAGGTTTTCCGAAAAGCCGTGATACCGGTGGTGTCGGACCGGGAGGGGTTGCTCTTGGCCCTTATCTCCATTGGGAACAGCTTTCCATTTTACAAGATATTACACTTCAAAAACAACGTGTCCGGCAATGGGGAGGGGCCGGGCCTGCCCTCCGAAGCTTCAGCGAAGGAGGGAGTGGGGTCGCCGAACAAGCCGGTTATCTGGTACGAGAGCTTCTCGTATCAGGCGGACAGTTGGGACAGCCCGCGCCGGGTGGTTGCCAAGGTCGAGTGGCACAGTGGCGAGCTGTTCCCCCGCGTGGGCTTCATCGGCGCGGCGGCGGGAAAAAATAATCCCCATTCGGACGCCATTGATGATAAAATTTAAGAAAAGAAGATAACAATATCTATCCGTATGTACATTAGGAGAAAATCAATGAAACATCTATTGCTTGCTTTTCTGTCAACGACGCTCATCTTTGCCGTTGGTTGCGGGAAGAGCCCGAAATTGAGTTCTTCGGGCTCGGACAGCGGCACCGACGGCGATTCGGATTCGGACGCGGATTCGGATGCTGACAGCGATTCGGACTCGGATACGGACACGGGAACCGGTGAAGCGATTTGCGACGAACTCGATTTCGATATCGAGGTCACCCCGGTGCGCATGGTCTTCCTGCTGGACAAATCAGGATCCATGGACGGTACACCGATCCAGCAGCTCAAGGACGCCGTCAACAACATCCTCGGCATCTGGGCGGGCGGGCAGATCGAGTTCGGCCTTGATTTTTTCGCGAGCGACGACTACTGCGCTGTTCACTCGACCATTCCCATCCCGCCGGCTTTCGGCACGGAAACAGCCATTACGAACACGGTCAACGGGCTTCCGGCAGACAGCTACACTCCCACCGAGGAGTCAATGCTCAACTACCTGATCCCCGGTTACGCCCCCGGTTTCCCCGAGGCGGGGATCGGCTCGTATCTGGTGTTGGTCACCGACGGCTCACCCAACTGCTCGAGCGGCGACGCAGCGTCCTTCACCACAACGACCCAGAGTTTGCTTGCACTTGGAATCAAGACCATCGCCATCGGATTCGATTACAACAGCCAGAGTCTCAACAACGTTGCGGCAAATGGCGGCATGGCTGCTCCGTACGATGTTCCAATTCTCGTATCCGATTCGACCACGTTGCAGAATGCATTTAATGACATCGCGGGTTCGGTGGTCACTTGCATCTACGATATCGTCATCACAAATGAAGTGGATTACGATTCGGTAAACTTCTTCTTCATCGATTCGTCAGGCATCGAAACGGTTGTGCCTTACGATGCGGACTGCTCGACCGGATTCGCCTGGCGCTGGGTCGATGAGGCGACCCACAAGCAGATCGAATTCTGCCCCGACGCCTGCGACCTGCTCCAGGGGGGAGATGTGGAAGAGATCAAGGGCGAGTTCGGCTGCCCGCAGATAGTCGTCGAGTAGCCTGTCTTTCTAACAATCCAATCACGAGAGTCTGAACAGATGAAGATCCACATCAAGGGTGGTCGAATCATCGACCCGTAACAAGGAATACCCATTTGTCCGACAACGCGGTCCGCAGGGGTGGAGAGGATACCCCGCGCGAAAACCCAAATGATTGTTACAATCATTAAAAATAAAAATTGTCCCAACATGGGTGTTTCGGCTGTCCGCCGCCCCCCACCCCACCCGCGCGGGGCTATCCTCGGAACCCCGAGGACTGTCCGCCTGCCTGCTCTATGAAGCGCACCGCGCGAAGTGGAGCCCTCCGAAGCTTCAGCGAAGGAGGGAGGTTCGCCTGTTAAGAATGATCGAGGACTGCTCGTCCCGCGGGTGTAAAACCTGCGGCCACGATGCGCTTCCGCGCAAGGCCTTCGGCCTTAAGAAGAAATCCCTGGGCGAACCGAGTTCCGCAGGACCTGGAGAGGGCTCCTTCACGGCCATTACTTCGGTGGGTGCTTGCACCCGTAGTGCCCCCCGGAAAGCAAGACAGGATCAAGCGGCATTGAGTGCGACACTCGCATCCGCGATTTCTTTCGGCGTGGCGTAGTCCAGCGCCGAGTGAATTCTCTCGATATTGTAGTAGG
>SDBV01005945.1_pt1 | contig 17051 bp, 12 predicted proteins | sample 2277081 | NCBI WGS metagenome assembly SDBV01 (sample SAMN10402039, study PRJNA504765) | marine sediment metagenome | isolation source: marine sediment core GS10_PC15, 223 cmbsf | place: Arctic Ocean: Southern Knipovich Ridge | collected 2010 | reverse complement strand
CTACAGGGACGACCACGTGCTCGCCTCGGCCTTGCTCCATCAGCGGCCTTGCCGGCGGCGCCCTGCGCCGAACGTCGTCTTCATCGACCTTGACCTGCCGCTCGTACCAGTCGTAGTGCCGGCGGATCATCGCGAAGACACCGACCAGCACCACTACCATCACGAGCGAGATCCAGGCGCCCTGCGTGAACTTCGTCGCGCCGATGATCACCGCGACGGCGGCCGTCGCGCCGAGCCCGACGACGTTCATCGCCATGCTCCGCTGCCAGCCCGACTCGCGCCGCGTCCACCAGCGCTTCACCATGCCCAGTTGCGACAGGCTGAAGGCGATGAAGACGCCGACGGCGTATAGCGGGATCAGCTTCGTGACTGAGGCGCCGTAGATGACCAGCAGCACGCAGGCGATGACGCCCAGCACGAGGATCCCGTTGGAGAACGCCAGGCGGTCGCCGCGGAAGTTGAACTGCCGGGGCAGGTAGCGGTCGCGGGCCAGGATCGAGCCGAGCAACGGAAAGGCGTTGAAGCTGCTGTTGGCGGCGAGGAAGAGGACCATCGCCGTCGTGGCCTGGAGGGCGTAATAGATGACGTTCTCGCCCCAGACAGTGCGGCCAAGCGACGAGACGAGCGTCTGGTCCGTTTCCGGCACGAGACCGAAGCGGCTGACGACGAACGTGATTCCAAGGAACATGTAGACAGCGATGCCCGCCATGATCGCCAACGTCATCCGCGCGTTCTTCGCCTCCGGCGGCTTGAACGTGGGCGTTCCGTTGGCGATCGTCTCAACGCCGGTCAGGGCCGACGCGCCGGAAGAGAAGGCCCGAAGCACGAGCCAGATGGTGAGGCCCTGTGTCGCCACTACCTCTTCGGCGGGCGGAGCGGCCTGTGTGAACGAGCCGGGCGCGTCGCCGATGAGGACGCGCACGAAGCCGACGGCGACAGTGGCGCCCATGGCCACGATGAAGAAGTACGTTGGCGCGGCGAAGAACGAGCCGGACTCACGGATGCCGCGCAGGTTGCCCAACGTGAAGAAGACGACGAAGGCGACCGCCATCGGCACACGGTAGTCGACGAGCTCCGGCACGGCGGACGTGATCGCCGCCACGCCCGCGGACACGCTGACCGAGACGAGCAGCGTGTAGTCCACCATAAGCGCGCCGGCGGCGACGAGGCCTGGGTATCGGCCGAGGTTGTCGTGCGAGACAGCGTAGGCGCCGCCACCGCCCGGATAGGCCCGGATCGTCTCTCTGTAGGAAATCATCACGAGGACCAATAAGGCGGCGACCACGAGGCCGATCGGCAGGAGGTAGTCGAGACCGGCAGCGCCGGCGAAGGTGAGGAGAATCAGCGCTTCTTCCGTCGCGTAGGCGGAGGACGAGAGCGGGTCTGAGCCGAGGATGGCAAGCGCCTTGATCTTCGTCAGCCGCTCATGGATCGACTGAGCGGTCGCGATCGGGCTGCCGAGCACAGTGCCCTTCAGGGCCTGCACGATCCGCTCGACGCGGCCTACGGGGCGGCTGCCGACGCGTGTCGCGGCGATGTGGCCCGCGCCGACGCGCGTGAAGCGCCGCTGCGAGGGGACGACGCGCAGGTAGGCGCCGCGCGAGGTCGCGCCCCAGCGCACCTCCCGCAGCTCGACATCGACGGGCGATTCGCGCCGGTCGCGATCCTGGCGGGGGACGACGATGCGATCGCTCGATTCCCGCGACGGCTGCCTGGGTTCCTCGGCGGGGCGCTGGCTTTCGTCTTGAGGTTTTGGTCCCCTGGCTTTGCGCCCGCCTTCGCCCGAAACCGGGCGCTGGCGGCGGATGAAGGAGCGACCGCGGTTCTCGTCACCCACAGGCGGGACTTCCCGCAGCGCGGTTCATGTCGGGACTAGGCTACTGCCCGACGAGTCATTGCAGCAAGCGGAGGACGGGGTCAGTCGCCGCCGGAGGGGACGGGCACGATAACGCCCTCGGGTTCGGCGTCCGGGTCGGCGTCCGGGTCGGGATCGGGATCAGGATCCGGGCTCGGGTTCGTCTGCGTCTGCGTCTGCCCCGGGATGATGAGTACGTCGCCAGGGAAGATGATCTCGCCATCAATGAGGCCGTTCGCCGTGAGCAGGTCTTCGAGGTCCACGGCAAACAGCTCCGAGACGAACTCGATCGTGTCACCTTCGCGGACGGTGTAGAAGAAGATGGTGGGCTTTTCCGGCGTCGGCGTCGGATCGCCGGAGGTCGTCGGGAACACCGGGCCTCCGGGCGTCGGCGTCGCGGTGCCGCCGCTGCCGTCGGGGCCGCGGCAGCCGCCGTCTTTGAGCGCCGGGGTGTCTTTCTTGAAGATTTCGCTTCGACCTCCGCAGTCGATGACGGAGATGTCGCTCGGCCGTTCGAAGGAGCGCGGCTCCAGCTCCAGATAGGCGTGCGCCTCTCCCATGAAGATGCGCCAGATCGGTCCGGAGCCGACTGACGAGTACGTGCCCGGCGCCATTTGCGAGTTATCCGCGTTGCCCATCCAGACGCCGACGGCCAGGTCCGGCGTGTAGCCCATCAGCACGCCGTCGCGGAACTCCTCGCTGGTCCCAGTCTTGGAGGCAGCCGGCCGGTCGATCGCCAGGTTGCTCCAGTAGATCGCGTCTCGGGAGAGGACATCCGTGATCATGTAAGCGTAGGCGGACTCGACCACCTGCACCTCTTCCGGGTCGTTAAACGTGTAAACGGGGTTCCCGTCGGCATCTGTGATCGAGAGCACGGAGACCTGGTCGAGCTGGCGGTAGCCGTCTGGCAGGTCTTCGGAAGTCGGGCGGCCGATCATCGTGCCGTTGTTGGCGAGCACGGCGTAGGCGAACGTCTGGTCGATGAGCTTCACCTCGCAGGCGCCGAGCGTGATCGTCGGCCCGCAATCGCCCTGGCGGAGGTCGGTGATGCCCAAGCGATGCGCGAGTTCGCGCATGCGGTCTTCGCCCACGTCCATCAGCGTGCGCACGGCCGCGGTGTTGACCGACTGCGAGAGGCTCCTGCGGACGGTGATCTTGCCGAGGAAGGAGTTGTTCCAGTTGTTGACCGCGCGCGGTTGACCGCCGACATCCAGCACGAGCTTCTTGTCTTCGACGAAGGTCGACGGCACCCAGCCGTCCTCGAACGCCTTGAGATACGTGAACACCTTCATCGTCGAGCCGTGCGACTGCAGGGACTGGGCGATGTCGACCTCGCCGTCGATGTCTTCGCGATCGTAATCGCGGCTGCCGACGTAGGCGAGGATCTCGCCGGTGCCGGGGCGGATCGCCACGAGCGAGCCGTTGTGTCCGCCGTACTGTTCCTCGGTGCGCGAGAGCTCCTCGTTGATGATCCGCTCGGCGATTGAGGTGAGGCCGAGGTCGATCGTGGAGGTGATGCGGAGGCCGCCCTGGCGTACGACCTTGTCGCAGGAGATGTCGCCGGGCGGATCGAACAGCTCGGCGTGGCACATCTTCGTCACCTGGTCCTCGACGTACCAGACCCAGTGCGGAGCGAGGATGTCGATCGAGGTGTCGACGAAGTTCAGCGGCTCGTCCTTCGCGGCTTCGATCTCGGCGACGGTGAGCGTGAGCAGCGGGTTGTCCTCGTTGCCAGCCGTCGGGATCGAGTTCACGGCGCTCAGGTGCACGATCATCAGGTCGAGGACCTGGAGCTGGCGCGCCTCGGCGAACGGGAGCTTTTCGGAGTTTGTCGGGTCGTAGTCGCCAGGCGCCTGCGGGAGGCCGGCGAGGAGCGCGGCCTGGGCGAGCGTCAAATCCTTTGCGTCCTTGCCGAAGAACTGGCTGGCGGCGGCCTCGGCGCCGTAAGCGTTCGCGCCGTAGAAGATCTGGTTGAGGTACCACTCCAGGATCTGATCGTCGGAGTAGTTCTGTTTGAGCTCGAACGCGATTACGGTCTCCTTGATTTTGCGCTCGACTCCCGTGGTTCCACGCGCCGACCTCTCGTCGAAGTCGATGTAGATGTTGCGTGCGAGTTGCTGGGTGATGGAGCTACCGCCACTGCCTTCGAAGAGGCCGGGGCCGAACGGCGTCAGGTTCTCCAAGGCGGCGCGGGCAAGGCCCCTGAAGTTGACGCCAGGATTGCCGTAGAAGCTGGCGTCCTCCGTTGCGATTGTGGCGGCGAGGAGGTACGGCGAGATCTCGGCCAGCGGCACGGGATCGCGCAGGCCTTCGAACTCCGGGACGTACTCGTACAGCTTGTTGCCGTGACGATCGTAGATGACGCTCGACCCGATGGTGTTCGAGTTGATGACCTCTTGCGGCTCGACCAGGTCCCTGGCGTAGCCCTGGTAGACGATGAAGCTCGCAACGCCGACACCGATGATGCCGAGGACGCCGACGAAGAGCATTAACGTGAGGAACGATGTCAGCCGAGAGCGGAAGGTGCGGCCGCGCTGGGCGTTCGCCTGTCGTGCCCGTTTGCGGCGGACTCGGTATATCCTGGCCAAATCTTATCCTGTGTGATTCTCCGTTTGGGGTTATTTCCGTACTAGTACAACGAAGTGAGAGAGGCCAAAGATTCGGAGTCCTGTATTTTCGAACGGATAGAGGAGCCAGCGCAAAACACGTCCCACGTACCTGCGCCGCGCCATTATGTGGTCGAATCCCGGATATACGAACGAGTGCACCTGCGCCCGGAAGCCCGCCTTGCGGTAGATACGGCGCAGCTTGCTCTTCGTGTACACGCGGGCGTGCGGCACGAGGCGATTGCGCAGGAAATCCGGCAAGTAGTTGACGAGTGGCCAGTTCCCGAAGCGGTACTTCTTGCCGATGAAGATGCCGTGAGTCTCGAACGGGTACAGCCGGTTCGGGCAGAAGACAACGAGCCGGCCGCCGGGCGCAAGTACTCTGTGCATCTCGCGCAGCGACTCAAGGTCGTTGTCTACGTGCTCAAGCACCTCGTGCATGAGGATGACGTCGAACGCGCCGTCCCTGTACGGCAAGCGCTCCGCGACCGCCAGGCCCAGGCCCGGAACCTCCTCGATGCCGCGCAGGACGCTTTCCCGCTCGACGTCGAAGCCGTGGACGTCCGGCGTGAATTCGCGCAGGCGTCGCACGAAGGCGCCAACGCCACAGCCGGCGTCCAGGATTCGCTTGCCCTCCAGTGGCACGTGCCGGCGCATCAGGGCGAGGCGGCGCTCCAGCCCCGGCGTCCAGATCTGGCTGGGATGGCCGCGGAGCGCGCGCTTGTCGGTCGTCTCAACCGGCGTTCGCTTCGGCATACCGTTTCAGCGTAGCAGGGAGGCCGGGAACGCGGAACAGGCGACAGGAAACGGAACCCGCGGTACTTCACCGTTCTTGTCGCTTGTCTCTCGTCTCCTGTTCCACCCATAATCGTGGGGCATGTCACTTACACCGGACGAAATACGCCATATCGCCCGCCTGGCGCGCCTCGGGGTCAGCGAGGAAGACGTCGAGCACTTCAGCGGCCAGCTGTCGTCGATCCTCGACTACTTCGAGGAGCTGAAGCAGCTTGACACGGAAGACATCCCGCCGACCGCGTACCCGCTTGACCTGCACAACGTGCTGCGCTCCGACGACACGGCGCCATGCACCGACGCCGCCGACATCCTCGCCAACGCGCCGGCCCAGGAGAACGGCTACTTCCGCGTTCGCGCCGTGCTGGAAGAGTAGCGCGTGACCGACGACGTCCTCCGCCTGACGATGCACGAGGCGGCTGGCCTCCTGCGCGAGGGCAAGGTTTCCTCAGTCGAGCTGACGCAGGCCACGTACGACCGCATACGCGCCGTCAACGAGCGCTTGAACGCCTTCATCACGGAATCGGAACAGGTGGCGTTGGCGCAGGCCGCGCGCGCCGACCAGATGATCGCGGAGGGCCGCGAGAACCCAGTAACGGGCATCCCATCGGCGATCAAGGACGCCATCGTAACGAAGGGCGTCCGCACGACGGCCGGGTCACGCATCCTGGAGCCGTTCATACCCGTTTACGACGCGAACGTGATAACACTGCTCGACGAGGCCGGCTTCGTGATGGTCGGCAAGACGAACATGGACGAGTTCGCGATGGGCTCCTCCGGCGAAAACTCCGCGTTCGGCCCGACGCACAACCCCTGGGCGCTCGACCGCGTGCCCGGCGGCTCCTCGGCCGGGTCGGCGGCGGCTGTCGCCTCGGGGATGGCTTACTGGGCGCTGGGCTCGGACACGGGCGGCTCTGTGCGTCAGCCTGCGGCGCTGAGCGGCGTCGTCGGCCTCAAGCCGACGTACGGACGCGTCTCACGCTACGGGCTCATCGCGTTCGGCTCGTCCCTCGACCAGATCGGCACCTTCACCCGCTCCGTGCGCGACGCCGCGACCCTTCTGCAGGCGATCGCCGGCCACGACCAGCGCGACTCGACCTCGGCGCCGGTTGAAGTGCCGGACTACGGTGCCACGATCGGCGAAGGCGTGAAGGGGCTGCGCGTCGGTGTGCCGCGCGAGTACTTCGTCGAGGGCATCGACGGTGACGTGCGCGAGGCTGTGGAGAAGGCGGTCGCACAGCTGGAGAGCCTCGGCGCGGAAGTCGATACGGACGTCTCGCTGCCATCTACCGGGCATGCGGTCTCGGTCTACTACATCATTGCGCCATCGGAGGCCTCGGCGAACCTGGCGCGCTACGACGGCGTGAAGTACGGGTTCTCGTACGACGAGGGCGGATCGATGTGGGCCGACATGGAGGGCACGCGTCAGCACGGCTTCGGCGAAGAAGTGAAGCGGCGCATCATGATCGGCACGTACGCGCTCTCCGCGGGCTACTACGACGCGTACTACGTGAAGGCGCAGAGGGTGCGCACACTGATCCGGCGCGAGTTCGACGCCGCGTTCGAGAAGCACGACGTGCTGATCACGCCCGTGTCGCCGACGCCGGCGTTCAAGATCGGCGAGAAGATCGACGATCCGCTGCAGATGTACCTCACTGACGTATGCACGATCCCGGTCAGCATCGCCGGGCTGCCGGGCATCTCGGTGCCCTGCGGCTTCGCGACGGCAGACGACGGCGCGCGGCTGCCGATTGGCCTGCAGATCATCGCCAGGCCGTTCGACGAGGCGACGATGTTCCGAACCGCCCACGCTTACGAGCAGTCGACCACCTGGCACAAAGAGTTCCCACCTCTGTAGACGGCATCCGCCGCCACGCGCGATACTCCACTTCGTGACCGCCCCCAGCACCGTTACCGACATCCCAACGCCGGCGCTCATCCTCGATGCAGCCGCCATGCAGGCGAACATCGAGCGCATGGCTGAGTTCTTCCGCGAGGGCAGCTGCAAGCTGCGTCCACACTTCAAGGCGCACAAGACGCCGGAGATCGCCCGCCGGCAGCTGGCCGCGGGCTCGTGCACGGGCCTGACGTGCGCGACTGTCGCCGAGGCCGAGGTCGTGGCGGATATCTGCGACGACATCCTGATCGCGAACGAGGTGATCGGCCCGGACAAGACGGCTCGTGTCGCGGCGATCGCAGCGCGCGGCGTCGACATGAAGATCGCAGTCGACTCCCCCAAGGGGCTGGCGATGGCCGGCGAGGCCGCCGTCACCGCCGGAGTCGAGGTCGGCGTGCTCGTCGACGTCAACGTGGGGATGCCGCGCTGCGGCGTGCAGCCGGACGCAGCCGCCGAGCTGGCCGCGCGTGCGGCTGAGACGCCCGGCGTTCGCCTGCGCGGCCTCATGGGCTACGAGGGCCACGCTGTCGGCATAGCGGAACGGGATAAGCGTGAGAACGTGACCCGTAGGGCGATGGACCACCTGCTCTCCGCCGTGAGCGCCGTACGCGAGGCCGGCCTGCCCTGCGAGATCATCTCGGCAGGCGGAACCGGTTCGTACGACATCACGGGCCGCATTGAGGGCATCACGGAGATCCAGGCCGGCTCGTACGCGCTGATGGACACGGCGTACGCGAAGCTGGACAGCCCGTTCCGGCAGGCGATCTGGGTGCTCGGAACCGTTGTTTCGCGCCCCGCTCCGGGCCTCTGCGTGACGGACTCCGGACACAAGGCCTGCACGGAGGACCACGGCAACCCGGACGTCGACGGCGTCGAGGGTGCGAGTATCCTCTTCCTCAGCGACGAGCACGCCTCGATCACGCTGCCGCCGGAGTCGGCGATCGCCATCGGCGACCGGATACGCCTTGTCCCTTCGCATATCGACCCCACGATCAATCTGCACGATGTGATCTACGTCCTCGAAGGCGACCGGGTGACCGACGTCTGGCCGGTCGCCGCGCGTGGATACGCGGAGCAGCGCCGCTAACGAGTGCAGGGAAGCACGCGATCCGTGGCAAACCCGTTCGGTGACACCCTGGCGCGCCTCTGCTACCATTGGCGTCACTATCCCTACGGAGGAGGACCGTGAAGGAAGGCACCAGGAAAAAGGCGAATCAGCGATTTTCGCACAGGATTGATGCGATTTCGTCGTCCGGAATACGGCGCTTCTTTGAGCTCATCGCCAATCTGGACGGCGTAATCTCGCTGGGCGTCGGTGAGCCCGATTTCGTCACGCCTGAGCGCTACAGCCGCGCCGCCATCGCATCCATCGAGGCCGGCGAGACACACTACACGTCCAACTACGGCCTCCACCCGCTGCGAGAGGCGATCGCGGACCACATCCAGCGCCTCTACGGCGTGCGCTACGACCCGCAACGCGAAATCATGGTCACGATAGGCGTGTCCGAAGCGCTGCTACTGGCCTGCCACGTACTACTCGACCCCGGAGACGAGATCCTTTGCCCCGACCCGTACTACGTCGCCTATCCACCGTGCGTGACGCTCGTTGGCGGCGAACTCGTGCCGGTGCCGACTGAGATGGAGCGCGGCTTCCGCGTCACGGCGGAGGAGATTGAAGCGAAGATCACGCCCCGTAGCAAGGCGCTGCTGCTCGGCTATCCCTCGAACCCGACGGGCGCGCAGATGTCGCGCGAAGACCTGACGGACATCGCCGCCGTGGCTGAGCGACACGACCTGATCGTCATCTCGGACGAGATCTACGACCGGCTGAGCTACGGCATGGACCACACATGTTTCGCGTCGTTGCCGGGGATGAAGGAGCGCACCGTGCTCCTGGGCGGGTTCTCCAAGTCTTACGCGATGACGGGCTGGCGCGTGGGCTGGGTCTGCGCACCTTCAGACCTGCTCGAGGCGATGATGAAGGTGCACCAGTACATCGTGATGTCGGCGCCGACGCCCTCGCAGTACGCCGCGCTGGAGGCGATCCAGCACGGCGAGGAGGACGTCCGCCGCTTCGTTGCCGAGTTCGACCGGCGCCGCCGGCTAATGGTGAAGGGCCTTGGGGAGATCGGCCTTGCGCTGAGCGAACCACACGGCGCGTTCTACGCCTTCCCCTCGATCCGTTCGACGGGGATGGACGACGTCGAGTTCTCGGAGCGCCTGCTGGACGAAGAGAAGGTCGCGGTCATTCCTGGCTCGGCGTTCGGCGACTGCGGCCGCGGCCACGTGCGGATGTGCTACGCGGCGCCGTACAACCTGCTCGAAGAGGCGCTGGAACGCATCGGCCGCTTCACCGCGCGGCACAGCAGTTAACCGCAACTCGTCCCTTACTGACCGCGCAGCCCCATCCGGGACAACTCGCATACTATTGACGTGAAGATGCCTACAGACCCCCGCATCCCCGCCGCCGCTGCGGCCGTCACGCTGGCACTGATCGCGATTGTCGTTTTAGCCATCTCACCGTGGTCTGGCGGTTCTTCCGCCGGCGGCGTCCTGCAGGGCGATGCCGACTGCAACGAGTCGATCGATTCGCTGGACGCGCTGGCCGCCTTGCGGTTCGCGGCCGACGCAGAGCCTTTCGCCGGCTGCGTGGAGCAAGCCGCCGACGTGAACTGCGACGGCGAAGTGAACGAGGGCGACTTACTGCTCCTGCTCTTGTTCGTCGGCGGCGTGGGGCCCGCCCAACCCGCCTCCGGGACCTGCCAGCCCATCGGCGAGCCGCTCGACGGGATGGTGACTGCGACACCACCTTCGGCCACGTCGACACCCACGCCCGCGCCCAGCGCGACGCCGGCCGTCGACGGATACCACCTGGAGACAGTGATAAGCGGCGAGGCGCTCGGCGCTGCGAACGGCTCAGTGATAGAGCTGGCGGTGATACCGGGCGCGCCGACAGAGGCGATCGTCGCGCTCCAAAACGGCGAGATGTACCGTGTCTCACTCGACGGGAGCTTCGGGCCGCAGGCGTGGGGCGACGTCGGCGGGATCATCGACGCCGGCGACGGCGAGGAAGGCCTGCTGTCGCTCGCCTTCTCGCCGGACTTCGCGCCGGACGGGCGCGTGTACCTCTACTACACGACGTCGGGCCCGGACCGCTCCGTCCTCGCCCGCTACTCGGCGACTGCGAACGCTCTCGACGGGGGCAGCGCCGAGGTCTTGCTATCGATCCCACAGTTCGAGTCAAACCACAACGGTGGGCACATCGCCTTCGACCAGAACGGCTACCTGCTGCTATCGACGGGCGACGGCGGCGGCGGCGGCGACCCGAACGAGAACGGCCAGGCGCTGGACACGTTGCTGGGCAAGGTGCTACGGATCGACGTTTCGCCCGTGGGCGACTACGCGATCCCCGGCGGCAACCCGTTCGCCGACGGGCCCGGCGGCAACGCGGACGAGATCTTCGCCTTCGGACTGCGGAACCCCTGGCGCATGACCGCCGACCACCTCACAGGCGACATCTGGCTCGGCGACGTCGGCCAGGACCTCTGGGAGGAGATCGACCGCGTGCTCATCGGCGGAAACTACGGCTGGGACTGCTACGAGGGGCTCGCGGAGTACGAGATCCCGGGCGTTCCCGACCAGTGCACCGGCAAGACGTTCTCGCCGCCGCGCGCCGTTTACGACCACAGCCTGGGCAGCGCCGTCACCGGCGGCTTCGTCTACCGCGGGAGCGCGATGCCGGAGCTTTACGGCTGGTACGTCTACGGCGACTTCTACACGGGCCGCATCTGGGCCGTCAACACGCTGGACAACAGCGCGGCCGTCCTGCTCACGGACGAGCAGGTTTTGATCGCCTCGTTCGCGGAGCTGCCTGACGGCGAACTGCTGATCGTTTCGTACACGGACGGCATATACCAGCTCGCGCGCGACTGAGCGTGCTCAGGGCCGCAGACCAGTGTAGCCTTGGCACCATGGGGCGACGGATGAAGGCGCGCGCAGCTTTGGTAGCCGTAGGCGCCGGGCTCGTCCTCGCGGCCGCCTTGACCGCCGCCTGTTCATCCTCGAACTCACCTTCACCGACGAACTCACCGACGAACTCACCGACGAACTCACCGGCGCCCCCTCCGTTGGCCGGCGGATATCGCCTCGCGGAACTGGTCAGCGGTGAGGCGCTGGGTGAGGCGAGGGAGTTCAAGACGGAGCTGGCGCCGATTCCGGGCGAGCCGGCCGCGGCGCTCATCGCGCTTCAGACGGGTCAGATCTACCGCGTCTCGCTGGACGGCAGCTTCGCACCTCAGCCGTGGGGCGACTTGAGTTCGCTCGTGACCTTCGACGGGAACGAGCAGGGGCTTCTGTCCCTCGCCTTCTCGCCTGATTTCGCAGAGGACGGCACGGTCTTCGCCTACTACTCGCCCGGCTCCCCGGAGGACACCGTGCTGGCCCGATTTGAGGCGACCGCGACGGATCTGAACGAGAGCAGCCGGCAGACGGTCATTTCGATCGAGGAGCACGACTTCAATCACCAGGGCGGGCACATCATTTTCGATCGCGAGGGCTACCTGATGCTTTCGCTTGGGGACGGCGGCTTCGGCGGCGACCTGCTCGAGGTGGCTCAGGAGCTGGACAGGCTGCTGGGCAAGGTGATCCGCATCGATGTGTCGGAGCAGCCGTACGCGATCCCGCCTGACAATCCCTTCGTCGGTGTGGAGGGCGCCCGGGAAGAGGTGTTCGCATTCGGATTCCGCAATCCGTGGCGGATGACGATCGACAGAGAGACCGGTGAGGTCTGGCTCGGCGATGTCGGCGAAGGGAAGTGGGAAGAAGTCAATCATGTCGTGGCCGGCGGCAACTACGGCTGGGACTGCTTCGCGGGTCTGGAGGTATGGGAGGACGACGAGCAGTGCGAGGGCAAGGACTTCATTGAACCGCGAGCCCTTTACACTCACGATGAGGGATTGGCGATCGTCGGCGGCTTCGTATACCGCGGGAGCGCGATGCCGGAGCTCTACGGCTGGTACGTCTACGGCGACTTCTACACGGGCCGCATCTGGGCCGTCAACACTCTGGACAACAGCCCGGCCGTCCTGCTCACGGAAGAGCAGGTGAACATCCCCTCTTTCGCGGAGCTGCCGAACGGCGAGCTGCTGATCGTTTCGTATACGGACGGCATATACCAGCTCGCGCGCGATTGAGCCTCCGTGACACCCGTCACACAGACCACCCCGGCTCTCGGCTAAACTAGGGTCGCGATGGGTACGCGATTCCCGCTCCCTGAAGGCGCGCGTCTGCGCGTGCTTTCCGTTTCCGCCCGCATCGAGGTGGCGGCCGAAGACGTCCAGGACATCGAGATTGAGCCCGGTGACCACCGACTTGAGGTCTCCGACGACAAGCACGTGGTCGAGACGCGCACCAGGTCAACGAACCTGAAGATCATCGTCCCGGAGGGCACCAACGTCTCCGTCGGCGCCGTCTCCGGGCGCGTGAGCCTGAAGGGACGCTTCGGGACTGTGAAGGTGAGCACCGTCTCGAGCCACATCGAGGTGGGCGAGGCGGAGGGCGATGTCGACATCCGCAGCATCAGCGGGCACCTGGAGGTGGAGCGCTGCGGCGGCCGCTGCCGCGCGAACACGAAGAGCGGCCGCATCGAGATTGGCTGGGTCGGCAAGGAAGTCCGCGCGCACACGATGAGCGGCAGCATCGAGGTGGGCACGGCTGGCCAGGGGAACGTCGACCTGCGGTCAATCTCCGGCAAGATAGAGGTGGAAGTCGACCCCGGCCGTCATCCAGACGTCCGCCTGAAGACGCTCTCCGGAAAGACGGAGAACAGCCTGCCACCGGGTTCCGACTTCAAGATTACGGCGCGAACCATATCCGGGTCGATCCGGGTCGAAGAGGGATGACCCCGGCGGCCGCGATCGAGACCCGTGAGGGCACGATCGTGTTCACTGACCTGAGCGGGTTCACCGAGTTCACTGCGCTGCGCGGCGACGCCGCCGCCCTTTCGCTGCTCGATCTACAGGAGAGGCTCGTCCGCGAGCAGATGGGGGACAGCGGGCGCATCGTCAAGAACCTGGGCGACGGGCTGATGCTCTGGTTCGACGAGGCGCTGGACGCGGTGCAGGTGGCTATCGCGCTGCAGGAGCGGTTCGAGGAGGCTTCGGGCGAGGACGAGCCCCTCTGGGTGCGGATCGGCATCCACTTCGGGAGTCCGGTCCTGCGGGGCGACGACTTCATCGGTCACGACGTGAACGTGGCGGCGCGCATCGTCGATCTCGCCGCACCGGGCGAAGTGCTCGTCTCCGAGGCGTGTACTGCGCAGATCGAGGCCCCGTTAGACGGGGTGACGTTCGAGGAGATCGGCCCGACGATCATGAAGGGCATCCCGGAGCCGGTGCCGCTGTACCGCGTGATGCGCGACTGGGACGCCTAGCCGAGACCGGTCAACGCCAGGGACGGTCTTTCGTCGCGGCGACGAACTCGCGCACCGGGCCAGGCGCGCCCGCAACGAGGCCCTCGCTGAAGATCGTCGCGTGGTCGCCCGCGCGGTCGAGCGCCAGACCACCAGCGGCGCGCACCTGAGCGAGACCAGCCGCCACGTCCCACGGCCCGAGGAAGCTGTGCACAAACAGGTCGAAGCGGCCGCTAGCGGCATATGCTAGCGCGATCGCCGCACTGCCGACGTTCTGCAACATCTGCAGGCCCGGCCAGATGTCGCCCAGGAGGCCGAGGATCAGCTTTGAGCGCTCGTACTGGTAGCCGAGGCCGAATCCCGTAAGGCATTCGCTCATCGTCTCCGCCTGCGAGACTTGCGCCGGTTCGCCGTTCACGGTCAGGCCGTCGCCGACGACGCCGACGAACTCGTCGCCGGTCACCGGCTGCAGCGTGAGGCCGAGCAGCGGCTCACCGTCACTGCAGAGAGCGATGTTGAACGCAAATGTGGGGATGCCGCGCGCGAAGTTGGCGGTGCCGTCGATCGGGTCAACCACCCAGAGGAGGCCGCTCCGCCAGTCGCTCACGGCCGCCGACGTCTCCTCGGCAAGTACCGGCACGCCCGGGTACTCCGCGGCCAGGATCGCGAGCGCAGCCTTCTCGCACTCGAGGTCGGTCTTCGTGAGGAAGTTGCCCCGGCTTTTGGTGGTCTTCTCGACCGGGAGCTTGTAGGCGGCGAGCATGATGTCCGCCGCCGCATGAGCCGCCTGCCGGGCGACATCCAGCGCCGAGGCTCCTGATTTCGCGGCTGGTAGATCGGCCACGCTACATGCGCTCGGGCGCGCTCATGCCCATGAGGTCGAGGCTGCGCGCGAGGACGGCCTTGGCGGCGGAGACAAGCTTCAGGCGCGCCCGCGAGAGCGCTTCGTCGTCCGAGAGGACGCGGCACTTCTCGTAGAAGTCGTGGAAGGTAGTCGCCATCTCGGTCGCGTAGTACGGGAGCTGATGCGGCTCGTTGCTGAGCGCGATCTGCTCGATCAGCTCAGGCAGTCGCAGCATCTTGCGCACGAGGTCCAGCTCGGCGGCCTCCTTGAGCAGGCCGACGTCGCCGTCCTCGAAGCCGATGCCGCGCTCGGCGGCCTGGGCGAGGATGCCGGCGATGCGGGCGTGGGCGTACTGGACGTAGTACACGGGGTTCTCGGCGCTCTGGCGCTTCGCCAGCTCAATGTCGAACTCCATGTGAGAGTCGGCGGCGCGCGTCACGAAGTTATAGCGCGTAGCGTCGGCGCCGACTTCGTCGACGAGGGAGCGCAGCGTAACGATCTCGCCGGCACGCTTCGAAAGGCGGACCACCTCGTCGCCGCGCTTCAGCGTGACGAGCTGGTAGATGATGATATCGAGCCGGTCGGGATCGACGTCCAGCGCGGTGACAGCGGCCTTCATGCGCGGAACGTGGCCCTGGTGGTCGGCGCCCCAGATGTTGATCACGCGGTCGAAGCCGCGCGTCACGAACTTGTCGTAGTGATAGGCGATGTCGGAGGCGAAATACGTCGGCGCGCCGGTTGAGCGCACGAGGACGTTGTCTTTCTCCTCACCGAGCGACGATGAGACGAACCATACCGCGCCTTCGCGCTCCGAGACGAAGCCGCGTTCGCGCAGCAGGTCCATCGCCTTCTCGTACGTGCCGTCGTCGTAGACCGAGCGCTCCGAGAACCAGTTGTCGTACTGAACGCCGATCGCGGCCAGGTCCTGGCGGATGTTTTCCAGCATCAGGGCGACGCCGCGATCGTGCACTTCGGGCGGCCTGGGCCGGCCTTCCGGCTGCAGGAGCGAGTCGCCGAACTCGTCCTTGAGCGCGTTCGCCAGGTCGATCATGTACTCGCCGGGGTAGCCGCCCTCCGGCATCTCCACCTCGCGGCCAAAGAGCCGCTGGTAACGGACGTAGAGCGTCTCGGCGAAGATATCGGTCTGGGTACCGGCGTCGTTCACGAGGTACTCGCGCTCGACCTCAAAGCCGGCCGCCGCAAGCACTCGCGCGAGCGTGTCGCCCAGGGCGAGCCCGCGGCCGTTGCCGACGTGGATCGGCCCAACGGGGTTGGCGGAGACGAACTCGACCTGCACCTTCGTACCCGCGCCGAGCGTGATGTTCCCGAACTCCGGGCCGGCGGCGAGGACCACGTCCACCTGCGCGGCGAGCCAGTCTTTGGAAAGGCGGAAGTTGATGAAGCCCGGCGGCGCCACCTCGACCGCGTCGAAGACGCCGTTCTGGGACTCGCCATCGATATGCTTGGCGATCATCTTCGCGATGTCGAGCGGCTTCATCTGGGCGGCGCGGGCCATGCGCATGGCGAGGCCCGTGCTGTAGTCGCCGTGCTCGGGCCGCTGGGGCCGTTCGATGGGGGCGTCGGGGATTGCGGCGGCTGGCAGGTCGCCGGCCTCCTGAGCCTTGCGTACGGCGGCCTGAACCAGCTGCCCGATCTCGTTCTTGATCATGGCTTCAAAACGCGAACGCCCGCCTGAGGCGGACGCTTCACGTGAGAATTCTAGCCCAGGCGCGCCGCAAGCGCTACGACACGTCCGAAGTGAGCCGGTCCCACAGCCTGCTCACGTTCTCACGCAGCGCGGCGTGCGACGGGTCTTCCAGCTCCGGGTCCTCGTCGAGAATGCGCGTTGCCTCGCGCCGCGCTTCCTCGATCAGCTCAACGTCCGTGAGCCGGGCGACGCGCAGGTCGGGCATGCCGGATTGGCGCGTGCCGAAGTACTCGCCAGGACCGCGCAGGCGCAGGTCGTGCTCCGCCAGGTCGAAGCCGCTGTCCGTCGTCTCCATGATGAGCAAGCGCTCCATCGCCTCCTCGGACTGAGTGTCGGAGAGGAGGAAGCAGTAGGCCTGCTCCCCGCTGCGGCGCACGCGGCCGCGGAACTGGTGGAGCTGCGAGAGTCCGAAGCGGTCCGCGCCCTCGATCAGGATCACTGTCGCGTTCGGCACGTCGACTCCGACCTCGACGACCGACGTCGAGACGAGGATGTCGAGGTCGTGGTCGCGGAAGGAGCGCATTGTGGCCTCCTTCTCGCCGCCGGACATGCGGCCGTGCAGCAGGCCAAGCCGCAGGTCCGGGAACTCGTCTCGCGAGAGGCGCTCGTACTCCTGCACCGCCGCCTTCGCCTCAATCGACTCCGACTCCTCGACCAGCGGGCAGATGACGAAGGCCTGTCGCCCCTCCTCTACCTTCTTACGGATGAAGCGCGTGGCCTCGTCGCGGCGGCGCGGCGGCACGAAGTACGTCTTCACGGGCGGGCGTCCCGGCGGCATCTCGTTGAGCACGGTTATGTCGAGATCGCCGTAGACGGTGAGCGCCAGCGTCCGCGGGATCGGCGTCGCCGTCATCACGAGCACGTGCGGGCTACCTCCCTTCTCGCGCAGGGAGGCACGCTGCTCGACGCCGAAGCGGTGCTGTTCATCGATCACGGCAAG
>SDBV01005944.1_pt1 | contig 17056 bp, 12 predicted proteins | sample 2277081 | NCBI WGS metagenome assembly SDBV01 (sample SAMN10402039, study PRJNA504765) | marine sediment metagenome | isolation source: marine sediment core GS10_PC15, 223 cmbsf | place: Arctic Ocean: Southern Knipovich Ridge | collected 2010 | reverse complement strand
TGTCGAACCTGAGCCAGGCGCACGATGAAATCTCGGCGCTGCGCTCGGGACTGGTCGGACAGGTGCAGATCGGCTCGATCGCCACCGCCGCGGCAACGATGGTTCCGGTAGCCATTTCGCGGGTCAAGGAACGCCATCCGCATTTGCAGATCTGGCTGCAGGTGGAAACATCAGACGTCATGCTGCCGCTCGTCGCGCAGGGCAAGCTCGACATCATGATTGGCCGCGTGCTCGAGCGCCAGGGCCAGTTCACCGACGCGGTGCGTTACGAGCAACTGGCCGACGAGCCGCTGTGCATCGTCGCCCGCCCGGGTCACCCCATGGAAAGCGCCAGCGGACTGACGCTGCGCGACATCGTGGATGCGAGCTGGGTACTGCATCCGCCCGGCAGCGTGCTGAGGCACCGGTTCGATCTGATGTTTTCGCAGATCGGCCTCAATCCGCCGCAGAACGTCACCAACACCAACAATTTCCTGGCTATCTCCAGCCTGCTTCTGCAGAGCGACATGCTGGCCGTCGTGCCGGAAGAAGTCGCACGCCAGTACGAGGTGTTTGGGGTACTGAGGCGGCTCGCGATCGAGCTGCCGTACCGGATGGATGCATTCGGCATCATCACGCGGCAAACCCAGTTGCTCTCGCCGGCGGCCACCATCATGCTCGAAACGCTGCGGGATGTCGCCGCCGAAATCTATGGCGCATCTGCCGAAGCGGATACCAGCGCCGATTAAGCGCAAACTGAGCAGCGGCCATTCCAGCCCCGTCGATTCACACGGGGCGGGTATTCACTTATCACGCTTCCACTTATATCAGCTCCGGTATCGCCTTGACCAAATTCCTGATTGGACCGTCATCGGGTCAGGCGCTAATCTCCATTGCAGCGAGCGCCGCATATCCCAAGTAAAAGCAGTATCCATGGCGGCGCGGCTCAATACACACACTCATTACAAACGAGACGGAGACAGCTATGAGCCCCTCAAGACGTACCGCCTTGGGCGCAATCCTCAGTTCCGCGCTAATACTGGCCATCGGCGCAACTGCCCACGCCGAGGACAAACAGATCACGCTCGGCTTTGCGCAGGTCGGCGCTGAAAGCGCATGGCGCACCGCCAATACCATTTCAGTGAAAAGCGCAGCAAAAGACGCCGGCATCAACCTGAAGTTTTCCGATGCACAGCAGAAACAGGAAAATCAGATCCGTGCTATTCGCTCGTATATCGCGCAAAAGGTCGACGTCATTGCCTTTTCGCCCGTGGTTGAATCCGGCTGGGAACCGGTGCTGAATGAGGCGAAGGCCGCCAAGATTCCGGTGATTCTCACCGACCGCAATATCGATGTGCAGGACAAGTCGCTTTACGTGACCATGATCGGTTCGGACTTCCTCGAGGAAGGACGGCGCGCCGGGCGGTGGCTCGAAGACCATTACAAGAACGATCCGGGTCCGATCAACATTGCCGAATTGCAGGGTACCGTCGGTTCCGCGCCGGCTAACGACCGTCACGCGGGTCTGATCGAAGTCATCAAGAGCGATCCAAAGTTCAAGATCATCGCCTCGCAAAGCGGCGATTTCACGCTGGCGGGCGGCAAGCAGGTCATGGAGGCGTTCGTCAAGACCTACGGCAAGCAGATCAACGTGGTGTACGCCCATAACGACGACATGGCGCTCGGTGCGATCCAGGCCATGGAGGAAGCCGGCATCCAGCCTGGCAAGGACGTGAGCGTGGTGTCCTTCGACGCCACCAAGGGCGGCTTCGAGGCCATGGTGGCCGGCAAGATCAACGTGGACGTGGAATGCAGCCCGCTGCTCGGCCCGCAGTTGATGGCGGCCGTCAAGGATGTGGTGGCGGGCAAGCAGTTGCCCAAGCGCATTGTGACGAACGAGACCGTGTTTCCGATGAGCGTCGCCGCGCAGGTTCTGCCTCAGCGCAAGTACTGATTGCGGGCGGGACCGCCGCGCAACGCGGCGGTCCTTCATTTCCATTCTTTGGGCCGCGCGCATGACTGCCTCCCCAATACTCGAAACGATTGGTCTCAGCAAAACCTTTCCGGGGGTGAAAGCGCTTCAGAAGGTGGACTTCCGGCTCTTTCCCGGCGAAATCCACACCCTGATGGGACAGAACGGCGCGGGCAAATCCACGCTCATCAACGTGCTGACCGGCGTTCATACGCATGACGCCGGCGAGATTCGTCTGGGCGGCACGCCCGTCGATTTCTCGACACCACTCGAAGCAGAAGCCGCCGGCATTCGCACGCTGTATCAGGAAGTGAATCTCTGCAGCAACCTCTCGGTTGCGGAGAACGTGTTCGCCGGCCGGCAGCCGAAGCGCCGCGGCGCCATCGACTGGAACGCAATCCGCACGCGCGCCGAAGCCGCTTTGGCCGAGCTCAACGTCTCGCTCGACGTCACCCGTTCGCTGGACACTTATCCGATCGCGGTGCAACAGATGGTGGCGATTGCGCGGGCGTTGTCAGTGGATGCCCGCGTGCTGATCCTCGATGAACCCACCTCGAGCCTCGACGACAGCGAAGTCGCGCGCCTGTTCGACGTGCTGCGCAAGCTCAAGCAATCCGGCATGGCGATTCTGTTCGTCACGCACTTTCTTGAGCAGACCTATGCGATTTCCGACCGGATCACCGTGATGCGCAACGGCGAGCGCGAGGGCGAGTATCTTGCCCGCAAGCTGCCGGTAGAGCTGCTGGTCTCGAAGATGGTGGGCCATGACCGCATGACCGAGCGCATGAAACATAGCGCGACCGATGCCCCCGCGGAGAAGGCGGCCGCTGCGCCGTTCGTCTCGATGCGCGAAGTCGGCCGGCGCGGACTCATGAACCCTGTTGATATCGACGTACAGCCGGGACAAATTCTTGGCCTCGCCGGACTGCTCGGCTCGGGCCGAACGGAAACGGCGCGGCTGCTGTTCGGCGCCGAACGCGCCGACTCCGGCACCATGACAATCGGCAGCAAGCCGGTCAAGCTGCGCTCGCCGCGCGATGCCGTGCGACGTGGCGTCGGCTATTGCCCCGAGGACCGCAAGAAGGAAGGCATCGTCGCCGACCTCTCGATCCGCGAAAACATCATTCTGGCCTTGCAGGCCCGGCGCGGCTGGTGGCGCCCAATCGGGCGCGCGAAGCAACGCCAGATCGCCGACGATTATATCGTGCGCCTCGGCGTCAAGGCGCGCGACGCCGAGCAACCCATCGGCCTGCTCTCCGGCGGCAACCAGCAGAAGGCGCTGCTTGCGCGGTGGCTGGTGACGGAACCCAAGATGCTGATCCTCGACGAACCGACGCGCGGCATCGACGTCGCAGCCAAGTTCGAGATCATGGACCGGGTGCTCGCGCTGTGTGCGAGGGGTCTGGGCATCCTGTTCATTTCGTCGGAGGTAAGCGAGGTGATTCGCGTGAGCCACCGCATCGCCGTGCTGCGCGACCGTCGCAAAGTCGCAGAGGTCGCCGGTCACACGACGAACGAGGATCAGGTTTATCGCCTGATTGCCGGAGGAGACAATCCATGAGGCGCATCAGAGACCTGTTGCAGCATCCGCTTGTCTGGCCAGCCCTTACGCTCGTGCTGCTGTGCGCGCTGGACCTCGTGCGCAACCCGCATTTCCTTGCCATCACGACGCTCGACGGGCATCTGTTCGGCGCGCCCATCGACATCCTCAATCGTGCCGCGCCGCTCGTTCTCGTATCGCTCGGCATGACGCTCGTGATTGCGACGCGCGGCATCGATATCTCGGTGGGCGCAGTGGTCGCGATTGCCGGCGCCACGGCCGCGAGCCTCCTTGTCGACAACCCCGCGCAAGTCGGTAGCGCCCTGCTCGCCGCGCTTGGCGTCGGTCTGCTGGCAGGTGTGTGGAACGGCCTGCTGGTGGCCTTCGTCGGCATGCAGCCGATCATTGCCACGCTGATCCTGATGGTGGCGGGACGTGGTGTCGCCCAGTTGCTGACCGGCGGCCAGATCATCCCGATCGATGCGCCTGGGTATCTGGCCGTCGGAGGCGGCTATCTTGCGGGCGTGCCGTGCTCGGTGTGGCTCGCGCTGGTGGCGATCTTGGCAACCGCGCTGCTGATGAACCGCACGGCGCTTGGGTTGTTTATCCGCGCCATTGGCATCAATCCAGTGGCGACCCGGCTGGTCGGCTTGCGTTCCGCGGCCATCGTGTTTAGCGTCTACGCCTTCTCGGGCGTTACGGCGGCGCTCGCGGGCATACTCATCAGCTCGAACGTGCGCAGCGCGGACGGCAACAACGCCGGCTTGCTGCTCGAACTCGACGCCATTCTTGCGGTGACGCTCGGCGGAACTTCCCTGCTCGGCGGACGCTTTAGCCTGGCCGGCACCGTGCTCGGCGCACTCATCATCCAGACGCTCACGTACACCACTTACACGATCGGCGTGCCGCCCGAGGCGACGCTCGTCGTCAAGGCAACCGTGGTGCTCGCCGTGAGCGTGATCCAGTCAGCAACCGCACGCGCGGTGCTGGCGCGGTTCGCACGGCGTATGTTGCGCGGCCCGCTCGTCAAGCCCCTCACTGAGGTTAGCCGATGAAACAGCATTTCCAACGTCTGGTCGACCCGCGTACGCTGCCGATTGTCGTCACCATCGTGCTGTTCGTGGTGCTGTTCGGCTTCGGCTCGGTGATGTACACCGGCTTTTTCTCGCTGCAGGTGCTGCTCGGCCTGATCGTCGATAACGCGTTTCTTCTGATCGTGGCCATCGGCATGACGTTTGTGATCGTGTCGGGCGGTATCGATCTTTCGGTCGGCTCGGTGGTTGCGCTCACAACCATCCTCGCCGCCGTGTTTACCGAACATTTCCATTGGCCGGTCTGGGTGACCGTGCCGCTGATCCTGCTGCTCGGTGCGCTATACGGCGCGGCGATGGGCGCGCTGATTCATTTCTTCCGCCTGCAAGCGTTCATCGTCACGCTGGCCGGCATGTTCCTCGCGCGTGGCGTGTGCTTTCTGATCACGACACAGTCGATCACGATCAACGATCCGGTCTTTCACGCGATCTCGGGGTTTCACTTGCAGATCGGCGGCGCTTCTTTGACGTCAGGCGCGTTGATCGCCATTGTCACGCTCGCCGTGGCCATGTTCGTCGCGCACTACACGCGCTTCGGGCGCAACGTGTATGCAATCGGCGGCAATGAGCGCTCGGCGTTGCTGATGGGTTTGCCGGTGGCACGCACCAAGGTCGGCGTCTATGCGCTTAGTGGATTCTGCTCTGCGCTCGGTGGACTGGTGTTTACGCTCTACGTGCTGTCGGGATACGGTTTGCAGGGACAAGGCATGGAACTCGACGCCATTGCCGCGACCGTGATCGGCGGCACCTTACTCACTGGTGGTGTCGGCTATGTGATCGGTTCGGCCTTCGGCGTGGGAATTCTGGGGACCATCCAGACGCTCATCACCTTCGATGGCACGCTCAGTTCATGGTGGACGCGCATCGTGATCGGCGCGCTGCTGTGTGCGTTCTGTCTGTTGCAGCGGCTCATTGAACGGCATGCTTCGCGGCGCAAGTCGGGTGGGTCCGGCGCGCAGGCAATTCCCGTCTCCAAGGGCAGGGGTGCCGAAACGGCGCCGGCTACCCGCGTAGAGCAAGGGCCAATGCCGATCAATTACCGGGGCCGGCAGGTGCTTTAGCGCGATGCACGCAGTCGCAGGTTGCCAGCGATCTACAGGTCCCGGTTCTGGCAACCGCGACAACAAAGGGGAATTACTTGCCCCAGCGGAGCACAAGCGGATCGAGCCGGCGCGCGGTCTTCAGCAAGCCCGCGCGCATGCCAGGATGCATCGGCGCGAACGGATGGCGCGTGGCGTCGGAGCGGATCACCCCGCCCTCTTTCATCAATGTCTTGCACGCGGCCGGACCACACTGCCGGTTTTCGTAGTTGATCAGCGGCAACCACTCTTGATAAAGCTCGGCGGCCTTCCCGGTGTCGCCGGCAAAGTACGCATCAATGATCTTGCGAATGCCGTCGGGATAACCGCCGCCTGTCATCGAACCGGTCGCGCCCGCATCGAGATCGGGCAGCAGCGTGATGGCTTCTTCGCCGTCCCATGGGCCAACAATCTTGTCGCCGCCCAATTCGATCAGCTCGCGCAATTTCGAAGCGGCCTGGGCCGTCTCGATCTTGAAGTACGAAACGTTGGCGACTTCCTTCGCCAGCTTCGCGAGAAATGCGGGCGATAGCGGCGTGCCGGCGACCGGCGCGTCCTGAATCATGATCGGAATGTCGATGGAATCCGAAACCCGGCTATAGAACTCCTGAATACCGCGCTCGCCGACGCGGATCGTCGCACCGTGATACGGCGGCATGATCATCACCATCGCGGCGCCGGCGTCCTGCGCGGCACGGCTGCGCTCGGCGCAGATATGCGTGCTGAAATGCGTGGTGGTGACGATGACCGGCACGCGCCCAGCGACATGCTCCAGCACCGTCTTCTGCAAGACGCTGCGCTCCTCGTCGGTCAGCGCAAACTGCTCGGAGAAATTCGCAAGAATGCAGATGCCGTTCGAGCCGGCATCGATCATGAAGTCGATGGCGCGCTTCTGCCCCTCGAAGTCGATGCGGCCGGCGTCGTCGAAAATGGTTGGCGCGACCGGGAACACGCCACGATAAATCTGCTGGGCCATGAAGCTCGTCTCCTCGATTCAAATTGAATAATCCTCTGACTATACGACCGTCCACGCCGGACTGTATAGTGAAACCTTTCCATCAACCGATCGCTTTTGCGACTCACCCGGGAAGGTCCTGCCACCGTGGCCGCCACGAAGAACACGCTCGATGTGCTCATGTCGCGTCTGCGCATGAAGCAGTTGCAGTTGCTGCTTGCGCTCGACGATCACAAGTCGCTGCACAAGGCGTCCAGCGCGATGGCAATGACGCAGTCGGCCGCCAGCAAGGCGCTCGCCGAACTTGAAGACATGCTGGAAGCGCCGCTGTTCGAACGCTCGAAGAAAGGGTTGATCGCAAACCAGTTCGGCCACTGCGTAATCCGTTACGCACGCGTTCTTGCCACCGATCTGGCGTCGCTCTGCCAGGAAGTGGCGGAGATACGCTCAGGAACGGGCGGGCGGCTCGCGATTGGCGCAATCATGGGCGCCGTGCCCGATGTGGTCGCACCGATAGTCAGTGAGCTGCATGACAGCCATCCGGGACTGTCGATCGAGATAGTCGAAGACACCAGCGCACGCATGCTCACGCTGCTCGACGACGGCCAGCTCGATCTGGTGATCGGCCGCGCCAGCGTGTCGGTCCAGCCGGCGAAGTATCACTACCACGCGCTCGAAGACGAGCCGCTGTCCGTCGTGGCTGCGTACGATCATCCGTCAGGCGCGGCTGCCGTGACGCTCGCGGACCTCGCGGGTCATAAATGGGTAACTTACCCGAGCCTCATGCCGATGAACGCGCTGCTCGCGCGGGAAATGGACCTGGCCGGCCTGCCGATGCCGGCTAACCAGATTTCGACGGCATCGACATTCGTCACGGTCGCGCTACTGCAGCAGAGCGCCGATCTCGTTTCGATCCTGCCGACCAGCGTCGCGCAGTTGTTCGAAACACATAAGATGCTGCGCATACTGCCCATTAAGCTCGAATCGAAGTCACAGACTTTCGGGATCGTGACGCGCAATGGGGGCGTGTTATCGCCTGCGGCCAGGCAATTCGTGCAGTTGCTGCGGGATGCGCGAAAGCGGTGCGAGGCGTGACGGGCGTCACGCCTCGCGCCGCTATCTGCCAGGTACAACTTAGAACTTGTGGCGGATACCGACCATGCCCATCGCCTGCTTGTTGTTGGAGGCGTCGTTACCGAAGTCGCCCATCGATGCAACCGCCGCCACTACGTCGCCCGACGTTGCGCTAATCGTGTTGCCCGATGCCTTCTGATAGCCGGCCAGCGCGTAGATGTCCGTGCGCTTCGACAGCGCGTAGTCGGCGCCCAGGCTGATCTGGTTATAGGCGACCGTTACGTTGTTGCCGCTGCCCTTCGTGTAGTCGTAGCCCACACCGACAATCGTCGCCGGGTTGACCTGATAGTTCACGTAGACCTGACCGGTGTTGAATTTCGTGTTGTTCTGGTTGCCGAAAGCCGTCGCGTAGTCGTTGTACTGCACGTTGCTATACGACACGCCGAACGTGAAATTGCGGAACACGTAGTCGCCCGCCGCGCGGATGATCTGCATCGAGTTCGCGGACACAAACGCGCCGGTGATCGCTTCCGAATCGACTGCGAAGCTGCTCGCATCCGGGTTCAGACCGTCGAACGACGCAGCGGTGCCATGGTCGCTATTGGCGTGGAAATAGCCTGCGCCGAAGCCAAACGGACCGTGGTTATACACGAGCGCTGCCGCGTAAGTCTGGCCGCTTGCCGTGCTGCCGGGCACACCGCCGAACGCATACATGGCCGATGCCTGCAGGCCCGCGTAGTTCGGCGTCGTGTACTTGATCGAGTTGTTGGTGCGATAACTATTGTCGTAGTTATCCATGTCGCCCGGCGTGGCGAAGGTCGGGCCGAATGTGTCGTCGTTCGTCAGCGGCTGGAGCAGGTCGATCAGCGGATCGTACTGACGGCCCAGGGTGACGGTACCGACGCTGTCGCCGGTCAAGCCGACCATCGCAGTGCGGCCGAACATGCGCTGGCCCTGGCCGAGGCGGCCGTTGTCGATGTTAAAGCCGCTTTCCAGCTTGAAGATGGCTGCCAGACCGCCGCCCAGATCTTCCGTACCCTTCAAACCCCAGAGGTTCGGCGACAGATTGCCTGCGGACATCTGGAACGTGCCGCCCGAATGGTTCGTGCCTTGCTGGTTGCTGAAGTACGCAACGCTGGTGTCCACCGCGCCATACAGCGTGACGCTGCTTTGTGCATGCGCGACCGAGGTCATGGCTGCGAGAGACGCTACGGCAAGAATTGTCTTTTTCATGAAATTTATCCGATTGATGATACGGGTCTCGATTGACTATCGTGCGAGGTCAGTCGCAAACCGATTGGCTTAGTGAATCTAGAGCCTGTTTTTCAGAGCGGGACATGTCGCGGAGATAAACTTTATTTATTACACCCGGACTAATCGGCTACTGCGGCGCAAATATATCTTATGGTTTGATGGTGAAAAGTCGACCGCAATTGAAATTCAATTTTTCAATATGTTGAAGTAATGAATTCCCATATACAGCAAGGCTGTGAGGCGATTTGACACACCCGGGAAAATTGTTTTTTTAGCGCGTGTTGGGTGATTGCCACATGCAGATCCGTCTGACGAATAGCTGTTAGCCGAGGAATGTTCTCCGGATACTTCGATACTACCGGCTTCCAGATCGCATTAAAGCAAGGCGTTGCATCTGGTTAATGGCGCCGCATTGGAAAAACAAAGCCGTGTGTTGCAAACCCGACGAACTGAACCGGCGCTTCTACGTGCCGCGCCGCCAAATCCGCGCTCCGTCCGGTTGGCGATAAAAAATGGCGACGCTAGAATCGATCGCCTTGGTACACGCCAAGCCGACCGGTTCACACGCCGTCTAGGAGCTACTGTGGAAGTCAAGTGGATCGAGGATTTCATCGCGCTCGCACAGCATCAGAGCTTCTCGCGCGCGGCGGAACTGCGCAACGTCACGCAGTCCGGGCTAAGCCGGCGCATTCAGGCGCTCGAACAGTGGATTGGCGCCGAATTGATCAACCGCAGTACCTATCCACCGACGCTCACGCCAGCGGGCCGGCTCTTCCTGGAAGCGGCTGAGGACATTGTCGGCAAACTGTTCGACACGCGCGCCATCATTCGCAGCGAGCAGCGCATGCCGGGGACAGGACTGCAGATTGCCGCCGGTCATGCACTCTCGGTTGGATTTGTTCCGGACTGGCTGCGGTCGCTACAAAGCCGCTTTAGCGGGCTGCGGGTACGCATTGTGCCGACCAACGTCCACGACTCGATTCTGATGCTGGTAAACGGCAACTGCGAACTGATGCTCGCGTACGAACACCCAGACCTGCCCCTGCACCTGGACACCACACGCTATCCTCACCTCACCGTCGGCCGAGACGTATTCCTGCCGGTCTGCGCTCCGAGCCAGCGCTCTACGCCCTCATTCAGGCTTCCCGGAACACCCGGCCGGCCGCTGCCGCTAATTGGTTATAGCGCAACCACCTACTTTGCCCGCTGCCTTCACCTGCTGCTGCATCGCGCGAGCAAGAATCCCGCTTTGGCTCCGCACTTTGAATCCGATATGGCCGACGTGCTCAAGAAGCTCGCGCTCAATGGCGAAGGCATCGCATGGTTGCCAAGAAGCCTGATCGAGACGGAACTGGATAACGGCACGCTGGTGGCGGCCGGCGATCGGACCTGGCAACTCGATCTGCAACTACGGCTGTATCGCGATCGAAATAACGACATGCCGCTGCTCAAGGATCTCTGGGAATATCTGGAGTCCCACACCGCGGCCTGACACACGGCAAGTACCTTTTCTTCTGGGCCTATGCGGCCGCCGCATAGTGCAATGTCAAGGCCGCATCACGTTCATTTCTGTCGTCTCTAGTATCCGTTCAAGTCTTCTCCGTACCGCGATTCACGCCGGCGGAGAGGCGATGCGCACGCACGTCCTCCCCTGGAGGAACGCATGCCCGGAAAGACGATCGCACTGGTCGACGCAGAAAAGGACAAACATGAAAAATCGCCTCACGCTCTATATTGCCGTCGGCATGGTACTCGGCGTCGCAGCCGGTTATGCATGCCACGCGAGCGCCCCCGACGCATCTTCAGCGAAAGCCATAGCCGGCTATTTTTCGATCATCACCGATATTTTTCTGCGGCTCATCAAGATGATCATCGCGCCGCTGGTGTTCGCCACGCTCGTTTCGGGCCTGGCGGGTATGGATAGCGGTCAGGACGTCGGACGTATCGGACTGCGCACGGTAGGTTGGTTTATCTGCGCGTCCCTTGTATCGCTCGCCCTGGGTCTTGTGCTCGCCAACGTCCTGCAGCCGGGCGCGGGATTGCATATGGTGGCGAACGGTAGCGATGTAAACACCGGGCTCAATACGGCTGGGCTGAACTTCAAGGACATCGTCACGCACGCGTTTCCGACCAGCCTGCTCGACGCGATGACACGCAACGACATCTTGCAAATTCTTGTGTTCTCCCTGTTCTTCGGGCTAGGGCTTGGGGCGCTGAAGCACGATGCTCGCGTCAAGGTGGTCGTACAAGCGATCGACGGTATGGTGCCCGTCATGCTGCGGCTCACCGACTACGTGATGCGCGCCGCGCCGTTCGGTGTGTTCGGTGCGATCGCATCGGCGGTGACACTGCGCGGTTTGGATGTACTGCTGACTTACGGCAAGCTGATTGGTTCGTTTTACCTAGGCCTTGTGTTGCTGTGGGCGGCGTTGATCGGTGTCGGCTATCTGTTTCTGGGTAGGCAGGTGGGTGGTCTGCTTAAAGCGGTGCGCGAACCGGCCATGCTCGCATTTTCGACCGCTAGCAGTGAAGCGGCCTATCCGCGCCTGACCGAGAAGCTCGAGAAATTCGGCGTCGACAAGAAGGTCGTTGGCTTTACGCTTCCGCTCGGCTATGTGTTCAATCTCGACGGCTCGATGATGTATCAGTCGTTTGCGGCCATATTCATCGCTCAGGCCTTCGGTATCGACATGCCACTGTCGCAACAGATTTTCATGTTGCTGGTGCTGATGCTGAGCAGCAAGGGCATGGCCAGCGTACCGCGAGGTTCGGTCGTGGTGGTGGCCGCCGTGGCACCGTTGTTTCATTTGCCAGCCGAGGGAGTGGTGATGGTGCTCGCCATCGACCAGATTCTCGATATGGGTCGAACGATGACGAATGTGATCGGCAACAGCGTGGCGACTGCGGTGATCGCGAAATGGGAAGCACGTCGTAACGGCGTCAGCGCTGCTGCGACTGCGCAGTTCGAGCAACTTCAGAGTGAAGCGCAATGACAGCAAGGACGTTAGCGGGCAAGCGCGTGTTTGGTGTGATTGGGGGGCTCGGACCGCTCGCCGGTGCGGATGTGTTGTTCAAGCTGATTCAGGCGAGCCCGGCCCGTAGCAATTCGGAGCACTTCGATGTCGTGTTCGAGCAGCATCCGTTTCGCAACGCCAACGCGTCATGCGTCGCCACGACGGAGCGCAAGCTTTATATCTTCGACATGATTCGCGATTTTGAAAGGCGAGGCGTAACGACGGTTCTGCTGCCATGCTTTTTGAGCCATACCTTCATCGGGGAATTGCAGGAGAACGTGTCGGTGCAGATCGTCGATATGGTTGAGGCACTGCATGAGCATGTGGTTCGTTGCTTTCCTTCGATACGGCGCGTCGGTGTGCTGAGCTCGGACTACGTTCGCGATGAGCGTTTGTTTGAACGATATTTCGGCGCGCCGGAGTTCGAAATCTTGTATCCGCATCGTGGCGCTTCGGGTGACATTGATCTTGTCACCACGGCCGTCTACGGGGAAGGCGGTATCAAAAGCGGTGGGCTCAACGGAAGACCCGTGGAACGGTTGCGCGAGGCTTGCGCGGATTTAATCGCTCAAGGTGCGGAGCTGATCCTTCCGGGCATGACGGAAGTCGGTCTTGTGGCGGATCAGATCGGGCCGCTTTGCGTGCCAGTCGTCGATTCGAATCTTGTGTACGCTCAATACGCGGCAGCGGAACAATACGGTAGCCGCGACCGGAAGTTCAAGGTTGGCGTTGTGGGTGGTGTCGGCCCCGCCGCGACGGTGGATTTCATGCAGAAGCTCGTGCGCAGCACGCCTGCGACGCGTGACCAGGACCACATCAAATTGCTGGTCGAACAGAATCCACAAATTCCCGACCGCACCGAGAATTTGCTAGGCGATGGTCCCGATCCAACGGTGTCGCTGTATGCGACGTGCAAGAAGCTGGAAGCGGGCGACGTCGACATTATCGCGATTCCCTGCAATACCGCGCATGCATTCGTGGAGCGGATTCAACCGTATCTGCATGTGCCAATCGTCAATATGTTGACTGTGAGCGTTGAATACCTGCGGGCTGCGTTTCCGGATCTGCGCGAAGTTGGACTGCTGGCCACGACAGGTACGATCAAGAGCGAGGTCTATCGGAAAGCGCTGGAAGCGCGTGGTTTAAGACAGGTCGTGCCGAGTGACGCGTTGCAGGCACGTGTGATGAGCGCGATTTATGGGGAACGTGGTGTGAAGGCTGGATTCGTCACCGGTGACTGTGTCGACGATGTTAATGCGGCTGTGGATGAATTGAGCGAACGTGGCGTTGAGGTGATTCTTCTTGGGTGTACGGAGTTGCCGTTGCTGCTGCCGGAGGGCGAGGTGCGCTCGGGCAGCGGTGGTGTGGTGAGGCTTGTCGATCCGACTGATATTCTGGCAAGGCGTTGTGTGGCGTATGCGATTGGGGAGGCCGGGTTGGAGGCCGGATTACGCAATATGAAAGGAATTTGTTAGGAATACATCCAAATGACCGACTGATCCCTTATCGGCGGCGATGGTTCGCTCTACAATCAACCGCTTTCGGACTACACACGCAGCACAAGAGCGATGACCAAAAATATCCTGCTCAATTGGCAAATGAGCAACCTGTCGGGATGGGGCATCCTGGGTCTCAATCTGTTCTCGCAATGGATCAAGGAGCCGGACCTCAGGCCGATCATGGGTGTGCAGATCGATCCAAGAGATATCCCCATGGTCGATCCGCTGAGGTTGACCTACCTCAGCCCGTCATTGACAGAATCGAACCGCTATTTGGGTACGCTGAGCGCAGACAGAAACGGCGTGGTCAAGCTTAAGGGCGCCGTCATCGACGGCCTGGGGAACGACCTGAACGGTGGCCGATTCGTTGGACAAACGAACGTGGGACGCTGCATCCTCGAGGACACTGCGCTACCCGACGCAAGAGAAAGGTTATCGCGGTACGGGCATCTTCTTTGCGCGTCAAGCTGGAATGCCTCGTTGCTATCCGAGCGCACCGGCAGACCCGTAAAGGTACTGCCGGAAGGTGTCGATACGTCGATTTTCTGCCCAGGGCCGAAATCAAATGTGCTCGACCCCGCGAAGTTCTACGTTTTCTCAGGCGGCAAGATCGAGTACCGCAAAGGCCAGGATCTCACGTTGCTTGCCTTTCGGGAGTTTGCGCGCAGGCATGACGATGTTGTGCTTGTTACGGCTTGGCACTCGCTTTGGCCGAAAGAGGCAGTGGGCTTTCGCGGCCGACTTGAACGGCCTGTCGAACTTAATTCGCAAGGTGTACTCGATATCAAGCGATGGGTGTTCGAGAACGGCATCGATCCAGCCCGCGTGATTGATCTGCGGCTTGTTCCTAATGCGCTGATGCCGGCGGTTCTGCGGGATGTGGATCTGTGTGTCCAACCCTCGCGCGCGGAAGCTTGTACGAATCTGGTTGCTACCGAGGCGATGGCTTGTGGTGTGCCTGTCATCTGTGCTCTCAATACGGGTATGCACGATATTCTTACTGCTGAGAACAGCGTCATCCTTGAGAAGCAGACGGCGATTTCAGGTTACAGCGGGATGCAGACCGAGGGGTGGGGGGAAAGTGATGTTGATGAACTACTGGCTGCGATGGAATGGGCCTATGAAGACCGGGCTGCGGCGCGGCAGCTTGGGCTGCAGGCTAGTGCGTGGATTTCTCAGAACGGACGGACGTGGGCGAACCATGCGAGGCTGCTGCTGGAATGGGTGAGGGGGATTGCGGAGTAAGGGGTGTTTAGGCGTAAACGATGGGGATCCTGGCTACACCGGAGTTTCTCGCACGCTGCGGGACTGCGCGACGTTACCCAGTTCAGGCTAATACAAATATTGGCCTACCGATGACTCCACTTAGGAATGTGGCCGATACGTAGCAAATCTAGTTCCATTGTCAATGCCGATGATTTCGTTTCCAAAGCATTCGAGCAGCTCGATCAAGCTTCCCACACCACCATATGGATATGCAAACGGATAAAACGAGAGGGAGATAGCTGCCCCTTAGTTGACGACGTCCTCGATTTCAAACTCTGCGTTTGTCAGAGCGTCCACAAATGAGCCGAAGTTCCAAGAATGCTGATTCATCTGTGGTGAATGACGTTTAGGAAGCGATGCGGAGAATCAGAATTCGTTCCACTGCTTCGTCTCCTCCGAATTGAGTTCCAGGAAGTATGAAATCTGCTCAAGTGTAAAACATGACCGAGCTGCAGATTCGCAGAGAGCTCCGCCCCGCTTCATTTCTGCGATACGTTCGACACAAACACTAGGGTTTTGCAGAGGCGCCTTGTCTTGCGGCTTGAATTAGACGTAACAGTCTTGCATGCAGACTCCAGTTCAATTGATCGATATAGGCAGCTACTTGTGTTTGCAATCATATAGCGGGAGCAGCAAGTGCAATGGTAGCAAGTCAGCGCAGTCGTCAACTATGGCGGCGTTATTGAACTGATCAGAACATGAGCCGCCATAGAAACTATTGGGACAGTTCGCAGGTGGAACAGTTGTCCCGGAGCCTGAAGACGAAAATCCTGCCCTCAATGTGACCTAGACGACTTTTCCAGTCTCCGCAAACCTTCGTTTCAATTCTGGCAACGCAGCAATGATAATATCAAGCTCGTTGATTCTTTTGGGTCTGAGTGTCTTGTAGTCATCGCTGCGGTAATGTTCAACAAAGTCAAAATCACCAAGTAGAATTCGTGCAACGCACACCATTACGCCCAATCCACCCTCCATTTCCTCATTCTCACCAACAGCAGGAACGTACTTCGGCGGCAAATTGCGTAATAAATTTTCTTCACTACTTAAGTCGTAGTATTTTTCAATCAAGGTAATGCCGTCCGCCAACATACCTTTAATTGCCGGCTTTGCCTCATCAAACCCTATCCATGTCTTCGGCCAGGGTTCCTGCTTGTCTATCCCAGTAACGACAAAGGGCCGTCTACGAAGCCAGACATGCCCTTGAAACCGCAAATTCTCTGGATATTCATGAAGCAAATTCCGCACTGTTTGAAATCGCATAAATGACGTTCTCGAAGGCTTAACGCCAAATATCTCTTGATACAACTTAATAGTCCTTTTATGCGCAACTTCAACTGCTGGCTGCATGGAACAGCCCGGATTATCACTACCACCTTGAAAGGTGAAGCACGGACTCACCATTAAGTCTGTATGCTTTAAGGTTCTGTTCTTGAATTTTTCGCTGACAAAACTCCAGTTCGCAAATTCAGCTGCCACCTCATTGCAAAGTGCGTTCATTTCTGCTTTTAAGCTGCTCATATCAATCTACAATTTTCTAAGAATCACTACAGGAGTCGGGGGCAGATTACTGGGCGACGGAACGCCAAATGCATTCTCTGCATTACCGCCCACACCAACCGCATTACCCGTTTGCGCTGCCGGGTAAACCGTTGACTGGTTGGACGTCACCGGTCCATTTCCAGTCTTGACCTCCACAATAACCTGTCCATTGGCATTAACGGGAATCGAAGTTACCGAACTACCTGTTGAGGCGTCGGTTGCTACGTACCCTGGAGGCACCGGCAAACTGGTTGTACCGCTCGGAGCCGTCACCACCATATCGGTGCGTGATGTCGTCGTTACTCCGTTTGCTGTGGTGTTCATAGTCACTTCGGTCTGGACAGCTGCGTCATTGGCCTGAAACACATCGACCACGTTTGATATGGCTGCCGCGTGTGCCGCATTGTTCGCCGCCACAATACTACCCGGAGTCGCTCCGGCAAGTGTCGAAGGCGCTGGCGATACGGCTGCTCCGTTTGCATTCAACGTGTAATACCCGTTACTGCCACTTTGGAATATCTGATTACCATTGGTATCTTTCACCCCCGTTGGCGTGTACGTTGCTCCTTGCGGGCCCGTTACCGTCCCGTCAGCGTTTTGCGTATAACCCTTCGGAACGCTGAAACTCGCATCGTTTGCCGCCGCACCATTGACATTACTTGCAGTCGAGGTACTATCGCCGGCCCCTCCCCCGCTACCGCTGACAGATGTTGTTAGCGTGCTCGTCCCTTTCGACGTTTCGGAACTGCTTTTGCTAGCCTCACGTGTATACATATCGTGACCAACTAGCGATA
>SDBV01005943.1_pt1 | contig 17057 bp, 19 predicted proteins | sample 2277081 | NCBI WGS metagenome assembly SDBV01 (sample SAMN10402039, study PRJNA504765) | marine sediment metagenome | isolation source: marine sediment core GS10_PC15, 223 cmbsf | place: Arctic Ocean: Southern Knipovich Ridge | collected 2010 | reverse complement strand
GAAGCCTCTAATTTTATTGAGTGGAACGACGGAAAATATATATCCACCTATGCAGTATTCGATGATTCAGTGGGTAGTGCTACGAATTCGGTAGCAGGTGATCCCCTCTTCACAGACGCAGCCTCAAATGATTTCACCTTGACAGCACAGTCACCGGCGATCGATGCTGGAGTAGATGTTGGGCTTGTATTGGATTTTGATGGCAATCTTGTACCTGCAACTATAGGTAGAAGGACAGTAGACATTGGAGCATATGAGCGTCAGGTGGCTGGCACAGTCCCAACAAACACCTTTGAGAGAGAAATAAATAGAATTTTTAATAGAGTCTTCCAAAGAAAATTTTAGGAGAGTATTATGAAGAAGTTATACTTTTTAATCATCCTTATTGTTGCAGTCCTCTTGGCTGCACCTACCAAACATCTATTCAAATACAATGCAAACGGGATTGAGTTTGACACAACTACCCTTGACTGGCAGGAGGCTACAAAAGTCCTTAGAATCCAAGCCTACGATGCAGGGAGTTTCTACTGCCAGACCTTCTCTGCTGGAGAGCTGAAAGATAGGAGTGGATCCTCTGAAGATTGGCATGGTGTTATCACCTTCACTGCCTGGATGGACACTGTTGTTGGAGATACAACTACCATCGACTCTGTATATATAACTGGTCAACCTGATACCCTATATTTCATCCTGGAGAAGAACACAGGCACACACTGGGCTACTATAGATACATTGGAGTGGTACCTTGAGACAGCACCTGGTGTATCCCTTGGAGAGACATTAATATCTGGAACGAATAGAGGGCAGTATCTATTTTACATGACTGATGCGTCTCGGGATACATCTGAGACCGCAAGATACCTTGAGACATTTGTCCATGATAAGCATAGGATTCATTGTTTTTATGGAGATACAACATATATAGATTTTAAAATGTATGCAGATTTTTATTAAATAACTGTGGCAACTAATCTGCCACAGGGAGAAAAATGCCAGTTACTGATATACTTCTAAAAGACACAGACATAGGGAAGGCGATCCAAAGGGATACCTGGCTGGATACTGGAAAGTATGCAAGATACTTTTATCCAGGCAGATTCAATCTTGCCTTTGACGATCAGCTGACTGATATCTTCAGGGCGATTGATGCTAAAATCAAGATGCCTAATGGGAAGATTGTGCCTAAACATAATAAGATCAACCTGATTAGTTGGAGGGGGAGAGGGAAGACAACCATTGCCAAGACCGTTCTTGCAAAGAGGTTACGATATAACGATGTGAAGCTGGCAGTATATATAGGGAAGAATCATGACTGGGCAGCTGTGCAGACTGAGAATACAAAGAGGGGTATGATCTCTTCAAAAAAGGAGAAGGAGTTTTTTGGTACTGTTAAGGCAAATGTGCTATCAAAAGATATGCAGGAGATGTTCTCTAAAAAGGCCTGGATTACATCTACAGGAGCCCTTGTCACTCCTAGAGGATGTGGACAACCTGTGAGAGGATTGGTGCATGACTATGACGAGGGCTCCTATAGGTGTGGTCTCATTTTGATGGACGACCTTATGGATAAGAAGTTTATCAATAGTGAGGCGTATAGGAATGATACCTATGAGTGGATCTTAACAGATGTGGCAGAGTCAGTGCCAGCACCAGAGATGTCTATGGACTGGCAGATTATATATATTGATACCTTGAAACACAATGACGCTTCGAATGAGAGGTTGTCAGAGGCAAAGGACTGGATCACTCTCAGGATGCCTCTGGCCATAATGAAGGATGGACACCTCAAAAGTCTTGCCCCATCCTTCTACACAGATGCACAAGTGCTTGCTAAATATAAGAACTTCTCTGACAAGCAGAAGCTTGACCTCTTCTACCAAGAGTATATGTGCATCGCTGTGGCTACAGAGGATGCCCCCTTCAAAGCAGAGATGTTCAGGCACTATGAAGAGAGTGATGAGGACTTTCTAAAAGAGAATCATGAGGGGGAGATTGAGAACGTGATTCTAATTGATCCTGCAAAGACAGTCAAAATGACTAGTGCCTGGAGTGCAATAGTTGGAGTTGGAGTCAATACTAAAAGGAATAAGATATATGTTAGAGATGTAGATGCAGGTCACTTTCACCCTAGAGAGTTGTATGACAAGTCGTTTAGTATGGCTCAAAGGTTGAGTCCCTGCCACGTGATTGGGCTGGAGACACACTCTCTGCATGAGTTTATTCTACACCCCTTCCTCGATGAGATGTCGAGCAGAGGGTTGTATTATGAAGTTATAGAGCTGAGGCCAAGGAGAAGTCCACAAGAGTCAGATGATAAAACATTTGGAAAAGAAGGTAGGGTGGGTGCACTTGCATCTTATTATAGAAAGGGTACTGTGTATCATAATAGGACGTGTTGCATGGACTTGGAGGCACAGTTGATGTCCTTTCCAAGACCAAAAAGATGGGATATAATGGACGGCTTTGCATATATAGTTCAAATCCTTGATATGGGGTTGAGATTCTTTGAGAACCAAACTGATGATAGTGAGGATAGTCCTTATGATATAGAGAGGGAGTTTAGAGAGTTGGAGAAGATGTATGAGGAGCCGATGGAAGACTGGAGGGTTGTATAATGGCGGAAGTAGAATTTCATATAGGATCTTTAGGGCCATTCTTCTATGACGATTCCGACACCTATCCTGATGGAGAGCCTAATGCCGTTATACACTCTGCTCTTGGAAAAGGTCACCTAGGAGGGACTCCAACAGAGAATGAGGAGATTGTGAGGATAGCAGATCTTGCTGATGTTATTGGAGCTTATCTAGGGAATATTGTCTGCAACAATGATGTAGTTATATGTGTAGATGATGATGTTATTATCTTATAAGGGGTATACATGGCTTCGCTGAAAGAGAATGCTGTTACACTGTTAAGTACCGCAACTGTGCCGTTGAACGCTGATGCTGATATTGTTCTTTATACAGTTCCAGTTGGTAAAAGGTGCATCCTAGCCTTTGCACATCTTGTACTTGGGGCAGATGCTGGAACGAGTGATTTGAGTATGGGACAGGATGGAGCAGAGACAGACTTCCTACCTGTGCAGAACCTAAACGATTTGGACGCTCAATATGATGTTGGTTTCCTCTGCCCTGTACCGAGCTCAACTCCAGTACTATTGAAGTCTTATGCAGCAGGAACAGTTATAGAAGCAAGAATTGCTAATAACGCAGGTGGGGCGACGAATACTCTTTACCTTTACGGTTTGCTTTATTGAGGAGATATGAATGCCTGACATTGTACATGGAGCAATTAGTCAGGACATTGTGTTAGAGGATAACTAGGAGGCATAGATTATAATGGCAGACGAACTTAGTTTAAGATTTTCCATGTCCTATGACAAGGATGGGGCAAAGGTTAGTAGGAAGCACTCCATTAGTGTAGATGTAGCAGGGGATGTCTTTGCTCACGAGATTCAGCCAGTTGATACTATTGAGGAGGAGCTGCATCAAGGTACGTGGTTAGGTAATCCTGGATATCTCTACATCGTCAATTTAGATGATACCAACTTTGTAGAACTAGGTATCACCACTGGGGTATACACTGTCAAGTTGCTAGCTGGAGAGGTGGCTCTGTTTAGAGTCAATGGTGCTACAATATATGTCAAGGCTGATACGGCTATTTGCCACCTTGAGTATATTCTGATAGAACTATAGGAGATACAATGCCGAATATAGTACATGGAGCAATTAGTCAGGACATTGAGGGTATCAAAGATGTGTCGAGGACAGAGTATGCTGACAGGTATCCAGAGGGTACAAGTCTTCATCCTGACTCTGAGGAGCATAAGAAGTTATTGACTCTGGTGTTGGAGAAGGCTCAGGTAGCACACTGGCACGTTAGGAAGAGATATCAACAGTGGGAGAGTATTGACAAATCCCTATCTGCCTTTGTAGATCTGTCTGAGAGTGAAGAGGACGTCAAGGCAAAGGATCCTAGGAAGCCAGTATCAATGGTTATTCCTCTATCCTACGCAACGTTGGAGTCCCTTCTAACATACTTCACATCTGTATATTTGATGAATGATCCTCTGTTCCAGTATGGGCCGAGGGAGCCAGGTGATATAATCAAGGCAGCTAAATTAGAGCATCTTGTCAACTATCAAGCGGATATGGGTAAGATGGCTGTTGCTCTCCATACGCAGTGGAGAGATGCCTTTGCATATGGTTACGGAATATCTGCACCTGAGTGGACGAGGGAGTTGGCGTGGAGGACAACTAGGAAGAAACAGTCAATGTGGTCTAACTTGAAGAGGGACTATCTTGGGATAGACACTGCTCCTGAAAGAGTTAGATCGGTTAGGTATGAGGGGAATGTGCTCAATAATATTGACCCTTACCTATCCCTCCCAGACCCTAATGTATCAATTCACAATATACAGAAGGGGGAATTCTTTGGCTGGATTGAGAGGTCAAACTATGTATCTGCACTTCAGGCTGAAGAGTGGGATGATGATATATTCAACGTGCAGTATCTGGCAAAGACAATGGATGGTAGAACAGGGTTGATGAAGACAGATGACTATAGGAATAAGCAGGTTGGGAAGGGAGATATGAAGGATTCATCTGTCACAAGACCTCTTGACATAGTCAATATGTTTGTTAAGATTATACCCAGGGAGTTTAAGATAGGGCCTGGAAAGTATCCTGAAATTCACTTCATTAGAGTGGCAGGAGATAGGGTTGTTATAACTGCCAAGCCCTTGGGCCTGGATCATGACATGATTCCTGTCACAGTGTTTGCGCCAGAGTTTGATGGATACTCTGTCTCCCCTATATCAAAGTTGGAGATAGTACTCCCCATGCAGGGAGGCTTAGACTGGTTCATGTCAAGTCATATTGCTAATGTTAGGAAGGCTATAAATGATACAATTATTGTTGATCCATTTCTTATAAACATCAACGACCTTAAAGACCCGAAGCCAGGTGGTATTGTAAGGTTGAGAAAGAGTGCCTGGGGGAGGGGAGTTAAGGATGCTGTGTATCAGTTAGCGGTTACGGATGTGACAAAGGGTCATGTTGATGATGCTATGCTATTTATGAACTTGATTCAGAATATAACGGGCACTGATGTAGCACAGACTGTCAGGAGGAAGACGTCTGAGAGGGTGAGTGCAACGGAGGCGCAGGGAGATATATCTGCCTTCTCGGGTAAAATGGGGAAGATGGCTCTGTTGTTTGGAGTCATGACTCTGCATGATATAGCATATATGATTGCGTCTCACACTATACAGTTGATGTCACAGCCCACATATGTGAAGACACTGGGGAGACATCAGGAGATATTAGAAAAGGAGTATGGAGTTGGGGGTGTGCCTGTCAGTCCAGAGGACATATCTGTTGACTTTGATATAGAACTTCCAGGTACATCACAGCCAGGGTCTGAGGACATTGGGGCTATGACCAGTTTCCTGCAGGTGATCCTGCAGCATGAAGGGTTGGCACAGGAGTTTGATGTAGTGAGGATGTTTAAGGCAGTTGCAAGGGCAGCTGGATTTAAGAATGTACACGAGTTTGTGAAGAGGGGCGGAAATGTACAGACTCAAGTTCAGACTCCAGAACAGATAGATAAAGGTGTGCAAGCTGGGAACTTGGTCACACCAGAGGAGTTATTAGCGGGAGGTGGAAATGGAGCTTTTTGAAAGGGAGATAAAGGATCCTGAACTTGATAAGGTGAGAAGTTCTGTAGATCAGATTAATCACTTTCTATCAAGCATGGTATGGCAGGATCTTAAAGAGATAGTTGAGTCACAGTTACAACAAAAGCATCTCCTTCTGGAGACAGCGCCTGAGGAACAGTTGAAAGGATTGCAAGAAGCCATTAAAACATTAAGGCTTGTACTTGACCTGCCTCAGATGTTGTTAGATCAGAGGGAAGATGAAGACAAGGATAGACCTAAAAAAGAGGAGGATGAGTGATGGAATTTTATGACACCCCTGATGATCCTACCAAAGATGGTGATGATCAGAAGGATCAAATGGATGATTTACTTGACGATTTTACAAAACCCCCTAAGGATCCAGAACCAGATCCTGAGCCGGATGCTGATGGCAAGGATCCAAAACCTGAGCCTGAACCAGAGCCAACTCCGGAGCCGGAACCTGATGAAGATGATGATGAGCCTGAGCCAGATCCTAAACCGGAACCAGAACCAGAGCCTGATAAGGAACCTGAAGACGATTTAATGGAGTTGTCTAGGAAGGGACTATTAAAGGCTATTGAAGAGGAGAAACTCAACATAGAAGTTGATGACGAATCAAGTGAAGAAGACATTAGGAGAGTAGTTAGAGAGGCTAGAAGTGAGTTGGCTTCTGACCCAGAGAGGCAAGTACAGGACATGAGGGATTGGATGAATGAGCAAGCCAAAAGCTTTGTTCAGCCTCCTCCCCAAGAAGGTCAACCTCCACAAGGAGATAAATTGCCTGACGGTCAAGCACCACCTCAAGTCCCTCCAGCTGCAGAGCCTAGTAAGTTTGAAGTTAGTGAAGACCTCTTCACCAAGGCAGTTGGGAGTAAGGAAGGATTTCAGGAAGTGTTGAATGAAGTTGTTGGAATGGGAGAGCAGAGAGCGATGCAGAGAATAGGTCCTATGGTATCCCAGATGGTGCAACAGCAGACTGCACTGCAGACCATCATCAATGACTTCTATATTGACAACCCTGACCTTCGACCTTACAAGCAGCTTGTAGGTTTTCTTGCTAGTCAAGCACACTCAGGTGACCCTAGTAAGAGTTTTGTAGATGTTCTAGGCTCTGTAGGTGCAGAAGCAAGGAAGAATTTGAGGCTATCTCAGGCCCCTCCTGGAGATGGAAAGCCACCTGAAGGTGATGAGTCTGGATTGAAGAAAAGGGTTGTAAAGCCCTCATTCGCTGGTGGGGATAAGACAGGAGGGAATAGGAGAGGTGGGAAGAGTACACCTTTGAAAGGGCAGGCAAAGCATATGGATGATGTCATGACTGCCGATGATGATAATGATACTTTTTCCAACAGATCCTAATGTCTATTAAATAACTGTGGCAACTAATCTGCCACACTAACCAAAAACCATAAGGAGGTTTGCTATGGTATTTATTCAGCCACAGCCCACACTCGAAGCTCAGATGGATGAGAATGCATCATTGATTCATCCAAAAGCTGCCTTGACACTTCGTCGGGCAAATATATTCGTGTTTGGCACTGTGAACACTGCTACTAACAACTGGACACTGACGCTTCCATCTGTTGCAGAAGCGATAGGTCAGATTGTTTATATTCAGGCTTCTGTAGCGAACTCTAAAACACTTACAGTTCAGGATAATGCCGATGATGGAGGTTTAGGAGACATCGCCCTAGATGGAGATGGAGAGTATGTATGTCTCATCAGCACTGGCTTAATCTGGCGTGAGCTACTCACTGGTTATAGTTGATAACTAGTGTGAAAGGAGTTCGTTATGAGTATAGCAGGTAGTCTTAGAAAGGTCGGAATTAATTTAAGGGTTGGTCATCTCCAGATTGAAAGACCCTTAACGATTAAGGCCGGGATCACTTTGCCAATAGGTATTGGAACTATTTACTATCTGGATATTACAAATGGTTCTAATAACAACAATGGGTTGTCGCCTTCCAAGGCGTTTGCAACCCTGGCAAAAGCGTATACCGCTCTGACAACCTTAAAGAACGATGTACTGGTTATTCTCTATCACGGGGATGCAGTGGCTTTGACAGCTGCGTTTACTTGGGCGAAGAGTAGCTGTCATCTAGTAGGTGTTGGAGGTCCGCAGGGTGGCATCACTAAAGGTGTGCCCATCACAATGACGTCTGCCACGGCGACAGGTCTATTTGTTGTTAGTGGTGACAACAACACGTTTCATAACATTCACTGGTCTCATCTTGGAACTTCAGCTGCACTTATTAGTGTTAGTATAACTGGCGATGGAAATACATTCAATGATAGCCAGTTTAATAACATGAACAATGCAGCATCTGCTGATGAAGCTACTATGAAGGGTGTCAATCTCAACGGTTGTAATAATACATCCTTCTTCCGTTGTACAATCGGAGGTGTTGAGACTGAAAGGACAGACGGTGCTGCCGATCTGACTATCGGTCCAGATACTATAACCGATTTGTATATGGAAGACTGTGTATTCATCGCCAAGTTGGATGCTGCTGCTGATGCAGATCATGCCTTTATTGAGCAGGTTGCTGATGCTGATATGGGTGGGGTTGGGTATTTAGTCAGACCCACATTCATCAATGCAGGAGGTATTGCTGCTAATCCAGATGCTATGACGATTGGGGCAGCTACAGCAGGATTCTGGCTTATTCGTGATCCTCTCCTTGTCTATGTGACAGATATCGCAGACAATGAGGAGATGGTTTGGGTTACGAATCGTCATGATACGAGCCCAGGTAAATTTGAAGGTATTGCTATAAATCCGGATGTTACCTAATTAATTAACCGAGGGTGGCAACTAATCTGCCACCCTCATAACATTGACATAAATAAGGAGTCAGTAATGGCTGGATTCTTGGGAATGGTCAAGGTAAGTGACTGGCCTGACGGTGCAAGACCAAAGAGTTGGAGAGAGATGATCCTTTGGTTGTATCCGAATGGTCGGGCATCCTTGACGGCACTATTAGCCCTAGCGAAGAAGGAACAGGTGACTGATTATGAGTACAACTGGTACACACAAACCTTTCCTGAGCAAAGGGGCACTTTCACCGCTGGGGAGATGTATATCGAACCCATACTGTCGACCGCAGTATCAGGCGGTGAAGCTGCTGGTGAGACGGTCTATGTTAAGACGACAGAAGCTGTAGCCAGTGAGTTTAGATATGGTCACCAGGTACTTCTCCGTAATGCCTCTGACCTAACTGCTGACGTACAATCTAAGTGTGTGGCAGTGGTTAAGAATGGTGTAAGCTCTTATGTAGCTTGTAGGCTTTTGGAAGCTGACGATAATGGAACAACTGGAACGCTGTTGACTGCTGATACTATCAAAGTGACAGGTAATATCAACCCTCAGGGTGGTGTTACTCCATCTGCGATCAGTTATCAGCCTACTAAATTCTACAACAAAACTCAGATCTTCCGAACACCATTGGAGATTGCACGGACGCTGATGAAGACCAAATCCCGTACAGGTAATTCCTACAAGAACCTCAAAAAATTAGCACTGGAGCTTCATAGTGTTGAGATGGAATGGGCGTTCTTGTTAGGTATTGTATCGGAGAATACAGGCGACAATGGTCAGCCTGAAACAACGACTGAAGGCTTGATCACCTTCCTGCGGAATAACCTGTCTTCACACGTCAGGGATTATAAGTCCCTATCCGATTATAGCAGTGCAACATGGTTGGAAGGTGGAGATGACTTCATGCTTGACTCAACTGAACTCTTAACTCGTTTCACCGATCAGAGTGGTCCAAGCAACTATGTTGGATTGGCTGGTTCTGGTTGCTTGAAACAGTTGGAGCGGTTGGCGAAGCAGAATGGTCAGATCGTACTTAAGCCTGCTTCAACTCTCGGGTTTGGGATTAAGATAAGGGATTGGGTTACATCTTTTGCAACGATTCCTATCATAACTCATCCGCTGTTCAGTCAGGAAACAACGATGCGTGACACTATGTTGATCTTAAAACCCTCTAACATTATCTATGATTATATAGATGATACAAGGTTCTATGGTCAGTCTGGGAAACCTTATGGGTTTACCAGCTCAGGGAAACGTATTGATGGTCTGAATGAGGAGTTCTTAACTGAGTGCGGGCTTGAGTATCATCATCCTCAGACCGCCATGTTCTTGTATAACTTTGGTCAGACCAACACAGGCTAAACCAGGTTACTCTTGAGGACGACTTGTGTTAGTCGTCCTCAAGTTTTTATTGTAAGGAGATATGATGCAACTGTCTAAATTTAGAGCTCAGTTTGTAGAGTTGTCAGGAAGGGATGATCTGGCTAATGCTCCATCTGATGCTATTGGAATTCTGGAGTTTAAAAAGAGAGCTGATTTTTTCATCCAGGCAGCATCAAAGTGGTGCGATGACAATGTTGATATTGATAGGAAGGTCACCCACTTCCAGTATGACCTTGCTTCATCTGGGTTTAAGTTGTTGGTTCCTGATGCAAAGGTTATATCAAAGGTGTATGCGCAGTACAGTTTAGACAACATCATAGAGCTGAAGGAGAAGTCCTATGCTTGGTTGAGAGACAACTACAAGAAGAAGTTATCACAGTTGACGAACTCCAAGCCAGCATATTGGACAAAGGGAGTTGCTGATCCAGGCCCTACACAGTTCGCACTAACTGCTGCCAACTACACAGATGACTATACATATGAGTATGGAGATACAATATTCTCTGACACAACCACGCCAGGTACTGTAGGAAGATATAGAACAACCTCGCTGTTGATTCTTCCTCCTGTTGATCAAACCTTCACAATATCGGTTGTAGGAGAGTTCTATGCAAAGGTGCTGTTTGAGAATACTGATACAAACCTCTGGACTGAACTGCACCCTGAGCTGTTGATGAAAGCTTGCCTCAGGGAGTTGGAAGGGTTTTATAGGAATACAGAGGGAAGGAAAGATTGGGAGGATTTCCTTGCAAGTGATAAGATGGGCATTGAGTTTAATAAGGCTGCACAAGAGGCAGAGAATGTAAATCAGATGGAGGGATGATGGTTAGAATGGACAGGACAAAGCACGTTGTTAGGAAGAGGAGGGACTTGATTGTCCCTAATATGATCTTCCTAACAGGGTATAATCAATCGTTTGGAGTTTCCTTTCCTCACACTATGGAATCTATATCCTTACTATTTGTGTCAGCTCCTCTAATTGAAGAAGCTGGAAACAGTCCTGTGAAGAAGGAAACCCTTCAGGTGAAGATAAATGTAGGTGATCAGAAGGGTGATATTAAAAAGACATATTATATAAATGCGAGTGTGGGTAATAATAAGATGCTAGGAGGGATACCCCTGACTACAAGTGATGTGGTCTCCATCAACACTGATAGGCCAATGCTTCCTGCTTCCTCTGCCTGCTTGACATATAATATGAGAATCAAATCAAAGGAGGTATAATGGCCAATTTTGAGATTACTAAAATAAAACCTCCCTTCCCTAAAGGGAGAATCTATGTATTTAGAGCAGAACAGCATTGTACTCTGAGGAGGATTAGTATATATGTCAATGCTACTGAGCCTAAAGATATAGTTTGTGTTATTGATAAAGGGACTAAAAAAGGGAAGAGAAGTCCTGAAGTAAGAGAGTGGAAGAAAGCAACCTTTGAGCTGAAGGCAGGGAATAGGTTAATATTTATCCTTGACTCTTATCCCAATGGGATAGAGCACATTGACCTGTATTTCACTGTCACCAAATACACTGGAAGAAAGAACACTGGACACAAAGAATGAGAGAGTTTGAACGGACTATAAAAGGAGAGAGGATAAGGCAGGGTCTTAGGAAGGACTTTCGGGCGTCCAGGAACACCTTTGGTTTGGTAGGATGTCAGAATGTAGTTGTAGAGAAGGAAGGTCTTGTCACATATCGACAGTTGCCCTTTGCAGTATCTCCACTCTGGATGGCAGGAGCTGGAATTGAGTTGTCTTGGCCAGAGCCTAGGATATATCAGGGGAGGCACTACTCCTTTATGACATATAAGTCCAGGTTGTTCTATTATGATGAGACGTCTGAAGAGCCAGTTGAGATTACCACTATAAAGAGTGTTAATGATGTTGATACTGACTTTGCCCCAATCTACACAAATCCCTGGGAGTTCATTGACCTGGGTGAGGCCTGGATGTTTGTCAATGGAGGCTGTGCTATTATGTATCATAAGTACAACCAGATGACAGGAGGGTCTGATGTAGTCAGGGGGTATGATGGAGTTAGGGTACAGACAGGGTGTGAGTTTAGAGGGAGGATGATCCTGGCTGGGTTTGATAAGGAGAATAGCTGGCACCCAACCTGGAAGACATTTATAGAAAGCTGGGCACAGGAGATTGTATCTGACTTCGCAACTGACATTGAACTTAACTCAAACTTCGTTATGTGGAGTTCTGTCGGGATGGACCTATTCTGGATATTCTATCCATCTACACTTGGGCTGTCAGGCCCTATATCAGGAGCTGGTTATGGAGCAGATAGGCCTTGGATCTTTGAGGGGATATCTAGAAATGACATGGGCTGGATGCCTATGCCTTGGCAGGGGACTGTTGTTAACACTCGTGTTCTTGGTGGAGTAGTTATGGCGTATGGAGATGCAGGAATATCATACCTATATCCATCAGCTGAACTCTCTACCTTTGGTAGACATGATGTATCTAGATTGATAGGAATTAATAATAAAGGTGCAGTTGGTGGAGATGATAATATACAGGTGTACCTAGATAGTCATGGTGACCTATGGATGATTGAAGGAGTTAAAGATGGAATACCGAAAGACCCAGAGCTGCTTGGATACAGGGAGTTCTTCAGGAACAATCTTGATACAATCTGGACAATCTCTTATGACCCAAATGAGCAGTACTTCTATATCTGCAACGGGCTGGAGACATTTGCCCTATCTAGGTGGGGGCTATCAAGTCCAAAGCAGATCGTTACCTCCGTTAGATATAGAGGAGCCCATGCCTACTGTCTAGGTTCTGAAGTTACAGATCATGATATGATCCTTACCTTAGACGAGTTTGATAATGAGAGGAGTGAGATTGATACTCTACAGTGGGTGAAGATAGGAGGGAATAAGGTAGGGGAGTTTGAAGTTGCAGTCGACTATAAATATAAGGATAGTGAAGACTGGACCAGGTCTGAATATAGACCAGTTAATGAGGGAGGGGCTGTGTTTGTTGGGAGAGGGGGGAAGAGTTTCAGGTTGGTGCTAAGGGCAACGGAGGAAGACATATATGAATTGAGTGAAGTGAGTCCTCCTGATTGGTATACATACACTTTTAAGCATACAGATAAACGTTTCACAAGGGGAGTTAATGTAACTCAGATGAGTAGGGAGTGAGAGTATGATAACAAGACTTTTACCTAATCAAATAAGTGCAAATTGGACAACAATTAGGGAGCTATTATATAAGAATCATCCACCATCAATTACTATCAACGAGCAAATACTTGCCAACATACTAGAGGCAGCAATCAGAGGTGGACTTCAAGTGTGGGTGATACATGACTCTGACTTGGAGGAGAACATATCAAGGATCAAATCTATTGTAGTCACCACCATCCTTACAGAGCCTCTTTCAAGGGAGAGGTCACTTTTGATATACGGAGTTGTAACGGAGTATAAGGTAGGGGATGAGAGGGTTGACTATATAAAAGAGATGGTGTCTATAAGAAAGTATGCAAAAGCAAAGGACTGCAGTTCCATAACAGCCTACTCGGATGTGCCTGCAGTTTGGAATATTGTCAAAAAGTTGGGTGGGAACATAAATAATAGATTCCTTATAATGGAGGTATGATATGGGTAAGTCAGGAGGCGGTGGAGGAGGTTCTACAGGGAAGGTAGATTATGTTGACTGGCTATCTGAAACATTTCAGGATCTATGGGGATTTTCCTCTGGAGAGGTAGGAGGTCCAGATGGAGTTGATTTGACAGTTACAGAAGCCATGAATGAAGCCTTCACTCTGGGCGGAGGTAACCCTTTTGATGGAGAGAGTGCCTTTGATCCTGACTCTGCATTCTCTCCTACAAGTGGATCTCCATTACATAAGATGCAGGATGGGTATGATACCTATCAGACGCTGGTAACTGACCTTGATGAAGAGACCGATTGGGACTCCATCCTAACAAAGGCAGTTGCAGAGATAGATACCAATCTAGACTGGGCAGATATCAATACAGCTATTGCAGCTATTGTGACTAGTGCCTTGTCAACAGGTGCAAGTGCTGCCTCTGGTGCTGCCAGTGCAGCTGCATCTGCTATCAACAATGCAGCTATCTTGACAGCTATCACTGCGTTTGAGAGTTCAAGGTTACCTACGCATCTCAGAGCCATATCAAGATTGTCTGCAGGCTATGCTGACATTAACTCAGTTGCAGGGTCTGCCTATGTCTGGGCTATGGCAGCTGCGGAGTTTGAGTTCTCGAAAGAGGTGTCTGACTTTGGAGCTAAGTTGAATCTGGAGGCGTATAATAATAGTTTCAGGGTATATGTAGAGGCCTTTGTTGGAAAGCTGAGGAATCACATGGCGTCCAGGACAAGCTTTGATACCCTTAGAATGAACTCCATAACGCAGAGTGTAGGAGATATGTTGCAGCAGCTGAGGTTGAAGGTGCAGGGGCAGAGGGATGGAACATCTTTGCAGGCAGAGATATCAAGGATCAGCTTGGTTGCTCTTAAAGAACAGGCAGATAAGAATCTTGATATAGATGTATCTTCAAATAGATGGGACATGAATATTATTACACAGGGAGCCAATGTTATGGGGAGTCTATCAGGTGCTGCAGCGGCAGTTATTGGGCCTCAGCCTTCTCCAGTGCAGAGTGCACTTGGAGGAGCAATGTCTGGAGCAGCTGCAGGTGCTATGATTGGGAGTGTTATACCTGGAGGAGCTATAGCCGGTGCTATTATAGGTGGCATTGGTGGATTCTTAATGGGACTTTTTTAGGGTGGCAACTAATCTGCCACCCTCAAATATAAATTAATAGGAGGTATATTGTGGCACAATATCAGCACTTCGATCCATACCAGATGATGTTGGATCCTACTCTGGATTCCACATTTACTGTTAAGAGTGGAGTGGGAGTTCCTGCTCAGCAACCACAGGCTGCACCTGCTCAACCTCAGCCTCAAGGACAGCCTAATCAGGTGCCACCTAATATGTTAGGGTTGATCTCGATGTTAGGGCAGTATGGTAGTATCTTGTCTGGTGGACAGAGCACTGTCATGGGGCAGGTTGGAGGAGCAGCAGCCGGACAAGCGCAGAATGCACTGTTCAATCAGTTCCTGCAAATGCTATCGGGAGGAGGGGGCCAACAGCCCATCCCTTTCAACCAAGCTCGGTAGCTCCCAGAGTAGGATTAGGGACTACCGCAGCAGCGGCCCTTAGTCCTGAGTTACAGAGCGAAGCAGTTAAACAGGCATTGAATATACAGGCAGCACCTCAGGATGCGGCTTATAAGGCAGCGTTGACTGAATACTATCAAGGCATGCCTAGCTTTGAGCAGAAGGCTGGACTTCAGCTACTGAATACATTGTTGGGGAAGACAGAAAGAGCAGGCCCTGGTATGCAAAGGGTGACTTTGAATAGAGGTCCAGATGGGAAACAGACCTCTCCTAGAGATAAACATATATGGTCTTTCAACCCAGCGACAGGGCAGCCTGATCAGTATATAGGCCCAGCTACACAAGCACCTCCTACTCCAGGTAGTGGAAATGTTGGAGCAGAGAACCGTCTGTGGCTATCCATTGATAGGAATATAAAACATAGTGTTATGCAGGAGATGGCGTTTGAAGGGCTAGGGAAACTTGTCACTCTCCCTGATGGATCTATGACTATACGGTTCAACACTCCCTCTGTAGATCTCCCTGAGTATCAAAGGAGAATTGCAGAGAGGATTAAGTTTGAGCAGAATCAAGAGAGATTACCTAGGAACTGGTTCTCTCCATTAACTGGACAGCCAGAGAGTGGTAATGGGGAGCCAGAGGAGTACTTGATAGACACTATAGAGCAGGCGCAGAATGTTCCTGTAGATAAGATATTTAACCTTGGTGGAGTTAGGTATAGAAGGACAGCCAAGGGTGGAGAAAGGCTAGACTAAATCATGCCACAAGAACGAACACTTGAAGATATATTTCAGAAACAGAAACCAAAAGAGCTACCTCTGGAGGAGATCTTTGCTATGCAGAAACCCTCACCTCCCCATCCAGAGATCAGTCCCGAAGGGGTAGCTCTATATGATAAAGGTTTCCTTGGAACAACACCTTCCCCTACAAAGGTAGCTCCTGGCTATGATCCTAGGACTGCCTTCCTACCCCCTGGCGCTAAGCCGATAGATCTTCCTGGACCTCTTGCCGAGGGGGTTCAGGCAGGTCTTCAATTTGGAGCTGGTCTATCTGCAGGAGGTACTGCAGGTATCCTTGGAGACATTGTTGGACAGGAGGAGATGGAGAGGTACATGAAGCCATCTGGCTTTGTGGAGGAGATCGCAAGGACAGCAGGGGAGTTTACAGGATTTATTGCAGGTGCTCCTGTCAGGCTAGGAACGGGTGCGGTTGCGTTGATTACAAAGACAGGTGCTGGGAAACAATTCTTCAAATGGTTTGCAAACAAGGTTGGACCGAGAGCAGTTAACTGGTTGCGGGAAGGGTTGGGACTTGGAATTGCCTCAGCTATCTCCAATAGTCAAGAGACGATGAGTCTGTTGGAGCACCCTTCCCTGTCTAATCTAGGGAATGAAATCTCTGCAAGGGCAGAAGGGCTGTTGATGGGAGCTGCCACTGGTGCAAGATTTGGGATTATTAGGGACGTCATTGGGAAGTTTGGCCTCAGGGCTGCCTCCAATCTTGCAGTGTCAAATCTTGTATTGGGGATGAGAGGTGGTCTTGACCCTGATAATATGAGTATGTCTGACATGGTGTTTAATAGTATGTTGGATGTATGGTTCTCCAGGAGGAGATCTAAGCCACCTGAGTTTCAGATGAAGAGGTTGAGGGAGCTGGCTGATGAGACTGTTAGGATACTTGATAAAGATGGGAGAGATCCTGTTGAGACTATAAGGCAGGTGATTGCAGAACTGGATGCAGTTAAGCAGAAGCTGGTTATTCCTGAAGAGATTATGGATAAGTTTAGAGGGGAGAATCTGAAGGTGGCATCTAAAATCGGGGAGGAGATTATAACGGAGGAAGGTGCTCAAGTTCATGCCGATCTAATCTCTAGAGGGACTCTGTCTAAAATGTCTATACAGGAGCTGAGTGCTATAGAGTTTGGCTTTATAGACCCAATGGGGAAGTTCCTCACCAGGAAGGAAGCTGCCAAACTTGTAGGAGTAGAGAAGGAGTTGGATGCCTTTGATATTATTAAAGATTC
>SDBV01005942.1_pt1 | contig 17058 bp, 8 predicted proteins | sample 2277081 | NCBI WGS metagenome assembly SDBV01 (sample SAMN10402039, study PRJNA504765) | marine sediment metagenome | isolation source: marine sediment core GS10_PC15, 223 cmbsf | place: Arctic Ocean: Southern Knipovich Ridge | collected 2010 | reverse complement strand
GACCCTGTCGGTAACGGCGACGCGCTACGAGCTGGAGGAGGTGAAGCGGACAAGTATCGAGCGGGCGGTTATTCGCATGGTCGTGACGCGGAGCGGGCTGGTCGCCGCCCAGGCCATCTATCGAGTGCGCAGCGCGCAGCAACGGCTGGCGCTCGAGTTTCCTGATGGCGTGGAGTTCGACACTGACCCGGTGCGCATCGACGGTCGTCCGGTGGCGCTGGAGCGCGGGCAGCAGAGTGAGTTCTACGTGCCACTGGTCGGGCAGGATCCGGACACGCCGTTCGCGCTGGAGGTTCGCTACGTTGTGCCGCGGGGCGGCACGCAGTTGGCGTGTCCGGTGTTTCCTTCGCAGCCGGCGGTGCAGAAGGTGTACTTGTGCGCGTATCTGCCGCCGGAATGGGTGTTGTTGGGGCAGCGTGGGCCGTGGACGAGCGAGCAGCGTTGGCGCTGGAGCGACGCGAGCGGGTATGAGCCGGTGGCTCGGCGTAACGGCGACGCTCTGGTGGCCTGGGCCACCGCAGGGGTCAGCATGGTCGGCAACCCGGCGGAGACGTTTCAGACCGATGGGCGGCTGTATGTCTTTTCGACGTTGCGCCCGGCGCCTCCGCCTGGCGGCGTGCTGCGACTAGTGACGCTGCACGAGAACTGGCTTAACGGGATTATCTTTGCGACTGTGATCCTGGGTGGCGTGCTTCTTCTGCGGACCCGGGCGGCGACGCGCACGCTCGTGATCGGTGCGTTGCTGGCGGCGCTGGTGCTGTGTGGCGTGTTCCTCCCCACATTCTCGAAGCAGATCGTCAACTGGACGCTCGCTACGGCACTGTTCATCGTTGTGCTGGGCTGGGTCGTGTGGTACGTGGGCTGGACGCGGCCGCGCGATCCACTGCTGGCGGCGCGTCGGGAAGCACGCCTCAGAAGGCAATTGGCGCCAGTTGTCGCGAAGCCGCGCGGTGAATCGCCGGCGGCTGAAGAACCCGCCACCCCAACTCCGCCGGCGGAATCTGATTCCCCGGCCAACACCCAGGCCTCCGAGGACGCCGGGGGCACGGATGAAGGAGGGCGGGACGATGCGTAGGCATACGACGGCGAGGATGTGGCTGGCCGGGCTGATGCTGGCGTGTGGAGCGTTCATTGTGCAGGCGGATGGCGAGGGCAGTTCACCGCCGGAGATAGTGCGCGAAATCCATGTGCCGTTTGAGGACTTGAAGGTGCTGCTGGAGGGTCATCCGGAGCGTGTGTTGTTGTCGCGCGGCGAGTACGAGGCCTTGCTGCGCGAAGCGCGCCGCAAGCCGGACGAAGCGGCGCCACACAATGCCCTGATCGTTTCGGCGGAGTACACGTTGAAGGCTGAGCTCGAGCGGGCCACGATCAGCGGCACGCTTGTGGTTGAAGTGTTGGCAGACGGGCTGCACGCGATCGACCTTGACCTGGGGGGCGTGGGGCTGCGGGCGGCCTTGCTGGACGGTGCCGGTGCCGCGATCGGTCGTGACGCGCGGGGGGGGCTGAAGCTGTTCGTGGCGGGCCAGGGGCGGCACGAGCTGACGCTGGAGATGGTCACGCCGATCGAGACGAGCGCGGCGCTGCAAACGCTGGACTTCCAGCTTCCGACACCGGCGACCACACGCATGCGACTCGATGTTCCGGGCGATGTCGAGGTGCGCAGCGGAGTCGCCGCAGCAAGCCGCTCGTACGACGCGGCGGACGACGTGACGCGTTTCGAGCTATTGCCCAGGCCGGGGCACGTCTCGCTGGTGATGACCTTGAACAACCGGCTACTGCAAACGCGGCGTATGGTGGTCGCGCGTAGCGTGCAGGTGGACGAGATCACGCAGGCTTATGAGCGGCTGCACGCGACGTTCTCGATGGCCGTGCTGCACCGGCCCGTGCAGCGTTTTCGGTTCGCCCTGCCGGATGGGTTCGAGCTGACGGACGTCAAGACGCCACTGCTGGCGCACTGGGCCGTGGATGCCGCTAGCACGCCGCGTACGCTGGAGCTCGCACTGCGCGAGCCAACGACTGATGCGGTGGTAATCACGCTTTCCGCGGTACGCACGCCGGCCCGGCTCACGGACTGGGCGCTGCCGGAGTTGCGGCCGCTGGAGGTGGTGAGTGAGGTGGCCGTGGTTGGCTTGCTCTTGGAGGAGCGGCTCCAGGTTCGCACGCTGGAGTCCGAACGACTGCTGCCGATCGATACGAGTGTGTTGAGCGGAGCCTTTCCGGCGACGTTGCTGGAAGCGCTGCCGGGAGCCCCGCGGGTGCGTCCGGTGGCGGCGTATTACGCGCCGAGCGGCTCGGGCCAGTTCGACGTGCGGGCGCGGTTTGAGAAGCCGGCCGCGCGACTCGAGGCGACGGCGAATCAGCTTTTTCTGTTGGAAGAGCGGGATTGGCAGGTGCGGGCCGGGTTTGCGCTGCGGCCCGAGGCGGAGCCGCTGTTCGCGGTCGATATCGCGCTTCCGCCGGCGTGGCACGTGGTCGGCGTGACGGATGCCGGCGGGGCGGGATTGCCGTTTGAGATCGTGCGCGGCGCTGGAGATGACGAAGGTGTTGACCGGCGGCTGCGCGTGCGCTTGGAGGCGGGCGTGGCGCCGGCGACGACGCGGAATATCTACCTTCATGCGGCGCACACGCCGCCCGGCTGGCTGCGCGAGTGGCAATCGATGGAGGTGGAACTACCGACGTTTGCCGTCGCGGGGGCCCAGCGCGAGAGCGGGGCTCTGGCGGTGCGCGTGGGCGATGACATGACCGTGCGGCCGGTCGCGCTGCGCGGTTTGACCCCGCTGGACGAGAATGAGAAGGGACCCTACGGGTTGCCCGAGGGGCCGGTGAGGGGCGGTGAGCTGGCGTATCGCTATGACTCAGTGGACCACTTGGCGACGCTGCGGGTCGAGCGCATTGTCCCGCGGCTGACGGCGCGCTCGTACTCGTTCCTGCGACTGGAGCCGGAGTTGCTCTCCGCGCACTACGAGTTGGCATACGACGTGGAAGACGCGCGGACCGAGCAGCTTTCGTTCCTGCTGCCGGTCGAGACGCCGGCGGACATCACGATCGGCGCGCTCGGTGGCGTAACAATCAAGGAATACGAGAGTGCGGCGGCGGGCGGGTTTCGCCGCTGGACGGTGAGTCTGGCCGAACGCCGTCGTGGCACGATCCGTATCGCGGTGAGTTTTGAGCAGCGGCTCGGGACGACGGACGGCACGCCGGTGAAGCTGCCGATCGTGCGGGCGGATGGCGTTGCGTACCAGTCGGGGCTGGTGGCCGTGTCGGGCAGCGCCGAGCTGGAGGTGGAGGTTGTTGCGCATCCGCGCCCGGTGGACGTCGGCGCGCTGGCGGAGGCCGAGTATCAGCCGCGGCGCTCGGTCACGGGTGGGCTGGGAGCATTTGAGTTTGTTGGAGATGAGCCGCGGCTGGAGGTGCGCATTTCGCGGCCCGCGGGCCACGCCCTGCCGCCGGCCATCGTGCAGCGGGCCGAGCTGGCCACGCTTATATCGACGGCGGGGTTGAGCCAGACCGCCGCGCGCGTGTTGCTGCGGACCAAGGCGGCGTACTTGGAAGTCGAGCTGCCGCCGGGCTCCGAGCTGTGGTCGGTAGAGTTGGACGGTAAGCCGGCCAAGCCGCAGCGCGAAGGGCAGCGGCTGCTGTTGAGCCTGCCGGCGAAGGACGTGGCGGCATTGCGGGACTTGCGGATCGTATACGAGACGCCGACTCGCGCTGTTGGTTTCTGGGATAACGTGCAGGTGCCGGCGCTGAGGTTGATGCTGCCAGCGGAGGGGCCGAGCGCCGCGGCGCGTGAAATTCCAGTGGCTGATGTGATCTGGCACGTCAGTCTGCCCGCCGGGTACCGGATCGTGCGTCACGCGGGGACGGTTGCCGGCGGGAGGCTCCCAGTGCCGGAGCCGGCTGCCTGGTCGGTTGCCAAGGCGGTGTACCGGCTGACGGGAGGTATCCACCCGTTCTACGGATTGGCGTTGCCAGCGCTGAGCCGGGCACGTGAAATATCGAAGTACCCCGCGGCGAGAATAAAGGAGTACGAGGCTGAGGCGGGCCGGAGCCTGGGCGAAGAGAGAACACCCGCATCTTTGGGTTACGTCGATGAGCAGGTCGCGGGGCCGCCCACAACTGCGCCGTACGAGAGTGCCGTGGTGATGCGCGAGGAGAAGGGAGAGTCGCGGCGGCGCGGAGGGAAGGCCGCGGGGCTGTGGGCGCTGGAGGGTGTGCGCAGTCTGAAGATCGAGCTGGAGCGCTCGGGCGATGCAGTGTCGTTTCAGAGCCTGGGATTTGACCCGCGGCTGGACTTGACGCTGGCCAACGTGCATCGGCTGCGCGGGTTGGCGTGGGGTATGGCGCTGCTTGTCGGGCTGCTGGGACTGGTACTGACGAATCGCAGTCGGGGCGCGAAAGTGAAGTACGTGGTGGGGGTAACGTTGCTGTCCACGCTGGTGCCGCTGGTCAGCGGACGGGCCGAGCTGTCCTACTTGACCAATCCGGCCTTCTATATTGCCACGCTGCTGGTGCCGTACTACCTGGTCGTGCTGTTGGGGCGGCGGACCCTGGTGGTGGCGCGGCGTATGATGCCGGGCGCGGCGTGGGCGACGACGGCGGTATTGCTCCTGTTGCTCGCGACGCGCGGCGCGCTGGCGGAGGAACCGCAAGACGACGCGGGGTGGGAGGATCCACTGCTGGTGCGTTTGGTGGAGCAGCACGATCCCGTAGTTGTTCCTGAAGACGCGATCATCGTGCCATACGACCCGAACGTGCCCATCGCCGCGCGACGATCGACGGCGGCGGATTGGCTGCTGATGTCGTACCCGCGGTTTATGGAGCTCTCGAAGCTGGCCCGGCCCGAGCAGCACAGCGCGCCGCCGCCGGTGCCTTACGCGCTGGCGGGTGCAAACTACAGCGTCACGCTTAGCGACGGCGAGGACGTCAGCGTTGACGGTCGGCTGGAGATTGACGTATTCACCGACGAGCAGGTGGCCGTGCCGATCGATGTGGGAGGGGGCGCGTTGACGCATGCCGAGCTGGACGGGGCACCGGCCCGGTTGGGTGTCACATCAGGCCGCGAGGTCGAGCTATGGCAATGGCACCCCCGATCGCAGGCAAATCCGCGGCCCGGCTCGGCGCTGACTCTGCTGGTGCAGGGCAAGGGTCACCACACGCTCAGCTTCGTCGTTCGGTTGAAAACGTGCCAGGGCGGCGGGTGGACGGCGGTCGACGGGCGGCTCCCGGCTGCTCCGGCCACGGCGCTCACGTTGCACGTCCCACAGGTCGGCACCGTGTTGCGGCTGGCGGGTATCACGGATCGGCTGACGTACGAGACGGTGGCGCCCGGTGAGCGGATCGAGACGACGCTGGGGCCGGGCGGCCGGCTCGGGCTGCGCTGGCGGCCGCGTGTGCACGAGGGACAGGTTGATTCCAGCCTGACCGTGCACTCCAGCGGGCTGCTCGATGTGCGCGAGGACGGGTTGCGGTTGATCTGGCAGGCTGATCTGGAGTTCGGGCGCAGCGAGCGCGAGTCGTTTATCTTCGCGGTGCCGGCGGAGTACCTGATCGAAGAGGTGAGCGGGGTTAACGTGCGCGGTTGGGTGGTGCGCGACACGGGCGCCGGGGAAGACCAACAAGTGGAAGTGTCGCTGCTCGAGCCGGTTCGCGGACGTGAGCGCGTCGTGCTGGTGCTGCATCATCGCGCAGTGGTGGAGCGGGGCAGTCAGGCGACGTTTGCCGCGCCGGTGGTGCGTGTGCTCGGCGCGGCCCTGCACAGCGGGCGGTTGACCATCCGGCGCAGCCCGCTGCTGGAGCTAAGCACGCTGCGCGCCACGGGCGTCAGCAGAATCGACACGCCGGAGGACGCGCAGCAGCTTGCCGCTCTGGTGGGAGGAGGCTGGGCCAGTCCGCTGGGCATTCGGCCGCACCAGGCCTACCGGTTCGCCGCGGCGCCGTTCACGATCGAGTTGAAGGCGTCGGCCAAGGTGCGGCGGCCCGGCGCGAGCGTACAGACGGTGCTGCGGATCGGGGAACGGCGCCGCGGCGTCGAGAGTCGCATCAATGTCGATCCGGCCGGTCGGCCGCTGTATCAGGTTCACGTCGCGCTGCCGGTGGATATGCACGTTGAACAGGTATCGGCACCAGGTGCGTTCGAGTGGTCGCTGCGCGAGGAAGCGGAGCGCAAGGTCGTCAGTGTGTACCTGACGACGGGACAGAAAGAGCGGTTCTCCATTCTTGTGCGCGGGAACCTGGGAGAAGAGGGGGCCGTCGAGGACGTCGCGCTGCCGCGCATCGCCGCATGCCAGGCGCGTTATCGGCGCGGCGAGATTGTGGTGCAGGTTGATCCGGCGTTCGAGGTGCGTGCGCTCGAGCTGGACGGGTGTCGGGAGATCATGTTGCGGAAGGTGCACCACTGGCTGACGCCCGAGCAGCGTTCGCTGGCGCGCTTGGCGCTGCGCTGCGACACACGTGCTTACAGCGGCACGTTGCATTTGTCGCCGCGGAGCCCACGCGTGGCGTGCTCGACGATCAGCAACGTACGGGTCACGGATACGACGATCGAAGAGACGGTCCTGCTGGACTTCTCGATCAGCAAGGCCGGAGTGCGTTCGGTCTCGTTCCTGCTGCCGAGCTGGATGAAGGACGCGCGCATCACGGTGCCGATGCTTCGTCAGAAGAGCGTCACGCCGGTCTCGGGCGAGCCGGACGCGGCGGTGCGTGTGCAGCTCGTACTTCAGGATGAGGTGATGGGCGACTTGCGCGTGCTGGTCGAGCACGACCGCTCGTTGACGCCGGAAGTTCATCTGGCGCCGATCCCGACGGTCGAGACCGGCAGCACTCTACGGCGCTCGGTGACGCTGGAGAGTGCGGGGCGCGATGAGGTGATTGTGCAGGAGCTGGTCGGGCTGCGCGCGTTGTCTCATCGTCAGCAGGAATGGCGACAGGTGAGCGCGATTCTCGGCAGCGATCTTACGCAGGCCTATATAGCCGACGCCGACGAAGCGCGGCTGGCCTTCAAGACGCGGGCACGCAGCGTGGTGCGGACGGCGGGGGCGCGGATCGGTCTGGCGCAGGCCGTGCTCGTGCTCGATGAGCAGGGCACCTACCGGGCCACGCAGTCTTACCGCATCGACAATAGCAGCGAGCGGTTTCTGGAAGTCGAGTTGCCGGCGGGGGCTGAGCTGTGGAGCGTGCTGGTCGCCGGCGAGCCGGTGAAGCCCGCGCGGGTTCCCGGAGCGGGGTCTGGGCGGCGGGTGCGAATTCCGCTGGCGATGACGGCGGCGGGCGATCTGGACTATGAGGTTCGTCTGAGCTACGGGGGCAAGCTGTCGAGCCCGGGCGGACTGCGGGCGGTCGATTTTCCGCTGATCAGCACGGTCAATGTGTCCGTGGAGCTGAGCCAGGTGCAACTGCACGTGCCCGATGCATACCGGTGGTTTGACTTCGGGGGCACGATGCGGCGTGTGGCGGATGAAGGCGAGCTGCTGGCCGGCTACCTGCGCTACCAGACGCGTTTGACCGAGCGGCTGGCGCAGACGATGGAGAGCGGCTCTGATTTTGACCGGGCGCGGGCCGCGGCCAGTTTCGGGAACCTGAGAAGCGAGCTGGGCCGTTTTCAGCAGTCGCTGGCCGGCGCCGTGCGCGACGCTGATGTGCTCCGCGAACTCCGCTCCAACGAGCTCGTCGTGCAACGGGCGGAAGAGCAACTCCAGCAGATTGTGGATCAGCCGCAGGCGAAGGTCTCTGTTGACAACCGCGGCCGACTGGGTGTGTTCTTCCAGCAGCAACGAGCCAAGCGGGCTCGGAATGTGGTCGAGGGTTTGGATTACAACTTCGAGTTCAAGGCATCCACGGTGGGTCAGGACGGTGACGGTGCCCGGTCAGAGGATTTCAGTCAGGCCTGGCTGGACAGCAACTCGCTGAGCGTCGGGCAAACAGCCGAGTTGGCGGATAGCGAAACGCGGATCGTCACCCAGCAGCGCGAGGCTCCCCCCCAATCAAAGGTGCGTGCCAAGCCGGCAGCGCCTGAGGTGGCTCAGAAGGACGCCAAGAAGCAACTGCAGGGTATGAACGGCTTCATGCCTGACGGTGGGGAGCGCATGACTGCCAGTCCATGGGTTCCACCGCGACGCGACTCGGCTAAGGTGGTGGAGCGTTATCGTCAGCAACTCGCCAAAGAGGGCCAAGTCGGTGGAGACGGATTCACACGGGGAGTTGCTGACGAACTGCAAGCCGGCGTCGCCAGGGCGGGCCGGGGGCAGCCGCGGCGCACCGAACTGGGCGTGGAGCGGTACGGTATGCCGGTCATGGCGATGGGGCTGGCAAGTTTGTCGGTGGAGCTGCCGGTGCGCGGCAGGGTCTATCGGTTCACGACGCCGCGCGGCGAGGTAGCGATTAGCGCGCGGGCGGTGTCCAATCGTCTTCTGGGCGCACTCGAGCACAGCGGCGTGGTTGTGCTGGCGATTGTGGTCGGAGCGGGGTTGTTCTGGATTGGGCGCCACGGCAGGCTGGCTGGACTGGCCGAGGCCGGCGGTGCCACGGTCATGATTGTGCTGGGCGTGGTGAGTATGATCACGGGTGTACTGCCCGTGATCGGATTGGCGGCGGTTGTGTTCGGTGCGGTATTGCGGGCGCGCGCCGTGCGGCGTGGCGCGCAGCCGGCGGAGGTGCCCGTCAACCCGTGAGCCGCCCTGGCCAAGCTGCGCAGCCTCCGAGCACTGGCAGTGGAATCCCCACGCCGGCGAAGCCATCAACTCACGATTCGCTTGCGACGGAGGGCGCAGGGTCCAAAAACTCAGCCGAACTGCAAGTGGCTGAGTTTTTGGACCACACGCCCTTTGTATGGGACCAGCGGCCTGCCTGTCTGAGTCCTCGAGCCGCGGGGAAACCAAGCCCTATAAATCACGGAGCAAGGGCCGGCCGCGCGGCACCCACGCTGGCCGTGGATTGTATCGGGAGGAGCATTTGACTTCAGACCCCATCGATTGGAATCATTCCACAGGACACACTGTTTCCTGGGACGCGCGACTTCCGAATGGCCGATCGCCGCTTGGAGGAATGTCATGCTCGGCCAGGATTCAACAACGGCTGCGGTGGCGGCCGCAGGCGCACCACAGGTGCCCCTGAACCGACCGCGGCCAGAGCAACGCGTCGTCGAAGGAACGGCGAAGTCCACCTTGCAGCAGTTCCAAACTGGGCCCATGTTCGCGCGGATGCCAACCGCCATCGAGCAGCTCAGTCGCTCGGCCCGGCAGTTCGCGCGAGTGCTCGAATCGACCGGGAGCGTGCAGGTGGCTTCGGGCGTGAGCGGCTTCGTCGTCGGTTACGTCGACACGTACGCGTAGCCCGGCGTTCCGGGCCCGGTTTCGCAGCCCGTCAACGTGTCTGGCCGGTCCAGCGCGTGTGATCTCCGTCCGCACGGTGAGGCGCCGTGCGCGACGTTTTCGCGTGCGCCGCTACGGCGGGAACAAGTGTATCCACTACCGGGCACCTCAGCTCAAGCTACGATCAGCGCGCGCCGCCGGGCACATGCGCGCCGAATCGCGGGGAACACGAAGCGTTTCGCCACCGCGTCCCAGCTCATGCGCCTGGCCAGCTCATATCCCGCGCGGATCAGTCGCTCCTCGCTCGCCTCGTCGGAGGGCAGGCGCTTGACGACCTCGTCGGCGATCTGGTCCGCCAGCTTACGCTCCACGGCCCGGCGCTCGTCCGCGCCGATCTCCGTCGAGTCCTTGACCGTCCGCGGGCGGCGCACCAGATCGATGTAATTGCAGAAAATCACGTTCGGGGGGCGCTTCGATCCCATGACTTGCCGGACAAAGCCGGAACAACCGCAGGACGTACTGACCAGACAGATCCCGCCATAGGTCAGCGGTTCGAGCGGCGAGATCCCGAAGGGCTCGTACAGGCTCAGGCCGAACTCGACGTGGCTGGCGCGGCGGATGTCAAGGAACTCGAGGTCGGTGGGCACGCGCCGCCCGCAGCGCTCCTGGTTGAACCCGAACTGGTTGATGTAAATGATCTTCGAGTGGCGGCTGCGGGCGTTGAACGCCTGCACGTATTGGTAGTATTCGGCCTCGCCGCCGGTGAGATCGGGCCCACCTTCGCGATGCGCCAGGGGCCAGTCCCACTCCCGCTCCATCCGCAGGATGTCCCCGATCGGACGGCGCGGCAGCTCAGTGGACAGCACCAGTGTCACCGCCGTCTGCCCGCGCTCGCCCAGGCGCGGATCCAGCGCCTTCAGGACGTCGATGTCCCGCCACATGGCCTTGCTCCGGGCCAGGCGCGTCACGTGTGTGAAGATCAAGTCCGGGCGCCAACCCAGCAGGTTTTCGCAGTAGTTCCGGACGCGCTCCCGGCTGGCCTGCCGCTGCTCGAGAGTGGCTTCTCCGCAGGGGATCCCGTTGTAGGCCAAACTGATATCCACGTGGTCGAAATCCGGCCCCATGAAGCGGAGCTCGTCCACAACGTGGTGCCCGACCGCCAGCACGCCGTCACAATGTCGGGCCGCTTCCACGACCGCGTGCTTGTGGTAGTCGTGCTGCGGACCGAACACCTGCTCCAGATACAACCCGTGTTTCATGCTGGTCTGCAGCGCGTTATAGAACATCACGTCGTGACCCGGGTGTTGCTCGACGATGCGCCGGATTGGCGCCACCTCGTGAGCATAGAAGAGCGTCCGGTATCGCTCGGGAGCGTGGAGCTGGAGCGCCAACGCCGTCGGCACGCCCATGAATTCGTGCGCGAAGACGACCGCCGGGGCGTCGGTCGTGGCTAGGTTCATGGCCTCCAGGGCCGCCGTGGCGGGGGCCGCGAGCTGCACGTATTGCTCGTACTCCCAGATGTGCTCATAGGCGTCCGACTGCAGGCCGAAGCGCTCCCAGAGGCGACCCTTCAGCTCGTTCACCCGTCCCAGATTAATGCCCCGCAAGTCGACCAGCAGCACCTCGCAGACCGTGCGGCGCGCGGACGGCTCATCCTCCAGCGGTCGCCGGCCATAGGTGATCCGCACGCCGTAATCGCGCTCGACTTCCTCGAAGGCCTCTGCATAGGGTCCGTCGTACACGTGGTCGAGCGAGGAATACTCGATCAGGCCGCCGGGACCGAACCGCTCCGTGTACTCCGGATAGAAGAGGGGGCACACGAGAATCGTACGACCCACTTCGTCGCGATAGGGCCGACTGTTGATGAGGCCCTCGAGTACCGTGCCGATCCCCCCCACCTTGTAGACCGCCTCATGCGTAACGTGAATCGCATTGAACACACTCACACCGCCTCGTGAAAGCGCAGTCAGCCCCCAAACTCAATCGACGGTCGCGGAGAGGGGCTTGACTTGCCGGCCGGCGGTTTGTTTTTTCGGACCACCACGCGCCTGACGCCGCCCAGGTAAGCACGGGCGGCGGAAGGCCACCAAGGCACGCCCGCCCAGCCCGTCCCGGGCGGCGAATGCGGCCCGGCCGGTACCCGCCACGCCTTTCCGAACTGGGTCGCAGCGGGCCGCACGTTCCGCGCGTCCTACTCGGCGGCCTTCTGCTGCAGGGCGTTGAGCCGGTGCGCCAAACGGCTCTTGCGTCGGGCGGCGGCGTTTGGGTGGAGCGTGCCGCGGTTCGCTTCCCGGTCGAGCGTCTTGCAGACCTCACGGTACGCCGCGCCCGCATCGTCCACGGGGCCGCGCAGGAACAGGTCCTGACACCGGCGCAACTTGGTCCGCAGGGCGCTGCGTCGGGAGCGATTCAAAGCCCGCCGCTTGATGTTTTGCCGCACACGTTTCTTGGAGGAGAGTGAATGAGCCACAGCTAGTCCCTCTGATCTTAACCGTTGATTACTTCAATTCGTCCAGGCGCTTGCGCGCATCGCCGTTCATGTAATTGTAGTCTTGCCGCAACAGCTTGCCGTAGACGGCCTTGGCCTCTTCGAGGTCTTCGTCGGCTTCCGCGGCGCGGCCCAGCCAATAGAGCAACTGCTTGCTGTTCTCGTCCGTGAGCTCGTACTTGTTCAGGGCCTCGCGCAGCACCTCGGCCGCCTGAGTCGCGTTTTCCTTCTCGAGAAAGGCGCGCCCGATGAAGAGCTGGCATTGGAAGCGGTGCCGCGGGTCAGCCTGCGCCACCTGCAATACCGGGATCGCCTCGTCATACTCCTGCGCCTGGAACAGCACCTCCCCCAACCTGAACTTGAGCCCCAGGTCGGTGGGGTACTGCGCTACCCGCTCCCGGTAGACGTCCAACGCCACCTGTAGTTGTTCCATGACCGCCAGGCGCGCTTGCTGCTTGTCCTCGTCCGACCCACTCTGTCGCGCCTGGGCCATCCACTTGCGGGCCGCGCGCTTCAACTGCCGCAGCCGGATTTCATCCGCCCGCTGCTTGAAGCTGTAGTTTCCAGCCCGCTCGTAGGCCCCCATCAGAACCTTACGAGCCTCGGCCTCATGGTCGTCACGCTCGGCCTTGGTCAGCACGCCAACGAGCCGGGTGATCTTCGCCGGCTCGTCCGGCGACTCCTCCCACGCCTGCCGCGCGGCCGCGATCAGCGCATCCAGCGTTTGCTCGGCCTGCTGGGTCCGGTCCGCGTCGTGCAGCAGCTTCTGGGTCTCGGCATCGCGCAGCGATTCGCGAAAATCACCCGCCTCATCGTACTTGCCCCGGCAGATCGTCAGCTTCCCCGCCAAATCCCGGTGCTCGTTCTTGAGCTCGTCGTCGCCGGGCGAGCGTGAAAGCACGTATTCCACCGAGTTGACCGCCTGCTCCAGGACCCAGGTCTCCAGCGCGTTGTCGCCCGCCGTGTTGGCCTGCTCCCCCGCCTCGACCATGGCGTCGCGAAACGTCATGAATCGGGCCTTGCTCGGCTTCTTGTCCCGACGCAGCGCTTCCATCACGATGGGGGCGATCCACTTGACGGTCTCGAGCCAGCCGGCGTTGTTGGCATTCTTCAAGACGCCCTCGGCGTAGCTGCCGTTGTGCGGATCCATGCTCAGCAGTCGCTCAGCGTTGAGCATGCCCTTGAGCGAATCCTTACCCGTCATGGAGCGCTTGATCCCATCCATCAACCCCGGCTTCTTGCCGCCGATCTGCTGGCGCTGAATGGCCAGCGAGCGCAGCGGCATGTGACCCTCTTCGACGGCGTTCGGCCAATAGCCCAGCCCGGTGATGAAGCACTCGATGGCGTAGTCGTACTCGCGGCGCTCCCGGCAGTCCGCCGCCTTCTCGAACCACTTGCAGGCCCGAGCCTTGTCGGCGTCCGAGACCGCGACCGTTTCCGGCTGTTCGTCCGTCTTGTTCTTCTTCGCCATGCAGGTTCTTCCAGAGGGCCGGTGCCGGCGCGGAACCGACGCCGCGCCATGCGCGAACTTCCGAAACTCCTAAGCATAACCGATCCACTCCCGGACTTGAAGAGGTCCGCGAAACCCCTGCGCTACCGATAGGGCAATGTCCCATCAGACAGGCCCACGACGATTTTGAACGCCCACGACCCCAGCAGCAGCACCAGCAGGCCCAGGAAGAACCTGTACGGCGTGATCCGCCAGAGGTAAATCGGCGGCCACCGTCCGCGGATCAGCGTCCAGACCATCGCGATGGCCAACGCCGCCGTCCCAAGTGCCAACACGAACCCCGCCGGTTGGGCCCGCGAAGCCTGCAGCCACCGGCCGCGGACCGTGTACGCAAAGGCCGTCGTCATGCCACAGGTCGGGCACGGGTATCCGGTCATGACCAGCATCCCGCACGGTCCGCCGATACCCGGCAGATCCGCGTGCGTGCCGTGCATGCGGCCCCGCGGATCCAGGTACACAGCGATGGCGAGCAGGGCCAGGCATCCCAGCAGGATCAACGCGGCCCAAGGACGAGGCGAGGTCGTCCTGGCCGCCGGGCGCGCCTCGGTCCAGCCGGGCGTGGAATGCAGGTTTTCCTCCTGGCTGTCGTTCAAAGGGCTACTTTCGGCGAGCGCGGGGGGCATGGCGCGCCGTGGCAACCTGCTTTCGACGCGGTTTCCGCTCCGCCAGAACCTTCGTTGCCTTCTTGATATCGGAAACTCGAAACACGCCGGTGGCCTTTCCTCCGGGGGCCCCGGTCGTGCAGTAGGCATAGTTCACTACGACATGGCTATTGGCGAGACGTTCAACCACGTCCGCCATCGCACCCGGGCGGTTCGGCAGCGTCGCCAACAGGACCGTGGTTTCCGCCGTCGGCACGTTGACGGCCCTGAGGCTTTCGCGAGCGCGGGCCGCGTCCGCGGCGACCACGCGCAGTACTCCGTGCTCGCACGAGTCCATCATGCTGAGCGCCACGATGTTGACCTTGTCGTCGGCGAGCCGCTGGCAAACCTGAGCCAGGACTTGGGGCTTATTCGCCAGGAATACGGAGAATTGCGTCTCGGTCCGGATCATGCCGTTCGCGTCTTTCATGGCTCTCGCTCCTTTGACCAGGAATCGCGTGACCTGTGCCGGGACCGGCCCGCTGTCGCGCGACGCCGCCCATCCGGGGCCGCCTCCGCCGGCACGCAGCGCACTCGACCCTGGCTATATCAGGTTACCACGCCTATCATCTTGTCCGCACAACCACGAGGTTCTGACGGCCCCGTCTCGGCCGCCGCCTGCCCGGAGTTGTCTGAAAAAAGACCATGCCCATCAGGAAGGCACCCACGCCTATCGCTGCCTGGCGCCAATCCATCCTCGCTTACGTCGCGAGACATCCAGATCATCCGCTGAAGCCGCGCGCCTTGGCCCGCGAACTCCGTATTCCCTCTTCTGATTATACCACTTTTCGCAGCCTGGTCCGCGACCTCCTGGAGAACGGGACCCTCGTGCTTGGGCCCGGCCGAACTCTCTGCGCCCCAGACCAGACCGGCCAGATCGTCGGCACCTTCCACACGCAGGCCCGATATGTCGGCCGGATCGAACGCCCGGGGCAGCCCGCCCTGTTCGTCCCCCGCCGCCGCACGGCGGATGCAATGGATGGAGATACCGTTGTGGCTCGGCTCCTGAAGCCGCGCGGTCGGCATCTGGGGCTGCGGGCCGAGGTTGTCCGCATCGTCGCTCGGGCGCCGCGCCGCTGGGTCGGCACGCTTGAAAGAGCCGGTTTGGCGTGGATCGTGCGCCCGCACGGCCGCCATCCACTCCCCGCCGTCCGGATCACCGTGCCCACTGCTTGTGGCAGCCAGCCCGGTGACCTGGTCGTCGTCGAGCCCGCGGAGGGCTCAGTCGGCGGCCGTCAGGTCGAGGGCGCGATCATCGAGCGGCTCGGGGACCCCGATGACGCGCGGGCCCGGGTCCGCGGCGTGCTGCGCCGCTTCGGTATCCCGGACCGATTCCCGCCACACGTTGAGCGGGCCGCCCGCGGCGCTGCCGAACGCTACGACGCGAGCCGGAACGATGGCCGGGAGGATTTGCGCGATCTGCTTACGATTACCATAGATCCGCCCGACGCACGCGATTTTGACGACGCCATCTCCGTCGAGGCGCTGGCCGACGGCAAGTTTCTCCTCGGCGTACACATCGCCGACGTGGCCCACTTCGTCACGCCTGGGGGGCCGGTCGATCAGGAAGCGCGCCGGCGGGGCACGAGCATATATTTCCCGAGCCTGGTCGTTCCAATGATCCCGGAGGTGCTCTCGAACCGCGTTTGCAGCTTGCAGCCCGGCGAGCCGCGCCTGACCAAAAGCGCGTTCCTCACCTATGATCGTCAGGGGCACGTCATCGATACGCGGCTTGCGAATAGTGTCATAAACTCTGGAGCTAGCCTGACTTACCAACAGGTCACCCGGGCGCTGCAGGGCCGCGCCGCAGACCTCGAGCCGGAAGTCCTCTCACTGCTCACGAACGCGCGCACGCTCGCGCAGCACATCCAGCGGCGTCGAATTGATAACGGCATGGTCGTTTTGACCCTCCCGGAACTCGACGTCCGCCTCGACGATGGCGGGCGTGTGGCCGACGCCGGACCAGCCGAGACGAGCTTCTCCAATACAATGATCGAGATGTTCATGGTGGAGGCCAACGAGGCCGTGTCGCGCCGGTTGACCCGGGCCGGCCTGTGTCACCTGCGCCGCGTCCACCCTCCGCCGGAGCCCGTGGTGCCGGAAAACCTCGCGCAGCTCCGACCCTTGGTCGGGCGAAAAACGCCGACCTCGCTGACCCGCGCGAGTATCCGCGGGCTGCTGGATGCCGTGCGCGGAAAACCCGCCGAGGCCGCCGTCAATTACGTCCTGCTCCGTTCACTGGCGCCGGCCTGCTACAGCCCCGAAGAAGCTGGGCACTTCGCCCTGGCAAGCGAGGACTACTGTCACTTCACGTCACCCATCAGGCGGTACCCGGACCTGACAGTGCATCGGCTGCTCGATCTGCTCCTCACGTCCGATATGCCGCCCAAGGGCAAGCGCCGGCCGAAAACTGTGTTATCGGACATCGACTGGGCCGAGCTCGGCCGCGAAACCAGTGCCGCCGAACGCCGGGCCCAGACCATCGAGCGCGAAGCCAAAACCGAGCTGCTGATGCTCCTGATGAAATCCAAGATCGGCGAGACATTCGCGGGCGTGGTCACGGGCGTGGCCTCCTACGGCGTGTTCATTCAGATCATGCCGTACCTGGCAGAAGGGCTGTTGCGCGTTGAGGACCTCGGGGCGGATGACTGGCAATTCGATCGGAAGAACTGGGTTCTTATAGGACGCCCAAGCCAACGGGTCGTTCATGTCGGCCAGCCACTCCGCGTGCGGGTCGTCGGCGCGGATCCGGCCCGGCAGCGACTTGACCTGGTGCCGGGTCCGGGTCAGATCGTCGGCCGCACAGGCTGTGGCTCACCGTTGGGGAATCGGCGTCAAGGGGGGCGGCGAGGGAGTCGAAAGTCCCAATAAAAAGAGGGCACCAGGGGCCCTAAGGCGTCCCGGTGCTCTCCGGAGGGGAAAGAAGCCAGGTACTTCTGACCTTGTCAGGCAAGGTCCGGTATAAAAGACAAGTTCACTATAGCGCTCAACAACCGCGCCCGTCAACCTATTCCACCGAAAACCAGTGGAGCGGTTGCTATCATTATCTCTGTCAAATAGATCGGGCAAATCGCAGGAAGAGATTAGCGGAATCCACAAAAAAACGCCAGCCCT
>SDBV01005941.1_pt1 | contig 17061 bp, 16 predicted proteins | sample 2277081 | NCBI WGS metagenome assembly SDBV01 (sample SAMN10402039, study PRJNA504765) | marine sediment metagenome | isolation source: marine sediment core GS10_PC15, 223 cmbsf | place: Arctic Ocean: Southern Knipovich Ridge | collected 2010 | reverse complement strand
AGCGTGATCGCCGTCACATAGGCAAGCATTAGCTATTTGCAATAATTGCATGGATGCAATCATCTGAAACGGACCCGCAGGCGCTGGCCCGCAAGCTGTCGAGCTTTCTGCGCCATCTTGCGACGGTCAGCGACGGCGAGTTCCTCGAAGCCGTCTCGCAGGAGGACCTCTCGCTGAGTCAACTGAAGGTGCTCTCGCTGCTCGCCGACGCGCCCGAAGAGTTGGCGATCAAGGAGGTAGCGGAGACGCTCGGCATCTCGCTGCCGTCCGCCAGCCGAGCGATCGACCCGCTCGTGCGCCGCAAGCTGATGGACCGCCAAGAAGACGAAGCTGACCGGCGGGTGAAGCGCCTGCGACTAACGGACAAGGGCAGCGGGCTGGTCGATCGCCTGCTGTCAGCGCGCGTCTCGACCTTCACCGCGATGCTCGCAGACTTCAGCGACGCCGAACGGCGAAAGCTCGCTGGCGCGCTCGACGCGATCCTCGATCGACCGGAGTTCGCCGGCTACCGGCGCGAACAGCAAAAAGCGCGAGCATGACGCGCCTGCGCGCGGTCACGGACCGTAACCGCAAGTGGTGGACGCTCGGGGCGATGAGCTTCTCGCTGTTCATGATCATGCTCGACAACACGGTCGTCAACGTCGCGCTGCCTTCGATCCAGAGGGACCTGGACTCGTCGCTCTCGAGCCTCGAATGGACGATCAACGCGTACACGCTGACGTTCGCGGTGCTGCTGGTGACGGGTGGACGACTCGGCGACATCTTCGGCCGGCGCAGGTGGTTCATCATCGGCGTGGTCCTGTTCGCCGGCTCCTCGGCGACCGCCGGCCTGGCTCCCAACGACGTCTCGCTCGTGGTCAGTCGTGCCGTCCAGGGCCTCGGCGCCGCACTGATGATGCCGGCGACGCTGTCGATCATCACCAACGCCTTCCCACCGGAGGAGCGCGGCAAGGCGATCGGAACCTGGGCTGGAGTCTCGGCGCTCGCGCTGGCGATCGGTCCCGTGGTCGGCGGCTTTTTGACCGAGCAGGTCAGCTGGCGCGCGATCTTCTTTCTCAACGTGCCGGTAGCAATCGCCGCTGTCGTTGTGACACTCGGCACAGTCAAGGAGTCACGCGACCGGACCGTCGAGCGCAGCGTCGACTACCTCGGAGTCGGCATGCTCACGATCGGCCTCACCGGGCTCGTGCTCGCACTGGTCGAGGGCAACAGCTGGGGCTGGAGTTCGACCGGCGTGATCGCACTTCTAAGCGCATCCGCGATCGGGCTGGCCTCGTTCGTCGTGGTCGAGATGCGCGTGCGCAACCCGATGGTCCAGTTCGAGTTCTTTCGCAACCGCACCTTCGTCGGCACCAACGCGATCGCGTTCATCGTGTCGTTCGCGATGCTGGCGATGTTCTTCTTCATGGCTCTATACATGCAGAACATCCTCGGCTACTCGCCACTCGAGGCGGGAGTGCGCTTCCTCCCCGCGACGCTCATGATCATGGTGACGGCTCCGCTTGCGGGACGCCTGACCGATCGCATCGGCGCCAAGCTACCGATCGCTGCAGGAATGTCGCTGGTCGCCATCGCGCTGTCCATCCAGTCGGAGATCACCGTCGACACCGGCTACAACCAGCTGCTGCCAAGTTTCATCCTGATGGGCCTCGGCATGGGCCTGGTGATGTCACCGATGTCGACTGCGGCGATGAACTCTGTCGATGTCGCGAAAGCCGGCGTCGCCTCGGGAATCCTTTCGATGAGCCGCATGGTCGGCGGGACGTTCGGCGTCGCTGCGGTTGGCGCGCTGTTCCAGAGCCTTTCCGAGAGCAGGCTAGGATCGAAGCTCGCCGCCACCAACCTGACCGCCGAGCAGCAGGCCTGGTTCAAGGACAACCTCGGGTCCGGCGACGTCCAAGCGCAGCTGAACCAGCTCGACTCGGAGACCTCGAGGCAGGTGGGCGCCGCAATGAAGGAGACCTTCGTCTACGCGCTCACGTCGTCGGGGAAACTTTCGACAGTGGTCGCGGCACTTGGAGTGGTGATCGCGCTGCTCGTTATCGCTCGCAAGCCGCTGCGCACCGGCGACAAGGAGCCCGCGCAGGCGGCCGGGGTCGAGGCCTGAGTCCGTCCAGGGCCAAGCTACAGGCGGACGTGTCCGATCCCAGATAGCATTCAGCGCCCAAATCGTGATGCCCGGGAGGTAGTAGGACCTTGACGCAGCTAGACGTGAAAACAGTCAGCGAGCTTGACGTAGAGCCCGGCACGCTGCCCGAGACAATGACCGCCTGGGTGATCCGCCAGGACCGCGAAGGCGAGCCGATCGACGCCTTCCAGATCGAGGAGGTCGAGCCGCCCGAGCCCGGCCCGTTCGAGGTCACGGTGCGCGTGATGGCCGCCGGTGTCAACTTCAACAACGTCTGGGCCGCACTCGGTACGCCGGTCTCGGTGTTCCGCTATCACCCGGACGAGGACCACCACATCGGTGGCTCTGACGCGTCGGGCGTCGTCTGGAAGGTCGGCGAAGGCGTGACTCGCTGGAAGCCCGGCGATGAGGTCGTGGTCCACTGCAACCAGGCCTCCTACGAGGACATCGAGGTGCACGGGCTCGACCCGCTGGCCGCGCCATCTCAGAAGATCTGGGGCTACGAGACGAGCTGGGGCTCGTTCGCTCAGTTCACCAAGGTGCAGGCGCAGCAGCTGCTTCCCAAACCGGCCAACCTCACTTGGGAGGAGTCGGCCGCATACGGCCTGACCTACTTCACCGCCTACCGGATGCTGATCGACCGCTGCAAGTTGCAGGCAGGTAACAGGGTCCTGATCTGGGGTGCTGCCGGCGGCCTCGGCGTGTTTGCCACCCAACTTTGCAAGCTGACCGGAGCCGACTGCGTCGGCGTCGTCTCGTCCGACCAGAAGGGCAAGTTGGTCAAGAAGCTCGGTGCCAAAGACTTCATCGACCGCGGCGAGTTCGCGGGGATGATGCGCAAGGGCGGCGAGACACCCGACGAGGAGAAAGCGCGCTTCAAGGTCTCGCGCGAGTTCGCCAAGCGGGTCAAGGAGATCCTCGGCGACGCGCCCGACATCGTCTTCGAGCACGTCGGCCAGGCGACCTTCCCGACGTCGGTGTTCGTCGTCAAGCCGTTCGGGAAAGTCGTTATCTGTGGCGCCACCTCGGGTTTCAACCTCGACTTCGACGTGCGCTACCTGTGGATGCGCCAGAAGGAGATCCTCGGCTCGCATTTCGCCAACGCCTACGAGGCCAACAAGGCGAACGAATTGATGCAGCAGGGCAAGATCCGGCCGGTCCTCTGGCAAACGATGGGCTTCGACAAGGTCGCCGAGGCACACCAGCTGATGCGGGAGAACAAGCACCTCGGCAAGATCGCGATCCTGATCGGCGCTGCCGAGCAGGGTCTCGGCAAGACCGCGGATGGGCCCGGCGCAATTCGTGCCGAGGTCGGGAGCTGATCAGGATCGAGGCCGCAACCGAGGGCACCACCCGCCTCGGCGACGAGGACATCAAGCTGCGCTACGCGGCGACCGTGGAGCTGAAGGCGGCGCCGTTCCGCGGCGACGAGCTGGCACTGGCCTACCTACCGGCCGTGCCGATGGTGCTCGACTACGGCGCCAAGGGCTACTCGTTTCACCGCGACGACCAGGATCGCGAGCGGTTCACCCATACCTCCACCTGGGAGGACAGGGCCGACTTCGAGCAGTACTGGTTCTCACACGAGATGCAGAAGCTGCGCGACGAGATCATGGGGCTGCACGAGCTGCCGCTGTTCCCGCACTGGCATCAGGTCATAGAGCAGGGCTGAGCACTCAGCCGCGCTCGAGCGGCGCCATCGTCAAGCCGGCATCGCTTAGCTGCTCCCAGTACAGCTCGGCCGGCTCGCGCTGACCGGTCCAGACGATCGCCTGGCCGGAGTTGTGGATCCGGTCCGCGATCGCGAAGGCGTTGTCGATCGACACACCGGGAATCACGCGCGCGAGCGTCTTGGCGACGTGATCGAAGGTGTTGTGGCTGTCGTTCAAGACGATCACGCGCCAAGAACCGCCGCTGCCGCTGCCCGGTTCGGCCTCGCGCTCGATCGGCCGCTCGATCGTCTCGATGGTCATGCCGCCACCTTCTCCCAATATCGCCTCAGCCCAAGCCATAGCTGATTCGGCGGCGAGACCTGGATCGCGGCGGCGGCGGTCGCGGCGTCGCTCTCGCTTCTGATCCGCTGTTCCAGATCGGATACGAACTGCTGCTGCGCGTCAGCGGGATCGACGCCGGAGTCGATCAGCTGCTTTGCGAGGGCAGCCTGGCGGTCGAGCGCGGCCGACGCGCCTGCAAGCTGGCGCTCGGGATCATCTGCCATGCCGAAGTGCGTCAGGGCCACGCGCGCCGGCTCCATCGCGGCGACGATCTCGATCGACTCCTGCCAAAGCTCCACGTCGATATCCGGCGGGGGCGTCGGCGCCATCACGAAGTCCGACGGAGGAATTCGCACGCCGGCTATGTCGCCAACGTAGGCGGTGCGATCGCCGGGATCGAGATAGACGACGTGATGTGATGCGTGGCCTGGCGTGTAGGTGACCTCGAGCGTACGACCGGCGACATCGATCGTCTCCCCTCCGTTCAGCACGCGCACGTTGCACTCGGGCACCGGGACGATCTCGCCCCATAACCGCTCCATGTCAGCTCCGTAGAGCCGGCCTGCGCTTTCGATCAGCTTCGACGGATCGATCAGGTGCGGCGCTCCGCGCTCGTGAACGTAGACCTGCAGGCCGGGGAAGCGCCGCACGAGAGCGCCGGTCGCACCGGCGTGGTCGAGGTGAATGTGCGTGAGCAGCAGGGCATCCGGAGCTTTGCGCACACCCGCCAGTACCGTCTCGAGGCTGCTCTCCGGCCCCGGATCGACCAGCGCGCCGCCGAGGTCCCAGCATCCGATCGCACGTCCGCGGCCGCAATGCAAGGTGTCGATCAGACGGGGTTCCACCCACGGAAAGGTAGACGGAGAGCGTCTTTCGCGCTTTGGCGTTGTCTATTCGGGATAATCCCAGGCAGAGCTTCCACGACCAAAGGCAAATCGATGGCGGATGAAGACACTGGCAACGGCGCGATACCGGACGGCAAGGCCGATCTCGACGCGCTGATCCGCTCCAAGCAGCAGGAGTTGGCGCGCCTCGAGGAGGCACAGCGCCGTTGGGAGGAGGGACCGCTGGCGAAGTCGCTCGAGCGTTCCGGCGAACGCCGTGACGAGTTCGAGACGCTCTCCGGGCTGCCGACCGACCTCATCTACACGCCCGAGCACATCGCCGACCTAGACTACGAGCGCGACCTCGGCTTCCCGGGCCAGCAACCGTTCACGCGCGGCATCCAGCCGACGATGTACCGCGGTCGCTACTGGACCACGCGCCAGTACGCCGGCTTCGGAACACCCGAAGCGACCAACGAGCGTTTCAAGTACCTGCTATCCGAGGGCCAGGTGGGGCTCTCGACCGCGTTCGACCTCCCAACTCAGATGGGGCTCGACTCCGACGACGACCGCGCCGCCGGCGAGGTCGGCCAGGTCGGCGTCGCGATCGACTCGCTCGCCGACATGGAGACGGTCTTCGACGGCATCCCGCTCGACAAGGTCACGACCTCGATGACGATCAACGCACCGGCGCCGGTGCTGGTGGCGATGTACGTCGCGGTCGCCGACAAACAGGGCGCGGCGCGCGAGTCGGTGTCTGGCACGGCGCAAAACGATGTGCTCAAGGAGTACGTCGCGCGCGGAACCTTCATCTACCCGCCGAAGCCGTCGCTACGGCTGGCCGCCGACCTGATTGCCTGGTGCGCCAACGAGGCGCCGCGCTTCAACGCGATCTCGCTGTCGGGATACCACATGCGCGAGGCTGGCTCGACCGCCGTGCAAGAGATCGCCTTCAGCTTCGCCAATGCGATCGCCTACGTCGAGGCCGTCAAGCAGCGCGGCGTCGACGTCGACCAGTTCGCGCCGCGGCTGTCGTGGATTTTCAACACGCACATCAACTTCTTCGAGGAGATCGCCAAGTACCGGGCGCTGCGTAGGCTGTGGGCGAAGATCATGTCGGAGCGCTTCGGCGCCCAGGACCCGCGTTCGATGATGCTGCGCACGCACACCCAGACCGGCGGATCAACGCTGACCGCGCAGCAGCCCGAGAACAACATCGTGCGCGCAGCGACCCAGGCGCTGGCGGCGGCGCTCGGCGGCGTGCAGTCGATGGCGCTCTCGTGTTACGACGAGGCGCTCGCGATCCCGACCGAGAAGGCCCAGAAGATTGCGCTTCGCACGCAGCAGATCGTCCAGGAGGAGATCGGCATCACCGACACCGTTGATCCGATCGCCGGCTCGTACTACGTCGAGTGGCTTACGAACGAGCTGGAGAGGCGAGCGGTAGAAGAGATGGAGAAGATCGAGAAGATGGGTGGTGCGGTCGAGGCGATCGAGAACGGCTACTACCACAAGGCGATCCTCGATGAGGCCTACAAGTATGAGCAGGACGTGAACACCGGCGAGCGCGTCGTGGTCGGCGTAAACAAGTACCGCGACACCGACGAGCCGCGGCCCGAGTACTTCAAGGTCGACTCGTCGCTCGCCGACCTGCAGCGCGAGAAGCTCGAGAAGCTGCGTGACGAGCGCGACGGCGCCGCGGCCGAGAAGGCCCTCGCGAGCTTGCTCGCGGCCGCCGAGGGTGAGGACAACCTGATGCCCGCGATCATCGAGGCCGTACATGCCTACTGCACGCTGGGCGAGATCAGCGGCACGATGAAGGGCGTCTTCGGAGAGTACAAAGCTCTTGCAGCGATTTAGCCCGCAGCTGGCGAGACCGCTGATCCAGTTCGTGGTGGTGATCGACGCGTTCGTCGCTGGCGCGCTGATCGGCAAGCTCGCCGGCGCGAGCTGGGGCGTCGCGCTCGGCGTCGGCCAATTTGTCTTTGCTTTTGTGTTGGTCGCCGTTTTGATGTTGGCACCGCGTCGCTGACGCGCTTTCCTCGCCGCGCCCCGGTCCGAGACGGTGTAGGGTCCGACCCGATGGCGGGCAGAGGCACATTCATCTCGGTGGGCAGGTCGTTCGAGGCGGCGATCGAGCGCGTCAAGAAGGCCGAGAGTCTCGGCTACGACTCAACCTACGTGACCCACATCGCCGGCCGTGACTCACTGACCGTCTTGATGGCCTACTCCGCTGCGACCGAGCGGATCAAGCTCGGCACCGGCGTGCTGCCGATCTACTCGCGCACCCCGGTCGCGACCGCCCAGCAGGCAGCAACGATCGACGAGTTCTCCGGCGGCCGGATGGTGATCGGGCTCGGCGTTTCGCACAAAGTGACGGTGGAAAACTGGTATGGCACCAAGCTCGAGCAGCCGCTGCGGGCGATGCGCGACTACGTCGCGATCGTGCGCGCCGCGCTCACCGGCGACGATGCGCCGGAGGGCGAGATCTTCAAGTCGAACTTCAAGTTCATGGGCTACGAAGCGCGCTCGGATCTACCGATCTACGTCGCCGCGCTCTCGCCCAAGATGCTGGCGCTCGCCGGTGAGATCGCTGACGGGGTGATGCTGTGGCTCTGCAACCCGAACTACATCCGCGACGTCGTGGTACCGGAGGTGACAGCCGGCCGCGAGCGTGCCGGCAAGTCGCTCGACGGCTTCGACATCGTCGCGGCGGCGCCGGCCGCGGTTGCCGACGACCGTGACGCCGTCTACGCAACGATGCGCCAAGACCTGATCACCTATTGGAGTCTGCCGTTCTACAGAGCGGTGATCGAACGCTCGGGCTTCGCCGATGACATAGCCGCGTTCGACGAGGGAATGCAGGCTGGAGACGTCCCGAAGGCCCTGACAGGGATCTCCGACGAGTTTCTCGACCTGTTGACCGCCGTTGGCTGTGCCGACGATGTCCGGGCCGGCGTGGCTCGCTACGCCGACGGCGGCGCCACATCACCCTGCGTAGGGCCGATTCCACAGACCAACTTCGACGCGACGCTGGAAGCCGCGGCACCTTAGCCCAAACTCGCCGGACGGGCCGATCCATTGGCGAAGCCCCGTAGACTTCAAGCCCATGACCGTTGAGCCACTCCGCGATGGGCACGGCCGGACGATCTCCGATCTGCGCGTCTCGGTCACCGACCGCTGCAACTTCCGCTGCCAGTACTGCATGCCGGCCGAGGGTCTCGCGTGGCTCGACCGATCGGAAATTCTCAGCTACGAGGAGATCGAGCGTGTCGTGCGCGTGATGTCCGAGATCGGCGTCAATTCAGTGCGCCTGACCGGAGGCGAACCGCTGGTGCGCCGCGATCTGCCAGCGCTGATCGGAAAATTGGCCCGGCTGCCTGACTTGGACGACCTGTCGCTGACGACCAACGGCTATCTGCTCGAGAAGCTCGCCGGAGACCTCGCCGCGGCCGGGCTGCGCCGCATCAACGTGTCGCTCGACTCACTCGTGCGCGACCGTTTCTTCCAGATCACGCGGCAAGACTCGTTGCCTCAGGTACTGGCCGGCCTCGAGGAGTTGGAGCGCCATCCGCGGATCGGCCCGATCAAGGTCAATTGCGTCGCGATGCGCGACTTCACTGAGGCCGAGGTGCTTGCTTTCGCAGAGCTTGCGCGGCGCAAGCCTTACCACGTGCGCTTCATCGAGTTCATGCCGCTCGACGCCGACCATGCTTGGACGGCCGATCGCGTGCTGACCGGTGCCGAGGTGCGTGCCATGATCGAGAGTGAGTACTCGCTCGAGCCCGTCGAGCGCGACTCCCACGCCACCGCCCGCGTCTACCGATTCACCGACGGCGGCGGCGACATCGGGTTCGTCAATCCCGTATCTGAGCCCTTCTGCCTGGACTGCAACCGGATCCGACTGACCGCCGAGGGCAAGCTGCGCACCTGCCTGTTCAGCCTGCACGAGACCGATCTGCGAGAGCCGTTGCGGGACGGCGCCGACGATCAAGAGCTCGAGCAACTGATTCGCGAAGCGGTCTGGCGCAAGGAACTGAAGCATCACGTCTCCGAGCCGGGCTTTCGCCGGCCGGCTCGGACGATGAGCCAGATCGGCGGATAAGGGCCCGCCGCAGCGACGCCCTAGAATCCCTGCCGCCTTGGCCTACTCGGAGCCCGACATCCCGCGTGATCGCAACCCTGACCCGTCCGGCGGAAGCCGCCCTTGGCTGCGCTGCTATCGCTGCTGGTCGCAGAACCTCGAGGCACAGGTCCACTACGACGCGATCCTGCGAATCGACACCGCCACAGGAGCACCCTCGGAGCGAGTCGACGAGGTTCAGGAAGCCGTCGTCCAGTGCCTCGACTGCATGCACGATCAACCTCACCTGACCTTCGCCGACGGCCGCATCGAGATGGTTGAGGATCGCTGGGAGCGAATGATCACCGGCACACCCTGGGTAGCCTCATGCACCGTCACGATAGACCAGGAGTTGGTCGAGATCTGTTCCGGACCGGAAGCGGCCGACTCGCTGACCTATGGCTCCTTCGGCGACTGGGGGACGCGCGAATTCTTCACCCACGTGCGCTTCCACAAGCACGACGAGGACAAGATCACCGTACACCTACTGGTCGAGCTTTACGCACGCTCATCGGAGGAGGCGACTGAGGTTCTCGAGAACGCTGCGCGGGGGACGCTGGCGCTGACTTCGCTTGCCGAGGAGAGCCGCCCGCCGGCCGCCGAATCGGACGAAGTGCACTGACGCCGGCCCTGCGACGCTATGAAAGCCCGCGCTCGAGCGCTTCGAGCTGAGCCCGCAGCTCCGCAGGGAGTTGATCGCCAAATTTTGCGAAGTGCTCCTCGATCTGCGGGATCTCGCCCTTCCAGGCCTCGGCGTCGACTCGCGTCAACTCCTCCATCTGCTCGGCCGTGACATCGAGGCCGTCGGTGTTGATCGCACCCGGCGCGGGCACCAGCCCGATCGGCGTCTCGAGCGCCTCGCCCTTGCCTTCGCAGCGACGGAACACCCATTCGAGCACGCGGCTGTTGTCGCCGAAGCCGGGCCACAGGAAATTGCCATCGGCGTCCTTGCGAAACCAGTTGACGTAGAAGATCTTCGGCAGCTTCGACACGTCCCCCTGCCCGCCGATCTTCAGCCAGTGCGCAAAGTACTCGGCCATGTTGTAGCCGCAGAAGGGCAACATCGCGAATGGGTCGAAGCGCAGCTTGCCGACAGCCCCAGCCGCAGCGGCCGTCGTCTCCGAAGACATGATCGATCCCATGAACGTTCCGTGACTCCAGTCGAGCGCCTCGCGCACGAGCGGGATTACCGTTGCACGGCGACCGCCGAACAGCATCGCATCGATCGGCACGCCCTCGGGGGACTCCCATTCGGGGGCGATCGAAGGGCACTGGCCGGCCGGAGCCGTGAAGCGCGCGTTCGGGTGCGCGGCCGGCGCCTCCGAGTCGGGCGTCCAGTCGTCGCCGTGCCAGTCGATCAGGTGCCCGGGCGCCTCTTTGGTCAGCCCCTCCCACCAGATATCAGCGTCATCGGTCTTCGCGCAGTTGGTGAAGATCGAATTCTCGGCGATCGTCGCGATCGCGTTCGGGTTGGTCTTCTCGCTCGTCCCGGGCGCCACGCCGAAGAAACCGGCCTCGGGGTTTATCGCGTACAGGCGACCGTCGGCGCCGAACTTCATCCACGCGATATCGTCGCCGACCGTCTCGACCTTCCACCCCGGTATCGTCGGGATCAGCATCGCGAGGTTTGTTTTGCCGCAAGCCGAGGGGAAGGCGCCGGTCACGTACTTGGTCACACCCTCGGGCGAGGTCAGCTTGAGGATCAGCATGTGCTCGGCCAGCCAGCCCTCGTCGCGCGCCATCGCGGACGCGATCCGCAGCGCGAAGCACTTCTTGCCGAGCAGAGCGTTTCCGCCGTAGCCGGACCCGTAGGACCAAATCTCGCGCGACTCGGAGAATTGCACGATGTACTTGTTGTCGGCGTTGCAAGGCCACGACACATCCTGCTGACCCTTGGCCAGCGGCTGTCCGACCGAGTGCAGGCAGGGAACGAAGTCGCCATCGTCTCCCAGCACCTCCAGCGCGCCGGCGCCCATCCTGGTCATGATCCGCATGTTGACCGCGACGTACGCCGAGTCGGTCAGCTGGACGCCGATGTGAGCGATCGGAGACCCGAGCGGGCCCATCGAGAACGGCACGACGTACATCGTGCGCCCACGCATCGCGCCGCGGAACAGGCCGGTCAACTTGTCGCGCATCTCGGCCGGGGCGCACCAGTTGTTGGTCGGACCGGCGTCACGCTCGTGCTCGGAACAGATGAAGGTACGGTCCTCGACCCTTGCGACATCGGCGGAGTCGGAGCGGGCCAGGTACGAGTTCGGGCGTTTGGCGTCGGAGAGCCTTTCGAAGGTACCTGCCTCGACCAGCCCCTTGCAGAGCTTGTCGTATTCCTCGGCCGAACCGTCACACCAGTGAATCGCATCCGGCTGTGTGAGGGCCGCTACCTGCTCGACCCACTCGGCCAGCTTGTTGTTGCGGGTCGGCGCCTCGGGCGTCGCGGCTGATGCTTCATCCAAGTGCGACTCAGCTCCTTTCTAGAGCGCAAATCGAAGTTGGTTGGATTCTGCCCTATCCGGAGAATTGGCGTCGCTTCGCGCGCGCCTACGGCCGCTTCGGGACTAATACTGCCCGCTTGAAGGTCGCGACCAGCTCGTTACGTTGGTTGAAGACGTCTGTACGCACCTTGACGACCCCACGATCCGGCTTCGACCCCGATGCTCGCACCTCGAGGATCTCGGTCTCGCAGTAGAGCGTGTCCCCGTGGAAAACCGGCGCCGTGTGGCGCAAGCCCTCGGTCTCCAAGTTGGCGATCGCCTTGCCTGAGATGTCGCCGACCGTCATGCCCAGGGCGAGCGAGTAGACCAGCGGTCCGACCACCACGTTCTTGCCCTGCTGCGAGCGCGACGCGTATTCGTCGTTGATGTGCAGCGGATGGTGGTTCATGGTCAGCAGGCAGAAGAGATGGTTGTCGTACTCAGTGACCGTCTTGGCCGGCCAGTGTTTGTAGGTTATGCCCTCCTCGAAGTCCTCCAGGTAGCGCCCGTAAGCACGGGCGCCAGTCGCCTCCCGTGACTCCTGGTCGAAGGTCGTCCCCTGTGTGGTCTCGGTTTCTGCCACTGGTTCCTCTTCTCCTTTTGTAGCTGAGTCGCGGTGCGCGCTCAGGCCCTGCGCTTCTTGATCTTCGTTCTCGTCTCTTGGCGCTCGATCACCATACCCACTAGTTTCAAAATCTCTTCTTGCCCCGTCGTCCTGACGTAGCCGTTTTGATACGCGTCCTTCCAGTGCTGGAGCTTGCCGTCGCGGGCAAGCTCGTTGAAGTGGGAGCGCGGTACCACAACCGTCACCTTCGCGGCCGTGGCTAGCTCCTTCGTCGCTTTGCACTCGGGGAAATCTACGCGCCACATCTGCGAGTCGCGCCTGGAGCGCAGGTCCAGCTGCAGGACCAGCTGAAGCTGTTTGAGCGCCGGCACCTCTTCGAGGAAGTTACGAGCTGCCCGCTCGACCAGGTTTTTTGTGTCGGAGGACACCGCTTTGAAGCGTATTAGAGACGGGTCCGTGGAGGCGGTCCGCGAGCATCGGCGGCTGGACGTTCGACCCCCGCTCGTGTTGGAGCGTTCGCCTACGGCGACCGCAAAGTTCAGCAACGGGGGCTCCGCCCCCTCGACCCCCGCTCATGTTGGAGCGTCCGCCTACGGCGGCCGCAGTTATATCTTGTGGCGCTCCAACAGCTTCTTGCCGATTATCATCCGCTGGATTTCCGAGGTGCCCTCACCGATCAACAGCAGCGGCGCATCGCGGTACAGGCGCTCGATCTCGTACTCCTTCGAGTAGCCGTAGCCGCCGTGAATGCGGAACGAATCCTCGACGACCTCCTTGCCTATCTCCGACGCGAACAGCTTCGCCATTCCCGCCTCAAGATCCGAGCGCTCGCCCGCGTCCTTGAGAACCGCCGCGCGCATCGTCAGCAGTCGCGCTGCATCGACCTTGGTCGCCATGTCGGCCAGCTTGAACTGGATCGCCTGGTGCTGGGCGATCGGCTTACCGAACGTCTTGCGCTCCTGTGAGTAGCGCAGCGCCAGCTCGAGCGCCCGCCGTGCGATGCCGACGCCGCGCGCCGCGACGTTTACGCGGCCAACTTCAAGCGCATCCATCATCTGTACGAAGCCCCGGCCGAGCCCGGCCTGCTCGCCGCCGAGAATCCGCTCCGGCGCGCACTTGTAGCCGTCGTAGACCAACTCGGTCGACTCGACGCCCTTGTAGCCCATCTTCTTGATCTTGGGCGGAACATCGAGGCCGGCGAAGTCGCCGGTGTTCTCCTGCGCGCCCGGTTCCTTCTCGGTGATGAAGCAGGTCATCCCCTTGTAGGGCGGGTCGGCCTTCGGGTCGTTCTTCATCAACACGAAGACGACGCTCGAGAGCAGGCCGTTGGTTACCCACATTTTCTGGCCGTTCAACACCCAGTAGTCGCCCTCCTTTGTTGCCGAGCCCTTGATCCCCTGCACGTCGGAGCCGACTTCGGGCTCGGACAGCGAGAAGGCGGCCCTCAATTCACCGGTCGCCATCTTCGGCAGGAAGTAGCGCTTCTGCTCGTCGGTGCCGAACTTCATCAGCAGGTAGGAGCCGATGAAGTGTGTGTTGACGACACCGGAAATCGAGATCCAGCCTCGCGACAGCTCCTCGACGATCATCGCGTAGGTCGTGAGGTCGAGCCCCATCCCGCCGTACTCCTCGGGAATCGTGACCCCGAACAGTCCCAGCTCCTTCATCTGCTCCACGATCGGCTCGGGGAACGTGTCCTCGTGGTCGTACTTCCCGGCCGTGGGAATGATCTGCTCGTCGACGAACTGATGGACCATGTCGGTCATCATTTTCTGCTCGTCGGTCTGGTCGAGGAGCTGCGTGGCTACTGCCATTGGGACCGGTCCCGCCTCTTCGTTCGCTTGCCGTGCCGGATAAGGATATCCGGAAGGGGCCGTCGATCGTCTCCAACGGATTTGAGGGTACGGGCGTTGGCTATCCGGAAGCGATAGCTTTTGGCGCCCGAAAGGCAGTTCGCTGCCCGCACGACAAAGAGAAAGTGAGCCTGTGCGCAACCCACGCGACTTCTTGAAGCCGCTGGCGGTAGGAGCGCCGGATCCCGCCAAGGAGATCCCGGTCAAGCCGTCACGAATGATTCACTTCCTCGACGCCTCGAACGAGAAGATGCGGGCCAAGGTGCCCGACATCGCCGCCAAGACCGACATCCTGCTGGGCAACCTCGAGGACGCCGTGCCGGTCGACCGCAAGGAGGCAGCACGCGCCGGCCTGATCGAGGTCGGCAAGGCCGGGGGCCTCGGCGACACCGCTCTTTGGACTCGCGTCAACAGCCTCGACAGCCCATGGGTGCTCGACGATCTGACCGAGCTTGTGGCAGCGATCGGGGACAGGCTGGAGGTCATCATGGTCCCCAAGGTCGAGGGTCCGTGGGACATCCACTACGTCGACCAGCTGCTCGCGCAGCTCGAGGCAAAGGCCGGTGTCGAACAGCCGATCCTCGTTCACGCGCTTCTCGAGACCGCCCAGGGCGTGACCAACGTCGAGGAGATCGCAACCGCCTCGCCACGCATGCAGGGGATGAGCTTCGGCCCGGCCGACCTGGCCGCGTCGCGGCGCATGAAGACGACGCGCGTCGGCGGTGGGCACCCCGGCTACCGCGTGGTCGAGGATCCCGACGAAGGTACCCCTGAAGCGCCGCGCGACTCGTACCAGCAGGACCTCTGGCACTACTCGATCGGCCGCATGGTCGATGCCTGCGCCGGCGCGGGCATTCTTCCGTTCTACGGGCCGTTCGGGGACATCGGCGACGACGTCGGCTGCGAGGCACAGTTCCGCGCCGCCTTTCTGATGGGCTGCGTCGGCGCCTGGTCGCTGCACCCGAAGCAGATCGCTATCGCGAAGAAGGTCTTCTCTCCCGATCCCGACGAGGTCAAGTGGGCGAAAAAGGTGATCAAAGCGATCCCCGACGGCAAGGGAGTGCACATGATCGACGGCAAGATGCAGGACGACGCCACCTGGAAGCAGTGCAAGGTGATGGTCGACCTCGCCGAGATGCTCGCCAAGAAGGACCCAGATCTGGCCGAGGCCTACGGGATGGAAGAACTGGCGTCGCCGCCTTTGGCGGCCACGCACTCTGCCGAGGGTTCCACTGGATGAGGTTTTTTGAGTACGAGGCGCGCGACATCGTCAAGCGCGCCGGCATTCCCGTGACCGATTACGGCTTCGCGAAGACCGCCGAGCAGGCACGTGAGATCGCGCAGCGGATCGGCGGGCCGACGGTGATCAAGTCACAGGTCCTCACCGGTGGGCGCATGAAGGCCGGTGGCGTGCAGTTCGCCGACACGCCCGACGAGGCCGCCGGACATGCGGAGAGCGTTCTCAAGCTCGAGATCAACGGCCACATGCCGCGCGGCGTCCTGGTCGATCCCAAGGCGCAACTCAGTAACGAGTACTACGCCGGTGTCGTCTGGGACGGCATCCGCAAGAAACCGGTGATGCTGTTCAGCGACATGGGCGGCATCGACATTGAACAGGTCGCCGAAGAGCACCCCGACCACGTCGGCCGCGGCCACCTCTCGAACTTGCTCGAGGTCCCCGACTTCAAGGCCAAAGAGGTGATCGCCCAGACCGGCGTGACCGGCCGCCAGCTACAGCGGATCACCCCGATTCTCGCGCGGCTCGCGCGGCTATTCCGCGACTACGACATGACACTCGCCGAGATCAACCCGCTCGGCGAGTTGGAGGATGGCTCGTTCGTAGCGCTGGACGCTCATATGGAAATGGAGAACGAGGGGCGGCCGCGCCAAGCGAAACTGTTGAAGGACCTGGGCGTCGGCGAGGTGGAAACGAGGGAAGCCCGGGAGCCAACCGAATTCGAGATCGCGGGCGAACAGGTCGACGCGATGGACCATCGCGGCGTGGCGGGCAACGTGACCGAGTTCGAAGGCAACCTCGGCCTCGTAATCGGTGCCGGCGGTGGATCGCTGACGCTGTTCGACGCGGTCCGTAGTTACGGCGGCGAGCCGGCCAACTACTGCGAGATCGGCGGCAACCCTTCGGTCGCGAAGGCCTGCGGGCTGGCGAAGCTCGTGCTGGCGAAGCCCGGCGTCGACAAGATCGCGGTGATGATGTCGATCGTTTCGAACACGCGCGTCGACATTGTCGCTCGCGGCGTGATCAAAGCCTGCGTCGAGCTGGGCTACGACCCGGCAGAGAAGATCGCGATCTTCCGCATTCCCGGCGCCTGGGAGGAAGAGGGTTTCAAGATCCTCGGGAAATACGGCGTCGAGTACTGCGATCGATCGGTGTCGATGCACGAGGCGGCACGACGGGCCGTCGAGAAAATCGGTCCCGGGGCGGCTGCATGAGCGTCCTCCTCGACGAAGACTTCACCTTCATCGTCCAGGGCATCACTGGGCGCGAGGCCATCAACCTCACGCGCGAGTGCCTCGACTACGGCGCCGGCGCCAAGGTCGTCGGCGGCGTGACCCCGGGCCGGCTCGGACGCGACGTGCACGGCGTGCCGGTGTTCGACACGGTCGAGCAGGCGGTCGCCGACCACGGCGGGCCGATTGACGGCTCGGTCGTGACCGTCCCCCCCGCCTTCACCAAGGACGCGGTGATGGAGTCGCTCGAGCACGGCATCAAGCTGATCGTGATCGTCACGGAAAGAATTCCTCGCCGGGATGTGGCCCAGATGGTCGAGCGCGCCGGTCAACTCGAAGCGCGCATCATCGGTCCGAACTGCCTCGGCGTGATCGTGCCCGACGTGATCAAGATGGGCGGTATCGGCGGCCCCGCCAAGGACGCTGCCAAGTCGTACACGCCCGGGCCGGTCGGCGTGATCTCGCGCTCAGGCGGCATGACCACCGAGATGAGTTCGACGCTGACCGCGGCCGGCCTCGGCCAGTCGACGGCCGTGTCGATCGGCGGCGACGCGATCATCGGCTCAACCTACTCGGAGTTGATGGGGCTGTTCGAGGCGGACGAGCAGACCGAGGCGATCGTGATCTACAC
>SDBV01005940.1_pt1 | contig 17062 bp, 13 predicted proteins | sample 2277081 | NCBI WGS metagenome assembly SDBV01 (sample SAMN10402039, study PRJNA504765) | marine sediment metagenome | isolation source: marine sediment core GS10_PC15, 223 cmbsf | place: Arctic Ocean: Southern Knipovich Ridge | collected 2010 | reverse complement strand
TCCGGATTGACGTTGACCTGGATTAAGCCGTCGATGTCGTATTCGACGGGGTTTTCCGTGGTGATGATTTTCACCCCCACGTTGTTAAGCTCCGAAAGGGCAGCATATAGAGTTGTAGTTTTGCCGCTGCCTGTAGGACCGGTCACCACGATAATCCCATTGGGCCGGTGGGTCAGTTGCCGGAATATGTGCAGGTCGTCATCCCGCATCCCTAGTTTTTCCAGGTCCAAAGCCAGATTACTGCGGTCCAGCACCCGCATTACTATGCTTTCGCCGAACATGGTCGGTAGAACCGATACTCGCAAGTCCACGGGCCGGTTACCTACGCTCAGGGCTATTCGCCCGTCTTGAGGCATCCGTCGTTCGGCAATGTTCAACTTGGCCATGACCTTGATACGCGAAGAGATTGCCATGGCAATGTGCCGTGGGGGAGGAACAAGCTCGTACAGCACGTTATCGATACGGTAACGCATTTTGTACTCGTTCTCGAACGGCTCAAAGTGAATGTCCGAAGCCCGTTCTCGAATGGCCTGCATTAGAACCATGTTGACCAACTTTTTGATCGGATTCGACTCGGCCATTTGTACCAGTTGGTCCAGGTCGATGCTTTCTCCACGATCCGCGAATTCGCTCAACTCGCCTAAACTGCTGATTTCCTGGAGCAACTCTCCTACCGATTCATTCGCGTGCTGGTAATGTTTGGCTAACATTTGTTCCAGGGGCCCCTCCTCCGCCAACACCGTTTCGATGTTGAAGCCCATCAGCGTTTTCAGTGAGTCTGTTGCTTGGAAGTCGTCCGGGTCTGTCACAGCTACGGTCAGGAGATTGTCTTCTTTGACGTAGCTGACCGGGAACACCTTGTAGGTGTTGGCCATTTCCGCTGGTATCAGCTTCAAGGCCTCTCTGTCCACATCCAGATCAAGTAGGTCCACCGAGCGCATCCCCCGCTGAGCTGCCAAACCCTCGCGAAGATCGTCGGCGGTAATATGCTTCAAGTCTATGAGGATTTTCCCGAGCCGCTCCGGTTTCTTTTTCTGTATCTCCAGCGCCGCGTGGACTTTATCACGCGTTAGCCTGCCCATTTTGACCAGAATTCGGCCAATGGGCCTGCCTCTAAGCTGTTGCAGAGCGGACTGTGACAACGCCATATCAAACTCCTTCGCCTATATTATATCTTAGGGTCAATAGCCAAGGCGTGCCCGGATCAGTAAAAAGCTCTACTGGGCTGGCTGTGGCGGCTCCTCTTCATCCACAATTGTTGTCGGTGGCATTCCAGCCTGGGCACGGTCCATTCGTTCCTGCATGCTCCCAGGATGGCGGGCTACGTCCATTACGTCCTCCAGGGATAAGATACCATCGTTGTAGAGTGTCCAAAGGTGCTCGTCCAACAACTGCATTCCATAGCGTTTACCGGTCTGAATATTCGAGTCTATTCGGAAGGTTTTGTTCTCCCGGATCAGGTTGGCGATGGCTGGTGTAATCACCAAAAATTCGAACACCCCCGCCCGCCCGCCGTCCTTTTGGTTAGGCAGGAGTAACTGGCTCAGTATCGCGATGAGCGAAGTGCTTAGCTGCACCCGCATCTGCTCCTGCTGATTAACCGGAAAAGCATCGATGATTCTGTTGATCGTTCCCTGAGCCCCGGTGGTGTGTACGGTTCCGAAGACCAGGTGGCCGGTTTCTGCCGCTCGAACCGCGGCCTCCATCGTTTCTAAGTCACGCAGCTCACCCACCAGGATTACATCCGGGTCCATGCGCAATACCCGCCGCAGAGCTTCGGCGAAACTGGGAACGTCAACTCCTACCTCGCGCTGGCTTATTATCGATTTTTTGTGGGGATGGTAGTATTCGATGGGGTCCTCAATCGTAACAATGTGCCGATCCATCTGCTCGTTAATAAAGTTAATCATGGTTGCCAGAGTTGTCGTCTTACCCGATCCGGTTGGTCCAGTAACCAGAAAAAGCCCCCTCGGACGCCGTATAAGGTCCTTTACGATTGACGGAAGCCCGATTTCATCGAAAGTAAGCAACCGCGAAGGGATCAGCCGCAATGCCAGAGATACATTGCCTCGCTGCCGATAGATCGAGACCCTGAACCTTCCCTTGTCTCCAAAGGCAAAACCGAAGTCCGAACCACCGTCCTCCTGCAGTTCCTGTTGGCAGCGTTCAGGGGACACGCTTTTCATCAGGGCTACTGTGTCAGCTGGTTCGAGCACTTGGGTCTTCAGGGACCGTAGTCGGCCATGTACCCTCAGGGTCGGAGGTCGCCCAACGTGAAGGTGCAAGTCAGAAGCATTTCTTTTTACGCAGGTCTCCAAAAGTCGGTCTATGTGAATAGCCATCTTTTTCTCCCAGAAACACCCCTGTTATTCGACGTCCCCAAGTCGGGGTACTCGATCAGTCCGCTTCGCTGTCCACTACTGCTATGTCCTGCACAGTAACTCTAGCCACTTCTTCGGGCGTAGTTACTCCACTGATCACCTTGCGTCGCCCGTCATCGAGCAGAGTTCTCATCCCGGTGGCTCTCGCTGCCCGCCTGAGCTCACTTAGCGGCGCTCGGTGGAAGGCCAGTTCTCGCAACTCAGTGTTCAAGACGCATAATTCGAATATTCCCTGACGACCGTGGTAGCCGCTGTTATTGCACTTCGCGCAGCCTGCTCCGTGCTGAAATCTCCCTGCCGCTACCTCCTCCTTAGAAAACCCCAGCACGCTAAGGAACTTCGGATCGGGGTTTTTATATTCTTCGCGACAATTTTCGCAAATTTTCCGAACCAATCGCTGAGCCATGATCGCTTGCACTGCCGAAGAAACCAAAAAAGGCTTTACACCCATGTCCAGCAAACGAGTTATGGCGCTTGGAGCATCATTTGTATGCAGTGTGCTGAAAACCAGGTGTCCAGTTAATGCAGCAGCCATAGCGACGTCAGCAACCTCATAATCTCGAATTTCGCCGACAAGAATGATGTTTGGGGCTTGGCGAAGCATTGACCTGAGAATGATCGGAAAAGTCCGGCCAATTTCCTCCTGAATTTCGCATTGGTTGATTCCAGGGAAGTTGTACTCCACTGGATCCTCGGCAGTAATAATCTTTACGTCAGGGCGGTTCAGGGTGTTCAAGGCGGCGTAAAGAGTTGTCGTTTTGCCCGAACCGGTGGGTCCGGTAACTAGAAAAATCCCGTTTGGTCGGCGGATGATTTGCTTAAAACGTTCGTGGTCGTCGGGCTCTAAGCCCAGGATTTCGACGCCCAACTGAGCCGTTTCGGGACGCAAAATACGAAGTACCATGCTTTCGCCGTGATAGCCGGGCAACGCCGAGACACGGAAATCTATCTCTTCGGCTCCAATTGAGAGCTTGATTCGCCCGTCCTGGGGGATTCGTTTGGTCGCTATATCCATACCTGACATGATTTTCAGACGGCTAATAACCGAGTTCTGCATTCGTTTGGGAATATTTTCCCGCTCCAAGCAGACGCCATCGAGACGGTAGCGAACCCGCACTCTGTTAGCCATTGGTTCAATGTGGATATCGGAGGCTCGGGACTGGACAGCCGAGGTAATAATGGCAGTTACTAGCTTGATGATTGGTGCGGACGATTCATCTTCGATCCCCAGTCGACCCGCAGAGTGCACGTCAGCGCCCATCATGGTTTCGCTCATCTGGGTGCCCATTTGGGTCAGGTCGGAGATCGTTCCGTCCAGGGTGTTCTGCTGTTGATCCTGAAAGTGAGCCTGGACCACGGCTTTGACCTTGGACAGTGCTGCCAAGGAGCATTCCAGGTCGACATTGAGCCTGAATCTGAGCGAATCAAGGGTCTCTAAGTCCAAGGGGTCTGTGATAATTATTTTTAAGTGGCGGTCGTGCCGTTCGACGGGAAGGACGAAATGGCGTCTGATAATATCTTCGGGTATTAGCGAAAGGGAAGCCGCGTCAATTGGATGGCGTTCAAGATCTCTGTATTCCAGGTCAAATTGGCTGGCTAACGCCTTGGCGACGTCATCTTCTGAAGCGGTCCCTAGGGCCACCAGGGCCTCTCCCAGCCGCATCTGGTTACGCGAAGCGTACTCCAGAGCAGCCGTTATCGCAGAAGGCTCGACGAGCCTCCAATCGACCATAATCTCCCCTAAACGTTTTTTTCGCTTAGCCATAAGTGCTTTTTGTCTGTTAGATAGCTCTGGATCTTAGCAAAAGCTGCTAGAACAAGAACTTACACTTTTTCGGTCCTTACATCCAATCTACGGCTGAACCTACTGAAAAACTACCTTGGGGTTTGACGAACCCGCATCAAGGGGCCTAGCGTTTCAGAAGTTTGGCCCACTTTAATATATACTCTTTTGTCCTGCTGGTCAAGTCCGGGTCGTTTGCGGTCGCTTGGCCAGAGAACACTGGCGGCCCATAAAGTGCGGATTAAGGTGGTGTTTTATGGCGGAGGTAGTGCCAAAGACGGGTGAAATGTTTAGCTAGAGTAGCGTTTGATGATTATAGAGGCGTTGTGTCCGCCAAAGCCGAACGAGTTGGTCATTCCTACGTTGAGCTTTTTCGATCGGGCGGTTAGAGGCACGTAGTCCAAATCGCATTTGGGGTCTGGCGTTTCGAGGTTAATAGTCGGCGGGATGACTTCGTGCTTTAGGGTAAGAGCCAGTGCTACCATCTCAACGCCTCCCGAGGCACCAAGTAAATGCCCAAGTTGGCTCTTGGTTGAGCTAATTGGTATGCTATAAGCCCCTTGCCCAAAGACGTTCTTGATGGCGATGGTTTCAGAAAGATCCCCAGCCTGGGTGGCTGTACCGTGGGCGTTTATATAGTTTATCTGGTCAGAGTTGAGCTTAGCGTCTTCCAGGGCCAGACGCATGGCCTGCGAAGCCCCTTGGCCCTTTGGATCCGGGGCGGTTATGTGGTATCCGTCCCCGCTCATTCCATATCCGATGACCTCGGCATAGATTTGGGCCCCGCGTTGCTTGGCATGCTCTAATTCCTCTAATACCACGATGCCTGCCCCTTCGCTGAGCACAAATCCGTTGCGGTCCAAGTCAAAAGGCCGACTGGCACGGGTGGGTTCGTCATTCCGACACGATAGGGCCCTTAGTGCACAGAAGCTTGCCAAACCAATTTCGGTCAAAGCTGCCTCTGCACCACCAGTGATCATGATGTCTGCTTCATCTCGCTGGATTACGCGTAAGGCGTCCCCCATGGCATTGGTCCCTGAAGCGCAGGCTGTCGCGGTGGCTGAGTTGGGACCCTTGATTGCGTATACTATCGAAATATTCCCCGCACTAGCGTTGACCATCAGCCGAGGCACGGTAAACGGTGAAACCCGCCTGGGACCGAATTCCATTAGCCTTCTGTGTTGGGTTTCCAGCTCTTCGAGCCCCCCAATCCCTGAGCCTACGATTACCCCGGCACGAAAGGGGTCTTCCTTTGAGAAATCCAGGCCCGAATTTTCCACCGCCTCTTGGGCTGCGATCAAGGCAAACTGAGTTACCCGATCGACCCGTCGAGCTTGCTTGGAGTTCATGTATTTCGTTGGATCGAAATCGGTTAATTCTCCACCTATGTGGCAAGGGTATCTCGCGGCATCAAAGCGACGTACCTGCACAATGCCACTGCGGCCTGCACAGACCCCATCCCACATGGTCTGGACATCCCTCCCCAGGGAAGTGATTACCCCGAGACCCGTGATTACTGCTCGACGACGCGGCATGGATTGGGGATCCCCTACTTCTTCTCTTTGCAGTGTTCCACGACGTATTCCACGGTTTGGCCGATGGTGCGGATTTTCTCGGCCTCCTCGTCTGGGATACTCATTTCGAACTCGTCTTCAAATTCCATGACCAGTTCGACGGTATCTAGCGAATCGGCGTTCAGGTCATCCACGAAAGATGTGTCCCGCGCCAACTCAGACTTATCAATACCCATCTGTTCACTGACGATTTGATATATTTTTTCTTCGACTTCTGCTTCTGTAGGCACTGTCCATACTCCTTGTCACGACTAACGAACATCTTTTTTAGATCAGTCTATTTTTCAAACGTCTATTTCTAAGGCCCGACAATATACCCTTCGCCTCCAGGGCCTGCAACTGTTTTCTCACAACAATTACATTCGCAGTCCTCCGTCGACTATCAGCACCTGGCCGGTGACGTAGCTGGCCTCGTCGCTAGCCAAGAAAACGGCCACTGAGGCTACTTCTTCAGCTTGGCCCAAACGCCTCAGGGCGATCAAAGGCTTGATTGATTCTGTGAGCCGTTCGGGAAGGGCTTGGGTCATAGCGGTATCTATAAACCCTGGCGCCACAGCATTTACTGTAATATTCTTTCGGCCCAGCTCCTTGGCTGCGGTCTTGGTAAGACCGATAACGCCAGCTTTGCTGGCAGCGTAATTGGCTTGTCCGGGGTTGCCCATCACTCCTGAGACGCTCGCCAAATTCACAATCCGTCCATATCGGGATCGCAGCATATGCCTGGCTACCGCCTGAGTACCAATAAAAACGCCTTTGAGATTAACATTGATTACCAAGTCCCATTGTTCTTCATCCATGGTCAGCAAGAGGCCGTCACGCGTTATACCGGCATTATTGACCATAATATCAATTTTTCCGAATTCATCGACTACGCCTTGGATCATCTCCTTCATAGCCTCAGAGTCGGTGACGTTGGTAAATTTAGCAACGGCCTTGACGCCCATCTGGTTGAGGTCTTTAACCGTCTGCTCCAGCTCATCTTGCAGAAGATCAACGCCCACGATATTAGCGCCACGACCAGCGAGTTTCAGACATATTTCTCGGCCAATACCTCTTGCCGCTCCGGTTACAATAGCCACTCGACCTTTCATATCTTGCTCCTATAGCTTCTCGAATCCACTTGGATCACTAATGGTTTTTACTTTTATTTCTCTACTGATTCGCCGTCCCAGTCCCGCTAACACCTTACCAGGCCCGATTTCGTAGTATTGTTTGATATCGTCGGCCATCATCGCTTCCATGCATTTTTGCCAGCGTATGGGGCTGTCCACCTGCTCGGCCAACATCTGGCGGACTTCGTCGCTGTTACGATAATACCGGCCCAATACGTTACAAGCTACCGGGATTTGCGGCTCTTTCAACTCCACCTGGGCTAGGGCTTGGGCTAACCGCTCCCTTGCTGGGGTCATAAGTTTACTGTGAAAGGCTCCAGCTACGCGCAGCTCTATAGTAGCAATTTTTTTCTCTTGAGCCAACTCCGCCAGTCGCTGGCAGGCCTGTTTGGTTCCCGAGGCTACGATTTGGCCGGGACAGTTGTAGTTAGCCGGTGAAAGTACCTGGCCATCGCTGGCCTCTTTGCAAAGATTTTCCACGGTTTGTTCGTCGGAGCCACGCAGGACTACCATGGTGCCGGGGTTCTGCTGGGCGGCGGCCTGCATGTATTGGCCTCGCTTTTGAACGAGTTTGATGGCTTCTTCGAAGTCCAGCACCCCAGCCAAGCACAGGGCGGTGTACTCTCCCAGGCTCAAGCCTGCGGCGGCTTGGAGCTGTTCTGGGGCGAGAGCCCCGCTTTCTTGTCCGGCTCGAAGCAGAGCTATGCTCGTGGTCAAGATCGCTACTTGGCTGACGTCGGTGGCGTTGAGGGTTTCGGCTGGACCTTCGAAACAGACCTTAGCTAGATCTATGCCGGTCAGTTCAGAAGCCTGAGCGAAGACCTGGCGAGCGCACTGATGGGCCTGGCAAACATCTTGGCCCATACCCACCACTTGTGCGCCTTGGCCCGGAAATATGTAGGCTACTTTTTCAGCCATGTTGTCTCACTCTCTTTACAGAGTCTTGCCAGCAGTTTCCGGATGTGAATCCGCGAATTTCCCTATACCTCGGTCTATAATTTTACCACGGCTGAGCCCCAGGTAAGTCCCCCGCCAAAAGCTACCATGATAATCGTATCCCCTTCCACCAGCAGACCCTTTCGTTTGGCTTCATCCAAAGCAATGGGAACCGAGGCTGAGGATGTATTCCCGCAACGATCAATATTGATGTAGACTTTTTCCTGTGGAAAGCCCAGTTTGCTCATAGCCGAGTCGATAATTCGTTGATTTACCTGGTGGGGTACTATCATTTTCACGTCGTCTACCGATAAATTGCAGCTCTTCATGGCGTCTACTATCAGTTCCTGCATGGCGTTGACGGCGAATTTGTATACGGCCTGTCCCTGAATCTTCATGTATTGCATCCGCTTGTCCAGCATCTCTTGGCTGGCTGGATATCGAGATCCGCCGCCGGGCAATTGGAGCATGTCCCATTTGCGTCCGTTGGATTTCAGGTTTGTATAGGTGATGCGTCGTTCCCGGTCATCGGTGGCCTTGAGCAGGGCTGCTCCGGCACCGTCGCCAAAGAGAATGCAGGTGGTGCGATCCTCGTAATCGGTTATACGACTGAGAGTTTCACTGCCGACCAATAGTACGTGCTGGTATCGTCCACTTTCGATGAACATTTTACTGATTTCCAGGCCATAGACAAAACCGCTGCAAGCTGCGGCGATGTCAAATGCGGAAGCGTTCTCTGCGCCCAATTTATCTTGTATAAAACAGGCAGTTGCTGGTAAGGGCATCTCCGGGGTGATAGTGGCGCAGATTATAGCGTCAATCTGTTGGGGTTCGACCCCGGCATCTTCCAGGGCTTTTTCTGAGGCGGCGGTGGCCATGCTCGCGGTAGTTTCGCCTTGCCCGGCAATGTGTCGCTCTTTGATACCGGTGCGCACGGTGATCCATTCGTCCGAGGTATCAACCATTTTGGTCAAATCGTGGTTTGAAAGCACCTTTTTGGGTATATAGCTTCCCGTCCCGGCTATGGCCGCACCCGGTTTGTCCGTCATATGTCCTACCTGATTATTTATTGAGTCGTTCTACTATTTGTTCGTTCAAATGGTCGTAAGCCAGGTCCCGGGCCACCCGGATCGCGTTCTTCACTGTCTGGCGATCACTGGATCCGTGGCACTTTATACTCAGTTTTTGCAAACCAAGTAACGGTGCTCCCCCATATTCCGAATGATCGTAACTGTGTCTAATCTCCCGCGCTATCGGTTCCAAGGCCACAGTCGCTTCAGGCATCTGTTTCTGAACTTTTGACAGGATCGCTCCCATGAGGTTTCCAACCAGGGCTTCGACGACCTTCAGCAGCACATTACCCACAAAGCCCTCACAAATCATGACCTCGCAGACTCCGCCGAATATATCTTGGCCTTCAATGTTGCCCACGAAGTTCATCTTTTCATCAGCCTTGCAAAGTTCATGGGCTTCGCGCACCAACTGGTTGCCCTTGGATTTTTCCTCTCCCACCGAGAGCAGCCCCACGCGGGGATTTTTCTTATGAAAGCGTTTTTCGTAATATACCGAGGCCATCACTGCATATTGATAGAGGTTCTGGGGTCGACAGGAAACGTTGGCGCCCACATCGGCGACTACACTGACACCGCTGGCATGTGGAATAGCGACCGCTATGCCCGGACGCAAAACCCCGGGCAGTGTTTTCATTCGCAACTGGCAAGCAGCCACGTATGCACCGGTATTTCCCGCTGAGATTACCGCATCCACTTGCCCCGAAGCCCCCAGTTCGACTAAGCGATTGATGGAAGAGTCTTTTTTTTGCCGCACAGCGCTCATGGGCGACTCCCCCATGCCGATGACCTCTTCGGCATGCAGAATCTCTATCCGTCCCTGCCAGCCGTTGCGTCCGGCCAGATGCTCCATGATGGCTGGTTTTTGACCGACCAGAATCACGGTGTCATCGCCCAGAAACTCCAGAGCGCCCAAAACTCCGTGAACTACTTCACCCGGAGCCTGATCTCCTCCCATGGCATCCACAGCTAGCTTCATCGAGCTATTTCCCTTTCTCGGCTATCTTCAGAGATACTCGACGGTTAAGAAGTCCGCAGTTTTCACAGACTGCGTGGGGCAGCTTCGCTGAACCACATTTGGGACACAATACATAAGCGACCGGCTTGAGTCTATGATGGCTTCGGCGAGTGCGAGTTCTTGATTTACTTTTTTTCTGTGATGGCAGCATATCCCAAAAAATCCTTTATCCGGCCGATCCGACGGCTCTGTGATTCAAATATCTCCAGATTAGCTAACAAACCCCACACGTCGCTCCCGCGCAGGGGCACTACGTTGGCCTATTACCTATCCGACAAGTTGAGCAAGTTAGCGGGCTCCCCGGTCCCTGTCAAGCAAAATAAACGCAACTAGTCGTGCCTAGAGCCGCCAGGATTAGCTCCTTCTCGTTTTATGGGGAGCTAGACGGTCAGCCCCCCTTTTGTGCAATAACCCTGGTTTGAGGCCCTAATTTTAGAATTCAGGCCTTACGTAGATGTTTCTGTTGGCCCGCCTCCGGCTGACCGACAGGTGATATGCTCGCAGGTACTGATCTGTTACAACTTCCCAACTGACAGTACTTTCCAGATATTTCTTTAGATTATTTCCCAGCTCCATGCGTAATCTTTCGCTGCTGGCGAGGCGTAGGGCTTGGCGTTTCAATCCCGCTTTGGTGGTGAAGAGCAGTCCGCCCCCGCTATCGACCGTTTGAGAGGTTAGGCCTTCCAAGGGGGCTGTGGTGATGTAGGGCTTGTTCAAGGCGATTATTCTTGCCAGAGTCCCTGATTGGGTCTCGTCCAGCGAGGGTAGAACAATGAAATCGCAAATGGCCATCACTTTGTAGTACATTTCTCCGCGAGGGATGAACTGGAAGTAATGGGCCATCCCCTCTTGTTGGAGTAGTTTTACGTCCCCTATATATCTGTCGTAGTCTTGCTTGTGGTTGGGGTCGCGCATATCCCCGGCGGCGAATAAAGACCACTGTTGTCCGGTTTGTTCGCGGATTTCATGATAGAGGTCTTCCCATATATCGGTGAGGATATCCCAGGCCTTGTTGTTCTGGATCCAACCGACGAGCCCGACTATGTGCTTACCCACAAAATGCTCAAGTCCCAAATCCACTTTGAGTTCATCCACTTGATCAATTCGGTACCTGCGGTCGGGACGGGCTCCGTGGGGAATGATTACAATGTTGTGCGGTACTTCCCAGCCCTTGTTGCGGAAGGTCCACTCCAGCCGCCATTTTTGATAGGAACATTTGAATATCAAAATCGAGCACTTACTGGCCAAGGCTCGCACGAAATCCTCCTCGGCGTCCTTCATCCGTCCGTGGATGGTGTGGGGCTCGACAATGGTGGCATAATCGCTGAGCATATCCAGCATGAGCAGAAAACCGTTGTTGAAGTCCGTCTCCCCCCGCTCGTTAATATAGTTGTATAGCCCGTACTCGTGCTGAATATGCACTACCTCCGGGTCTATCTGCTTTATGGTCTCCACTACCGGCAAATACCACTGGGGATCAGTCATGTCGATGACTGGATGAACCATCTCACCTTCTCCGTCGGTATGGCTGATTATGTGGATTTCTCGATTGGGCTGAGCCCGCTGAATGAACTCCACCGCTTCTTCGGCAAAAGTTCCTATTCCGCAAAGCCGCGGGGGCCAGCTGGATATCATCACGATTGGTTTACTGGACATACTTCACCTCTCCTGGTTACTACTTGGAACGTCCTTTACTCCCTCGGCTCGCGTAGCTCTGGTTGACACAAATCAGGGCACTTAGAAAACTCAGCAGACTTTCCGCTCCCTGGTTGGCGTTCACGGCGTCGGCGTTTAAGCCGTCTCCGCATCCGCCCGTTGCTAAATCATACACCGGTAATTGCAGATCATTATATCCCAGGAACCAATCGAAAGCCTTTCGCATCAGACGGGCGTACTTGGCGTCACTGGTGGCTTCATAGGCTGCCCGCAGCATCGCCACGGTGCTAGACGCTTCGAGAGGCTGCTGGTCGAACTGGGCCTTCTGTTGGCCCCGGCGAAACCAGCCCCTATTGCCCACAAATGAGAAGTGGTGCCCGTCGTAGGTATGTTTGAGTAAAAACTCGCAGCTTTTCACTGCCGTCTCCGTAAAAGCTGCTTCTTCACACACTCGCCCGGCTACGAACAAGGCTTGTACGATAGCAGCGTTGTCATAAGTCAGTTCATCCTCAAACCAAATCCAATCCTGCGAAGAACTCTGTTTAAAGGCCAAGATTAGCATCTGGGCGTTTCTGCGCAGCAACTCCTTAATATCGGTCTCTTCGGGAAACTGCTTTAGGTAGTAGCTTAGACCCACAATGGAGTAGGCCTTTCCGCGCAGGCTTGCCACAGGTAAGTGGTCTATCGCTCTGAGAAAACACTCCTTGGCGGAAGGTAAATAGGCTGAGGTGGGGGGGTAGGCCACCAAGGTTCCTATTCCCAGCACGGCTCGGGGCAGAGCATCTCCAGGAATATCGGGCTCGACGAATTTCCGCTCAAAGGTTACGAAGTTTTGGAAGCGCCCATCCGACGCTTGGACGTGATAAATGAACCCCAGGTAAATGTTCAAGAGCCGTAGGGCTTGCTTGTCCTTATTGTCCCGACAGTATTTTACGATTATGTCTAATGCTCGAGCGTTGTCGTCGGTACAGTAGCCGTGCTCCCGCGCGGGTATTATGAACTTTGCATGTTGGATAAGTCCTACATCATCGGTTAGCCGAATCAGATGGTCTAACTGCAGATCGGGTAAATCCACCACCGAGCCGGTTTCTTCGGCTACTGGTTCATATACAACGGCTTTGGCTTTTCTTCGCCTCTGAGCCTCTCCCATCAGTTTCCAATATCTGGCTCCCACGTTATGCCAGGTCATTGTCCTGCCCAGGGCGTAGGCTCGCTTTCGCATCGCTAGGCACTTGCGGCGATTTTTCAGCAGCTCGATTATATTGGCTGCGATCCCCTGGGAATCCCCAAAGTCCACTAATCTGCCCCGGCCGTCCTCCAAAAGCTCTTGGGCATACCAGTAAGGCGTAGAGATGATGGCTTTGCCGCTACCCAAGGCGAAGGCCAAGGTTCCGCTGGTCATCTGCTGAGGATACAGATATGGGGTAACGTAGAAGTCCGCGGCGCAGAGCCACTGGTGCAGCTCTGGAGAAGAAACAAAGTGATTGTAAAAAACCACGTGCTTTTCCATTCCCAGCTCAGCTACCAGCCGTTGGAGGCTTAGCCGATATTCTTCACCATCTGCCAGTTTCACGTTGGGGTGGGTTACGCCCACCACGGCGTAGACGATAGATGGGTCTTCGGCTACGATCTCCGGCAGAGCCTTGATCATTACTTCTATGCCCTTGTTCCGGCTGATAAGGCCGAAGGTCAGGATTATTTTTCGCTTTCTCAGGCCCAGCGAATGTTTGTAATTATTCGGCTGTACCAGCGGCAGGTCCGGAATACCATGCGGTAAATGCACCGCCTTCTTTCGCGGGATATCATAAACATCCGTGAGCATGGACAGCCCCTGCTGGCTCATCACCACCACTCGATAAGAAATATCAGCGATTTCGGACAATACTTTACGCTGAGCGTCGTTGGGTTTGTCCAGAACGGTGTGCAGCGTGGTTATTACGGGCACCCGGAGCTTTCGCAGCAGCAGTAGTAGATAATTGCCCTGTTCGCCGCCGAAGAGTCCGTACTCATGCTGTACGCAGACCAGCTTGGCTTGGCTGAAATTGATGTGGTCTGCTGCCGATCGATAGTCCCCCTCAACGTTCGTGCGAATCTCAAGTTTTACCGGTTTGGCATAATCTATTTTTTCGCCACTTCGCATGGCTACAACAAAGGGCGCAAAATCGCTGGTGTTTTCCCCGATCGCATTGATCAGATCATTGGTGAAAGTAGCGATTCCGCACCTTTGCGGTAAAAACGAAGACACAAAGCAAACGCTCTGCTCTGGGTCTGATAGGACTTGTTTCCTTTTAGCCAATTTTGCTAACCTCTTGCTATGAGCTAGGTTGTCGTAATCGGTCCCACGATTTGAAAACTACACCAAAGCACTTATCCCAACTGTGTGTCCGTCATCTGGGCCTCAGTTGCTCCGTCTGCACAATTATATGTTAGGATATGCGGGTATTTCCGTCAACCGCCCTTAATTCGTCCGCTGCCAGCTTGGCGTTATCCGCCAAGCGGATATAGAAGGCATCTGCAAACCCCAAATTTCCCCTTCGCTCGCTAAAGCCAGTGACAGCGAACAAGGGTTATACCGCAGTGTAGCCCCCGTCAACCGGGATGTTGGCTCCAGTGATGTAGAGAGAGGCATCTGAGGCTAGAAAGACGATGACTCCTTTTAGGTCCTGCTCATTGGCCTGTCTGCCCAGGAAAGTACGGGCGTTGTAGCGTTTGACGAAAATCTCCTCTTGATTATTGGCAAAACCACCAGGACTGATGGCATTTACACGAACGCCCTTTGGTCCGAGCTTTGACGCGGCATAGCGAGTTAGCTGAATCAAGCCGCCTTTGTGGAAGAAATAGTCAGGCGGCGCACCCCAATCGAGCCCCTCATACAACGAGAAATCAGGGGCGATCATGCCGTGAATAGAAGCGATGTTTATGATACTTCCCTGGCCCTGAGTAGCCATATGGTTGCCGAAAGCGCGGGTCATCAAGAAGATACCGGTGGCGTTGACCTTCATACTCTTTTCAAAATCCTCAGCCGGGGAATCCCAGTCCTTCATAGGGCGAAGCACGGCACAGTTGACGAGCACATCAACCTTGCCAGCTTGCTCGACGACGTGCTCAAGCAAAGCTTTGATTGATTCTTCGCTACCCTGGTCATACTGCACGGCGGTAACATCCAAGCCAGCTTTGCGGAACTGCTGGGCGACTTCTTCCAGCTTTTGGATATTGCGAGCAGCCGCAAATGTTCTAGCGCCTGCCTCGGCAACCGTTTCGACTATCTGTCGGCCATATAGCCCGGCTCCGCCTGTGACCAGAGCCACTTTCCCATCGAGCTTGAAACTTTCCAGTACATTCATTTGTTATCTCCATTTGACTTTTCAATCACTAATTTGCTCAAATATTGATGATACATCCAACGGCTGCGTTTTTCAATCAGAGTTTATTATCAAAGATATTCGCCGAGGAGCAGTTTGAGTTTATCAATATTTTGTCTGGCTGTCCAGTGTGTCCTTTCATTGCCGGCACGTAGGTTGTGCTGGGGCTAAAGCAAATGCTCAGACGTTCCTGTAATGCGTGTCCGTGCTTGCAGATTCCATAGCCGCGATCTGTACCTTCAACGTTTGGTGAGCCTGGTCAATAGTACACAAAGGCTTGGCCTTACCCTCCAGAGCATCCAGAAAAGCGGCCGCCTGCAAGGTGAACAAAACATCTCTCTCTATGGGCTCGATGGGTTCGTCGTGCCAGTCGTTGCCGGGCTCGCTCATCCAGCGCCAACGGCATTTGTGTAGTTCAAACCGCAGAGTACCTTTTTCACACACGAGCGTAAAGGTAGTTTCATTGGGGGCCTGATGCTGGTTGAGAGTATAACAGCCCATCACTTCTGAGTGACGGCAGATAAGATTGACGGTGTCTTCGACCTCGACGCCTGGAATGGCTTTATGGTCAGCATCACAGCAAAGCCGATTGATGGGGCCCAGGAGCCATTCGCCGGCGTTTAGCAAGTGCGTAAGGACATCCTGAATGGCCCCTCCTCCTCGGCGATGATCTGCATAGTAAGTATCCCGATAGGCTGGACGATAGAACGGGAAACATTGGCCGAAGACGGCGACAATTTGCAGTGCTTTGCCGAACCTTCCGCTGTTAAAAGCGTCTCTCATGGCTTGAAGGGCAGGGTGAGCACGATAAACGTAAGCGACAGCGGCGACCAGGTCTTTCTCAACTATTGTCTGAGCGAGCTCCTCGACGCCCTGGGTATTTGTGGAAAGGGGCTTTTCGATCAGAAGGTTTATCCCCGCTTTTGCCAGGGTCAAGGCAATGGGGATGTGAGTGTGGGCTGGTGTGGCTATCACAGCTGCGTCCCAATTGGTTTTCAGAGCGTCTTTGAGAGTGGGAAAGGACTCAGAGACGCGGTATCTGGCGGCTACATCTTCGCGGAGCTGATCCTGGATTTCGCATACTCCCACGGTGACTCTGCTTGTATTTAGAAAACAACGAACGTGGCGTTCGCCTATCGAACCGGTTCCAATCACCAACAGACTGTGCATACTAACCGCTCCTTTTGTGTCTCTGCTTGGAGGTTTTCTACTAGATCAAATCCAATCCAGTTTTCTTTGATACATTTACTAACAATTCAAGCTGTCCTGTCCATAGTTGAAGGTTGATAAAAGGTGGCGGATCTCTTTTGGAATCTGCTGCTTATCGGACCAGATTGCCAGTTCGAGGGCTTTGCGGTCGGGGCAGTCGATCTGGGCCAATTCACCGGATCGGCTGATGGCAGCTTTGATGAGGGTTAGGGCGGATTCGGTTACCTGGGTGAGGTTGGTGATGATTTCGTTGAGCAGCTCGAGCTTTGACAGGGCTCGATCGTGCTCTCGCCAGCAGTCGTAGTCGCTGGGCAGGGCGAGCAGGGCGTAGCAGATTTGGGCCTCTCTGGCTAGTTTGGCTTCGGGCATACAGGTCATGCCGATCAGATCGCCGCCCCAAGCTATGTGCATTCGCGACTCGGCTTGGGTGGAGAACTGTGGGCCTTCCATGCAGACGTAGGTTCCGCCGTCGTGGACGGTGGTTTCGACAGTATCGGCGCAGTCGAGCAGCAACCGGCGAAGATGCGGACAAAACGGATGGCTGAACTCGGTGTGGACGGCTAAGTGGTCGGCAAAAAATGAGCTTTCACGGCGAACGGTTTTGTCGATGAGCTGATCGGGAACGACCAGATGGCGAGGTTGGATTTTCTCTTTGAGGCTGCCGACGGCTCCAGAAGCGATGATGTGGGTTACGCCGAGTGATTTGAGAGCGTAGATGTTGGCTCGATAGGGTACGGCTGAGGGGCTGAGCATGTGCCCTGGGCCGTGGCGAGCGAGCAGGGCGACGGGTACGCCGGACCATTCGGTGATGGTGATGGGGCTGGATGGCTTGCCGAAAGGGGTTTCAATAACGCGCTGTTGGCCCTGGTTGTCCGCGGTGAAGGCTTGGTCGAGCCCGCTACCGCCGATTACGCCGATCATCAACTTGGCCATTGTTGGACTCCTGCTTGGTAAATCTCAA
>SDBV01005939.1_pt1 | contig 17064 bp, 15 predicted proteins | sample 2277081 | NCBI WGS metagenome assembly SDBV01 (sample SAMN10402039, study PRJNA504765) | marine sediment metagenome | isolation source: marine sediment core GS10_PC15, 223 cmbsf | place: Arctic Ocean: Southern Knipovich Ridge | collected 2010 | reverse complement strand
CATCAGTTGGTTGACATCGACTGTATTGCAGTTGATCAGCCTCTTATTGTTTGCATCTACCCGCTTGCTTATATCAAGCTTGGCCTTCTTTTTTTCTTTTTCAAGTTTTAGCGTCATTATTACCTCCTATTGAGACTATTGTAAAACTCATTCTGCCAGTTTGAAATTGCTTTTAGCCTCATTGACAACTCTCGCAGCCCTCTTCTAAATCACACACAAAAGGTTTATCTTCTTCTTCTCGCTCTATTTCAATCGAATCCGAAGCCGATTTGTTTTTCATCCAGCGTGGCTGCAGTCCGCGCTTATTGATGTCCGTTGTCGACTTTTCAATCTGTGTGGCGGCCAGTGTGCGCAAATAATAGTTTGTCTTGATTCCCTTGTTCCACGACATCATGTACATCTGATGGATCTTTTTCCCGCTTGGCTCGGCTAAATAGAGATTGAGCGATTGTCCCATATCGATCCATTTTTGCCTGCGGCTGGCGCATTCGATGATCCATTCGGGGTCGATTTCAAATGCGGTGGGAAACATTTGTTTGATGTCATCAGGGATTCGCTCAATTTCATTGATCATGCCATCAAAATACTTCAAATCGTCAATCATCTGTTCATCCCATAAGCCTATTTCTTTCAGCTTGTGAACTAAAAAGACATTGAGAAGAATGAATTCGCCCGAAAGATTCGACTTCACAAACAAATGGCGATAGGTGGGCTCTATCGATTGGGTAACTCCTGTAATATTGGAGATTGTAGCAGTAGGCGCAATTGCCAGGGTATTGCTATTGCGCATTCCATGTTTTTTGACCGATTCGCGCACTGGTGTCCAATCCATTTTCACACTTGTATCCATTTCAATTTCTTGCCGCCGCTCTTTTGCGAGAAGAGCAATTGTATCGATTGGGAAAAGGCCTCGATCCCATTTTGAGCCTTTATAGGATTCGTAAGTGCCCCGCTCCTTTGCCAGTGCACTGGAAGCGAGAATGGCGTGATAAGAGATGCATTCCATACTCTCATCGGCAAATTCTACTGCTTCATGGCTAGAGTAACTGATATTTTGGATATAGAGGGCATCTTGAAAACCCATGATTCCCAGCCCAATAGGGCGATGTTTTGCATTGGCATTGCTTGTCTCTGGAATGGGATAGAAATTGAGATCAATCACATTATCAAGCATCCGCACAGCCGTTTTGATCGTTATGGCCAGTTGCTTTTTATCGAGCCCTTCTTTAGTCGTATGAGCCGCCAAGTTGATGGATCCCAGATTGCACACAGCGGTTTCTTCTCTCGACGTGTTGAGCAAGATTTCTGTGCAAAGATTTGAGCTATGGACAACGCCCATATGATCTTGTGTTGAGCGGACATTCGATGGGTCTTTGAATGTGATCCAAGGATGTCCTGTTTCAAAGAGCATGCTCAACATCTTGCGCCAGAGAGGCAATGCTTCGAGCCGTTTGAAGAGGGTGATCTTGCCTTCATCTGCCATCTTTTCATATTCGACATACCGCTTTTCAAAGGCTTGTCCATAGAGATCATGCAAATCGGGGACATCGCTTGGATTGAAAAGAGTCCACATCCCATTTTCATTCACCCTCTTCATAAAGAGATCGGGGATCCAGTTGGCGGTGTGCATGTCGTGCGTGCGGCGCCGTTCATCGCCTGTATTTTTGCGCAACTCGAGAAAATCTTCTAAATCGAGGTGCCACGTCTCGAGGTAGCAACAGAGAGCTCCCTTTCTTTTGCCTCCTTGATTGACAGCAACTGCCGTGTCATTGACTACTTTGAGGAAAGGAATGACTCCTTGTGAGCGACCATTGGTCCCTTTGATGCGGGCTCCAGTTGCGCGAACATTTGTCCAATCATTGCCGAGGCCTCCAGCCCACTTCGATAGCTTGGCATCATCAGAAACAATTTTAAAAATGTGTTCGAGGTCATCCATCACCGTAGAGAGGAAACAGGAACTCAATTGCGATGTGCAAGTACCTGAGTTAAAAAGTGTGGGCGTCGCTGATGTATAGAGAAATTGAGAAAGGATATGGTAAAATTCAATGGCTCGTTCATTTTTCGTTTTGTCCTCATTGATTGAAAGCCCCATCGCAACGCGCATCCAAAAGATCTGCGGAGTTTCTAAGCGCCTTTCGTTGTCATGAATGAAATAGCGATCATAGAGATTTTGCAACCCAAGCAGGTAAAACCGATCATCGCGCTCAAGATCCATTGCATCAGCGAGCTTGTCGAGGTCAAATTTCTCAAGCTCAGAAGAGAGACGATCAATGGAGATTCCATGTTTGATATACGATTTGAAGTATTCTTTGTGTCTGTTTTTCAATTTGCTATCAGAAGCACTCATTTCCATTGACTCGCGATAGAGCACATCGAGAAGAAGACGAGATGCCACTTTCGAATAAGCCGGATCCTTTTCGATTTGGGCGCGTGCTGCCATAATCAATGCCTGATCGACTTCTTTTTCTTTGATCCCTTCATAAAAATTGAGAATGCACAGATCGAGCAAATCCTTAGCAGAAACCTCTTTTTCTAACCCATGGCACGCATGGACAATCCGCTTGCGCAGCTGCTTATCAGTGATCGTTTTACTTATCCCCGCTTCAGTAAATACAGTAAACTTACGGGCGTTTGGATCTAACTCTTCTTCCTTGGGTTGCTCCTCTCTAACAGGAAAGATTCCTGCTTGCCGCAAAATCATTTCTTTAGCCACGTTAAAGAAACCCTCACGCATCAACTGATTTTCTACTTCATCTTGAACGAGCGCTGTCGTCAGCTCTATTCCTTCCTTATGAAGATGAGAAACCCTAGCTACCACTTTTTGCGTCACCAGATTCACCGAATCGATGATCTCTTGTGTAGAAGGTCCTTCAATCAGGTGTTTTTTTCGAAAGGCCACTTCTAAAGTTGATGCTACTTTCATTGGGTTGAAGCGAGCTTTAGTGCCATCTTTGCGTAGCACTTTGAGATTTTGGGGAGAGTCTTCTCGCAGTTGCTTATGCTTGTCACGATAGATGATATAATCGCGCGCCACATCATGGTGCCCTTGATCCATGAGAGTGACCTCGACAACATCCTGAATTCCCTCAACCGTTAGGCATGTCCCTTTTGCAGCAAACTGCCCCAATTTTTGCAAAATTGCTTCTGTTGTTTCTTTTACGATTTGCACCAAATCTTCAGGGAGCGATTCATTTTTTGGCATTTGCTTTGTATCGCGAAATGCCGCTTCAATTGCGTGATAAATCCGTTTTTTTCGAAATGGAACGAGGCTGCCATTGCGCTTCACAACAGTGAAGTGATTGAGCTCGCTATCTGCATCAATCGTAGCGGATGAAGATGGGCTTTTTTTGGTCATATTATGTTCTCCTAAAGACTTGAGGGTTAAGGGCGCCTCTACCAGATCTGGTAGTTTTGTCTTCCTATAACCACTATATATAGTAGTCGCAATCTTTTCGTCCACAAAATTTTTTCCTCTCAAGAGAAAAAAAGAAACGTCACATAGGAGACGTAGGATAGGAGCAAAATGGAGCCATCAATGCGTGATAAACGATTGTTTCCAAGCACCATTAAGACCCATAAAAGAACCGTAAAAGCAACCATCAAGGGAAAGTCGATGAGCAGCATTTTTTGGGAAAAATAAATCGGGTTGATCATTGTAGCAAATGGGATGATGAGCAGCGGATTAAAAATATTGCTTCCAACGACCGTTCCCACAAGAATTTCTTGTTCTTTGCGAAACGCGGCAACAAGGGCAGTGGCCAGCTCTGGTAGAGATGTACCAAAAGCAATAACGGAAATGGCAATGACTCGCTCAGAAATCTGAAAATGTTCTGCCACTTTCAAAGCGCCATCCAAAAGAGCTTGCGTTCCCAAAATGAGCAGCACAGCACTCCCGATCGCGGCAAAAATTGGAAGAGTGATTTTGACCGGCGGCCTTTTCACCTCATCGTGCACTTTGAGTTCTTCTTCGAGCTCTACTTTCTTTGGGGGGAAAAAGTATTGGAAAATATTGTAAAAGATCAGGACGAGGAATAAGTAAATGCCTTCAATTCTGCTGATTTTCCCCCCGACCATCACAAGAAATAAGAGCAGATACACCACAAACAAGATCGGCATTTTCTGCCATTTCATTCCATGCGTTACATCGCAGGGGCGGATCATGAGATAAACTCCCAAAACCAGGCCAACATTGGCAATATTGGAGCCGAGGACATTTCCCAAAGCGATATCGCCGGCAGCGCCCTTGAGTTGACTAAAAATACTCACCAAGGCCTCTGGGGTCGAGGTGGCAAAGGCGACAACCGTCAGACCAATGACGAGTTTGGGCACCTTGAAATGCAGAGCAATTTGCACAGCAGAGCGAACTAATAGCTCTGCTCCCAAATAAAGAAGGAACATTCCAAGGAGGATGAGAAGCCAAGACAGAGTCATAAGGAAATATTAATCAGTAAAATTGAACAAAAAAATAGCACATCGTGGTATAATCTTTCAATGGTGTCTTGGAATCATGAGCACAATAACTAGAGTGATAACAGCCTTTCCCGAAAATCTTTATCGAACGATTCGCCCAGGAGCTCAGGCCTTATGTGATGGGTTTGTCTACTTAATCAATCCCTCTTATCCCTCTTTTCAAGACATAGATATTGCTGCAGAGAAAAACGCAGCAAAAATTTACGGCAATGGGGATACAGAGCTAAAACTTGTTGATGATCCTTTCCAAGCGACCAAGACGCAAAAAATTGAGAAGCTTGGAACTCTTCATATTGGAGTCTATCCGGAGGCTCTTGAATGCTATCAAAAGGGGCTTCAGCTCCTTGAGGGAATTGTATTACAAAATACAAGTGCATTTTTTGAGAAGGGACTCGAAGATATTGAAAAAGTTTTCTTCTTCTCACATCATCAGATGTTGAGTTATGACACAGATTGTAACCCTGGCAAGATACGTGATAAAAGGGCCAAGGTATCCAGCAAAAAAAAATCCAATGAATTTTATCCAGATCCAGAAGAACTTCCCCAAAAAGTCGCAGAAATTTGTAAAACGATCCAAGAGCTTGGCAGCAAAGTTTTGAGTAAACAAATTGGTGCAATAGATGCAGCAGCAAAGATGCACCAAAAAATTGTTGAGGTCCAACCCGTTAATAGGGGAAATGGGCGTCTTGCGCGGGCTTGGATGAACGTAATGCTCCAAATTGGCGGTGTCAAAGCCATTCCTTTCACAAGTAGGGGCCGCTATCTCAAAGCAGTGGAAGGAGGAGTGGGGAAACTCAAAAAACTGATCCAAGAAATGAGTTCAAAGACAGATATTGATAAAAAACCCATCAATGATTTACAATACTTATAATATTTACTTTATAAAAGGGTTTTTTATATGACTATTTCACAATATTTAGTTCCTACAGTTTCTGCTGCAGCCGCAATGGTTCCTACTTATTATGGGTTTGCAGTAAAAAGCGCACAGCAATTGGATAAAACGATTCCCCGTTTTGTCCCTCTTGAGGCAATAAAAAATGGATTAAAATTGGCCCCAACGGCTGGACTCATTGTGGGAACGCAAATGATTGCGGAAAAATGGATCGGAAAACAGTTGGGAGCGGAAAATAGCCTCCTTAAAAGCTTGGCAAGTGCCGCAATTGTGGGCCTTATCTCTGCTCCTCTTTTAGCAGCATTCAATGGTCAAACAATGGGGCGATCGATCTCGGAATCGATTTTAGCTCTCTCAATGAGAGAGGCCGCTGCAATTACAGCAAAAGAAACCATCTTTGTCGTTTCTTTGGGGGCTTCAAGTAAGGTCAGCCAAATCATGAAGCGCTATTTCGGTGACAATATGGCAACTGAATATGCCGGCGCTTTTGTGAGTGGCGCGATTGGGAGCATAGTTGGCCACCCATTTGATACGATGTTGACCCGTTGGCAAGCAGGACTTCCCTGCAAAGCGATCCATTTGATGAAAGGTGCCACTGCAAAAGCTCTTGCTGTGGGAAGTTTCTCGATGTTTTACAATATGGGCAAGGGTTTTTTAACGTCTTCGTTGGTTAAAACCTAAACTTCTTGTATGATGTAGATATGAGACGGATCTATATCATACCCAATATTATCACGGCATTCAGTCTCGCTTCTGGATTATTTGTCATTTTCAAGGTCAATATGATCGAGCCAGGCATGGGAACATATAAATCTCTCCTGACTTCTTCCTTCTTATTGCTTTTTGCCGCTTTTGCTGACTGGGTGGATGGAGCGATTGCCCGGGTGATGCATGCAGAGAGTGAGTTTGGCTTTTTATTTGATTCTCTATCTGATGCTGTTACTTTTGGAGTCGCCCCCTCCGTTTTGATGCTCAAGAGTTTGTCCCTTGAACAGGGAACACTCCTTTCATTTTTGGCCATGATCGGAGCGATGGTCTTTTCGATTTGTGGGATCTTGCGCCTTGTTCGGTTCAATGTGACGATGGCAGCAATTAAGAAATTGCCCAAACATCGGGCCAAAAAATTCCGCCATTTTATCGGACTTCCCATCCCTGCCGCCGCTCTTGCTGTTGTAGGGACCAATTTGCTCCTTGCCTATCCCCTCTTTGAAGAGTGGGCTGGTCTTAATAAAATGACGCAGACCATCATCATGACTGCCGTCACACTTGTCTTGGGCTATTTTATGGTCAGTCGCTTCAAATTTCCCAGTGCCAAGGCCCTGCATTTTCGGGTCCCCTCATTTCAGCTCGTCTTCATCGCGGTTATTTTGGCTTTTTTCTTCCTCTACGGAATTCTCTACTATTTCCCAATCACGCTAGCGGCAGTTACCTGGCTCTATATTTTGATTGGATGGTGCATTGTCATCATACGGTTAATTGCAGGGAAAAAATCAAAGACTTTAGCTGATTTTGAGCCTTATCATGATGATTGAATATGCTCTTATAATAATCCTTGGTACTCTCGCCGTTTTCTTTGCATGGAAAATGGGACATTGGAAATTGCGGTGTCATCTTCTTGAAGAAAACCTTAACTTTGCCAAGAAGACGCATGAAGAGCTCAAAGAAGCCTTCAAAGCTCTTTCCCATGATGCTCTAGAAAAAAACAACCAGACTTTTCTTGATCTTGCGAAAACGAGTTTGGAAAAATTCCAAGAAAGAGCGAAAGGAGACCTCGAAAAGCGGCAGCAATCCATTGATCAGCTCGTAAAGCCCGTTAAGGAAACTCTTGGCAAGCTCGACGAAGGACTCCAAAAACTTGAAAAAGAGCGAAAAGGAGACCATGCCTCACTCAAGATGCAAGTGCAGTCTCTCATGGAAGCGAAAAAAGAGCTGAGCCAGGAAACTGCGAATTTGGTCAAAGCACTGCGTACACCAATTGCAAGGGGACGCTGGGGAGAGATTCAGCTGCGGCGGGTAGTGGAAATGGCCGGCATGCTCAACCATTGTGATTTTTATGAGCAAGAAGTAGGGGAGGGGGGGATCCGCCCCGATCTAATTATCAAATTGCCAGGCGGTCGGCAAGTGATCATTGATGCTAAAGTTCCTCTTGAATCCTACTTAGATTCCATCCAAACCGATAACGAGGCGATTCGGGAAGCCAAACTCAAAAATCATGCCCGATTGATTCGCACGCATGTCTCTGCGCTTTCGAAAAAATCCTATCATCAGCATTTTTCTCCCACACCCGAGTTTGTGGTTCTCTTTCTTCCTGCAGAGGCATTTTTCAGTGCGGCATTGCAATACGATCCTGCTCTGATTGAGGTAGGTGTCGACCAAGGAGTGATCATTGCCACTCCCACCACGCTCATTGCTCTTTTGCGTGCGGTGGCCTATGGCTGGAAGCAAGAAAGTCTTTCTCGCCATGCAGAAGAGGTAAGTCAGCTCGGCCATGAGCTCTATAAGCGGATCGTCGATATGTCCGGCCATTTTTCTAAGATGGGTCGTTCTCTTTCTTCGGCAGTCGAGGCCTACAACAAGGGAATTGGCTCGCTCGAATCGCGCGTGCTCGTCTCTGCGCGCAAGTTCAAAGATCTTGGTGCAGCGGCCTCTAAACTAGAACTTGATGCGGTAGATGTTGTGGAAAAGGTGCCTCGCCAGCTTGAATCCGCGACTACTCCTGTTGAAACACAAAATTCTTAAATTTTATAATCCAATCATCAGAAATACCTGCAGATTTTCGGTGATCCTCTTGGAAATGGGTTCCCATAGCACGATTAGGAGAAAGATTTGCAGGCAAAGCTTTTTGCCAAGCAGACCACTCACTCTCAGAAGGATTTTTCATTTTTTTAAGCCAGCTCCACCCAAAAGCGACATGGGCAATTTCATCCTTAAGAATTTGCTGCATGAGTTTTGCACAAAAAGCGTCTCCATGCTCCATAAAAGCTTTTCCGTAGGCAGGAGCAAAATCGAGATTGGCCATCTCAAAGGTGAGGCTCATCACACTTAAGTATTCTTCGGGCTTTTGCAAATAGGGCGTATAGGCCCAAAAATTCTTATAGAGGGGCAAATCTTCAAAGGCAATGCCTAGGCGCTCCATTTGCTGCATATAAAGGCGGACATGGCCTTGTTCTTCTCGAAGGGTATTTGCCACACCGCGCCGAAAGTGTTTAGGGGCATCCGGAAATGCGAGAAGGGCGTAGGCCATGATCTCTACTGCAAGCAGCTCATGTCCTGCAAAGCGGTGCATGCAAATCGCCCGCTTGTCGGGATCGGAAAATTCATGAAATTTTGGGAGTTTGTTTTTTCGCGTATGTTTTTGAAAATCCATTCCAGGAGGCCTTGTAGGCTGATCCCAAAAATAAGGAGAGCCTGGTGCATCATCAGAGAATACATCAGGCTCAAAAAGTTTTTCCTCGATGGTGTCAGCGCTTAAAATGCGCGTTGCCCATTCATTCAATTCCATTATTCTATTTCGTGAATGAAATAAGCGGGGAAGGCAAAACTGTTATTTTCACGAGGTGAGCCAATCAACGTCACTTGCTTGCCCACATAATCTTGCAAATCAATTTTTGTACTGTAGATATAAGCTGCAGGGAGGTTTTTATTTTTGAGGATGAAGTCTCCTGGCTTATTCCTGACAGGTGATGTAAATACCTCCAAAACTCCAGATACAGAGGTTGCAACAAGCTTTTGCTCTTCATAGAATTCTTCGATGTTTTTTTGGTCGTGAGATTGTGTCCAACTTGCATAGAGTCCCTCTTCAATTGAACTCCATGTTTGCGTTTGCAAAGCATGAGGAAGAGCAGCATTTGGCTCTTGTATCGGGGCATACTGATTGGCAAGGGCGGCCTTTTCTTCGAGGTAAGCAATCCGTTTTTGTAAATATTGCTCTTGAGCATCCGTTAGAGCTTCTTTAGCATTTTCCGCTTTTTTTGGAAAATCTGTGTAATCGTGAATTATAGTTAAAAAGCCCTGTTTTATCTTTTCAAAATCGATTTCTTCAAAGACTTTTTCCATCTCACTTTTTGCAAATAGAGTGGCTGCTTCTGAAAGTTGTTCGGCCGTTTCTTTTCGCTCAGCAATTTTTCCCTTGAGTTCTGGTCCCCCGGCATATTCGATAAACTCTTTCGCCACATAGAAACGAGTATTTGCTGGAGGAGCGATCTCCAGCCATTTGCGGTTTTTAGAACTAATCTGGCCATTGATTCGATCACCCGAGTTGAGATGGCCAACGACGGGAGCTTCGAGATCAGGCTCAAGTCTAACATTGACACGGTTCCCTTCGACTACACCGTCAAGAATAAAACTCCGAAAAACATAGGCTTTGATTACTTCTGGGGGTTCGACGCAGTAGTATTCGCCTTCTTGATCGATAATGGAAAGCATTTCATTTTTACCAACCTCACGGACGATAAATGCATCTAGATCTGGCTGCAAGCGCATTCGGACTTTGTCCCCAGAGACTTTTCCTGTGAAAGGAGAAAAAGCAGCTTTTACAGTAGGGGATTTGCGCTGCATTTTCTTTTCAGGTTGTGTGCTGAGCTGGATTTCTTTTGGTGTTAGGGGATCATCTGCAAATCCGCAGATAAATAGAAGAAGTGAACTTGCCAAAACGAAAAATTTTGCCATTGCTAATAGCCCTCCGAAGCAAAATGGTGGTCAGAATGTTCATTCTAGAAATTCGGGTTTTAAAAAACCATCATTTTTTGCAATAGAGCAGATTCTTATGAATTCAACACGGCGCGGATATGTTCACAATTGGGCTGGCCACATGTACAACCGACAGGCTTGCCGAGAAATACATTATAGTGTTCTTCAACATTGAGAGGATTGGTGATAATATAGAGGTTTTCTCCCTTTTGTTCGATGTCCCATTCGCGAAAACGAAGATCATCTTCAGAAATTTCTTCTTCTTCTTCTTCAAGATGATCATGAGTAGACTCTTGCATCGCTTTCATGACTTGGCAATGCATGCAGTTGCAATGGGGTTCAGGTTTGGGAAAATTATCAATATTGTCAAATCCCACTACTTTGGAAAAAGAAGCGATTTTTTCAATCACTTCTTTGGGTAGATCGGGACTATCAGAAGCTTCAGGATTGTGCTGCAAAAGATTTCCCATATTGGCATCGAGACCAAAACGCAAAGGAAGACTCAGAATCGCGGAAGAATCTTCCATCATTCCAGGAGGCAAAATGGATCCCGGAAGAGGTCCTTTTGGACCAGCAGAAATACAATCTTGCTCGAGAAATTTTTCATGAGCAGCAAATGTTGCCTCGAGTATCTGTTTATCAAGACCTGGAATTTCAATCGTTGACCCATTGACGAGACCAATGAGCAAAACAGCCGCACCATTTTGTTGCTGTAAATGGAGGGAAACGACATTTTTCCATGATGTTGAAATATATGGGGGAATACTTAAAATTTTTTGATTGATCTTCATGTATTTGCCACGTGGTAAGAACTATATTTACTGATTATAACTCGATTTCAAAGATTTGTCAATAGGTTTAGCAGTCGACTAGTTCTTTTGCTGAAAATATTTCTCAACCCATTGCTAATCAAAAGAGTAAAAAAAAGATTGTCTCAGCTCAAGTAAGGGGTTATGCTCCGCTTTGAACCCTGCCCTAAAGGACAGGGTGTAATTTGGAAGGGACTTCGTATCCTCCCAAATGCGGTTTTGAACTACCCGGCCCTAAAGGGCCAGGTTTCCTTTACCTGGATATAAGATATTTGAGGAGAATTGCCTGTGCCAAAAACCACCTATGTCATCGATACCAACGTCTTTCTACATGATCCCAATGCCATTCATACACTCAAAGATAGTGAAATAGTCATCTTATTGCCCGTCCTCGAAGAGCTTGATGATCTCAAGCGCAATACGGATGACCGGGGAAAAAATGCCCGTAATCTCATGAGATTTGTTGATTCACTCAAGGCGCAAGGCAACTTGAGGGAAGGTATTGCTTCAGAAAATGGAAATACCATTCGCATCCACTCTTCTACACAGCCCATGGAGAGGGGAGAATTTCCTCTTCCCATGGAAAAAGCGAATCGCAAACTTCTCATGGCCTTTCAGATCGCCCAGAAAAATCCTGATGTTGTGTTTCTCTCCAAAGATCTCGTGATGAGGGTTAAAGCCGAAGCGATTGGCCTGAAATCAAAAAACTATAAAAACCTCAAATTTTCCTATGAAGGGCTTTATCGTGGTTATCGCAAACTCGAAGTAGAAAAGAGTCAGATCGATCTTTTTTTCAAAGATGGTCATATGAAAATCGACGAGAGCGATTTTCGTCCCAATGAATATTGCCTGCTGTCTTCTCCGGAAAAATCTTCTGCGGTGGGACGTTTCAACGCAGAAAAAAAGAGACTCGAGCCGCTTCTCAAAGTGAGTCAAGACATCTGGGGCATTCTTCCCATGAATTTGGAACAGAAATGTGCTCTCGATCTGCTTCTTCGTGATGATATCAAACTTGTCACCCTCGTTGGACCTGCAGGAACTGGAAAAACCCTTCTCACCATTGCGGCTGCTATGCGCAAAGTTTTTGACGAAGGGCTTTATTCCCGCATTCTAGTCAGCCGTCCCATTGTTCCGCTCGGGAAAGATATCGGATATTTGCCTGGAACAAAAGAAGAAAAACTCGCCCATTGGATGCAACCCATCTTTGATAATATTGAATTTCTCTGCTCTTCAGGTTCATCAGGTGAGGGGAATGGTGAAACACAAGAATACATCATGGAAAGTGGAAAAATTGAAATGGAAGCAGTGACCTACATCCGCGGTCGATCTCTTCCTAAAATGTTCATCATTGTCGATGAGGCCCAAAACCTCACCCCCCATGAAGTAAAAACAATCATTTCTCGTGCGGGGCAGGGGACTAAAGTAGTTTTGACAGGAGATCCCACTCAGATCGATAATCCTTACCTCGACAAAGATTCCAATGCCCTGACTTACACAGTCGGAAAATTTGCTGATCACCCCATTTTTGGGCACATGTTTCTCGAAAAGACCGAACGATCTGAGCTTGCTGCAATCGCTGCTAAAATTATGTAATGCGACCTTGCGTTATGTTTTGGGACAATCCATATCTTCACTGCGGATTGTCCGGAATTTTTTCAAATAGCTAAAAAATCAGCGGCTCGCAATTCCTCTTCATGTTCGATAACATAAGAAGGGAAAGTCTCATCAATCGGAATAATGGGCACACTATTTATCATATTATCAATGCTTTCATCTGTGACTTCTTTATCCGTGCCATCCACAACGCTGTGCATTTTTTGTCGGACTCTTTCTTTGCCTCCCATCCAAGTAAAATGCCATCCTGCATTCTTAAATTTCCAAAATTTCCCCCTTTTATCTCGGATATATTGAGGATTTTTTTCCTTTAATTGGGCAAATGTTGTTGCGACAGTTCCATCACATAAAGGAACTATGGGATCTGGTCGATTGAGATGATACCGATACAATATCATTTCAAAAGTGACTCCAATGGCACTTCTTCGTTCCATTTCTGCTCTAATATGTCGGAGCAAGTATTTGCGAGGGATTTCATCCAGATCAGAAATCATTATGATATCTCGGTCTTTACACTTCTTTAGTCCTCGCATAATGGCATTTCTCTGGTAATGTTCTCGTTCCCACATCTCAAATTCGGGATGCTTTTCATCGATGACCACATGAATGATCTTATGCAAATAAGGAGCAAAGAGGTCCTTATTTTCTTCAAAATAAAGCTTTTTTGGCCCTCCCCTTTGAGTCTCGATCGATTCCACAAGGACGAAATAGTCGACTACGTCATCCAGCTCATCGAGGCGAATTTGCAAAAGCTCGATTTCATTGAAAAAGGGAAAGCAGTCATAGACCTTGCCAAAACACAATATAGGGAGAAAAAAAATGAGAAATAATTTCTTAATCACATAAACTCCTTTATCTTAGAATATTAGATGTTTTTTCTAGAAGCAAGATTTTTCGTAAGTCACTGGTATAAAGAAGCTTGTAAAAATTAAAGAAATTTTTACTTGAGATTAATTAAAAATATTTGTATAATTAATAAGATAAAGGAGGAAGGTATGAGTATAAAAATTGATAATAAAAATGAGCCCATTGAACTCCAAACTCTTGTAACAGAGAATACCGATGTTGAACAATTGACTTTTAGTGAATTAATACATCAAATGGATGGGCCTAATACAGTAAAGTCTTATGGTATTGCAGCTAAGTTATTTAATATTGAAGAAGAGAATTTGTCAGAACAGATGATAAAAATAAAACTCATTTTTGAAAATTTTAAGCACATTAAGAATAAGACATTTATTGAAATTTCGGAATCTGATTTTTTCAAAAAATATGATAAGGAAGTCAAAGAGGATACACTCATTTTTATCAATACTTTGAGAGAAGAACTTAAAGAAGAAAAATTTTCTACTATTGAAGATGCTTTAAAATGGCTCAATGAGCCTAAAACTAAAGATCAGTTATTGCAAATAAAATTCTTAGATTTGAAAGATAAAAATATAAAAGCTATTCCTTTAGAAATTACTAGATTGCCTAATTTGGAAACGATATATGGAATACAATCTTGTAAACTTTCACCTATAATTTTGAAAGAATTTCCAGATTTAGACGATAAATTTTTTAAAATCGATCCTATCGATCTAGCATATGCAGAAGGTATTTAAAATAATTTTTGCCAATTGATAATTAATTATTAATTAGTTATGATTATAGAATGGCAATTGGTAATGATTTTTTAAATAACTTTTCTAAAGAAGTCGAAAATGCTTCTCCCGGCAAATTAAAAGAAATTCTTTTATCGGGTCGAGCTGTGCGAGTTGAAAGTGCACAAAAAAACCATTTTTGGGATTTTGAGCAAAAAAAACTCCACCATGACTTCGATACAATCTATACGCAAGGTGTAGGGCGACTTGCTGAAAGCATTCCCTCAAAACTTCCGAAACTCATTGACCGTATTGTCCCTAAATTCCCACTAGAGGCGAAAGATGCTGGAAAAGCTGTTGCCGTCGGTGTGGCGGGTTTTGCCGGTTGGCTAGTCGGATGGGTTTATAATAATTCACTATCGCATCTCATTTTGCATGAGTATGGCCATGCGTGGGCAGCTAATCAAATATATCATGGAGCGAATCCTACAGTAAGCACAGGTGCTCAGCATTGGCTGAATGAAGGAAATTGGTACAACTGGTTTTGGGGTATCCGAAAGGGGGCTCCTGGAAATTTCACTTCCTATTCTTATGGCCCCGGAACAGATTTTGGGAATCTTCTATCACCACTTGAACGCAATCTTTTTATTTCTTCGGCAGGATTAGGGATAGAGCTTGCCCTGAATACGACATTAGCAGGGCTCGGGCTTATAGCAATCAAAAAGAAGCATCGCGCGCTTGGGGCATCTCTCATCGGTTTTTCGATTGTGTCTCACAGCGGCGCTCATAGTTATATCCGCCGCTTTCCTGAACTTCTTGATGCTTGGTCGAAACAAACGGGTGGAGATCCTCCTAAAATTGCCTCTCTTCTTTCAGAATTATGGAATATTTCTAAGGTGGAAGCTTTTCGATTTCTTTGGTATGGCTATATGCTCTTTCCCATTTTTCTCATTGCATTTTTAGCAATTCTCATCATCAAACCCCATCATGATATCCCCGATGAGTGTGTTCTCATGCGTCTTTTGACAGCTGAAAATAAGAGTCTACCTTTGCAAAAAATTCTCACAGAAGTAGAACTTGAAATGGCTTCAGAATGCAAACAAATGGAAAAACTCCCAAAAGAAGAGAAAGAAAAGCTCACTATTAAAGTATGCGATGCTCTACTTGCAAAGATCAAAAAAAATGATGAAACACGCAGTCTTTTTAAAGAAACTCGCAGCGAAATTTCCAAGGAAATCAAAGGAAAAAATCATAAGAGTTTTACCTTCCGAATAAAAGAAATTGCCTCACTCGCTGCTTTTGCTGCCTATCAGGTCCGCAGTTTGGAGCTCATCAATGCTTTTTCCAAAACATTCTATTTTCTATCTGGGCTCTTTTTGGTTGCCCAAGCAATTTGCGTTCTTCTCGATAGTGTCCAAACGATCAAAGATGTGGCAAATGAAAAACTGAGCACCTTTGCTAAATGTATCAGCATTGCAAAGATGTCGCTCTCAATTGTCACTTTAATCGTCATCACCCCAACACTTTTTATTGCTGGTGCAGCTGGATATGCAATGCCGTTTTTTCTTGCAGCCGCTGTTATGCGACTTGCTTTGGGTGTCATGAACCATTTCGAAATGCGTAGGATAAGTGCATCTACTGTTGCTGGTAAAAAAGAAAATTCTGTGCTATCGAGCACTTAATGGACTTTATTACTAGAACCATTGATCTGGCTCGGGAAAATGTGGAGAAGGGAGGACGTCCCTTTGCTTGCGTGATTGCTAAAGAGGGAAAAGTACTCGCTGAGGCGGCAAACCAAGTCGTCCAGACACATGATCCCACAGCCCATGCAGAAGTTTTAGCGATCCGAAAGGGATCACAAATTTTGCAATCAGAACATTTTACTGGGTGTGAATTTTACATTCTGGCTCATCCCTGTCCCATGTGTCTAGGTGCGATGTATTACTGCAGTCCTGATCGGGTCATTTTCATCACGACACGAGAAGATTATGCTCCTTTCTATGTAGATGATCGCAAATATTTTACTCTGCTCAATTTTTATGAAGAAGTGGGCAAGCCTTGGCAGGAGAGAAAGATGCCCATGGAGCATCAATTTGATCCACGTGGAGTAGAAGTCTACCAGCTTTGGGAAAAGCGCAATCAAGCGTAGTGCTTGCGATAGCTATTCAACAATACAGCCGTAGCTTGGGAGACATTTAGGGAATCGATTTTTCCAAGCATTGGGATAAAGACATGGAAATCGCATTTCTTACTGAGAATGGGCTGAATTCCTTTTCCCTCTGAGCCCATAATCAGAAGCGTTTTTTCAGGGAAAACAAATTCGTAAAGGGGTTGAGACTTTTCACTCACATCAGCTGCAACGGCCCAATACCCTGTTTGCTGGAAAGCTTTCATTGTTTCTGCAAGATTTGAAACTTTGCAGGTAGGGACAAGCTCTGTGGCCCCAGCGCTCGTCTTGGATGCAACTGGGGTAATGTCCGCACCTCTATTTTTGGAATAGACAGCAAGATCGACTCCAAAGCATTCTGCAGCGCGAAGAATGGTTCCTAGATTTTGGGGGTCATAGATGGTGTCAAGCATCAGGACAAGACTTTGATCCAAATTTTTCGAGTGTTCTAAGAACTCTTTTACATTCAGAGATTCTTGTTCTTTCACCGCTGCCACATAGGATTGGTGCGATTCTGATGCAACCAATTGTGTAAGCTTTTTCTTGGAAATCTCCACCACTCGAATTTTATTTTTCTTAAGTTCCTTGAAGAGGCTATCGTCGGGCTTTTGACAGGTGTAGACCTCAATGATTCTTTCTGAAGATGCTTTGAGGACTTCAGCAATGCAGTTTTTCCCCATGATGAGTCGATTTGGCTTTGTCATATCAAATGTAATGATAAATCAATTCGTCATTCTTATGTGGGCCAATAATTCTCCAGTGAAAAGCGATTTGCTCAGGATTCCAAGCCACACTCCCCAAATATGTATCTTCACCGCATAGATGAGCATCTACCGATTC
>SDBV01005938.1_pt1 | contig 17066 bp, 14 predicted proteins | sample 2277081 | NCBI WGS metagenome assembly SDBV01 (sample SAMN10402039, study PRJNA504765) | marine sediment metagenome | isolation source: marine sediment core GS10_PC15, 223 cmbsf | place: Arctic Ocean: Southern Knipovich Ridge | collected 2010 | reverse complement strand
AATATCTAATATCTAATATCTAATATCTAATATCTAATATCTAATATCTAATATCTAATATCTAATATCTAATATCTAATATCTAATATCTAATATCTAATATCTAATATCTAATATCTAATAATCACCCCCGGCCAAAACCCATTTTTCAATCTTTTCTCTGCGTCTTTGCGCGAAATTCTTTTCTTTAAATCAGCCCGCGAAGCGGCTCCACAGCTACTATCTAATATCTAAAATCTACTATCTATTCAATCACCCCCTGCCAACGGCCGACTCCACCACGAATCACGAGTCACGAATCACAAGTCACGGTTTTGTAATTTTTTGTTAAAAAATTATAAAACAACTTGACTTGTTATATATATAGTGTATAATATATATAGTCTCAGAAGAGGCAGGCATAGACTCAGGAGAGTCAGGTTCAGATCAAGAGATCACGTCCCGCCAGCAGGCACCGCATAGCGTTAGAACAGCGCAAAAGCGTTACAGTTTTGGTACAGTTTGGATCTTTGAAAATTGAAAATAGACAATAAAAAATAGTAAATTGAAAATCGCCCTCATTTTTGGGCCAAAAATAAGGAATAGTGCGTTTAAAGCCTAAAAACGATGACCAAAAAACGCAAAAAAACACAATTATGAACAATTTATGAACAAAAAAACACAAAAACGAACACGAAATGGCAGTTTGAAAGGGTTAAATGACAAAAAAATAAAAACTAAATAGTCAGATTTCCACAAATCTCTTTGCTGTTTCCACAGCCAAAAAAAGTCTGATCGTTGAAATTTTCCATAAATTGGGGTTTCAGTATCTTAAAACCTTATTTTGCAGCTTTCGGACGGTTTTAGGTCCTATAAAAGCCTTTTGGGTGCTATTTTTGTTTATTTAGTGCGGATATTTACGGAAAAGCGCTTGGTTTTGTATAAAAACAGCCAAAAAAACGAAAAAAGTTTACTCAACTGTCCTAATAGGCCGAAATAAGACATAGCACTTTTTACGTTAACACTAAGTGAAATAACAGTTTAGTTCGGTGCGGAGCCGAACGGTTTCAGCAGGAGAATGAAATGGCAAAGAAAAGGAAAGTCGCAAAGAAGAAGGCTGCTGCCAAACGCAAGCCAGCCAGGAAAAAGGTAGCAAAGAAAAAAGCTGCCAAAAAGAAACCGGCCAAGAAAAAGGTCGCCAGGAAAAAGGTAGCAAAGAAAAAAGCTGCCAAAAAGAAACCGGCCAAGAAAAAGGCAAAAGCGAAGGCGAAACCAAAAAAGGCTAAAAAGAAAACCGCAAAGCGGAAACCGGCCAAGAAAAAGGTTGCCAGGAAAAAAGTAGCGAAGAAGAAAAAAGCTGCGCCAAAGAAAAAGGCAAAAGCGAAGGCAAAACCAAAAAAGGCTAAAAAGAAAACCGCAAAGCGGAAACCGGCCAAGAAAAAGGTCGCCAGGAAAAAAGTAGCTAAGAAGAAAAAAGCTGCGCCAAAGAAAAAGGCAAAAGCAAAGGCAAAACCCAAAAAGGCTAAAAAGAAAACCGCAAAGCGGAAACCAGCCAAGAAAAAGGTCGCCAGGAAAAAAGTAGCGAAGAAGAAAAAAGCTGCGCCAAAGAAAAAGGCAAAAGCAAAGGCAAAACCCAAAAAGGCTAAAAAGAAAACCGCAAAGCGGAAACCAGCCAAGAAAAAGGTAGCCAGGAAAAAAGTAGCTAAGAAGAAAAAAGCTGCGCCAAAGAAAAGAAAAGCAACAAAGAAGAAAGCAGCTCCTAAGAAAAAAGCAGCTCCTAAGAAGAAGGCAGTTGTAACCAAGGCCAAAAAAGCTGCACCAAAGGCTGCACCAAAGGCTGCACCAAAGGCTGCACCAAAGGCTGCACCAAAGGCTTCACGGGAAAACATTCCAACACTCGATCTCGAGCAGTTTGAGGTTAAGGACTTCATCGAGATGGGTGTTAAGGATTCGTTCTTCGGTTCGACACGTTTTGCATGGATCGGTTCCGGTCAGTGTGGCGGTCGTTTGGTCAAGAGCTTTTACGATCTTGGATATAAGAAGGTTATAGCGCTCAATACTACGAGCCACGACCTGGATTTGCTGGATATTCCCAGGGAACAGAAGTTCCTGATGGATATCGGCGAAAAGGGTGCGGGCAAGCAGATGGATCGAGGCAAACAGGCGATCAGCGCCAGCAAGCAGGACATCCTGCATCTGTGCCGTCAGAAGTTTGGCACGGAAGTCGACCAGATAATGGTTTGCGTAGGTGCCGGCGGCGGAACCGGCGGCGGAAGCGTTGTCGACCTGGTAGATGTTGCCAAGAATTACGCACGCTCTATCGGTCATACCGAGCCAAACAAAACAGTCGGTGTCATGATGACATTACCTACGGTTGGCGAAGCGGCTTCTCCGCAGGTAGCTGAGAACGCACATCGCCTGGCGACGGAGCTTGGACAACTGGCGAAGGAAGGCGCGTTCTCGCCTTACATCATTGTTGACAACGAGAAGATCAGCAAGATGTATCCGGGGCTTACTGTAAAGCAGTTCTGGCCAAGCATCAACGATACGGTTTCTGGTTTGTTCGATGTGTTCAACAGGTTAAACGCCTTGCCGACGCGTTATACGACATTCGATCCGGTTGATTATCAGAGCATTCTTCATGCGGGCGGCTGTGCTATTATGGGGCTGACGCGTGTTGACGCTTATAAGGATAGGTTCGCTTTGTCAGAAGCGGTCAAGAAGAACCTTGAAAAGACGCTTCTAGCGAGCGGATTTGATCTGAGCACCGCTAAGGTGGCAGGTTGTATCATGGTTGGCGGCAAGAATATGATGGCCAACGTTGCCGGCTTGCAGGACAACATGAACTTTGCGTTCGATGTTCTGGCCGATATCACCGGCAACGCGACGATCCATCGCGGTATCTATGAAGACAACAAAGAACTGCTTAGGGTTTACACCATTATCGGCGGGCTGGACTTCCCTGCACGGCGCATCGATGAGTTAGTAGTTCCTGTTTAAAACTGTTATTTAAGTGCGATTTTCCTGACCGCCGGGCGCATAAAAACGCCCGGCGGTTTTTTTTGTCTAAAGGCAGATCAAGGGTCGATGAAAGTGTATTGAGCTTTCCAGCCTTTGTGTTGTTCGTTTCCGTCGGTTACGAACCAGACGAGGACGCGGTTTGTCCATGTTGTGATCTCGGGCGGTATGTTTGGTCCGCTGAAGATAGCCATGATCTTTTCGTGGGTTCCGATGCCATTAAAGAAGTAAACCAGATCTGTCTTTGCTTGTGTGTCAAACTCTGTAAACTTGAAATGAATGACCTTCCCTTTTGGAGCGGTGATCTGCCATTTGCAATCGCTGTAGAACGAATAATTATCATCTTCGCTGCCGTCAGCAAGGAAGCCTTCTGTGTCGAGGTATACGGTGTCCGAGCAGTACATGTGCGTAAAGTCTATGGGTTCTGCTTTGTATTCCAGTAACATATCCAATTTGTTGCTTGCGCCTTTAGGTTCAAAAACCACATAAGCGGTCGTTGAAGGGACATATATAGTTTCTGGAAGTTCAGATAAAGGATAGCTTGCTATTAGATACGATGTTGAAGGTTGTCCTGAATAAAACTTTAGTACGCTTTTTCCGAAATTACCGTTTATAAGTACAGGTCTAAATCTCAGTGCGTTGAAGGCGCCGGGCGGTGCGATGAACCATGAAGCCGGTTTTCTTTTTGTGTTGTAATAATGAATATATCCCTGCGGATTAAGAAGTTTGTTTTCCTTTTTTGTGTTTCCTCTGAACATGGTGCTATCGAGTGCGGCTTTTATGTTAAGGGCGCCGGCTCCGAGCTTTGCGATATGATGTGGATGATCGATGTCTATCGGCGTTGCAGAATTTTTCAAACAGGCGACGATCTGCTCGTTGGTGTATGAGGGATGCTGAAGCCTTATGATCGCAGCGGCGGCGGTGACGATGGCAGATGACATTGAAGAACCTTCTCTTATGTCACGGCTGGTATCGGAAAGCGAACTTGCGCTTGATATGTTTATGCCCGGCGCCGATATATCTACGAAGGAACCGAAGTTTGACTTTTCGATCTTTTTGTTATCCGGGCCTAATGCGGCGACTGCCAATACAAAACTTTTCGCAGCGGGGAACTGCTCGCGATCTTCGGGGAAGTTGCCGGCCGATGCGACGATCAAAGCGCCTTTATCGGTTGCTGCTTTTAAAATTCTGGATTCATCTTCCGATATGTGGCCTACGCTCCATGCACAAAGTATGATATCGGCGCCTGCTTTGACGGCATAGTCTATTGCCTTGTATCCGTCTTTGAGGTATGTTTTATCCGCGTTGTCTGCGAGGCACTTAACGGGCATTATTTGTATAAGCTCTGATGCGGATGGCCCGTAGGCTGACTGCATGATCTGCGTTATTATTCCTGCAAGGTGTGTTCCGTGATGAAAAACATCAAGTCTGTCTTTCGGCGGATTGACATTATTGTCACTGTTTGAGATGTCCCAGCCGTGGACGTCATCTACATATCCGTTGCCGTCGTCGTCGATGTTGTTGTAAGGAATCTCTTTTTTGTTTTTCCAGATGAAGTCCTTTATGTCGTTGTGGGTTGTTCTTATCCCGTCGTCAACGATCGCTATTACAAGTTTTTCTTTTCGTGGTTTTGGTCTTATGTTTTCGGGGATGTTGATGTTGTCTAAAAACCAATCGCCCTTTGCCTCAGCGAAAACAGGTGCGGCAATTGTTATGGTCAGTAAGAATATTAGTTTTAATTTTTCCATGTTTTAATTATACATAAATAATTGTAAAAAAGAAGCCCGCTGTGTTAGCGGGCTTCATAATAACCAATAGTATCAGGTATTGTTTATTATTGAGGTGAGTGAGTGTGCGTGTAAGCGGGCTGTGTCTCCTGGCCGCTTTTATCACCCAAACGGCGATTTGTAAGCCCCGGACCATTTCCTGGATGCATCGCAACTCTTCCTCGAAGATCAGGGAGTGCAAAATTAGTTCTGCCGTCACCGCCATAGGTCGTACCTAACAGCGAGAACAACGCCTGGTTCTGAGAGATCGCTAATAATTGTCCGTCACAGAAAGCCCAGCTTCGAGGTGCAAAATTTCCGGCAAACATTATGATCTCAGCAAGGAACGGTTCTGACTGATTTCTTGAAGGAAACGTACCCTGCAATGCGATGATATGGTTAACACACGTAAACGGCTGTATTACACTGCGATCCTGAATTTGATTCGAATACGAAGTCAAATTCAAAGGCTTTGCGATCCAGTTATATCCGTCCCATGTCATCAGGTCGTCGGGGTTAGTAGCGGGATTTAGCCCGATGGTATATTCGGTGTCAATATAATTTGCATCGCTTACCTCATTGATTACATATACCGGATCAATTCCTGCGTATATAACGCTTCCGTCCTGTCCATCGGCTCCCGGTTCTCCATCACTCCCATCGGCTCCCGGTTCTCCATCACTTCCATCGGTTCCCGGTATTCCCTGCGGTCCTTCCGGTCCACGCAGTCCCATCGGTCCTATTGGTCCTTCCGGTCCCGGTTCTCCCAGTCTTCCATCGTTTCCTGGTATTCCCTGCGGTCCTTGTGGTCCACGTAGTCCCATCGGTCCTTCCGGTCCCGGTTCTCCCGGTCTTCCATCGTTTCCTGGTATTCCCTGCGGTCCTTGTAGTCCCATTGGTCCTATTGGTCCTTCCGGTCCCGGTCCTCCATTGATTCCCGGTTCTCCATCGATTCCTGGTTCTCCGGGTAGTCCATCAAGTCCATCTACTCCTGGTTCTCCCTGTGGTCCCATTGGTCCTTCCGGTCCTTGTGGTCCCATTGGTCCTTCCGGTCCGACTTGACCTATCGTGTTGGTATTTGTGAATTCAATCCAGTCGAGTTTACACAATGCGCGTTTTTCTTTAGTAACAACTATGTAGACATCGTGAACACCAGTTATATAGTCGATCCCCGTAGTGCTTGGTGTGTTTGTATGCACACTGCCGGTCTGCTGAAGCCTAAGTTCACCTGCGAGCTGTCCGTCGATAGCATCCAATCTGATCTCAATAATAATATTCGGATCTTGATTTCTTCCTATGACAGCAATGTTTGCAGTGAAAGTGTTGTAATACATCTCCTCGCCGAAATCGAGTTGTTCGTAATAGAGCCAACTGTCAAGTCCTACGATGTTTAAGATGTCAGATTGGAAAGCTCTTGCTCCCTGTGAGTCATCACAATCTTCCGCTTCCAACCGAAAAGCAAAATCGTCCGCTTTTACCAATGCTGCATTTAAAAGCAGTACTAACGAAATGACCAGAAAAACATTAAATAGACTTTTAGCGTTACCGTTGCAGTTCATGACTTTCTCCTTTCAATGAAATGAATTCACCCAAATCCTTGTTATACGAATTCCACTATCCGCATAAACTCTGCACTACTATCGGCATTTTAAGCATATTAGCCGGAATGTCAACAAAAAAATAGTGGATATTCGAGTCCCGATCCCTTTTTTTTGCACCTTTGTGTTTTCGCAGGGATGACAGCCCCTTTAGGCTCTCTTTTGGCGAGTTTAGGTCCTATAAGCGGTTTTCTATTTTCTATTTTCTATTTTCTATTGTCTATTTGTCATTCGGAAACTCTTTGTCCGTTGTGGAAATAGGTTTTTGTGTTTAAACCGATTTTCATTTTCTTCGTCAAATCTTTGATTGGAATTCGTTATTTCTATTTTTATCGGTCGTTTGTCGTGGGTTGAATTTGCGTCGGCGGGGTGTATATTAATGATGGGGTCGGGGGGCGGTTTTGGTCGGTAAAAATCAAAAAGAGGTTATGTCCGTTAATGATGTTGTCGAATTTACTTATACTGCAAAGACTCGGTATGTGTCTTATGCGTAATTTTAGTATAACTAAAGAAAGGGTACGAGAATCGTACTTTTGATGTTTATCCATTTTTATGGGTATTCGGCTGTTGTGAAAGACGCAGCAAAAACTATGTAAGTTAAGAGAAAGGCATGGTAAGCAAAATGGCAAGGACAGCAACTAAAAAGAAAAATACAAAAGCAAAGGCAAGTACAAAGGCTAAAGCTCCAAGGGCTGCTAAGAGTGACATTCCTACGCTTGATCTTGAGAAGTTCGAGGTTAAGAATGTTCAGGACCACGGCGTTAAAGACAGCTCGAGAGGTTCGATCCGCTACGGTTGGATCGGTGCCGGTCAGTGCGGTGGTCGGCTGGTCAAGGCTTTCTACGATATTGGTTATGGAAAGGCGCTTGCGGTTAATACGACCAACAACGATCTCGATCTTCTCGATCTTCCGGATGCCCAGAAGCATATGATGGATATCGGAAGTCAGGGTGCGGGTAAGGACATGGCTCGCGGAGCCGATGCGATCGGTCTGTGCAAGCAGGAAGTGATCCATCACACGGAGCGTATTTTCGGTGATGAGGTCGATCATATAATGGTGTGCTTCGGAGCGGGCGGTGGTACAGGCGGCGGAAGTGCTACGGGTCTTATCGATGCAGCTAAGAATTATGCCAGGCGTATCGGGATCAAACATCCCAATAAAAAAGTCGGTGTCCTTATGACCTTGCCTTCATACGGGGAAACGAACTCGCCGCTTATCGCCAGCAACGCTTACCAGGTCGCTTCAGAACTTTGCCAGATGGCAGCAGCCGAAGAAATATCTCCGCTGGTTATCATCGACAACGCAAAGATAAATAGTATGTATCCGGGGCTTACGGTTAAAGAGTTCTGGCCCACGATCAACAATACCGTATCGGGGATGTTCGATATATTCAACCGCTTGAGCGATTTGCCAAGTCCATATACCTCGTTCGATCAGGTTGACTATCACAGCATTATGTCCGGCGGCGGATGTTCGATGATGGGGCTTACGCAGATAGCCAATATCCGCGATAAGTTTGCTATCTCAAGTGGTGTACGTAACAACCTTGAAAAGACTCTGCTTGCGGGCGGATTCGATCTTAACACAGCGAGGTTCGCAGGCAGCATAGTTGTTGGCGGCAAAAAGATGATGGCTAACGTACCCGGCTTGCAGGATAACATTGACTACGCGTTCGATGTTCTGAGCGAGATAACGGGTAAGGCTACGGTCCATCGCGGTATCTATGAGGACAGCCGTGAGACGCTTCGTGTTTATACGATCATCGGCGGTCTTGACAGGCCTACCGAACGTCTTGACGAGCTTTGTCAGTAAACAGTTTCAAGTTATAAAATTAAAGCGGCAATCTGTTTCAGGTTGCCGCTTTTTTTATGCGCTCAGGTTAAAACTCTGTGAAATCGGCCGGCGGTGTGATATAATCACCTGCCGGTTTTTTTATGCGCACAATTAAGGACGAGTAGATTGTTCATAGTTCATTGTTCATAGTTATGGAGCCAGCCTGGCGGCTGGGTTGTTTTATGCTTTATAGTGAATACGGTAAGACGGGTGCGAATGTAAGCGTCGTTGGTTTTGGGGGGATGCGTTTTGACGAGTCGCTGAGCAATGAAGCGAATGCTGAGCTGCTGCGGTATGCGTTCGATAAGGGGATCAACTATTTTGATACTGCGCCGGGGTATTGCGGTGACAGGAGCGAGGATATATTCGGTGTTGCTATGAAACAGATGGCGGCGGATCGTGATAAGTTTTATGTTTCGACGAAGGGGATGCCGGTAAAATTCGATACTGCGGGAAAAGCAGTAGGCGGCGTTGAGAAGTCTCTGAAACGGCTGAACGTCGAGTGTATCGACTTTTATCATATCTGGTGTATACGGGATATAAAACATTATGAGCTTGCGATGAAGGCGGGGGGTCAGTATGAGGGGTTGGTCAAGTGCAGGGAACAGGGTAAGGTTAAGAATATTGTTTGCTCGACGCATCTGCCGGGGCGAGACGCACTACAGATCGTTGCCGACAAAAGAATGGACGGTATATTGATGGGGGTTAATATATTAAACTTTCTATATCGCTGGGAATGTTTGGTCGCTGCGCATGATGCGGGGATGGGTACGGCTGCGATGAATCCTTTGAGCGGTGGGGTTATACCGAAACATGAGGAGAAGTTTGCATTTCTGGCTACTGGAGGTGAGACGCCGACAGAGGCTGCGCTTCGGTTTTGCATTAACTCGCCGCAGATCACTGTTACGCTGAACGGGTTTACGACGCGCGAGCATATTGATATGGCGTGCAAGGTGGCAGACGAGGCGAAAGCTTTTACGGCCGAAGACATCGAAAGGATCAAAAAGAATGTTTCGGAAAACATGGATGCGATATGCACCGGGTGCGGGTATTGCATGGCGGATCTTTGCAGCAAGAATATTCCGATAGCAAACTATATGCAGATCTATAATGAAAAGCTTCTGGATGATAAGAATTTCGACGGGATGGTCGAGAATATGAATCATCACCTTCACTGGGGATGGCTTGTTAACAGGAAGGGCACCGCGGCTGAGTGCATCGAATGCGAAGAATGCGAAACGGCGTGTACGCAGCATTTGAAGATCGTCGATCGGCTTGGCGAGCTTGCTATGTGGGAACAGCACTTAGCGGAAAAATCACAAGAGAAATAATATTTATTATTCAATCGTTCTTTTGTATTTGTATCCGTATTCGAATTCTTCTGTAAATATAAATCCATCGTTGCCACTAAACATGATGATCGATGAGATGGGCATGTTTATAAATATACCTTCTTCGACGTTGCCATTAATCTTTTGAACAACGACTAGATGGTAAAGATGGAGGTATACTCGCAGGGGTTTGAGGTCGCGAATTGGTTTGGTCCAAAACTGTTCTGGGATTTCATCTGACCATTCTGCATTTTCGCTGCTGTTGAAATCCTGCATATATGCGCCGTGCGTTCCCATCGCTGCCAGTTTCATGTCGTGCCAGGTATTAATTGGTGAGGATGTTTCTTTTGTGTTATTGCACCCTGCGGTGGTTGCGAGCAGGATCAAGGTAACTAGTACAGCAGAGGTCTTTTTTGTCATTGCGTTGCTCCTTTAAGTTTTAGAATGCGATGTCGAATCTGTGGAGTCTTCCGTTTAGTGGTGAGTCTGTTATTATCGTATCTTTTAAGTATGCGCCGAACGAGTCGTCGATGTTTCTTAGGCAATCTGCGACGTTGTCGGGGCGGCCCTGAGCGAACATTTCGACCGATCCGTCGGGGAGGTTTTTTACGAATCCTGCAAGCTCGTATCGCAGGGCGATCCGCTGGGCAGTGAAGCGAAAGCCTACGCCCTGAACGCGGCCCTTATAAATGACATGTTTTGCGATATCGATCATGATTGTAATATTAATCAATTAAAGATGAAAATCAAATGTCAAAAATAAAAATTCTAGAATCGCCTTTGGCGATGCTGATTAAATTCGGCGTTGCCGGTTTAAAGCTTTTGCCACAGAGGAAAAAGAGGGCTCAGAGTTCACAGAGATTAAAAAAAAGCCGGGTTGTGATGCCCGGCGTGATGGTTTTGTGTTTTGTTGTTTACTTATTCTTGCGGTAGCGGTAATTGACTTTCGAGTTCGGCTAATTGATCGGCGGTTACGTTTTCGATGGTGAGGTCGCCGAATATGACTCTGTATTGGCCGTCGTAGACTTTCCATCGCATTAGAACTGCGTCCGGGTCATCGGCAGTAACAATGTCACCGTAGTAGGCTGCATCCTTATCTGTCTTGACTAGCTCCGCATAAAACGTGCAAGCACCTTGTACAATAAGCAGTTTCTCCATACCCTTCCTGATATCAGTTTTCTCCTCTTGTGTCGGCTTGAAATCAGGATCGTTATCAAGCTTGCTTTGCCATTTTTTCTCGTGGCGATTCTTCACTGCCTCCATAGCTTCCTTCATTGCAGTCATTGCATTCATTTTTTCGAGATATCTACCTTCGGTCATTTCAGCAAATAGTTTTAATCCTTCAAGTGCGTTTTGCTCATTACCAGTCGGTATTTTCATGTCACCAAGGGACGTGTAGTCGTCAGGGATGTCCGGTTCAAAGGTGGTCGGATCAATATCTATGTCCCACTGGAATGAGTCAATTATCATGCTCATTGTTCCCATCTCGGTTTCACCCATCTTTGGCAATTGTGTTTCCATTTCCAGTCTTACAGGCAGGCCGGTCTCAACATCGACCCATAGGCGTCCTGTGAAACTTTCAAACATACCTCCGCTGTATCTTGGGTCTGAAGTTTCGATGCCTTCGACCTCTACGCCGTCAATGACATCAAATCCTAGTTCGGTGTATTCAAGCGATAGGAATTGTTCTATCAGGTATCTTGGGTCGCCGTTGCCTTTTTGGTTCATATTTCGGATTTGCTCATCAGTTAACTTCATGTTCATGTGTATTTTTTGTTCGGGCATGACACTAGTAATGGTTTTGTTTGCCAGATCTACATGCTGGGTCATGCCTGGCTTTCCGTTCATATACATATCTGTTCGCAATCCGTATTCAGAAGAGAAGAATGCTTCTGTTTCCATTTTTAGCGGTCCCTTTGGCCCACCTGTGGTGGTTACATGCAAATTGTAAATAGCTGTGTGTATCTGGTTGACTTTTTCTGTTACATGTGCCCATGCTACTGACGAGCCGTCTATCGAACCGCCGAAGCGGTTTATGCCGACTAATATTGCAGCGATTATTACTGCTGCGGTTGCTAGTTTTGTGATGTTTGATCTCATAATTATTCTCCAAACATTCTGCGTTTCGGCGGAATGCTGTTTTTTGTTATCCATTGCCGCGAAGACATCGTTTAGGGTTCTTCGGTCCAGGTCGTCGCCGGTTGTGTCTTTTAGCTCGGCGATCAAATTTTTAATATTGTCTGTTGGCTTCATTTTTCCACCTCGCCATTTAACAGAGACCTTAGTTTTTTTAATCCGTAACGGTATCTTCCTTGTGCGGTATTTAGCGGGACATTTTGCATGTTTGCGATCGTTTTGAATGTTAGTCCCGAATGTATATGCAGCATAACAGCCTCTCGTTGGTCGTAGGGCAATTGCTCCAGAGCGTTTCGCAATAATAGCGAATATTCCTTTTGCCCGGCTAGAGTCTCGGGTGTGTTAAGCTCAGCAAAAGCTTTTGGCAGTTGTGAGGTCTTTTCAGTGAATCTTTTTTGCGATCTTAGCTGGTCGTAAACCCTGTTGCGTACGCTTACTGCAAGATAGCCTTTTAGGCTTTTTCTTAGCTTTAGGTTCCCGACTGACTCTGCAAACGAGACGAAGACGTCGTGGACGACATCTTCGGCGGCTGATTTGTCATTTAAAAGAGCATTTGCTAACGTTAGCATCCGGTCCTTGTGGAGAACGTAAATGCGGCGCATCGACTGCTTGCAGCCGTGGCGGACTTTCCAGAGAAGCATCTTTTCGTTAAGCATTTATCGGTTTTCCATTTTTAAAACGGCCCGGTCACTAATATGACGTACAAGGGCCGCTAATTAGTATAAAGAAAATGAAGTTTTTTACCAGATGCGATTTTTGCCCATTAAATGCGCATAAAAAAAGCCGGGTTGTGACGCCCGGCTTAATGGTTTTGTGTTTTGTTGTTACTTATTCTGGCGGTAATGGCAGTTGTCTTTCGATCTCATCCCGAAGAAACTGATATGGAAACTATTTGAGCTTCTTGGGTCGTTCAAATACAACTTGTCCAATGTTGTGCAAAACATTCGTACGGCCACTAGTTTTTTCTAAAAGTGTCCTGTCGTAAGCTATTGTTGCGGTTGCTGGAGCCTTTGACCTTCCTTTGCCCAGATACTCAGTATTTGTAAAGAACCATTGTAAGTCATCTAAATAACCTTCCAAGCCCTGCAAGCTATCTGGATATTTATCGTGGTCATTTTCATATACAAGTAATGCATTTCCTAAAGCCATTAGTCTGTTAGCTGATTCACGAACACTTGGGTGTTCTTTTCTATTTTCCTCTTCATCTGAACTAAAATCATAAACTTTTGCTGTTCTTGGCACATCCATTTCATAAATTGTTACTGGGCCTTCAGGGGGGTACTCAAAAATCTGCGTTGTTTCTGAAATATTCGATCCGTCTGCATGCCACGACTTGATATGAGCAAAAAGCGGTAAATCACTTTCAGCATCGATAGTATATTCGCGTTCTCTACGCACGCCACCTTCTTCAAGCCAACTCAACTTAAATACTTTCACGCTGTTTTCATCAACTACTTCTTCCCAATGCAAGAAATCCACTTCGTGGCTCATATTGCTATAATCCTGTACAAATTCATTCCACTCTAGTGGGATATGAGGGAATTTCCTTACCATTTCAGACACAATAATTTCATTTGTCTCTGGATTATATTGATATTTCAAATTCTCCCCATAATCCTTGAAAATGACCGTTCCATTAATTTGCCTAACTGCAGCTATCTGAAATTCACTGCTGTGCCATACCTCAGATTTGCAGTCTCTGTCATTCAGTTTACCGCCCGAGGTTATATGAACCCATAAGACTTCTTGAAGGGCTTTTGTTGATTGTGCCAACGCCACGCTTGCCGTATTAATCGAATCTCCAAATTGATTTATGCCTATCATTGCAGCAATAAGTATAATCGCTGCTGCTACATATTTTGTTATTTTGCTACTCATAATTATTCTCCATACATTCGGGGTTTGTTCCGAACGTTGTTTTTTGTTTTGTGCGTTTAGAACATCTTCGAGCATTTTTTGCTTTAGCTCGTCGCTTGCTTTGAAGCTGATGTTCTTTATTTCGTTTTTTATATTGTCATTCGGTTTCATTTTATTTTCTCTTCTTTCAATAATGACCGAAGCTTATCCAGTCCGTAGCGGTACCTGCTTTGGACGGTGTTAATTGACGCGTCTTGTAATCGGGCTATCTGTTTAAATTTCATATCGCCTTTAAAGTGCATTACTATTACCTCCCTTTGTTCGTCTGGGAGCTGTGATAAAGCCTTGGCGATATTTTCAGACCGCTCGCTGCCGATGATCGATCGGACGATGTTATCATCCGATGCGATATTTGCGGCTGCGGTGATGTCTACGGTCTTGCTTGAACTTGCCCGGAGCATGTCGCGCGACCTGTTCAGTACGCAGGTTGCCAGATAGCTTTTCAAAGAACCTTCGAGCTTAAAATCATCAGAAGACGCAGCCAATCTCACGAAAACATCGTGCACGGCGTCTTCGGCACAAGCTTTGTCGTATAACAGGCCCATCGCCAAAGTAAGCAGAAAATCCACGTACTTTTCGTATATCCTGCCAAGGGCATCGGCGGAGCCTTGCCTGAATCGCCATTTTAAAAGTGCATCTTCTATCATTGTTGCTCGCAACTAACCATGGTTTAAAGATCGATCTTCATTAATATCACGATTAGAACATCGAAATTAGTCTAAAGAAAATGAATTTTTTCTTTACGTATGATTATTTTTGGCTAAAAAGGTTCAATTCTGTGCAAAGGGCTGGAAAATCGGGTATACTCTGCCCTTAGGACAGAGTAGTTCGTAGTTCGTAGTTGGTAGTTCATAGTTGTGGAGCCAGCCACCTAGGGCGTAAACTATCGGCTGGGGCTGATTTATATATGGAAAAGAAATCGCGAAAACAGGCTAAGAAGGACAAGCAGATATTTAATATCTCTACGCTGGTAGCGGGTGATTTTGAGCTTCAGGAGGTTCTAGATCGGCTGGCTGAGGCGGCAGTGAAGGTTACCAATACGCGTGCGTGCTCTATCCGTTTGCTGGATGACGAAGAGGGCGAGGGTAAGCTGAACATGCGCAGCACATACGGGCTTAGCGATGAGTATCGCAATAAGGGCCCTGTTACGAAACAGGATACTGTGATCGAGCAGGCTTTTAACGGTGATGCGGTGGTTATCGACGATATGCGAGTTGACAGCCGAATTAAGTATCCGGATGCGACAAAGGCAGAAGGGCTCATCAGCCAGCTTACGGTCGCGATGAAGTTCAGGAACACTAATGTCGGTGTGCTGCGTTTGTATAGCCCGAAGCCGAAGCGGTTTAACAAAGAGGCAGTTGCTTTGGCCCGTGTTGTTGCTACGCAAAGCGCGGTCGCTATTACCAATGCGCGTTTGTACGGCAAGGCGATCGAAGGTGCCAAGATGCAGGAGCAGATGCGTCTTGCAGGTATTATCCAGCGGCGCATGATCCCTGAGCGGGCGCCGTCGATACTGGGGCTTGATGTTGCAGCGGCGTATCAGCCATGCTTTGATATCGGTGGTGATCTTTACGATTTTAATAAGATCGACGATCATACGCTTGCGGTGGGTATCGCCGATGTTATCGGTAAGGGCGTCCCGGCAGCGATGATGATGAGCATGTTCAGGGGGAGCATCCGGGCGTATATCGATGGCGGGTTTGAAAGGCACAACTTGCATGACGTTGTTAAACAGCTTAACAGTGTTGCGTGCAGTGAGTGCAGGGACGGGGAGTTTATTACGTTGTTTATCGCGCGGATCGATACCGATGCCAGGACGATCACTTATTGCAACTGCGGGCATGAGCCTGCGATACTTGTGCGCAACGGCCAGATCAGCGAGCTTGGCAAGGGCGGGCTTGTGCTGGGGATCACCGAAAAAACCGAACACGAGATAGGCGTTGTGGAGATCGAAGAGGACGATGTGCTGCTTATGTATACCGACGGGCTTATTGATGCGGTTAATTTTGAGAATGAGTTTTGGGGCATGGAGAACATGCTTGAGGTGTTAAAGGAAAACGTCGAGAGCAGTGCCGAGGAGCTTATCGGTAATATGATGGGGTTCAGACGGCGGTTTGTCGGGCTTGCAAATCAGTTTGACGATACGAGTGTCATTGCGATAAAAGTGGACAAAAACGCTAACGCCCCGGCATTACAGGAGCAGCCATGATCGAGGACCAAAGGTTTGTAGTTACTATTGACGGTCCTGCCGGCGTTGGCAAGAGCAGCGTTGCAAACGCGGTTGCCAAACGGCTTGGTGCGGCGTTTTTGGATACCGGTGCGATGTACCGTGCGGTTACGCTTGCGGCGATCGGTGACGGCGTTGAGCTAACAGACGCCGATGCCCTGCTCAGCGTTCTTGACGCGAAAAACTTTTCGTTCGATATCGCTGCCGGCGGAATGACGGTTTCGATAGACGGAGTCGATGTTTCCGAGGCGATACGCGATCCTAATGTTACGAGCAATGTGCGTTTCATTGCTTCTACGGTCAAGATTCGCGCGAGGCTTGTCGAGATGCAAAGGGCTTTTGCCGATGAGCATGAAAAAACAGTTGCCGAGGGCAGGGATCAGGGTACGGTTGCGTTTGCCGATGCCCGGTTTAAATTTTTCCTTACCGCAGACGTTGAAGAACGAGCCAAGAGAAGAAAGCTGCAACTTGAAGCAGCGGGTAAGAAGGCGGATATTAACGAGCTTATTGAAAATATCAAAAAGCGAGACGCCGGCGACGAGCAACGAGAACCGGGAGCGCTGGCAGCGGCTGGCGATGCCGTTATTGTCGATACGACGGGGCTTAGCTTTGAAGAGGTTGTAGAGAAATTGCTGGATCATGTTAAATAAAATAATTAAACGTATACTTGACTTTATATGTTATCGCGGCGGCCGATTGTTTTTTAAGCTTTGGCTGTGCCCTATGTACAGGATACGCGCTTTTGGCAAAGAGAACGTTCCGAAGGACGGGCCGGTGCTGTTGCTTTGCAATCATCAGAGTTTTTTCGATCCGATCCTTTGCCAGATACCGTTGACCAGATCGGTTTACGGAGTTGCCCGCGATTCGCTGTACTACAATAAGGTGCTCGCTTTTTTTCTGCATCATGTTAACACGATCCCGATCCGTCGCGGGCGGGCGGATATTGCCTCTATGCGACGTATCATGAGTAAGCTTAAAGACGGATGGGGCGTGTTTTTATTCCCGGAGGCGACGCGTACATACGACGGAAAGATCATCGATGTTAAGCCGGGGTTTAGCCTTCTTAGCCGTAAGACCGGTGCGAAAGTTATCCCTGTGGTGATCGACGGAGCGTATGAATGCTGGCCCAGAGATAAAAAGTTGCCGTCACTTACGGGACGTATCGCGGTGATCTACGGTGATCCGATCGAGCCTGAAGATATAAAGGGTCTCAGCGATAAAGAGTTTGCCCGGATAATAACCGGCAGGCTGAGGGCGCTG
>SDBV01005937.1_pt1 | contig 17066 bp, 42 predicted proteins | sample 2277081 | NCBI WGS metagenome assembly SDBV01 (sample SAMN10402039, study PRJNA504765) | marine sediment metagenome | isolation source: marine sediment core GS10_PC15, 223 cmbsf | place: Arctic Ocean: Southern Knipovich Ridge | collected 2010 | reverse complement strand
AATACCTCCCTTGGCATCAAGTGATGCGTGAGTTACATACCGCCCGGCAGCCTTAGTATCTGCCACTACCCACACATCCCCACCAGTCTCACAGAAAATTTGCAGATCAGTAATATACAAGACTTCGGTAGACACGAGTGAACGTACAGTTACACCCCCTGATTCATAGAGTATAAAAGCAACACCTGAACTTGCGTCACCGTCCGTTATTGACTCGCCATGTACACTATAACCACCCATTTTAGTCTCCTATCATCATCAAGAGTGCCTCGGCAAACCTTGCCGGGGTATAAAGGATAGTGCTGTCCCAAGCCCAACCGCGATACACTGAAACCTGCACCGTAACACCAAGGATGTTACCATCACTATTCATCAGCAGACCCCCGGAACACCCCGGTACTACACCACCATTAGCTGCTACAAAACCATGTAAGTCAGCGGATACGACGTTGCCCTTGTAAATGAGTCTGCTGCCGTCGCTCCATCCAATCGTCACACATGCTTCCCCGGCTACTGCTCGTCCGAAGGTATAGATGCGGTAGTCCTCCGGGGATTGGAACCTGATTACCGCCACGTCATTCTCTCGATCTACCGACAAGACCTCGGCCACGTACTGTTCCTCGTCCACCGTGTACGCCGAGTCAAAGACAGGCTTATCGTAGTATCCACCGGAGTCGTTATCAACCACGTGGGCAGCGGTGATGGCATAATACCACCCGTCCCGCTCGTCCACGACGAAGCATGATCCCTGACCACCGTCCGACTCCACGACAAGAACACCACCGTAGGGGTCAAGCTCGGGGACTACCACCTCGACCGGACTCGTGTCTGCCATCTCAGGTCGAGCTAAATATGAATGTACGATAGTACCCCCTATCAGAATGATCGAAAGCCATATTGCAGCGATCCAAGGATAAAGTCCTCTGCTTATCTTAATCATCCTTTACTCCACTTACGGTAATTCCGTACGTTGAGGACCAGGGCTGGCAGGACCACCAGCAAGAGTCCGTATATCTTAGTCGAGAGGGCCACGTAGACCCATCCGAGATTGCCAACGAAGTTCAGCACGAAGCCGATCTTTTTCTTGTCACCAACGATATAGCAGCCAACCAAGTCAAAGCCTCCGGCGAGCCAGTCGATCATTTTCCCACCTGGTAGGCGAAGAACATCATTGCGATAAGGCACGCAACAACGAGTGTCAGCCAAAGAGCAAATGTTATTCTATAGAATAGACTCATTTCCTCACCACGTAGGCAAACGCAGCTATTGCGATAATACACACAATGGCGATAATAATCTCATCGGAGGTCATGCCACCATCCCTATGCCGAAGGCCACGCAACAGGCGAGGAACACAAGACCCGCCAGGGCGAATACGATCTTATTGAATAGACTCATACCATATCCTCTGTGAATTCTCGGCCGAATTTCTCGGCATTGCGGATAAGACGCCTTTTAGCATCGAGCCACGCATCGGCTCGGAGTCTCTGCCATTTGATATTGTTGTCTGCTTTAGTCCAATCCTTTTCTATGAAATATCGGACCCATGCCCAGATAATGCGTAGCATCTTCATTTCACTCTCCGCAGTCGGTGGACGGCCACGATGGTCGAACGGACGATGACAGCGAATTCGTCATTATCCTTGAAATTCATTGTTTCCCAAACCCGCAGTACGACACGCTTCGCAGTCACTTGGAATAGTTGCCATATACCTTGCACTTGACTACTTTTATCTCGTCACTCCAAGCGTGATCCTCAAACTCGATCTCTACGAGTTCTCCGATATGCTCTTTCAGGGCGATTTTAGTCATATACGATCTCCGGCCAATCATAAATTTGATTATCCGGTATTTCCACGCTAGTATCCGGTATTTCTACAGGAATACTCAATTGTTCCATTATATCTTGCTCGATCTCTGTAAAGTCCACCCTTCTATTATACCACATCCGAGACGGCTTGTCAAGCATCAAATCCAGATTCTCGACACTGGATTGTAAGGTTCTCACCCCGGATTGTAACGTTTCTGCTCAGGATATGTAAGGTTCTGCCCAGGATATACACGTTTCTCACGTTAGTCGCCCTCTCGTAAGCGTTTATGGCGATCTGTAAGCATTTCTCGCACCCATGGCGTTTAAACTGTAGTAGTGATTCTACAGGATTTTCTTTCGATGATAAATGACCCCCTATCGCTTGCGAAGAAAGAAAAGGTCACACCCGCCCCTACCCAAGAACCGAAACCCAGACCGACGCGACCATCCATACCACATAGTACACGAATCGGGAAAGAATAATCGAGAAAGACTTGCCTCTAGGCGATTCGTGGTGTATACTCCCAGTATGAAGACAGAAGACGCCGACAAACGAGCCATGTACGCCGCGATGAGCAAGAAAGATCTTGCCTCCATTGCTGCCCAGACATGGCAAGACACCTACACCGGGTTCCTAACCAAGTATGATAAGGAACAGCTTGTTGACTTCATACTGGCCGAGTATGAACCCCCGACAGAAGATATGACGTCCGAAGAATGGGATTTGTGGGAAGCAGACCATGATAGAAATTAGAACAATGCGGCGATGGGCATGGTTGATCGTGACCGTGTATTTCCTTATCTTCTGCTAGAGGTGCAATCGTGAGTGAAGAACACAATGACTTCATCGGGCAAACGCTGTTGGTAGTGCTTGCAACTGTTGCAATCCTGCTGACGGCATGGTTTATGCTGGAAGGGTAGAGCGATGAAATGGATAGTGAATGTAGTTGAGAATCGCATGGTAAAACTTCAATATCTGATAACAGCGGATAATGAAGAAAAGGCCAACCAATTGGCGGAAATGGGGGAGGCGGATCAAGTGACCGAAATCGAAGATGATGTATTGTCATGCACAGTTATCGACTGTGAGATGCAATCGGAAGAATAGATCGAAACGGGCATGGATGCCTGTCCACGGGAATAAGCCCGTGCTGATGAGATCGGAGAACACCATGGAATGGGAACTGAGGCATGTAGAGGACGTAGAGGCTATCATGGATGATTCTGGAGTGTACGTTATCATCCATCGGGTAGAGACAACAGAGACACACAAGGGATACTCGGGTATCCGTGTGACGGTCCGGGCGGATCTTATGAACAGTAACGCGGAAGCTCGTAACATGGAGGCACCGATAATGTCTTTCAGCGGATCAGCAAACGCGGTTCGCAAGGCCCTGCTGCGATTCATCGACAAGCAATTCAAGGGGTGGGGCACGATGTTCAGTCACGAACATGCCAGTTACATCGGGTACGAGTTGCTGCGGGCGGAGCTTACTCCGAATTATCAGCAAGACTGACCAGACGGACGAGATCGGAATTCTCTGGTCGAGAATCACGTCCACAGTAAAGCGTGACAAGGGCTCAAGTTAAGGCTTGGGCCTTTGTTGCGCTACACACTTTGGTCACGTTTGGCGTTGGGTTAGGTAAGATGGGTACGTTTGAAACGAAACTAGGCCACGGATAAACTCTTAAAAATACTACTCTTATAAACTATATGGCTGTCTTACTCTACTTTGCTCTGTAATTCAGGTGATAGGGAGAAAATAAGGGAGTGACTGATAGGAATTATAATGTACATAAGATAGACGATTAATATGATCTTGGTAAGATGGGAACAGACATTATCAGTAACTAGGATCAGTAGTTCATCTCTATAGCATATAAGGTGGGCCGCAATCGCGACCATTATGACCATTCTATATGTAAGCGTATCATGTACAGGGAATTATAAATGCCCACAGGCCTGTATTTCGGCCATTTCGTGGTCGCGAACGTGGCCATTTGAGGCCGAAATCGCTATCAGTCAATAAGATATCATTCAAAAACATAGTTACTGACAAGTTACTGATAATCGTCTTGACACACCGCCCCGTGTATGCTATAATGGATAATAGAGGTGTAAAATGTCAAAGACAGGGGCAGAGCGTAAAGCGGATCATGCCCGGTCGCAGCAGATTCATTCAAAGACAGAGGGATTCAAGACAACCCGTGAGGCATGGAGGTGTAGTCCATCGGGCCGTCAAGCGGTCAAGAGGAACAATCAGGTGCAACGGGACAAGCGACGGGATGCTCTTAACCATGCCCTTGCAGAAGAACAACAGGGGATCCGGGATGCGGAGGACAAAGCTAAACGTATCCGGGCGGAAGCAATTGCCCTGTACGGTGAAGAATATGTCAACAATCCTAGTGGAGTGAGGAAAGATCGTGGCAAGACGACCTAAGCATTGGTGTTTTATCAGCAAGGCCCGGCGGGATGAGTATCTCCACGCAGCAGTCGCTAGAGGGCTCCAGGTTGAACGTGGACAGGTGCAGGGGGGCGTGGCCTTCCGTTATATTGGCGATGCTCCTGAGGGACCGCCTGATGGCGTGTATCCCCACCTGCTCTATACTGTGGTGGATGTTGACCAGCGAACCGGAAAAACTTTTGGTTCTGAGTGAGATTAGACTTGCTTTTCCCTCCCCCGTAGTGTATACTTCATATAGAGGTGATATGATGACACACGTAGAGAAGATCGCGGAGTACCGGACGGCATTAGAGGCCCGGGAGGAGCACGCAACCGAAGAGATGGTAGGGGTTTGCAGTCGGGGTGGTGTGTGGTACGAATGGTACGGGTTCCGTAAGGGTATCCGCAAAGCTCAAGCCCTGCTCAAAATGCTGGATTAGACGCACACACGGCGAATAATCGCCGGGAAGGACGGAGAACATGCAAGTCGGAATAGTACATGAAGGGAAACGTTGTACGATTCAGTTTGAGGATCACGGTGTTTTCTCCACGGTCGATGCCATGCTGTTAGAGCGGCATGAAGACTACTGGTCGGTATGGAGTTTCGGCAGTGGTGACGTCATCTCTGTTGAGCATGAGCAGATCGTGGATATCGGCGACTTGATCAAGCCCCGCTAACACAAGTGAGCTACCCGGAGCGTACCCGGTTGAATCGTCGGTCTGGCTGACTGCCCTAGACTGGCGATTTTTATTTGGGCTAGGGGTTGACAGATCGGGCATTGTATCGTATAATACATACGAGGTGAATGATGATAATCAATTGCAGAGGCTTGGACGCTGAAACGCTGGTGGAGTTTACTGCTCAATTGACTGCCCGTGGGTTTTTCAGTTACTACGAAGCACGAGAAGAGGCGGTCGGGCTCATCTACAACTATGTCGAGCAATTCCTTGCCGACCATGGTAGCACCGATTGGGGGAAGAATCGGTTTGGTTATTGGGATACGATTGATGCTATTTGCAGACAGATCATATGGAAATTGAAGGTGAAATAATGAAAGCACTACGCTTCTTTGGCAAACGGTGGACCTGGGAGTGGGAACCGGGCTCGGTTCATATCACCGATGCTCATTCCGCTGCTACGGTAGAGTTCCGACAATCTGAAGAAAATTGCACCTCCCTGTGGTGCTCGAATCTCCTGCTATGTAGCAAGGTTCCTAGCTATATCTACCGACAAATTCAGAGTAGATTGCCCAGATGATAACCGACCCACTGACGTACGAGCAAAAGCGTGACCTGTACCGGGCGAACAGATGGTCTTGCCCGGTTCACGGGTGGGAGGGCTGCTGGGAAGAGGCCGATTGGATCGCTTGGATCGACAAGCATGGAGAATGGAATAATGATAAGTAAGGAAGATTACGCGGTGATTGCTGCTATACTCAGGTTGTGTGGTAAGGCGTCACCCGGAGAACAGCGTAGACAGATTATTTCTAGCCTTGCTAATATGTTTGCTCGTAAGAACAAGCGGTTCGATACGGAGAAGTTCCTCGACGCAGCGGGGTTGCCGAAATGAGAACACGACGATGGGCATATTGGATGTTATCGTGGGAAGCTTTATGCGATCTCCGTTTCGTAGAGGGACGGCCCCGTGGAGTTCCCATTCGATTGAAATGGGCGGGGTATCTCCGAAAACGCCGAAAAGAAATCCGGGAATTGACTTGCTTTCCGCCCCGGAATGTCGTAAGATATAGGTAGAGGCGAAACAATGAACGATAAGGAAAAAGGTAAAGAAGCGGCGATCAAGCTGGTCGATGTGATTGAGGATTTGATTGACGAGAAAGTAACCGCTACATTCTCGACCAATCCTTTTCGGACAGATCGGACGGATGAGTTTAAACAGGAAATCGTCAAGATACTGACTGACCCGGTGGAATGATGAACGATAAAAAATGGAAACATCACCGACTAAGCAAGCGGCTATATCCCACCCGGATTATATCCAGTGGGACAAGCGGGTCGCTGGTAGTCGGTAGGATAGCTGCTCGACAGGCTCTCAAGAAGAGGCTTGGCCGAGATATGTCCCAGATGCGAGAGACAGATACCCGTAATGAGTGGGTATTCTCAGAGCCCTTCAAGGGCTAATCAAAACCAAATATGGATGGCCAGTCGTGAATATTAAAGGGTGACAAACCCTGCGTCCGATCAGGGATGCCGCAACAAACCGCCCCTCGGCTGATTCCGAGAATCGGAGTATTATAGCTCCGGGGCGATTGGCTGTCCACTACGCGGCGGAGGGTAATCTAGTGAGGCCCGCAGGCTAGTTCGAGACTAGCACGCCGCAATAATGGCGGTAGGGGATACCGTAATTGGTAGGTGGCCCTAAGTGGTGGGTTCGAATCCCATACACCGCCTTGCTTCTTCTCCTTCCGAATGTGGTACGCTGGTGGGTAAGATGACCATGGCGAGCGAAAGCCCTTACTTGCCAGCGTATCACAGATTTAAACGATGGAAACTAGAAAACGATCAATCTTGAAAGCGTTGACTTGGCGGGTGGGCGGTTTGTTTATGACCGTCACCGTGGCTTGGGCTGTCACTGGACGGCCCGGCCTTGCCCTGTCTATCGGGGTGATCGACGCCGCGGTAAAGCTGGCGGCGTATTACGCTCACGAACGAGTGTGGCTTAGGGTACGGTATGGGAGATAAGATGAGCAAAGAGATCAAAAACATAGTCAGACAGCTTTGGTTGTTTATTAGAATCGAATACGAGGGTGCTTTCGACTTCCCGGATGAAATAGATAGCCGTGATTTCGGATACGGTATAAGTAATAAGGATATCCGACTTGCTGCTGAGGAATTAGGTATCAAGCCCAGATGAGACGACACCAAGCAAAATACGCTATATTCCTGAGCGAAGCTCGTCGAGACGAGTACCTGGGCAAGCTGATAGCTAATGGCTTCCCGGTTAAACGAGCGGTGGTCTGGGGCCGTCATGTTATCATTCGTTATGTCGGCGATTTCTGGGGCGGTAGCTTGACGCCGGAACAGGCTGACGGTGTTTTCTACACAGTTAAGGATGCGGATCGGAGGAAAGGCAAATGACACTTGAAGCGTGGGGTCCAGTAATTGGGCAGCTTATTGGAGTAATTGTCGGTTTTACGGCTGTTTACTTCATTATGATACGGAGGAAGCAATAATGGTAGTAGCAATGACACTTGCGGTACTCGTAAGTTTCGCTGGTGGGATATGGGTAGGTTTGGTTCTCAATCTTTATGGAGTTAATAATGGCAAATAAAACAGACATAGAGGGCAAGCCCGTATCGCCGATGGTGAAGGGCGATCGAGCACAGCATGTTCTCACGGGTGAGAGAGTCACCATCTATGAGATTGTAAGAGGTCCGGCCTATACAGTTCTGGGATCGGATGGGAAGATGTTCCGGGCGACCGAGATGGAATTGATCCGGCTACCGAAAGGGAAATGATGAAGGTCAAGATATTCAAGCGGGGAAAAGAAGAGATCGTAGAGTTAGCCCTTCGTTCTTATTACGGGGATGAAATAGACTCAGTTATGGTATGTGTTGTCGATGAAAAAGGAATGATGATTGATTCCGGTGCCCTAGTTCGGATCGACGAACGTGGAGTTTATCGTTTTCGTGATATAGACGATAGTCTAGGATTTGACCTAACATGCCAAGGGCATTTGTTCGGTCTCGATAAATAATTTTCGGAATTAATTTGCTTTTCGCCGGAAAATGTCTTATACTACAAGTGGAGGTGAATGATGGTAACATTTGAAAGACTCATAGGATTCCCACCTGATGTTATAGCTGTATTTAGTGATGGCTTCGGGAAAGAGTTTCGTATAGATCGAAAAAATCTTGCGGACTGCATAAAGAATCTACAAGGTTATGGCATATCCACCGATGAGGAACAGAGAGCCCAGATTGCAATGGCCGCTGCTGCCTCAGATAAGGAGAAATATTATCCCTAGAGGAAAAAAGATATGCCCCGAGTGCAATGCAACAGTCGGCCCCCGGTTAGCTATCTGCGGTTGCGGGTTTAAATTTATTTTCAAGGCTGGCAAAGCCCCCGGCAAGAAGCGGGTGCGTACCGCCGAGCTTGCCGTTCCGAGTGAGACGCCCACCGAACCCACAGTAGACCCTAGCGAAGTGGTTAGTGTGAATGACCGGGACGCCCTCGACAGCTTCATTAAGCAGATCAAAGACTGCCGGGATAGGGCGAACGGGGGCGGGGTGTATAGTGCGTTCCTGCATTGCAAGAGCGATCACGTGGTACAGATCGAAGTTCAGTTCCCGATACGGAGGTAAAGATGAGAAGCAAGACGGTACCATGTATTGATGCCCGTGGGCTTAAAGTTATAAAGCTGTCGAGGAGGATGCAGGGCTTTATTGCTTGGCCTTGGGAGTGGGGCTGGCACGGCCACGTGATGACCCCCGCCAACCTCATCAAGTTCGGCAAAGCCTGCGTGCAGATAGGTAACGAGTTAGAGGCGGAGAAGAAATGACAGAACACCCCAATCGTGAGTCATGGTTTAAGGCAGCGGCGGTAGCAATTGAGGCCCGGATATTCAAGCCCGCTGGCTATGAACTGCCCCATGTACGGATCGGTTGTGGTTGGCCGATTGGGAATCGAGTCAAAGCATGGGGTCAGTGTTTTGACGCTGCTTCTTCAAAGGACAAAACCTACGAAATCTTCGTTACCCCCAAGACACATGATCCTGTGGCTATTCTAGCCATTATCATTCACGAACTTTGCCACACCATCGCGGGGTTGAAAGTCGCACACAAGAAGCCCTTTATAGAAGTTATGCGGGCTGCGGGAATGACCGCTCCGTTTACTCAGTCTGTGTACAGTGAGGAACTAGGGGCAGAGTTAAATGAGATCGTCAAGAAACTTGGCCCCTACCCCCATGCTGCTCTGGGGATTAAGGCAAAGGGTGAGGCGAAAGGATCGAGACTGCTCAAGGTGCAATGCCCTGGCTGTGGCTACATCGCACGGGTCACCCGCAAGTGGCTCGATGAAGCCGGTGCTCCTCTGTGTCCAACCCATAAGACACCCTTTAAAGAAGTCGAAGTGGAGGTGAAGAAATGAAATTGAATCAGGAACAGGAAGAATTACTCGCTCTTATCAGAAGGATATGGGAAGGGAACCCTTCTCTTAGATTCTTTCAGCTATTTGGGAATTGTAGAGTAGTTGCTAAAGCAAGAGATATCTATTTTATCGCTGACAGTCAATTAATTATTGGTTTGGAACATACCTATCATATGGAGGGATATCGTGATTAGAATACACACAGGCGGTTGCCCGGACTGCGGTAGTCCGATATTCGTGGAATTTGAAGAGGCTCCCCCCACTAAGGTCGGGATGTATTTCCATATATTTCAAGGCCATCGATACGCCGGTAAAATCAGATCAGTGATCCATACATGTACGTGTACGTATACCAAGGATGATACTGTGGAGACAGAGGAATGATTAAAATACATACGGGTAATTGCTCAATATGTAATGGTCCGATTTTCTTGGAGTTTAAACCCGATGCTATCGGTGGCGATAATACCCCCCACTACGTATTCCAAGGATCATCTTTTTACGGTGAAATCGGTTCTGTGATCCGCTCATGTAAATGTAAACTATGGGTATCCGAGGTTCCTATGGACGATCCCGAGACTGATGATCTTGAGCACGATGCCCGACGAGAAGAGGAACCGGACGATGGGTAACCCCTGGGAAATCTTGAATTGGCTGATGATATTCCGTCCTTCTGAGCGTAGACGCTTAGAACGTCTGGAACAGCGAAAACGTCTACAAGAGACGCTGCAATCCCTGGCATACAGGGTACAGGAAGAAGAATCATATTCATTACCTGTGGCTTTCTTGTGTCGGCTACGGAATTATGATTATGAAACATTTTGGCCTCTTTTTGTTGAACGGGCGGATCGACTGGATCAAATTACGGAACATGTCTATTCCCGTTTTCGTGATAGAGGACGAGCGTTTAAACGAGCGGAGTGGCTTTTCCTTGAGGCGGTACGGGATGCCCTCTAATACCAAGAAACTACTGGCTGATTATCACGATGCCTCTAAGCGGCTTGAGAAGAGGTATTCGGGGGAAATGTCCGCTGATGAGGCCAAAGAAGCATATCACGAGTTCTGTCTTGCTGCTCGTGAACTGGTCAGCCGGTGTATCATCTCGGGGCAACCCCGTGGCCTATGTTTCCTCATCTCAGAGATGGAGATTCTTACGAAGATCATTGGGGATAAATTCTCAGCAGAGTATCTCAATGCTGCCTGTCAGCAATTGGCAGAATTTTTCTCCGAGAATGGAGCATTTGACCCTTGACAAGCTGGATAAATTATGGTAAGATGTATGAGATCGAAAACGAGCCTACTAATGAAAGGAAATTCAATGGTCCGTCCGAAGACAGTTGTAGCAAAGAGAACGCGAACATCAATCGTATCGAGGTATAGTAAGGGCGAGGGTCTTATGGCCCTGTCCGCAGAATTCGGACTTTCACCGCCTGTTATCCGACGTGTTCTCACTGAGAGCAAGGTGTCGATCAGGGGCCGGGGAAGGCCCGTGTTGCAGACGTAAGGTAGTATGAAGGGCGTAGCTCAATTGGCAGAGCTTGCGATAGGTCGCACCTATCCATAACACCGGATTGTTGGCTGTGGGTTCGAGTCCCACCGCCCCTATCAGAAAGGAAATCACGATGCCATATATCAAACCAGAATTGAGAGCAAAAGTCGATGAATTAGTTGATGCATTGTGTACCATACTCCACGTTACCGAACTTGAGAATGCCCCTGGCATGACAAATTATATTATAAGCCGAATCATCAGCGACGATGTACGGAGAAATAGATGTTATATCACGATCAATGAAGCCATAGGGGTGCTTGAGTGCTGTAAACTGGAACTGTATCGTCGGCTTGCTGCTGACTACGAGGACCAGAAATGTAAAGAAAACGGAGACGTGTTCGATGAAAACAAGAGCTGAAAAAGCATGTGACACCTGCGGGTACAGGTGCTTCGCCAACTGTAAAGATTTGGTTTGTCCTGGTGCTCCCCATGCCCCGGACTGCAAGGGGAATCTCTGTACCGTTATCACACCCCTCCCTGGTAAGCGGGTGTCTGGTGTGCTGTGTCGGGATAAAGATTGTCACTTACCCAATCCCATTCTTTTCGTGACGAACATATCAAGAGAAGATATTATGTTAGACCTCGATGGGGTATGGTTCTGGCCCTACAGCCCTAAAGGGGAGGCCATTCGTAAATGGTCTGTAACACAATGGAAAGAACAATATGGTAAGCTCCCCCGCAAGGGGTCGAAAAGCATGGTAATTATCGAACTAATATCCAATGGAAAATGAACAGGAAATCAGGTTGGAGACACGAGGCTGCGAAGCGTGCGGTAGGGACTTCACTGTTGAGGTCGATAAATCTACCCATGCGATGCGTACTGTTTTCTGTCCTGATTGTCTTGACATAAGCCCGTATCTTTTGGAGGATTGACCAGTGACCAGCGTTGCAAGTCGTTTCAAAGATGCCCTATGGAGCCTTCGTCGTGCCTTCGGTATGGAGTCCGATCTGGACAGGATCATCTCATACGTGGCCTTTGATTGGGAACTAGATGAGACTAAGATATTTCTCACCTTTTCCCGGCGAGTCCCGGAGCATTTCCAGTCGGCCCTGCTCGCTCGTATCCGGGAGATCGTGCGTCAATATGATTGTTACCGACGGACCAAAAAGGGGTACCACAAGATAATCAAGGGGGTCCGCTTTCTTGAGAACGTAGCTCGGGTTGGGTTCGATGGCTGCTACCTGTCCGAAGATAAGAACGACGGGTTCCGGTTGGAGTTGAAGTGATTAGTGTAGTAATATACACCATATGCATAATAGCATGGATCAGAATAGCATACTGTATTCATCGGAGTTCAGAGTGATCCAAGACATTCTCCAACAGTGCGGGTATCCCATCGAGATGGTGGTGCTCGATGTGGAAACATACTTCGATAAAGACTACAATCTCAAGAAGCTATCGACGTATGACTACGTAACCGACGACCGTTTTAACCAGCTAGGTTGGGCCGTAAAAAAGAACGATGACCCCGCGACGTTCGGGCAAACACTACCACGGTTTGACTACAAGAACCTCACGGTAATCATGCATAATGCTAAGTTTGATGCTCTGGTGCTCGCCCTAAAATATGGTATCTATCCCCCATTTATTATAGATACTCTCGACCTCGCCAGACACATCGAACCGCGTTGGTCAAACTCTCTCGCAGACCTATGCAAGCGTCATGGATTGGTTGAGAAGGGCGAGACCAAGCAGTTTGAGGGATTGCATTTCGATACCCTTGACGCAGATTTATGGATGAAATTGCATAGATACGCCACGAACGACGCGGAGCGGACCCACGATCTACTCGGTATCCTGCTCCCCAAACTGTCCAACCCGGCCTTCGAGCTTGAGCTTGCCACCTGGACCCGCAATCTCTTTATCAAGCCGGTCCTGTGCTTCGCTGTGGATCGAGCGAGAGTACTGAGGGGGCAAATGCAGGACGAAGTAACTACGGCCCTCGACCGGGTGGGTAGGACAGAGAAACAGATTCGAAGTGAAGCACAATTTACGGGAGATTTACGACTGGCGTTGGACCCCGAGGAACCCCCGTTTAAACAGGGTAAGAAAAAGCAACTTCTCGCTATCGCCAAGACTGATCCTGGGTACTCGTATCTCCTGAATCATCCGAGAGAAGAGGTGCGTCACCTGATGGAAGCCCGAGTAGGTGCAAAGTCCTGGCCGACCCATACCAAAAGAATAGAACGGCTGCGTCAGATGCACCGGGCTGCCGGGGACCGACTCCCGATCCCTTTGAAGTACCACGGAGCACATACCGGAAGGTGGGCCGGTGAGGAAAAGGTCAATACTCAAAATTTAACCGCTCGTGGTGATGAGTTGGCCGTCCAGACCCGGACCCTGATCGAAGCCCCGAAAGGGTACGTACTGTGCATCACCGACCAATCACAGATCGAAGCCCGTGGCTTAGACTGGTTGGCCGAGCAGAATGATATGCTCCGGGCATTTGCGGAAGGGCGTCAAATTTACTGTGAGTTTGCCGCGAAGCTCTGTGGGCATTTTGTACGTAAGCCTGAGAAAACAGACAGTGAGGCCGTGGCTGAATGGCACAGTACCCATAGGGGAATGGGAAAGGTTGGTATTTTGGGCTGTGGGTACGGTATGGGTTGGAAACGATTGATAGAATATGCGAAAAATACTTTCCATCTTGATATCTCCCCGAAGATGGCCCAGGGAATCGTTAAACTGTACCGGCGTACTCATTCGATGGTGGTACTGTTCTGGGAGAAGGTGGAACGAGCATTCCGCATGGCGACACAGACCGGACAGGCTTACGAGCTTGAGTATGGCCTTCGGTTCTTCCGGGATGGGAATGCTACCATGATCCAGCTTCCGAGCGGACGGCGGCTGCACTACATTGGGGCGAAAGTCGAGGGTACGACCCGGCGTCCGCAGTTAGTGATGCCTAATCCTAGAGCACACGGGGAAAAGAAAATTCATATGTGGGGTGGGTACCTCGCAGAAAATATAGTCCAGGCCGTCAGTCGTGATCTCTTGGCCGTGTCGATACTGCGAATCGAGAACGAATTGGGACTGCGGATTCCTATGACCGTGCATGACGACATATCAATAATGGTACCTGAGGATGAGGTTGCGGTGTACCAACCCCAGATAGAAGAGATTGCCTGTGATCCCCCGGCCTGGGCCGAGGGTCTACCTATCGCTGTGGAAAGTAAGGTATCTAAGAGGTATTCGAAATGAGAACGATAACAAATCTCGCTGATGCTGCTACAGCATGGCGTGACGCAGAAGAGGGATTGAAGCAAGCACGATGTACCTTTGATGGTGCTATGAGTGTGCGATCAGACTTCCATAAAGAAGACCTCGCTGCGTATAAACGATTCCAAGGTCAGTGTCGAGTTACAGATAAGCTCTTAAAACGGGTAACAGAGCTAAAACGAGAAGTTGCCCAAGCAGCTGAGCGATGGGGCGAACTCAAAGCAGTGGAGAAAAAAGATGACTATGACGCCAATCGAACAGGGTAAACTATTCAAGCTGACTCGAAAACGATGCCCGAATTGGAGTCAGAAGAGACACAGTGGGTACGTGCATGGTGCCGTCGATGGATCGAGACGCAGCGAACCAAGACAGCAGTACATACACGGGTTCAGAAAAGAGAAGGACTACGCCATAGGCTATATCTATGGCTTCATCGATGCCTACGGTGAGGACGCTTTCAATGCTCCTTGGGCGATAGACCTGTGTCTCGCTCAGAAGCACCTCGACTATAGGTGGTGGGATGATGTGGAATAGACGACGCCGAGCAGCGATCTCACAAGCAGAGATCAGGAAAAGATGCAAGCTCTTCGGTCCTATTGCAGAAGGGACAAGAGCATTTCGTGAGGGTCAACGACGTGGGAGTAATCCCCATAACGATATTAACACAGCTAATGCTTGGTTTCAGGGTTGGGACTTAGCACAGGATAAACAGCGGGAGAGGGATGATGAGTAATATACCCACAGCTTCAGAAATAGAAACAATGAGAGAGATAGCTACTAAACAAATAGAAAAACTTAGCGATGAAGTTCTTGCTGGAAAGGTGTGTCAAGAAGTATTATTTTTCATCGGACAACAAAACTATGGTTATTATGCTTTACAACAACTCATAATCAGGTTCAACAAGAAAATCGGAATAAAAAATGCTACCTAAAGAATGCCCGATCAATAAGCCCCGGAAACGCTCTCCGAAGAGAGACGGCGAAGCTGTGGTAGTCCGGGAGTGTTTACTGTTCCTGAAACAACATCCCCAGGTTATCTACGTAGAACGTCGTAACACCGGGGCGGTACAGTTTGAGGACGGGGGATTTGTCCGGTTCGGATCAAAGGGAGCGGCTGATATCTGGTGCCTTGTACGGTGTCGATCTCTGAAACACTACCCGGATGAGCAGATGTTTATATGTGAGGATAACATGGATGGGTCTTGTGAGGGTAGCTGCCATACTCACATCGAGATCGAAGCGAAAAGGGCCGACGGAAAAGGCCGACAATCAGAGGCCCAGAAGAAATTCCAAGAATTCTGCGATAGCCAGGGCATTCCGTACATCTTAACTACTTCAGCTTCTTACCTCGCCGAGCAGATTTCCGCGATTGTACTTGACAAGTGACCGTGGATATGGTACACTATAATGGACGGAGATCGACATGCAACCCCAGTCAGCTACGAGCATAACCGACTTTAAAAATTGTCCGACTCTGTACTACCTCCGACACGTTCTCCGGCTTCGCCCGGTCGAGGATGCTGATACATTGCGAGTTGGGACGAACTGGCACCGCTGCCTAGAACTCTTGACACTGATACCGGGAGAAGTATGCCCGGAGTGTGTCAGTCCTAATAGAACAATGGGGCCAACCGATACGTGCTTTGTCTGTCAGGGAAGCGGGGTAATCCCTGATGATTTACATGCGGTCCTTATACGTCACCTGAATAAAGCCTACAAAACATGCCCGCCCTCGGTGAACCTGACCGATTGGGAAGTAGAGCGAATCATACTGCTCTACTCTGCTTTGGGTTGGGACTGGTTCTGGCAAGACGATAAGATCGAGACGGTGGCCCGTGAAGTCCCTTTCGACCGACAGGTTAATCCTGTGTATCGTCGGCGAGGTAAAATAGATAAAATTATTCGGAGAGCGGCGGCATTAATGATCGAGGAACACAAGTCAACGAGCAAGCCGATTGATCCCGGTTCGCTCTATTGGGACCGGCTGAATCTCGACTCACAGATAACGATGTATATCATCGAGGCCCGTCATGCTCAGTTGGCCGGGGAGCTAGAGCAGTATGGGATCGCCGCGACCGATCCTCTGATCTCTGGGGTGCTGTACGATGTATGGCATAAGCCCATGATTAAGCCCAAAAAACTGTCAATGGCTGACAGTAAAGCATTTACTTCAACCGGGAAGGGGATGTATCATGGGGAAGAGTTTAAGACTGAAATATTTGATGGCGGAGCAGGTATCGGTTTGGATAGTATCAAGATCAATGGGATTGACGCAGAGATAACCTCCGACAAGAAGGAAGGCACCTTCGCCATAAAAGAGACACCGGAGATGTTCGGGGCAAGGTTGCTTGCTGATATCAGGGAGAACCCGGAGAAGCATTTCGCCCGGAAGTTTATCCCTCGAACGGATGAGGAACTCGCCCGGTTTGATAGAGAGTTTTATAACCTTGCTCGGGTAGCTCAGTTTATGACGGATCGTGATTTATGGTTTGTAAATGAGAACCGTTGCACGGCTACGTATAAGTGCAGCTTCTATCCGATATGTTTCTATAACCAAGACGTGACGAACGGTAACGTCCCGGATGGATTTAAGTGTCTGAGGAGGAAGAAATGAAAAAAGCTGAACGATTAGAATGTCGTCGTAAGTTTCTTCTCCGTTTTTCTCGGTTCGTATTAAGTAATATACGATATGATAATCTCGTGTACACAATACCACAAAGAGACTTGGACAATGGTTCTATTATAACTGTAGAAGTAATAAAAGGATTATATTGGTCCAGGGTTTCTTGGCATTTACGAGAAATCCTAGCGAACCCCAAGAAACAAAATGAATTGATCCGTTGCAGACTAGATGATGCTTTATGGAGTATAAAAGCATTAGAAAAAGAAAATGCCGCAAGATGTAAAGCCCGGCGTTTAAACAAGAAGTGAAAT